>SKET01000446.1_pt1 | contig 35256 bp, 25 predicted proteins | sample 4841461 | NCBI WGS metagenome assembly SKET01 (sample SAMN11008802, study PRJNA524170) | human gut metagenome | biome: Human fecal sample; material: Feces; isolation source: fecal sample from pouch patient p5 | host: Homo sapiens | place: Israel: Tel-Aviv | collected 2014-02-13
TGAACAGTAACGATAAATTTATATCATTCTGATGAAATATTATATTTCATTTTTCACGTTAATGATATAAAATTATCGTAACTGTTCAGTACCTTCACAGTTACGAGCCAAAATGCATTAAAAATCACCTGCGGTGATGGCATTTTGGCTTGTATGTCTCGGGATTTTGGTACTTACGTGCCAAAACACCTCGCGGGATAGCAGACTACTGAATAGTTACAAATTATTAATGTAAATATCAGGGCATATTCGAATAATCATTTCTAAACTTTTTCAAATATGCTCCGGAAAGGAACTTTTATACTAATGAAAACCAAGATTCAGGATATGACCTCCGGTTCACCGGGACGGTTGATCATTCTTTTTGCAATTCCCCTGATGCTGGGAAATATCTGTCAGCAGCTTTATACAATGGTGGATACCATGGTTGTTGGCCAGGTTGCAGGTGTGGAGGCTCTTGCCGCACTGGGTGCTGTTGACTTTCTGATGTGGGTTGTCACAGGAATATCCACAGGACTCACTCAGGGATTTTCTATTCAACTCTCCCAGTATTATGGGGCAAAGGATTTCGAAAATCTGCGTAAATCTCTGGCTCACAGTTACCGGCTGACCGCATTCATCGCAGCCGGAGTATTGATTCTCAGCCAGTCATTTGCTTCGCTGGTATTAACAGGGCTGCATACACCTTCCAATATTATCGGAATGTCTCTGTTATATCTGCGCATCATTTTCTGTGGAATCCCCGCCACAGCAGCCTATAATATGTTTGCCTCTGCCCTAAGGGCTATGGGAAACAGTAAAACACCGCTGACCGCAATGATCATCGCATCTGTGCTGAATGTCTCACTGGACATCCTTTTTGTGGCAGGCTTCGGATGGGGTGTGGCAGGAGCAGCAATCGCAACTGTGATCGCACAGAGCTTCTCCGCTGTTTACTGTTTCCTGATTTTACGCAGAATTGATATCGTTCATCTGACCAGAGCAGATTTTATGCCTGCCTCCGGCATGAATGCCCGCCTGATGAAGCTTGGTATTCCTGTTGTATTCCAGAATATCATCATCGGTGTGGGCGGTCTGGTAGTCCAGTATGTGATCAATGGCTACGGTTTCCTTTTTGTGGCAGGATTTACAGCTACAAACAAGCTTTATGGTCTGCTGGAAATGGCTGCTATTTCCTATGGATATGCCATCGTTACCTATGTGGGTCAGAATCTGGGAGCCAGAAAGATTGACAGGATCAGAAAAGGCGTCCGCAGCAGTATGCTGCTTTCCCTGCTTACCTCACTGATCATTTCTGCTGCCATGTTTTTATTTGGAAAAAATATTCTCTCACTTTTCATCTCAGGTGAACCGCAGCAGACACAGCAGGTACTGGCAATTGCTTTTAAATACCTCTCTATTATGGCTGCCATGCTCTGGGTTTTGTACTTTCTGTACGTGTACAGATCTGCACTTCAGGGGCTGGGAGATACCTTAATGCCTATGGTAAGTGGTATGGCTGAATTTGTCATGCGTATCAGTGCTGCACTGATCCTTCCCCATTTTATCGGACAGGACGGTATTTTCTTTGCAGAGATTGCAGCATGGAGCGGAGCCACTGTGATCTTATGCATCAGCTATTATGTACGGATGCATAAATATCATTAAAACAAAACAGGCACATAGTCCCGGATATCCGGTATATGTGCCTGTGAAGCGTGTAAAATTATGTAAGATTCTTAATCCATTTATATTTCTTATAATGTTTATAGACCACCGGCAGTTTAATGATCTCGTCCAGATTGAGTACAAAGTAGACAACCATAACCGGCAGTTTCAGGATAAATGCGCAGATGCATCCCAGAGGAACAATGATACACCACAGAGTTACAGAATCACACAGCATTCCAAATTTGGAGTCTCCACCTGCTGCGAAGATTCCTCCTATTGTCATACAGTTTACTGATTTTCCTGCGATGTAATAGGAAGAGATCAGCAGCATTTTTTGCAGATATCCGCGGGCTGTCGGGGTGAGATCTACCATTTTTGTGATAAATGGGGATAAGGCGATCAGGACAAGGCCTGATACAATTCCTGCAATAATCGCAGTTTTGGTAAGTGTCTCGCCTACCTCTTTTGCTTCCTGCAGGCGGTCTGCACCAAGACGGTTTCCCACTATGATACTGCCTGCATTTCCAAGTCCGAGGCAGAAGCATACAACAAGATTTTTGGAAATATTCGCTATTCCATTGGCGGCAACGGCATCCGTTCCCAGATGTCCCATGATTACAGAATACATGGAAAAACCTATTCCCCATGCAAGATTATTGATCAGTAACGGAACTGCTTTCTGCCAGAAACGGCCAAATAACTTTTTCTCACAGCTTCTGAGACTGAATTTCACAGCTCTGATCCTGCACAATACATAACCAACACTCCACAGGAACTGCACAACTGTTGCAAGTACGGTTGCCAGTGCAGCACCTTTAATCCCCATCTTCGGGAAGCCGGACAGGCCAAAAATGAAAACAGCATTCAATGCGATATTGAGAATTACCATAACCCCATTGATCAGGGTACTCATATTTACTGCACCACAGTTCTTCATGATTGCCAGGAAAGTCTGTGCAATTCCCGAAAACACATAGGAAATGCCGATGACTCTTAAATACTCACTTCCCAGAACGATCAGAGTTTCCTCATTTGTCAGGATTCTCATGAGCTGTTCCGGAAAGAAAAGGGTTCCTGCCAGAAATACTACTGCAATACATCCACAAATCTTTGTCACAAGGCTGAACACCTGGGAAATACCTGTGTAATCCCCTTTTCCATAATATTGTGCCACAAACATATTCTCGCCTGCCATAAATGCAAACATAAACAGATTAAATACAAAAGTAACCTGTGTAGCCAGTGATACGGCTGACATGGCATCCTGACTTAACTTTCCCAGCATGATCGCATCACATGCTCCGACCAGGGCTGTCATGAACTGCTGAAGTGCGATCGGAAGTGCCAGCCTGACTATTTCTTTTCTTAAACTTCGTTTACGCTCATCCATCATCTTTTTTGCTCCTGTATAAAATATTAGTGATACTCATCAGTCAATTTTCAGAATCATATTCAGGATTCTTCTTGCGCTGAGACGGATCTCTCCTTCGGTAATAAAGCCTTTTTCGTATGCTTCTTTTATGCGTTCCGGATATCCTGCTGCCATCTTGATATCGTTTCCTGCCTTTGTTTCGCGATAGTGTTCTCCGAATGTCCACCAGTCTGTTGTAACCATTCCGTCGAATCCCCATTCATCCCGGAGAATACCTGTCAGGAGTTCTTTGTTCTCTGATGCGTGGATGCCATTGATCAGGTTATAGGAGGACATAATTGTATATGGATGAGCCTCTTTTACAATGATCTCAAACTGTTTCAGATAGATCTCACGGAGTGCTCTCTCTGATACTCTGGAATCAGAATCCTTACGGTTTGTCTCCTTATTATTGGCTGCAAAATGCTTCACACTTGCTCCGATATGCTGAGACTGGATGCCTCTTACCATAGCTGCACCGGTCTTTCCTGCAAGATACGGATCCTCAGAATAGTACTCAAAATTACGGCCGCAGAGCGGGCTTCTGTGAATGTTGCAGGCTGGTGTAAGCCAGATACTGATATTATTTTCTTTTACTTCTTCTGCTCCTGCTTTACCAACTTTCTCTACCAGTTCTTCATCCCAGGTGCTGGCAAGAAGTGTGGCGCATGGCCATGCAGTTGTGTTCACTCCGCATTTCGGAAGAATGCGAAGTCCGGCTGGTCCGTCTGCAGTCATCACATTCGGGACTCCATATTCCGGAAGATTTCCCATTCCAAATGTATTGGCACAGCCTGTATTTGGCTGTCCGCCAAGGAGATTGATACAGTCATCCAATGCCAGGATATCCATAAACTCATCCAATGTCATTTTACCATCTGCTACATCAGAGAAGTGAACTCCCTTGGAATCAAGAAAATCAAGAAAGTCTATTCCTTTTTGTCCTCTTGTATCAGGGCATGGAAGACCGATGGCATATTTATCCTGTCTCGGAAGTCCTTCTTCTTCCACATATTCACGCTGTGGAAGTTCCTCATAAGAACCGTCCGCAAGCATACGTTTCTGAAGATGATATGGTGCTGCCTTCCGGCTTAACTGCTCAGTTACTGTATCTTCTTTTACTACATATGTAAAGTCAATCTTCGCTGCATCTCTTACATTTGTACCAATATAGATTGCATATTCTCCTGCTTCCAGAACATATGCAGACTTGCATACTTTGCCCAGATCATCGTAAGACGCCATCTGATTTACAGGAAGTTTCAGGGTAAGAATCTGGCGTTCACCTGGCTGAAGAAGACTGGTCTTTTTAAATGCCCCCAGTACTTTCGCAGGCTTTCCGAGTTTACCCTGTGGTGCTCCGTAATAGAGCTGGATAACTTCTTTTCCCGCTGTTTTTCCAGTATTGGTTACTTCTGTAAGGACTGTGATCACACCGTTTTCTTCGGAAGCACCTGTCACCTTCCAGTCGAAATCTGTGTAGGAAAGTCCAAATCCAAACGGATAATTTACTCTCTCCGCTGCACCCGGAATTGTCTCAAAGTAACGGTATCCTACATAAATATCTTCTGTATAATCTACATAGAATGCAGACTCATGGAAGTTTGCTGTGGATGGATAATCTTCCAGATCTTTTGCATAAGTATCGGATAATTTACCGGATGGATTAACATCACCACAGAGTATATCTGCTGTTGCAAGACCACCTTCCATTCCCCCCTGCCATGCCATCAGTACTGACTGGATCTCATCACAGTCTCTGAACCATTTCGTGTCCACGATACCGCCAACATTCATCACTACGATTACATGTGGGAATGTTTTCTTTACTTTCTCTACCATGGCATTCTCTGCATTTGTCAGACAGAAATCACCGTTTTCAAAAATCTTCGCTGACAGTTCAGAGTTTCTTTTTTCTTCTCCGTCAAGAACATATCCATCCTGTGCTGCTTCACATTTCCTGTCCCATCCTTCGCCTGAGAAACGACAGATAGTAATTACTGCAGTATCTGTATATTCTCGCGCTTCATTCAGAAGTTCATCCGGAAGCTCCGGCTCAACTGTCATACCTGGTACTGCACCATCTGCGTACTGTTTCTGAATGTCTTCCTCATAATATTTCGCAAGTTTATCGAAAACTTCTACTTTTCCCTCATCCTCTTTAATCTTCATGCCCTCATAAAGATTACGGATGTATTCTACAGTTACATCGCCGCTTCCCCCGCCGCCTTTTACGTAGTCTACAGTACCCTTACCAAAGAGTGCGACTTTCGTCCCTTTCCGGATCGGAAGTGTGTTTTTCTCGTTTTTCAGAAGAACCATTCCCTCTCCTGCTGCCATTCTGGAAAGTGCAATATGTTCTTTACTTCCTGTAACTCTTCGTCCGTCTTCCCCCAGCGGAAGCACAGGCTGGAAAAAGCTTCTCTGCCATTTTGCCATTATTTTAATCCTCCTTTAATTCTCCTTAGTCAAGTAGATAAAATCATCCGCTTCGCTACTTGCCTGATTTGGTTAAAGTTCTTCCTTCAAAAATGCAAAAGGGTCTTCATCCTGAAGGAAATGCATAAGCTGATATGCGCACATGATCGCTACATTTTCTTCACGCAGAATCCTCTTTACTTCTTCTCTGTCAGCAAGTACAACTTCTATTTCTTCGGTGTCTTCCTGTGCATCTTTGCTGATCTCACCTTCCGCATATCCGTAAACAGTTGCGCAGGATTCATCTGTCATGCCAACCGTTGTGAAATAAGGTTTCTCAAATGCAGGATCTACTTTCAGAGGTGTGAATTTCAGTCCTGTTTCCTCGTACATTTCTCTTACTGCACCCTCATGGAATTCTTCGTTCGGTTCGACCAGACCTGCCGGGAATTCGTAGATATATCCGCCGATTGCGTATCTGTACTGACGTACTAATACAACTCTGTCTCTCTTTTCCCCATGAAGACTGTAAATGATCACGCCATCCGGAGTGTTTTTACCTGTTTTTATCTTTAATTCGTTAATACTCTTCGCACGGGATGCCACGAAATATGACACAGGAGTGTTGTGAATGCTTGTTGCATTTAAATGGTACAAATTTAAAAATTTACAATCTGTCAGTTTTTCAATATTGTGTATCTGTCCCATAATGGATACTTCCTTTCGCTTTCTATACCTTCGCTGATTATTACAGCCAATTTTCTTCTATCTCTGTTTTTAGTTCGCAAAACATCTGATAAAACTCTTCTTTTGCATCAGCTATAATTCCTAACGCAATTTTCTGATTGTAAGAATGTGTAACATTATTTCTTGCCTGCAATGCACGAAGCCACTGCTCCTCATCTCTTATCATTCCTGCTTTATAGGCAGTCTTCAGAATGATTTTCGGTGAACCTGTTGCTCCCTCTGCATATCCATGAATCTCCAGTATTTCTTTCATCATTTTCCATGACTGCTCAAAACAAATTTCATACAATCCTACGAGTCCGGTAATCACTACATTATCATATGGTTCTTCATAATTATAAATATCTTTCATGTTAGACAGTGCATTGCAGAAATTCTCATATTTTCTCATACAAAATCCTCCCTTCCTTCTCTATAGATTCTCTTAATTCATCCTGCATGTCACGATCAAGATTTACAATATCATACTCCAGAAGAGTACTTGTCTCTTCATCCACATCTAACGCAAACCTTGCAAAATCTCCTCCTGTGACTGCAATATCTATATCACTTGTTCTTCTGAAATCCCCTCTTGCTCTCGAACCAAAAAGAATTACTTTTTCAATATCATATTTTTGCGCAAGGTTTCGGATTTCTTCTATAACTTCCGGTCTGATTCCTGTATCATTCATTTTATAAACCTCACATTCCGATGTTTATATCGTCTGTTTTATCTTACCATATTATCGTATCTTTTTTAAGTCTGTCTGACAATTTCCGTAATTATTTTTTGCACATAAAAAGAAGGGGCTGTCGGTTAATACCACATTTCGGCATCCTCAGTAGTAATTGAAAGGATCCCTGTAAGGACGAGGCTTGTTAGCCTTCTACCTTGCAAGGGATCCTTTTTTCTATGAAAGATGAAATTTATTTTTGGCCGCAAAAATCCCTTGTCTGGATTTTTACAGCTACACTTTTGATCAAACTGTTTTTCCCTCAAACTTCTTTAATTTTTCATTGAGAAAACGACAGTATTTATTTATATTCCTTCCGATTGCATACAACATGAATTCTTTGTACACTTTATCTGCAGAACGGTAATTAAAACGCCTAAAGTTTTCGTTTTCTTTGATATCACCGAAATGTCCTTCTGTCTGGATCGAACGTGTCTGCCGTTTCAGGATCCCACGCTCACTTTGGATGTTTGCATGGGATTTTTCACGCAGTTCTTCCCACTGCTCATTGATCTTCATTACCTTGTTTCTTTCAGTATCTTTTTCGGCATTATATTTATACAGACAGCGTGCTTTATGTTCGCATCCACTGCAATCGGCGCAGCTGTATACTTCAAAGGTCTGGGTATCACCATTCTGCTCTTTGGTTTCCGTTCTTATGTGACGTAATTCACGTCCGTCATGGCAGATATAAAACTGCTCATCTTCAAACACCTCAACCTTCATATTGTAATATTTGCTAATATCTTCTGCATATGCACGTGTTTTACGTTTCTCATGATCCTGCAGTTTCAGGATCTCAAGCGGAGAGCAGTTATCAATCTCAATAACTGTATTATTTGCGAGTTTCTTATGCTTTGACAGCTTCCTTTTTCGGTTCTTTTCTATTACACTGCGGACTTTATCCATTCCTTCGATCACAAACATCTGCGCATTCCCAATATCATACTTTAGCCCATAACCATTCTCCTGCAAAAATATATTATATCTGGTAAAAGTCAGCTCGATAGAATCCAGCAGGTCAGAAAAATCTAAATCCTCCATCACTTTTTCAGGGTAGAAAATGGATCGTCGTCGGGTAAACTCAATTCATAGAAACTAAAGTTAATTTTCTGTTGCCCTAATTCAAAAAAGTCGGTATAATAATTATAGTAATCCTCGTAAATAATGCATTTAAGACAGTTCAGCAGAGTGCGAAAGACAAGAAAGATATCTGCAGGCGTGCTGACGCACGGCAAAGATATCTGACGCAGGATTTCACACTCTGATGGACTGGATTAAGATGCATTATTTTAGAGGATTGCTATAGTTGTTAGCATAGTTAAATTATAACATGTAACGGAGAGAAAGATGGTTGTCGTTAGCCATTTTTTTTCTTTTTTTGATAAAAAATTGGGGGAGGGTGTGAATCGGTATGAGTCACACCCTCCCTCTCTTAGAACTATCTATTTCCCGACAGCCCCTTCCATAATCCTTTTCAAACTGTTATTTAATCTTCACGCCTTTCACCTTAGAATAACCACTGTAAACCTTTTTCCCATTTACCACACGGTAGGCACGTACCTTGTAATAATAGGTTTTCTTAGAAGTAAGCTTCTTATTGGTATAAGAAACTGTGCTTCCTTTTTTAATTGTTGAGACTGCTTTATATTTTCCGTTTTTGGATGTTGCACGATATACAACATAGCCCTGGGCATTGCTTATCTTTTTCCATTTCAGCTTTGCCTGTTTCTTTCCGGCTGTTACGGTTACAGCAGGTGTTTTGAGCTTTACAGTCTGTCCCGGTGTCGGCTGTGGCGTTGTTGTCTGTGTTTTTACTGAGATATTCTTGTCGTAGCTGCTCCTCACAGCATTGCCCCATTTGCCTGAAACAGCCTGTACACTGTAATAATAGAGAGTATCCCCTACTGTCCTGGCATCTGTGTAAGTAAGCTCTTTTGTCTCCGCAATCTGTGTAAACCGGCTCTCTCCCATCTTGCGTCTGAGGATCAGATAGGAATCTGCAGCATCATATTTATCCCAGGTAATCATTACTGTATTTCCGGAAGCCTTGCATGCTTTCACAGTCGGCATTCCTGCTGCAAAAAGATCCTTTGCAGTACCTTTTACCACTACATGGCACACAGCTGTTACATTCTGATCTGTTTTTACGCGGATATCTGTCTCACCTACAGAAAGCGGTGTGACAACTCCTTTCTGATCCACCTTTGCAACATGTACATTGTCAGAAGTCCATACCAGCTCTCCACCACTTCCCTGAGGGCTGAAGGTCCATGTCAGTGCATGAGCCCCACTGTCAATTGCCAGGGTCAGAGTCTTATCACTGAGAGTAATCCCCTCCGCAGGGGCAGTTACCGTTACCTGACAGGTACCCTTGGTACCATTATCAGAAGTCAGGGTAATCTCTGCTGAGCCTGTGCCAACAGGAGTTACCTTTCCGTTTCCGTCTACAGCTGCCACTGCAGTATTTGAAGATGCCCAGTTCAGGGAAGAAGGTTTCGCGCCATTTGGAGAAATGGTATAATCCAGTGTTCTGGAACCACTTTTTGTTGAAAGCGCCAGGCTTGACGGGGAAATGCTGATACCTGTAATGTCAACCGGTCTGGAAGATACGGAAATATTACAGGTTGCATAAACACTTCCGGAAACCCTGGCAGTGATAACTGCCGAACCCTCCCCTGCTGCTGTTACCACTCCGTCATTTACCCTTGCAACAGAACTGTTGGAGGAATTCCAGGTTACTGTTCCCACTGAATCAGAAGGAAGGAGTGTATAAGTCAGGGTATAGCTGTCCCCTTTGGAAAGAGAAAGCTCAGAAGCATTCAAAGTAATATGCTTTGGTGATGCCGGAAGCCCGGCCTCAACGGCCTTCAGCAGCTGGGTTGCTTCATAAACCCTGTTTGCAGAAGCATCCAGAGTAGTCAGTGCGCTGTCTGCCTCAGCATAGGCTCCGGAGAAACCGCTGGCCTGTGACCATCTGGAACGCTCCGCATTGGCTTTTCCCATCATACGGATCAGCTCGCTTTTATCTGCGGCTTCAAAAATCTGTTTATTATTGTTATACGGATCACAGCCGGTGATATCCGTACCGCCACACAGGGCAAACATGACACGAAGTACGCTTCCGTCTGAAGGATGGCTTGCCCCCATGCCTACCCCCATAAATACATTATCAAGAGTATAGGTCCAGCCGGAAGCTGAACAATAGGAAAACTCTGTCAGATCCGGAGAATATTTATTTCCTGTCAGCTTATAGGGTTCTCCTGTCCATGTAGATGTTTCCGCCAGAACTCTCTTGATACATTCCGGTGTATTCAGGCTGCCACTGTCACAGTTTGCAATTCCCCTGAGATAAAAACCATAGCTTGAATTTGTGTCATAAAGGGGTGTGATCCCATTTTCGCTTAATCCACGCAGCAAAACATCTGCACAGGTTTCCCCTTTGGAAAATTCTACCTGTGTAGGTTCCAGGATCATACCCTGTCCGATAGTATTCTTTTCCACTGTCAGAGTCAGAGTGTCTGCCAGGACATCTGTCTGTCCAAGTGCAAAGATTCCAACAGCCATTCCGGCTGCCAGAGTCAGGCCTTTCACAGCCTGTAACAACTTATTCTTTGTCATTTTCATTTTCCTCCTTATTTTCGGGCCGCTGCAGCAGCCCGTATTTTCTTTTTACTCTTTCCAGTTTCTCCAGCAGAGGTCTGCTTAAGATCCACAGGAAAATCACTGTAGAAGTTGCCTGTACCAGATCCACCGGTGCACCCGAGATATAAAATGCGATCAGACTTTTCTTAGTGATCCGTCCATAAGCCATCAGGATAGATGCCGGGTTCATAATTCCTCCAAAGATCAGAAACACACTCAGGAATCCGTAGATACACAGATCAATCTTTCTGGCTTTGAGAATCCCTTTCTGAAAAAGAATTCCAGCCAGATATCCGATCATTCCATAGGAGAACATCTGCCACGGAGTCCAGGGTCCCTGCCCGAAAAACATATTTGAGATCATCATGATCAGACAGGCGCAAAGGAATCCTGCCTCACCGCCTAAGGATACTCCGGTAAGGATTACGATAGCGGCGATAGGCTTAAAGCTTCCAATCATAAAGAAAGCGCTTCTGCCTGCCACTCCAAGGGCGGCCATTACAGCAATGACCATAATCTCTCTTGCCTGTGGATGCCGCCCCTCAAATACCATAAAAAATGGAATCATGGAATAGGCAAGCACTAACAGGCTGATGATAACATCATGTTTGCCATGAAACTTATGTACCAGGATAAAAAGCACCAGTGGCACAAATGCCAGAAACATGACCAGTCCGATCCAGGTACGCTTCTCGATCTTTCCTTTGTGTATAGGCTGAATAATGATGCCATCCTCTTTCAACTCATATTCTTCCAGATCGTCTTCGGAAGTGTCTGCCAGAGAACTTTGTTCCATCACGGACTTTCCGGGTTTTAACAGCTGTTCATTCCGGGTTTCTCCCCAGAACCGGTCCATAAACTGGTCTAAAGCCTTTCCTTCAAGCACGCAGCCACCTCCTTTCCGGTAACTGCATCAGGAAAGTAATGTCTCGCCATACGGTTTGCAGCAGTAGTGTAGAAACTGTTTCCTGCAAAAAATTCTGCCGCCGGTTTGCTGGTCACCACATTTCCCTGGAAAAACAGACCAACCCTGTCTGCATACTCTGCTACAAATTCCACATCATGGGAGATCATAAAGATCGTGATGCCATGCTCCTGAAGTTTCTTAAGGATTTCCCCCAGTTCCTGTTTATACTCTGCATCCAGCCCCTTGGTTGGTTCATCCATCAAAAGAAGCCGTGGCTGCAAAAGAAGTACTTTTGCCAGTGCCAGACGCTGCTGTTCTCCTCCGCTTAGATCATAAGGATGACGATCCAGCAGCCCTTCCAGTCTGGTCAGGCTTACGATCCCTTCGATGGCTTCTGCCTTCTTCATAGAAGCTGTATATTCCGGAGATTTCTTCTCTTTTGCCCCGCCGATGATGGAATACAGATCTTCCCGGACTGTCTTTCGGATAAACATACTCTGGGGATTCTGCGGCAGGACACCCAGATAGCCTCTGTAGAGCTGAGTATCTGTATACCTGCGGATATCAACGCCATTTAACAGGATTTTTCCGCGATACGGAGCCCGGACACGACTGATCAGGGATAACGTTGTGCTCTTTCCTGTTCCGTTTCCGCCAACCAATGCATAGAATTCTCCCTGCTTCACTTCCAGATTCAGATCCTGCACCACATCTCTGCCATCCTTTTCATACCGAAACCATACATCTTTTACCTGAATTGCAGGAGTTTCAAATTCTTTCGACATATGAGGTATCTTACTTCTAAGAGTATTTAATGTTTTATGTAATTTACTGTTGCTTTTTGAGTTGACCTCATTTGTGTCTATATTTATATCTGTTGAGCTATTCTGTGTAAAATCATCCGTTTTTGTAGATTCGAATTCATTATTTTTTTCGAAAGCTCTGTCATGTTTTTCGACATTCATTTCGTCATGATAACTCTCATTCAACAGTTGTTCCCGGTCATGGCACACTTGTTCCAGTTTGTCATGTCGTGCTTTCTGCATCACCTGTGTAATCCAGTTTCTGCCCTCACGGACTGTCAGCGGGCACGGCAGATCACTTTCTACTTCCGCATAGATCTGCATGGGAACCGGCATGGACAAAAACATTCCATGATGTTCCTTTTTCAGAAATTCTCCGATTTCCCGTGGAGTTCCCTGTGTGAGCAGACTGCCCTTATCCATTACATATACTTTGTCTGCCCAGGGAATCACATCCTGCAGACGATGCTCTGTAAGGATTACAGTTGTACCAATATCCCTGTTGATCTTCCGCACAGTTTCCAGAAAGTCAGAGGCAGCAATCGGATCCAGCTGAGACGTAGGTTCATCCAGAATCAGAAGTTTTGGATGCATGGCCATAATCGCTGCCAGATTCAATAACTGTTTCTGCCCTCCGGAAAGTTCCGACACATTTTTATAAAACCACTGATGGATGCCGAAATAACTTGCCATCTCTGCTACCCTGAGACGGATAGACGGCGTATCGTATCCCAGACTCTCCAGTCCAAAAGCCAGTTCATGCCAGACTTTATCTGTTACAATCTGGTTCTCCGGATTCTGTAATACATATCCGATCTCCTGACTCTGCTGTCTGTGATCAATCTCAGTCAGATTCTGACCATAATAGCAGATCCGTCCAGATTTGCTGCCATAAGGGGCCAGATCTGATTTTAGCTGCCGCAGCAGTGTGCTCTTGCCGCAGCCGCTCTTACCACATAGTACATTAAAGGTTCCTTCCTCTACATCCAGCGTTACATTTTCCAGAGAATCCCTGTCCCCATTTGCATAACGGAAGGAAAAATTCTTCACTTCTATTATCTTCATTTGTGCTCTCCTTCCATTTCATTTGCAAGTTCTTCATAAATCTGTCTGTAGGTTACCGTCATCTCACTGTGTACATGACTGCGGCTCTTTTTCATAGCGTATTCCTCGCTGAGATCCAGCATCAGCGGCAGAAAACAGAAAATCCCAAAACTGATAAACGTAATGACCGCAAGTACCGGACTGCAGGACTGCCTCGGGACACGTCCGAAAATAGTAAACCCTGCCAGAAGGATTCTTGGATTATATTGGGAAAAAGCAGCGCCATGATAACATCCGTATCCGGAAACCACAAAAAGCACTGCCAGCATCCCGCCCAAAATCTTATCTCTCCGATTGAAACGATAAATAGAAAAAGCAGTCCGGCCTTTCAGTCCATATCCTCTGCTTTTCATAGAATCTGCTGTCTCAATGGCATTTTCCAACGCCCATGTCACAAGAATTGATACCATATTTAAGGCATACCTGACTTTCTTAAACCATTTCCCATTGCTTACATCCATTCCCACACACTTCTGTCCATTGCGGATCACTTTCAGCTGTGCGATAAAATGCGGTACAAACCGAAGTGCCATGGACAGCATCAGGGACATTGCCGGGATGATCCTGCCGAAAAGGTAGATAAATTTGTCACTGGTCATGATCTGGTTATAACAGGAGAACCACAGGATCATGATAAAGAGCACACATCCCAGAACAATTCCATATACCAATGCTTCCAGTGTAACCCAGTTTCCATTGCTCTCGATATAAAGCAGCGGTGTCACTCCATAATGGTTAAACATCGGATTCAGCAGTGCGACGATCAAAAGACTTGGAATTGTCAGGAGAAAGTTGATCTTCAGGACCTTTCCCACTCCGTTCAGCCACATGGAATATGCAGTAGCAGCCACAAAAGACACTGCCAGATAAACCGGATGCTGGATAAACATGGTAAACCCCAGCACCACGGCAAAATAAAAGAAATTCAAAATGGGATGGCATCTGGAGAAGGCATCAGTCATAATACTGATCCCCCACATCCCTGCCAAGATTACAGGTATAACGCCATTCTACAGTATCCCCGTCTTCCAGCGTATACTTGGAACATCCGTAATTTGGATACCAGCCATTAACACAGTACATCCATCCGGAGTCCTTGCCACAGTCAAATTCATACAGATTGTTGATACCTGAAACATAATAACTGTTATACATAGGAGTCCATTCCGATTCCATCTGGATTCCAGCCTCATTACACACACGTTTCAGTACATCAAATACAGTTTCGCCTTCATAGAATTCCACTTCAGAAGGATACAGAATCCATCCGTCTGCAGGGACAAACTCTGCTTTGGACTCCTTCAGGTCATTCCAGTTATTCAGGATCGTAGAACATTCGATAGAGAAGGTACAGGTCATTGCTGTATCTTCATCCGAACTGTCTCCGCTGCCTGATGTGTCCCCGGAACTGTTGTCTGCAGAAGAACCATCCTGCCCGGAGGTCGGGTTTCTATCTGTATCTGCCTGGTCTGAGGAACTACCGGTAGATTTATTGTCTTTTGACTGTGTATCTTCTCCTTTTGCATTATCTTTGGTATTATCTTTGGTTTCATCATCCGCCTGGTCGTCTGCAGCTTCTCCTGTGGTGGAGCCTCCGATCAGATAAAAATCTCCGCCCGTTTTTGTTACATTAAAAGTAAGGGTTGTCCGTTTTACTTTCTTTTTGCCACTTTCCCTGGTAGAGATCTTCGCAGTATCCAGTTGATAAATCTTTCCATTCTCTTCCAGACAATAGAGAACTTTATCTGCGTTCCATTCTTCTTTCAGATTAAGGGTCAGTTTTGCCGGAGCAGCCAGGTTCATCTTCTCCAGTGTAACCTTCAGTGCATACGGTGCATTATTGGCAGCTTTCTTTATTTCTTCTGTCCCGTCCTCTGTACACTGTACCAGAAGCTTCTGTTCTACAGGATTCTGAATCTGGCTTCCATTGTAGGTCCATTTATATCCAATACCACTGTCTGTTTTTCCCACAAAATAAAACTTCTCATCTTTTCCCGCAATGGTCTCCATCTGCGCCTGGGTGATAATCCCATCCTCCGGAAGCTGCGTCTTTGTTTTTAATGGTTCTACATCTGTATCCTGTTCCTCATCGGAACTGTTCATGATATCTGCTCCCTTTTGGGAAAGCTGTGTCATATTGTCATTTCCGCTGCCGCAGCCTGTGAGGGAACTTACTCCCAGAAACAATGCAAGCCACAGAGCAAGTCCCTTTTTCTTTCTGCTCATTTCTTCTTCCTCCGCTTACGTATAAGAGCTTTCACTCCTGCTTTAATGCCGCTTCCTGCCAGACCTCCTGCCAGAGCACCAGCTGCTGCAAATCCAAAGATCATACCATATTCTTTCTTATCAGAAGTCAGAACACCGGATCCGGTATCCTCTGCTGACTCTATGCTGCCATCTGCATGGTCATCCGCCAGAGAGGTTTCCTCTGATTCCACATAAGGCTCTGCCTCAAAATCCCATCCTACGGAATTTTTACCATTCTTTGACTTGCTGTTCTTTGATTTACTGTTTTTGGAACTGCTTTTAGAGTTCTTATCCGAAGAGTTACCAGAAGCACTCTTTCCTGAATCTCCTGCATTGCCTGAACTTCCTTTGCCTGATGACTTGCCGCCCAGAGATTTACCGGAACCACCGGGCTTTTTCGTATTTATATTACCGCTGCTTCCCGATGGGTCTGCTGCAGGAGCAGAGGTTGGAGTTGGAATAGGAGTCGGCTCCTTTAAACCAGTGCCGGTTCCGTCACCCTTTCCCCCTTTACTGATACTTACATCTGACATATCATAAAGACCTGTTTTTCCGTCTTTCAGACGCTGATAAGCCACCAGTGCATAATACCCCTGTTCTGTAGCCATACCATCCAATGTACCTGCAGCAGCACCGCCATTATTTCCGGCGCCTGCTTTTACATGCATGAATCCACTTCCTGCAATATGATAAGTAATGAGATTCTCTATTGTCCAGTGTCCGCCCTTTATAAAACGGGAATCTGTTTCCGGATCAATGCCCAGACTGCACAAAGCAGTAATGACCTGTGCACAGGATTCCTCTGTTTCGACTCCCATGGTAGAATAACCACCACTGTCGTTCTGCATTTCAGACAGCCGGGCAAGTCCACGGTCAATGGCAGCAGTCACATTTTCATATCCTGCTTTATGGTAGTATGGTGCCAAAGCCTGCAAGGTCATTCCTGTAACATCCGAATCCGCATTACTTCCCATCAAAGCCCATCCACCCCCGGACAGCTCACTCTGCAGCAGGAAATTTACCAGTGCAGCTTCTGAGTTCTGTTCTTTGGCAGACGGATTATCAGGAAAAGAATATTCCGGATGACAGTTCACTGCCAGAAGTGCCCAGATAGGACCATTTAATCCCTGCTCCTTTACCAGACTAAGATCAGAAATGTATTTAAAAAGATTGTAACCGCCTACATTACGGGCATCCTTCCCTTCTGCAGTCAGTACAAGAACCCTCTTGGAATACTCCGTATATTTGGAAGTATTGGTCAGAATTCCTTTCTTTTCCTCAATATAATTTGCTGTATGATTATAATAAGTAGAGAAATATTTCTCCTTCAGACTCAGTCCACCCCTTGCCAGCCCCAGCACATACCATTCACTTCCTACCGAAGGATTGGTATCTGTGGCACGCATATAGGCACTGGTCTCAGCCATGACCTGACTGACAGATTTCTTCAGGGTATTCGCCCCCTGCATAACAGTTACCTTACAGGTCGCTGTCATCTCCGGATGCTCTGCTACTGTCGCTGTGATCGTAGCTTTGCCATTCTTTACTGCTGTGACAACTCCTTTTTTGCTTACCTTTGCAATAGAAGTATTACTGCTCTTCCAGGTAACATTGTAATTTTCCGTAACGGATTCCGGTATTGGAACTACTTTAAGGGTATGTTTCTGGCCACGGTTGATCTTTATGGAGCTGCTGTTAAGAGAGATTCCCTGCAGACCTGCCGGAAAATCTGCCACGATCAGATGCGTTAAAGTTCTGGCACTGTCCAGATAGAAAGTTCCGTCTTCCTGCATCTGTGGGGTCAGTTCCATAAAAGAATCTTCCGCAGATCTGAGGATTCTCGGTTTTGTCAGGCTCTCATACCCTTCCGGTACAGGAAAGGCCAGCGAGATCATTGTCATGGGTTGATATGCTTCTCCTGTACGGATATCTGTATAGGAAATCTCTATGTCATAAAGAAGCTGCGGCAGAGTACCCGGATAAGTTTCTGACAGCTGCTGCATTGTCTGCTGTCCATCAGAACTCTCCTGTACATGAAGCTGCACATACCAGGGATTCCCTGTTACTGTTACTCCATTGACAGAAGAAATCTGAGCTGCAATACGGTTCCGGACAGTTTCCAGTGCCTCTCTGATCCCGGAATTCACCGCTGCCTGCTCATCCTCTGTCAGACTGTCGTAAGTGTCACTGGCAAGACAGAAATCTGCGATCATCTCTGAATCCAGATCTATTTCCTCTGCTTCTGCAGCTTTCTGAATATAAGAACACATGGTCTGTATATCCAGCATGGTTCCGTTGTCTTTCTTATTTTCATTTTCCGATGTTTCTTCTTCATATGCGCCAGTTTCTGTTTCTGATCCGGACGGTTCTGTTTCAGACTGAAACTCATCCGCAGCAGTCCCCTCCCTGTCAGAATCATCACTGTGTACTGCGGCAGAACTTTCTTCGGCCTGTTCTGTATGTATCTGTTCTGCCGGTGGCTCCTGTGCTCCCGGTACAGGACATGTAGTAACTGCCATTCCTGCACTGAGAAGCAGTGCCATCCATTGTTTATTCATTTACTTGCTTCCTCCGCTTTTTCTGATTCTACAATCAAACGGATAAAATCCTCCGCTTAGCAATTATTCGGTTAAATCACAAAATGACAGATGATTCTCTCCTGCAAAATGACAGGAGAGAAATAACATCTGCCTTATTTTTATTTATCTTTTTTTTCCGAATTTAACAGCAATTATCATGGCTATTACAATGTTTATCACAAAATTCCATCCAAAAGTATGTAGCCATATCCCTGACAGGTCTTTGATCCCTGATATATTATTATGGAATACAAATTCTTCTGAAATGAATATACCCGCTAAACTTGCGAAAAACATTGCCAAAACAGCCAATAGAAATATTTTTATTATTCTTTTCATGCATTCAGAAACTATTTTTTTTGATTATCTTTGCTTTTTTTGGAAGAATGCAGTGTGCCAATAATGACACATTGCATTCTGACATTTTATTATTTAATGACTACTTTTTTTACTTTAGAGAAAAAGCCATATACTGTTTTACCGTTTACTTTTCGGTAAGCGCGTACTTTGTAATAACGGGTCTTGCCTGTGGCAAGTTTCTCTTCTGTCATACCAGTTCCTTTTGTGGTTTTTATACGTGTGTATTTACCATTTTTGGAAGCACTGGCGTATACCTGATATCCATCAGCGGCTTTTACCCTGCTCCATTCCAGAACTGCAGTTTTGGATGTGGATCCCACAGACAGAGACGGAGCAGAGAGGACTGCTTTACCCTTTACTGCTATTGAATAACTTCCGTAAACCTTCTTACCATTTACATTTCGGTAAGCACGTACTTTGTAATAGTAGGTTGTTCCTGTAACTGCTTTCTTGTCAAGGAAGGTAACAGCGCTGTTCTTTGCAGTTGATCCGATGGAGGTATATTTGCCATTTTTTGAAGTGGAACGGTATACTCTGTAACCGTTAGCTCCGAAAACTTTATTCCATGTGACACGGATAGTGTTATAGTTCTCGGAAGCTGCTGTAGCGATTTTCACTTTTCCAAGTGTTGCTTTTCCGATCACACCATCTTTGTTGTAACTGCTTACAGTCTTTCCGCCCCATGTATAAGAATAAGCTCTTACTGTGTAATAGTAAACTCTTCCTGTAACTGCTTTCTGATCCTTATAGGAAATATCTGTTACCTGATCTGCAATCTTCTTCCAGCTTCCTGTTTCTGTTCTGCGGTATACTATATATCCATCTGCATTATCAACACTGCTCCAGCTTACCTGGATTGTCTTGTAATTGAGGGCTTTTGTCTGCAGGTTAGCAGGCATATCTGCTTTGAAGGCGTCCTGTTTGCCTGCAAGTTCAATATGATAATCTGCAACAATGGTCTTGATCAACTCTAATTGCTTTGCATTCCACATATAGGACTTGCCTTCTGCACTCATGCTGTCGATGAGTTTCTGAAGTGCTGCAAGTTCTGCTTCTACACCTGCAATGTTCTCTTTGGTAACAGCCGTCGGAAGGTTACTGATCCAGTCATCTGCCTGCTGTGCATCAGAAATATCTTTGCCAGCTTTGTCAGCCTGTGCTGTCAGTGCGGCGATCACTTCTGCAAAAGTCATTTCCTGATTTCCGACTTTGACCTTCAGACCTGCCATTGCATTTTCCTGTCCCTGGTAATCTTTCGCATAACGGTCAAGGAATGCTTTTACCTGTGGATAAGAATCTCTGTCTACAGGGTGGTCTTTTACAGTTGCGTAAATTAAAGCTGCTTCATCTGCGAAAAGCTGCTGGTATTCATTCTGACCTTTTTCATAAGTCAGAGCCATGGCGATCAGCTTCTCCATGTTCTCTACCAGTGCGGTGTTTTCACTTCTGAATTTCGTTTCTTCTGTTTCTGTTAACTGATCATAAGCGTTCTTAGCTGCTGCAATCTGTTTCAGCTCTGTTTCGGTAAGTGCACGTTTCGCAGTATCACCTGCTGCAGGAATTTCCTCTTCTGTGGAGAAATCTGCATCCGGTACTTCTGCTTCATCTGCAATTACAGAGTCAGGGGTCTCTTCATTCGAAACATCTGCAATGTCTTCTGATGACTGAATATCCATCTGCGCTGCAGGCTGCTCACTGATATCAGAAGTAAATGCATCTGCGCTTCCGTCTGAGAAATCAGAACCTTCTGCCGGAACTTCCTGTGCCGGGAGCTCTTCTGACTGTACAGCTTCCTGTGCTGCAGGTACTGTAGTCGGCTGAGGTGCTTCATAAGCGCGGACAGTCTCTGCATCCGGGAGTGCCTTGAGCATTGCTTTCAGTGCATCAGATTTCAGCTGATAGAGATAACCTTCTGCTTTTTCCAGAGAACTTAAGTTTGTAACCTGAGCTTTCTGCTGATCATCAAGAGTATTGTATAATACTCTTGCATTTGCCACATAATCTTTCCAGCTATTCCAGATCTTCTCTGTCGGTACGTTGTTATTCTTTTCTGTCAGTTTCAGAGGTCCGTCAGACAAAGCACCTGTAGAGGATGTGGTGATATTCAGTTCATCAATAAAGGAGATCACATATCCTACTTTTGCATCTGTACTCTGGCGTCTGATAAACAATTCTGCTTTTTCAAGCTCTGCATAGTTCGTAACACGTTTCTTCTGATCTGCTGTCAGTGCATCATAAGCGGTTCTGGCTTCTATGACAAGAGCCTGTTTCTTCTGATAATTATCGGAAGTCACTTCACCGATTGCCTTGATCTTATCTACAACTGCGGCTGCAGCTTTCAGATCAGGAATCAGGCTTCTCAGTGCCTGTAAAACGCTGTAGTTAGTTACCAGTGCCTTCTGTGCTTCAGTCAGTGCGTTATACTCTGCCTGTATGTTGTCAAGAAGCTGCAGAACGTACGGATCAAGAGTTAAGGCATCTGCGGAAGGAAGGGCATTAATCGCTGCGATTACCTTCTCAGCTGCTGCCTTATCCTTTTCTTTCTGCTCCTGCTGTTTCTCCAGTTCTTTTATCTTAGCTTCTGCTGCTGTCAGCTTAGAATAATTGGAGATTACAGATTTGGCTTCATCATCAAGTGCATCATAGAGATTTCTTGCATTTACAACGGCGTCTTTGTTTTCCAGTGTCAGCTTATCTGCTGCCGAGAGAGCATCGATGGCTGCGATTACTTTGTCAATAGAATCGCCTTTGCCGTTCTCGGCAGAAAGGAGCTTTCTCAGTGTGTCTTTATTGAAGATTGATTTGTGTGTTTCGTCTAATGCATCGTAAGCGTCTCTTGCTGCTTGGACTTGTTCTTTTGTGCTGTTATCATTAAGCGCAAGAATCAGGTCGTTGACAGTTTTGGTTGGAACTTTAACATCTGAGAAATCCCAGAAGTTTTTCTGTCCTTTGCGCTGACGGACAAACGCATTTAATCCGCGGGCAATCTGTGGAACGTCATAGTTAGTAAATCCATGAATACTTCCATCTACCTCTCCATCCACATCAACCAGATCAAAGAATGCATCCAGGAGATTGTTTCCATTTTTTGTAAATCCTGTACTGCGGTCTAATACATTTACATTATAGATGGATGCGAAAATCAATGCCTGTGCATCATTCCATGCATTATTTCCATAGGACATACATCCTGTTTCAAACCCTGCGGTACAGAAAGAACCTGTTGCACGCTGCGCAATTTCCGGAAGTTTGTGTAATGCCTGATCAATAGCTTTCTTTACATCTCCAAAACCATCTTTACCATACCAGTAAACCAACGGCTGCCAGTTCATCGTGTTATCTGCATTTGAAAATGAACCATTATCTGCATTCAGAAGACTTTCAGCTCTTTTATGTACCCATTCTGCCATTGCATCATCAGTAAAAGTAGATGAGGTATAGCCACCTGATTTAATGGCATGAATCGCATACTCCGTATTAAGATAATTATCACCATTTCTGTTTCCTACTGCATCCAGAAGATTTACAGAAGAAATATCTCTTGGATCATATCCGATTGCTTCAATAGCAAGAATCAGTTTTGAAAGATCTGTTGCCTGCCATTTGGATAAATCTGATCCGGAATCTTTTAATTCCTGCAGATAAACTTTAGTATTTGTAAACCATCTGTCAAAATAGGTACTATCGTCATATGGAACATAACCACATCTGGCTGCAGTAAAGATTGCCCAGATATCTGTGTTTTCATAAGAAGGTGAATCTTTAGGTCCAAACGCATTTTTATCTTTGCAGTAATCCAGAATAATTTTGATGGCTTTTTCCGCTTTGGTCAGATATGTTTCCCAGTTAGCCGGATTATCTGCTGCGCTTGCATCTCTATTATCTTTGACTTCACAAGTACCGTTTATTACTTTTATCTTGAAAGTATATCCGTCTTCTTCCGCCTGTGCTTCCTGGCCTTCGTCAAACTGCAGAACCGGTTCTTTAATCCATTTCACTGTTAAAGGACGCTGACCTAAAAAGCTGGTGTCTACAGTAGCTGATTCAATATCTGTTTCAGGATTACATATTGCTTTGATACCATATTTATCAATCAATTCCTTTGTCTCTTCTGTCTGATTGACAATTTTTGCACCATTTATAGTAACTTTGTTATTATCACCATCGTCGTAGATATTAGTTTTTGTGCCATCGATTATTTCAACACGATATGGAAAATGATAATTCGTGGAATAATCTTTGAAACGGTTATAATCACGATCATAATTGGTTTTCCATACTTTGGGTTCTGCATCTGCCTGAACCTCTAAAGTTATTTCAACTGTTCTTGGATCATAGTATGGATAACCGTCATTTACATCTGGTGAAATTGACCATACCTTTTCGAAATCGAAACCGATATAGGTTTCTTTTACTTTCATTTCAGCAGTTGTTTTCCCTAATTCCTCATAATTAGGGAATTCTTTACTGCTATAAAGTCTTTTGGTTTTTTCGGTAACAACACGAATATCTTTGAAAATATCTTTATCATAATAACAATTTGTAATTGTAGAGCTTTCGTTGGCACGAAATGAATATACTACATATATTCCTGCTGAAAAATTTGATTCAGGGTCTAATTTCTCAGATATTTTTTCTGCTATTTCAGATATTTTTTCGCTATAGCATCCATGATTTACACAATTTTTATATTGTATACGTGAAGAAGCTTTAATTCCAAGCTGACATATTTCCCAAAGAGTTTTTTTATCAATAATTTTTTGTGCTATTTCGTCAGATGTCATAGTGCTTTCTAAACCATAACTGATGGAAAATTCAGAGTTTTCTACTTTTCCCCTTCCTGCTCCTATACCCGTTGCTACATTCCATCTTGTTGTTAAATCATCGCATACTAAAATTACATTTCCAGTAACTTTAAGACCTTTTATAAGACCATTATTACTTGAAAATACTATGTTTGAATAAGTAACATCCCCTACATATAGCTTTGTTTGTTCTATTTTAATTTTTAGATTTTCAAGTACACCATTGGAATCTAGGCTAAATGAAATTACTGAAATTCCTTTTTTATTAAGAGTTCTGTCAGTTGCAGAATATGTAATAGTATGCCCTTGTCCGTCGAAAATTCCTGAAAATGTTCCCAAACCAGTTACTTGATTTGTTATTTCAATGTCATTAGTCAAGATAACTGTACTTGTTTTATATGGAGCATTACGATAATTTTCTACAAAAAAATAGTATTCTTCTGCTGTACTGATGCAGTATTGCCCTTTATCATTTTGTCGTAATTCTGTGGTATCTGCTTTAACTATGCGACAATTTATAAGTATCATTACGAGCGCTATACCGAACAAAATATATTGCCAAATTTTTATACATTTATTATTTTTCATACTGATTTCCTATATACACAAGAAAAAGACTACAATTTCTTGTAGTCTAATTCCTATAGATCTTGTTTAATTGTTTAACGTGTTAATCTGGTTTAATTCCATCCGCTTACAGGAACCCATGTACCATCAGCAGCTTTTACATAGCTGTCAAATCCTAAATCCAATCCCATCATCATAGAGAAATCTAATGTAAGGGTATGATCTTTTCCATCAGAAAGCACGGTATCTACGCCATTGTTATAAGTACTGTTATCAATTACACACATCCAACCAGAATAATCGTTGTAATCTTTTTCAGATAAATAATTCGCAAAATGTACTGTATTGTTCCAAGTTGAATTTTCAGTTACCTTCATGTCGTTTGTTTCTGTCTGATTTAAATCAAAGAGTTTAAAATATGCACCTCTATTATTGGCTAATCCTTTATTACCCGTTAATGACTCATCAATTGCTGCTCCGTTTTCGCCGAAAAATTTTCCAACTAAACTATTATTATGCCCGTCTAATTTGATTGCAGAAATATAATTTCCGTATTCGCTCTTATACCATTCCAGTAATCCCTTTCGATAATAAGTTCTTTTATTTCCCTCTTCATCAATAACTCTGATATCTTCGACAGGTTTTCCTTCACCTGGTGCTGCTAATTCTTTTAATACGTCCATAGCAGTTACACTTCCAGTGTCAGCAATATCTAATGAGTCAGAAAGGATTGTGTCTATGTTTTCAGAACTTTCTCCCTGCAATCCTGTTGCCTGAATCTTTACGGTAATTTGACCTGCCATAGCCGGTACTGCTGTGCTTCCCACCATTGTTGTTGCCATTAAGAATGCAATCACACTTTTTCTTACTTTCATGTTCATTTTGTTTCCTCCTTGAATTAAATGTAGTTTAATTTTTTCGCAGGTTATCCTGCAAAATATATCGTTTCGTAGCCTTTTCAAGCCACGTTGATACCTTTCTGCCCTAAAAAATGGTACAAAAAATAAACCTCCGTTATGCCTACAGATATTTGTTTTTTATTTTTACTAAAGTCCGTCTCCTGACTTAAAGTTCCAACCTACTTGCTGCCCTTCTCGGAAAGGATCTTTCCAATGGTTTCGCAGTGTTCGTCCTTATTACAGTGGGGATAAATCGTACCGGTATCTCACCGGATTTCCGAAAACTAAAGGGATAAAAAGCGACTTCCGATATTCAGTTATCAAAGTGCAAAAAAAATCCCCACCATACTGGCAGGGAATATAATGTACAGATTGAACTTTCACTCATATCCTTCGCATTATAGTATTCCCTTTGAATACCATTACAAGAATACAGTGAACTGCAGACTAAATATACTGCAAGGGAACGGAACCCTGTTTGGGATTCTCACCCAACGATTCTTCAATCATTACCGTAGTAATAAGCTGTACATATGCGCTAAACGCTATTTATTTAACAAACTAATCTTAACACCCACCCAGTGCTTTGTCAATCTTTTTCAGAATTTTACATAAATGAAAATCCAAAGATGACCAAAAACTTCCTCCTGCCAGTTATTCTTATTTTCCGACCAGCAGGAGGAAGTTTCCTTTGCGTTACATATTATACTCTTTATAAAGTTCTTTCCGCCTCTCAGCATCCGTCGCAGCACCCTGAACTTCCGCACTTCTTCCATCCAGGATCAGACGATTGATCAAAACACCAAGACGCGTTTCGCCCTGAAGCTCTCCAATGACTTTTCCTCGCGCTTCTCCTATGGATTCTCCAATAACTTTTCCTCGCGCTTCTCCTATAGATTCTCCAATGGCTTTTCCACGGGCCTCCCCTATAGATTCTCCAATGGCCTTCAATCTTTCAGATTCCAGTTCTAACACTTTTCCACCCATAGTCTCACCTAACCTTTCCCGAACCATATCTTCATCCCGACAGATATAGTCCGATATTTTTGTGATCAGCTTATTTAAGTTCGTGTATAATTCTGCTCTTCCTGTTTCTGTCAGTTCTTTTTCAAGCGTTGCTCGAATGTCTTCGTATTCATCCAACAAAGACTGCAGCTTTTCCGGATCTTGATTTATTTTATGTATTTCTTTCTCATACCGCATAATATAAAACGGCAGAAACATCAGCAGATTTTTCTCGAATATTTTATCTTTCGTATATTCATCAAGTTTCACTGTAGGGATACGGTATACCTGTATCTTTCCATCTGGGAATACTACTTCCACTTCCAGAAAATCAGGCGTATTTTTCCCGCTTCGTAAATATAACACGCAGGACTTCGGAAACTCCATCCGGTATCTGCGTCCGTACTTTCTGGCTGAATCTAACGCAATCGCAAAATCATACTCGATCATCCGGATTGCCATCGTATAATCATCAACACTCTGACACTCGATATGATACAGCTTCTTTCCAATCCTCAGACAGGAGTCTGTGATGATTTCTCCATTCTCCTGATGATGCTCATTTTGAAGCTGTATGATCTCTACATCCTCCGAATATGAAGTCTGAAATACCTCATTGATTAAAGGAATTGCCAACTGCGGTATTTTCTCAATCATGGTACGGAATACGTCATCGAAGATCGTATTATTCATTATATCCCTCGCTTTCATTTTAACACTTTTTCAGGCTTTCTAAAACCCCCGAACTACTGATAACTGAAAAAATAATTCATTTTTAATCAATTCCACCTCCTCTCATTCAGACAAGGCAAAAAGACAGAATATTATTCTTTCGCATCCATTCAGTCTTGTCCGTGTTACAAATTTTGAAATATTTTAATGAAAATGTTAGCGAATGTCAGATGAACCTGCCTTGAAATGCCAGATCAGGCAACAGGTGATAAATTCTACTATGACTACAGTTTAGACTATATTGTTCTGAAAAGCAAGATTTATTTTCTCACTAGCACCCAAAAAGTGTTTTCAAATATTAACCATATATCCAGTAACCAGCGCAGAAAAAGCGTTTGTTTCCTATGCATTTGCAAGATATTTAGATATTCTTAGCTGGCAGAAATCTGCGTTATGAGCCGACTGCTTCACTGTCTGAGCGAAGTTTGCAACGGAGCGAGTTTGATAAGGCGGCTCATGCTTTTAGCAGATTACTGGCGGCTTAGAATATCTTAATGTCCGAAACCGCATAGGAAACAAACGCTTTTTCTGCGCGTCCCTTTTGAATCTAAAAACTCCCCTGAGCTAATCACTTATCCGCGACCAACCAGAGGAGTCCCTAATTATATACCGTATTCTTTATAAAGTTCTTTCCGCTTCTCAGCATCCGTCGCAGCACCCTGTACTTCCGCACTTCTTCCATCCAGGATCAGACGATTGATCAAGACTCCAAGACGCGCCTCACCCTGAAGCTCTCCAATGACTTTTCCTCTTGCCTCTCCACGTGCTTCTCCAATAGACTCTCCCAGAACCTTTCCTTCCGCACGTAATCTTTCAGATTCCAATTCTAACACTTTTCCACCCATAGTCTCACCTAACCTTTCCCGGACTACTTCCTCATCACGGCAAATGTAATCCGATATTTTTGTAATCAGTTTATTTAAATTCGTGTATAACTCTGCCCTTCCTGTTTCTGTCAGTTCTTTTTCCAGCATTACTCGGATATCTTCGTATTCATCCAACAAAGACTGCAGCTTTTCCTAATCTTGATTTATTCTATGTATCTCTTTCTCATACCGCATAATATAAAACGGCAGAAACATCAGCAGATTCTTCTCGAAAATTTTATCTTTTGTATATTCATTAAGTTTTACAGTAGGGATACGGTACACCTGTATCTTTCCATCTGGGAATACTACTTCCACTTCCAGAAAATCAGGCGTATTTTTCCCGCTTCGTAAATATAACACGCAGGACTTTGGAAACTCCATCCGGTATCTGCGTCCGTACTTTCTGGCCGAATCTAAAGCAATAGCAAAATCATACTCGATCATCCGGATTGCCATTGTGGTATCATCAACACTCTGACATTCGATATGATACAACTTCCTTCCAATCCTCAGGCAGGAGTCTGTAATAATCTCACCATTCTCCTGATGATGCTCATTTCGAAGCTGTATAATCTCTACATCCTCCGGATATGAAGTCTGAAATACTTCATTAATTAACGGTACTGCTAATTGCGGTATCTTCTCAACCATTGTACGAAATACGTCATCGAAGATCGTATTATTCATTAAATCCCTCGCTTTCATTATAGCATTTTCACAAGCTTTCTAAAACCCCGAACTACGGTTGACTACAAAAAAATTCACTTTTAATTGTTTCTGCCTCCTCTCCTTCAGACAAAACAAAAAGGCAGAATATCACGATACCCACAACAATTTTGTTTTGTCAGTATTATAAAATAAAAAAATTCTGGTGAAAATGTCGGCGAACGCCAGATAATCCTGCCTTGAAATGCCAGATCAGGCGGCAGGTGATAAATTTTCACTATGACTACAGTTTAAATTACATTATTCTGAAAAGCAAGACTTATTTTCTCATATCCAATATTCAACACTGAAAAATAAATGTCAAATATTAATCATATATTTTCACACAACCAGTACTCATCATTTTTGTCATATTTTGTAAAAAATGATTGCTTTTTTTTACAAAACATTTATAATAAGAACAAATTGAATATTTATTAACAATTACCGGTTTTAAGTTCTGCTGGTCACGGCACAGGATGTCGGACCTTCAGCCAAGAGGGAATCAGGTCAGAATCCTGGACAGTCGTGCTGCTGTATACGTGCAGCTGGGTCTCATATCCATTGCATATTATCATGTGAGAAGGAGAGATTACAGCGTCACTGCGTGAGTCAGAATACCTGCTTAAGGCTGCCGCCACCAACTACACGCAATGGGAAGTGGAAGGGTGATCTTATTTAGTGTACCCATTTTTGTACTAAAGAAAGATCCCTTTTTACCAGATGTTTTCTCTGTTCCTTACCGGAATATGGAGTATCGGCAACCTGACGGTTTTTGTTCATGCATTTCATCAACCTGCCCGTTTATGAAAGTATTACATTGCTCCGTTGCAGAGAAAACAAATATTCTATTGCAAAGGAGTTTTTTTTATGACATACAATATATCCGGCAGAAAACAAAACCTGACACTTCAACGCTGTAACTGTACCCCATATTTAAAAAGAGACATAGACATTCCGGCAAACTGTACCATTATTTCTGAAAAAACCTTCCAGAACAGATCCATGATCCAGTCTGTTTCATTTCCATATGGTCTGAAACAGATCGGCTCAAACGCATTTTCGGGATGCAGCCGCCTGAAACAGCTGCTTCTTCCTGAAAGTCTGTGCCAGATTGGAAAGGAAGCATTTTCCGACTGTACCACTTTATCCTCTATCTATATCCCTCAATATATTTCCACAATTTCAAAGGGCATGCTCCGCAACGCCCACAAATTATCAGAAACTCTTTTTTCCAGTGAAAGCAGGCTGCTTAAAATCCAGGCAGACGCCTTTTCAGAATGCTCTGCATTAAGAGAAATCTCTTTTCCTGATTCGCTTCAGGAGATAGGTAACGGCAGCTTTTACAAATGCAAAAATCTGAGTGAAGTCCATTTTTCGGAAAATCTGAAGGTAATCAGTAATCAGGCTTTTTATTCCTGTGGCCTGACTTCCCTGGAGCTCCCCGATTCACTGGAAATTCTGGATGAAAGTGCTTTTTTCAAATGTAATAACCTGATTACTGTTACTCTCCCGCCTAATGTCCGTTATATCGGAAAATGGGTTTTTCACGGATGTAACCGCCTGCAGTACCTGGAAATCCGCCATGATCCGGAGTATATCGGAGAATGGATCATTAACCGTGCAGCTACGATCCGTTGCTATAAAGGCTCCAAAGCAGACCGATATTGTCAGGAGTCCGGATTTAAAGTGGAATATCTTTGAATATTAGAGAGGCATTATAATGAATGATATATTTACTTACAGTCAGAAAAACGGAAGTACGATTTTTACTTTTCCAGGAAGGACAAAGGTTCTCAGCACCAGTCCTCTGAACGGCGGAATCACCACACATCTTACCCATGCACTAAATATTAACTGCATGAACGGTGATTATGAATGCGAAATGCTGGGAGATACCTATGAGAAGGATCTGATGGTACATGCACAAAGACTGGAAATCAACCCACAGACTGCCACCGCACTGAGCACAGCCGCCTGGACAGAGCTCTGCGCAGTGGAAACGCTCCGGCATCAGGAATTATCTGTAACTGCTGCTGTCACAGGAGGAATTGATTCCAATGGAATGTGTCCGGGAGACCCTTCCTCCTATTGTGAGCACAATGGTTTTTATGAAATGCTGCCTCCCGGAACCATCAATATTTTTGTATATATCAACCAGAACCTTACAGACGCGGCCATAGGCCGGGCACTGATGCTCTGTTCAGAAGCAAAAGCTGCTGCTGTTTCCCATCTTTTACTTGGAAGCTGCTATTCTGAGGAAATCGCTACCGGCTCAGGCACAGACGGAACTGTGATCGCAGCCTGTATGGATGGAAAAACCACCCTCACAGACGCCTCCGGACATTCCAAACTAGGAGAGCTTATCGGCAGAACAGTCAGCACTGCAGTCACACAGGCACTTCTGAAACAGACCGCAGCCAGCGGTGCAAGGCAGTTCCAGGTACTTATCCGAACTGCCAGATATGGAATCACCCCAGGTATCATGTGGGATTTTTATAAAGAACACCAGTCATTTTTCAACACCTGGAATGTTTGTTTTGAAAAGGCCTCTGCACTGGAAGATGTTTTTCTCTCCAGGAACCGTAACAGCAATCTGGTTCTATGTGTGTCTCTCTACCTCCATCTGATGGATCAGCTCCGTTGGGGACTGATCATGGAACCGGAGGGAATCCGCGAAGGAAAGAGACTGCTTCTCTATGGGCTTTACTGTGGTCCGGATACCTTCCTTGCCAGCTGCTATCCTGCCGGCGTCTGGGATAATGAGGAGATAAAGGGATTTTCACTCAGGGAATTGCTGATGTACATTCTTCTGTTTTATTTTTCCGTCCAGTCATGAATTACTATTCCAAGAATCAAGCAATAAAATGTAATTTCCAGCCCATTGACCTGGCAATCACAGATGCACGCTCCAATCTGCTGGACAGCCTGCGTTTTGCCTCCCACGACAGGGCTCACGGTATCTCCATTGTATTTGGCGGCAAAGTAATTGCCGGAACTGACGGACGAATCCTGGACACTCTGGCAGGCTCCTATGACGGGCTTATCATCGAATCCTTTAGCGTAGGCGTTCTTCCAAACTATGGCAATGACAGTTTTCTGAATGCACTTTCAGACTGGATCTCTGCCGGTAAACTGGTATGCATGGCTACTCAGGTAACCCATGAGGGCAGCGATATGGAAGTCTACCAGGTTGGAAAAGTGATCAAGGAGAAATTTCCCATACTGGAATCCTATAACATGACTCTGGAAGCTTCTGTTACCAAAATGATGTGGGTGCTGGGCCAGACACAGGATCTCCCAGAATGTAGAAGATTATTTTATAAAACCATTAATCACGATCTGCTGTTCCTATAATTCCGAAATCTCCATATCTTTCTATATTTCACACCCAAAAGGAGAAACTTATGAACCGAACCATAGAATATACAATCCCGGAATCCCAGAACGGACTTCGGGTAGAACAATTTCTCAGAAGAAAGGGATACTCCCGGCAGAATTTCACAGAAATCAAACGGATGCCTCAAAGTATCCTGGTAAACGGAATCCACTACTATATGCGTCAGACTCTGGCTGCAGGCGACCATCTCCAGGTCTGTATCTGCGAGACAGAATCCTCAGAGAAAATCCCACCGGTAAAGCTTCCCCTGAACATTGTTTATGAAGATGAAGACATCCTGGTGATCAACAAACCTGCCGGAATGCCTATCCATCCCTCCATGAAAAACTACTATAACTCCCTGGCCAATGCCCTGGCATGGTACTACCAGGATCAGGGAAAGCCTTTTATCTTCCGTTGCAGCAACCGCCTGGACCGGGATACCTCCGGACTTACCGTAATTTCCAAACACCTGGTCAGCGCCAGCATTATGGCCGATATGACAAAAAAACGCCTGGTACACAGGGAATACCTGGCAATCGTAAAGGGTGACCTCACCCCACCCACAGGAACCATCACAGCACCTCTTTCCCGCAAAGAAGGCTCCATCATTGAGCGCACCGTAGATTTTGACCATGGAGAAGAAGCCATCACCCATTATAAACTGGTAAAAAAAGAAAATGGGCACAGCCTGATCTCCCTTCAGCTGGAAACCGGCCGCACCCATCAGATCCGTATCCATATGAAATACCTAGGCTATCCCCTGATTGGAGACTACCTCTACAACCCTGACATGGAACACATCACCCGCCAGGCCTTACATTCCTACCACATGGAATTCCCCCATCCCATCACAGGACAGAAGATGACCTTCACTGCTCCCCTTCCGTCGGACATGTCTGCCATCAGTCACCTTTAAGCACTACACGGATTCTCTTATAAATAAAGAATACGATCAGGGATGTCAGTGTGTATTTAAAGATATTGAATGGGAAAATGATCATTGCTGCAAATGTAAGAAGATTATTTACAGAACTGTGTACTGCACTTCCCATTTCGATAAATGCTTCTACCGGCATTCCAAAAGCCTTTCCGTATGCCGGAAGTAACACGAATGCATTGATAAAGCATGCAACTACTGCTGTAAGTACGGTTCCAACTGCCATTCCGATCACTGCATGTTTTCTGCTCTTAACAGATTTATAGCGGTAGATCAGACCTGCCGGAACTGCAAATGTACATCCAAAGATGAAGTTTGCCACATCGCCTACACCTGCTGTCATAGAGCCCTTTGTTACCAGATGCACAAGAATCTTCACCAGCTCGATCAGTACACCTGCGATCGGTCCCATTGCAAATGAGCCAACCAGTACCGGGATTTCTGAAAAATCCAGCTGATAAAAAGTCGGTGCCAGGAAAGGAAGCGGAAACTCCAGATTCATTAAAATTCCTGCGATAGCGCCAAGCATGGCTATCTGTGTAACGGTTCTCGTCTTACTCCTTGCCATCGCATTTCCATTTCTTAATACCTGTTCACTCATACTGTTTCTCTCCTTTGAAATTATTCTTTATGGATATGTCTCATATCCTGTTAAAAGAAAATTCCACAAGCTTTCTATATAATGAAGATTTTCTTCAACATATAAAAAACCCCGGATCATATCCGGGGTAATGAGCACGTATGGTAAATATCGCGTGTTCTTCTCTCATCCAGACTATACTGTCGGTCCTGGAATTCCACCAGATCAGCCGCCTAAGCGGGTCGCGGACTATAACCGCCGGTAGGGAATCTCAGCTGATGCTGATCACCACAACCCCGAAGAATTTTCTTTTATCTGCGTCTGATTATACTACATACAGGCATCTATTTCAATATCATTTGTGATTTTTTCCTGATTTTTAACGAATTCTCGTTATGATCCTTAGCAACAGCCTCTCAATACTCCTATTTTATATCACCCGGATTCCATATGATTAGAAGAATTAATCAAACGCTTTCTTCCTGTGTTCAATCAGTTATGTCTTTTTTCCATGGCGAGTGTCTATTGTCAATACAATTATTCCACTATGCCTTTCTATTGACTTTATTTTTCTGTAACACTATAATAAAGTCAGAAAATGAAAGGAGGTTTTCAGTATGGAAACATGGACAAAGAAATTTCAGAAAATGTTAACACTGATACTTGCCATCTGTCTCGTTACCGGCTGCATGGGATTCTCAAATGTACAGGCAGCCACCAGAAAGTCAGGTACAACCTACTACCATACCTGCATAAATGGCAAAAAAGGCAAAACAATAACAAACTCTGGCAAAAAATACTATATGTCAGGCACAAGAAAAGCTGTGTGCAAGGGAAACACTCTGACGATGTATGCATCATTTAACACTTCCAAAAACGGAGTTTTAAACAGCAAAAACAAAAAAGCATATGTAAAATACGGAAAACATAAATTTAAACTTACATCCAAAACCAAATACTATTTTTCCGGAGGTGACGGTCCCAACAGATACTGCTCAAAATCCTCTTTCATGTCTACCATGAGAAGCATGAACGGGTTAGGTTTGTGCATTAAGGTAACCAATGGAAAAGTTGTTGAAATGTCTTTCAGGTCATAATATCGTAAAAGCCACAGAGCAGGAGAATATGTACTGGCAAGCACTTTTTATACTCCATAAGCATTACCTTCTCCTCTAAAACAAGAACCCTTCTGCCGACAAATTGTCCACAGAAGGGTTCTCTTATTCTGTTACTGTTCACTCCGTTCACAGTAACCTTATTCTTCATCCGCATGATAAATCCTCACATAGCCCTGCGGTTCTACTCTGACGATCTGCTCGACTTCCTCTGTTTTCTCCGGGAAGTCCGCTTCTGTATGAAATCTCACACAGGTTCCGCAGGAGGAGCTTAAATCTCTTGGGACAGGCATGACTTCTGCACTCAGATTCATTGCCTGGCAGTTTCTTCGAAACTGAATAGCTCCATAATGGGAATAGAAGGTTGCTATATATGTGATCATTTTGTAAGTTTCAGCAGGATATCATCTCCCTGCTCTGTTGCCTGTACCTGATATCCCTGATGTGTTGCAAATCTGGATACATTCTCTTTTGCAACTACGTTATCAACCAGGATCTCATATTCTTTGTCTCCGGATTCCATTGCATTCTTTGCGCGGATCACTGGTTCCGGACAGGATAAACCTCTCGCATCTACTTTTTTCATTCGTCTTTCTCTCCTTTTAGAGTGTGTGTGAATTACTCGGTAACTGAGTTACCAGAGCATCTGAATTAAGGCGGGATACCGCCTTTTTTCAGGGTGCATCCATGGCACCACTACTGTTTGCTCTTTAGAGCTATACAGCTACTTTTATTATTTCCGGTGTTTTCAGTCCGGTTACGGACAGTTCTTTTTTTACTCCGGATACGGAGTGATATTTTCTCAGGATATTATATGCGCCTACCGCATCTGCATTATAGGTTCTGTTTCCATCTCTATACAATCCTCTCTCTTTCCGTTTGGACGGCTCTGCATATCTTTTCCCCACTTCCGGTGACAGTGGGCTGCACTGGCTGGTATAACTTTCTTCCTACTACAATATATTTATGGTTAATATCCCTTACATCCAGTAAGGAATTATCCATCTTGTTGCTTAAGCTGTTAGAATGTAGGTAGCAATTGGATATCTTTTTCTTCCTTGGACTTCGCGTCCGTA
>SKET01000461.1_pt1:2500-34465 | contig 34465 bp, 20 predicted proteins | sample 4841461 | NCBI WGS metagenome assembly SKET01 (sample SAMN11008802, study PRJNA524170) | human gut metagenome | biome: Human fecal sample; material: Feces; isolation source: fecal sample from pouch patient p5 | host: Homo sapiens | place: Israel: Tel-Aviv | collected 2014-02-13
GCTCCACGGCTTTGAGATATAACTCACTGCCGGGATTCTGTAATTGGTCGACCAGCATATGGAGATCATCCCGGGTTACTATTTCTCCCGGGCTCATCCCTTGTGCTAGTTTTTGAGCCACGTCCAACCAGGTGTCGTGGTCCCGATGAATGGAATAATTGGAAAAAATATTCGCGAAGGCTTCGACAATCGCGGCTGCCTTTTCCCGTAAAACATTCGCCGAATCGTCGGCCTGTGCCTGTGGCAGGTCCACTTCAGCCAAAAAGTTCGGGATGTTCGGAGGGGTCGGGGGAGTTGGGATGTGGTTTTTTAATTTCAACCACTTTAACCTTTTTTTCCATTCGAACTTCATTTTTTTTTTTGTACTAGTCTATACAATGAGCACTGTTAACTATCTGCTTCAAAAAGATAGTGATAAGAAAATTAGAGCATACATTATGGATACCTTCCTGAAGTCTGGTTCTCTTAAACTGTCGGAAAGGATCGTAGCCAACCGTTGTGACCGGCTTCGCGAGACCATTTCGGTCTACACATGGCTAAGCTCTATGGCCCTTCTTCACTCACTCACAAAACTAGGCTTCTATACGATGATTGAAAAAGTCATTCTTGTCTTGTAACTTAGTACACGGAACACTAACAGAATCTCTGGCATTGGGCAGGTGAACCTGGCTACACAACAACTGTTACTATAGCGGAGGATCTAGTTCCACACCAATCTGCTTATATAAATAAATAGCGTACCTACGATCGCTTGCTTGATTGCCCTCTTTTTAGCTACTTACTCGGGAACTAGCTTCGCACCTCACCCCGAGAACTCAAAGGTGCGTAGCTTGTTCCACAATTAAACGGTTCTGAATTACATTACCTCACCTAATACCACCTACTCAGGGTTGAAAGAAAGTAGCTAAATCGCCTGTATAACAGATCTACGAATAGCCAACGCCTCTAACAACGTATTTAACCTTAGGACCCTTCACATCTACATCTACTTATAAAAAGCACGTACACACAAGCAAGCTTGAATCCTGTTATCTTAACTGAGAATGCCGTTACTTATAGCCTTTTCACGGCAGCTACACATTGGTCGAGAGACTCACACGACAGTCGATACTCAGGATTTTTTTTAGCTAAATGGCCTGTAGACTAGAATAGTAAACCTCACCTTAATTTAACATCTGCTTGAACTCCCGATCTACTTTTAAACAAAAAAACTTCTGATTAGAAGATTAGTATATGAATTCCCTGGTTACTTTCTTTCCAAAGCCCCGCATGAGCAAGCCAAGCTACTCACTAAGACTGCCCAAGCTACTCATGCCAAGCAGCTAACTTCGAGACAACTAAGGGCAAACTTCGAGCTAGAACTAATGGATTAGCATTAATAGTAAGTTACCAGGGGGGGTTTCTTTCCTATGCTTGCTGGCTAAACAGAGCTGCCTTCCACACATTCACTGAAACCGGAGTATGCTACTCGCCTTAGGCAAAACCCAGAGTCTCTTGCTTTATTAACCCCATTCTCCTATCTTAAATAAGGCCTGAACGGGGGCATAAAAGCCTTGGAACGGAAGCCGCACCCGATTCGACTCACCATTATTAGGACCTCCTTGTCTGCCCATTACCCCACTTCCTTAATCCAAATAGACATAGGAGAAGCTGAGCTAACTAACCTAAGTACGTAGCTAAAGTTCTCAAACAAGAGTTACATTACCCTTATTCCTATTGAAGGAAAAGCCCCTTACAGGGAGTTCGGGTTAGCCCACTTGCCCCAGCACACTCTCAACTTGTAGATGCGAAAATCCCCCCTTCCCACAACAGAACAGAAAAACCAACAGAACACGAACACCAGCACGTATGAAAGCAGACCTAAGGAGCGGGCAACTATCCAATCTTCACTCAAATGGACTTATTTCCCTTCGTTAACTACTTCAAACGGTGTAGCTACCTCGGCTCCATGTTGGGACAAAGAGCAATAACCGTGCTTATCCTTCTAATAAAGAAACAAAAACTTGCCTAAGAAACCGATTCACTCATTACTCCTACTACTAGTATAGAAGAAGATCTATTAACGCGCATGGCTACCTATATAACAGGGGGCCTCTGACCTCTGTCTCACAACCGAAAATAGAACCTGTAGCTTCATGCCCCGACCTGAACTGAACTACTACTGGCTTAGCTGCCTAGCTACTAATAACTTGGAACCCGACATGCTAATATAGTAGAAAGAGTATAAGTAGGATTCCACTTAAGTAGGATTACACTTAGGGCACACTTATTAGCTACAGTTCCCATCTGTCTTGTAAAGAACTAGAACTCGAGCTGCCCGCAGTTACGGGACCGGACGTAGCAACTACAGTTACTCTTGCTCCGGAGCTTACCAATCCTTGCTTCAGCGGATTAAGGTAACCTTAGCTACTTACTTGTATTAGAGTAGGACAAGGACTTTACTCTATTACCTCCTATTTCATATCATACTTGGGAACTACTATCTGAATAGACGCCTTGGGTCAACTCCTAGCCCGAAACCCTCCTAACTCCTTACTGAGATTGAGGGGGGGTAAGGTGGGTTACTTGCTGGACGATAAGTACGGTAGCGAAGCCTAAGATTAGATGACTGATTAGATTACTAGTTTGGTTAACTCAGGCTCTACGACTAAATCTCAGATCTGAAAGAATATAACTCAACAGAAAGCTGCCTTTACTTGGCTTCAAGTACCATAAGAGAAGGAAGAATAGATGGAAGCTAGAGAGTAGCTGCCTAGATACAAACTAAAAAGCCTGGATTTGGCTAAAAGAACCCATTAGTTGCATTCTACTATTAGTACCTATTATTCTTATTCTAAAGTACCATAACGGCTCCTTTTCCCGACAACAGAGCGGAGATCTTACTTTCTCAAGTCATACGTCTTTGGCTCAGACAACAGTGTTACCCTATACTTATTATTACTTACTAGCGCACTTCACTTCAACTCATACTACTTTACTTACAGCTTAGTCTCAAATAAAAGATACTTGCTTTTAAACGAAAGGTGCGTAGCTGCGCACGGAAAGGGGTCCAGAAAGCACAGTAACAGCTATGAGATAGGCGCCTTCTCACCTAATACCCGATACCAATACTAAGGATTGAAAGTAGCTAAATCCGCTATAGGGCAGAACTCCAGATCTACGAATAGAAGCGGGCAAGCACCTTTAACAAGCAAGTAGCTAGCTTCCAACTTACTTAACAGCAAGGAATTCCAAAGCTGCTTAACTAAAAGGTCAATCAAAACGAGGGTCCGGAGGAGAATCATAAAAGCGGGAGTTGAGTATGAAGACGCTTCGAATGAGCCCGCATTCCAGATAGAAATTCCCGACCTATTGTTTTTCTGGAAAGACGTCCCTCGCGCTGGAGAGCACGGTCGTTAACTGCCTCTCCGCTTCCCCCGTGCTTGTACTTGCAACAGCGAAGAAAGCAGACCCATTAAGTGACTCCTGAAGACTAAAAGAATGGATTGATGGTTGAACTTGACTCGAACACGTGTTTACCATTTCGTAATCGTTGATAAACCCGGTTGAAGAATCGCATTCTGCAGTTGACTAAAAATGTGGAATCGGTTATGATAGCCTTTCTATTTATGCGGGTTGATGGATAAGCCCTTTCCCCTAATTAGTAAGTCCGCGGGGAGATAATTCCACATTTGGAAGTGAGGGAAGGGTTGAATGCGTTATATCATGCTCTTCATCCCTTTGATCGAAAGCCAATTCTTGCCGTCCTACACCCCCAGTCATTAACCAGGTCTGCATCAAGATAGATTCGGTTTTCTCTCTTTCAAAACCTTTGGCGGTACTAATCGTCACCTCACTCTTTCTTCTTTTTTTCGGTATGCGGTATGCCGCTCCACAAGCAAGGAGCATCCAGCCTAGATTTATCTGTCTTGATGGATTTCCTGGATTGCCTGGAACTGAGAAAGACTATAAAAAAGCCCTCATAAAGTGCCTTTTTTCTACCGCTGCGCCTTACTCTTTGCATTCAAATCTGTAGCTGGACGATTAGATGGATGCAAAAGGGCGACGTCGAGGCATGTGCGAGAAGCTCTATTTCAAAGCTTAGGCGGTCAACCCTCGAAAGGAGGAAGTCTAGGAAGCCACTCACGGCTCTTAGCATGCTGTTTTCTTACTCGACTCGATAGTGGTGGGAATGCAAAGACATCCTAAACCAGCTTCCCGGTAGACCCTATTTCCATTTCGTCGAGAAAGAACTATTCTATGACAGCTCAAGTGAAGAAGGTGTAGGAGCAGAAGTAGCTCGATCATAGGCCTCAAGTGGTTATAGATCGGAACAATTAGGGCTTTCCCCTTCGGAGTTAGATACTACTTACTTAGGCGATTAACCAGATGCAGCTCACGCAGATCTTGCTGTGCGTATGAAAGCTCAAATTGATGGAGGTCTCAACTTAACTGCTGATGGAACCCTCGGAACCCCTCCGTTTTTATGTGGTATAGTCCCCCGAAACCGTGGAGTTTTCTATCTAGGCTAACTGCCCTTGGAAGCATCTTCCAAAGGTTATTCCAACATGAATGAGATTAATCAGAAGGAAAGTATAAAAATATTTGACTACGTTCATCTACTGTTGGCGCCGGTGTCATAGCACGACCTACCGGGAAGCTGACTCACGCTTTCATGCTAGTAAGGGTTTTTCTTCTTTAATTTCCAACACGTTCGGAGTCTTTCAGATGGGAGTCGAAGAATCGTGCAAAAGGCGTCAAGGAAGGTTAGATTCCATTGAAAGGTCGGTAATCGAGGCCTAGACCTCTCGCAGGTGAGCCAGCCCCTGTACCAACATCTATATCAGCACCCATAGAAAAAGAGGAAGCCGCAGCGGCATATGAGACAAGTGGTAGGCTTAGATCATCAGATGCAAGTTCATCTCGATTGGAAACTAGAGCACATAATCAAACTTAGCTATGCTATGTATTTTCAATCTCTCCCGAATACCAAGTTGGTCTCTTCTCCCTCCGAATTCCTACTCCCTATTTGGATATGATGAACAGCTGGTTGAGCGAGTAGACTACTTTGCTTTGAAACCTTACGTTCCGGCTAGAACATTCGCTCACTTTAATTAAAAAAAGTCTCAAGCTAGTATATTGGCCCCCCGGAAAAGCTACTGACAATTAGGACCCGTTTTTCGAGTGAAACTGCCCTTAATGGCTTAATGGTTAAAGCACCCAACTCATAATTGGTGCATCCAGCAGTAGGAATTGAACCCACGAATTCTAGGTTCCCGTCCGTTTGTTTTGATTGAACCGTGTTTCCACTCCTACATTGGAACAGTTGGAACATAAGACCAAACGCCAGATTCTACCACTGCAGAGCCCAATGAAAGCCCTACACCAAGTATCTCGCTTTGATTCAACTCGCAATGTACGTTCACTTGATCGACCAGAAGAGAAGGTGTGCTCGGGACCCGGCCCGGAGGTGCTAGTAGCAAACCGTGATGACAAACGAGGACATGCCAAAAGAAGACATAAAGTAGAGTCGCCAAGCCAAGAGCAATTCACTTGCTGCAATCAGAAGCTGGCTATATCTTCACCCGCCTCGGCCAAATATACGAAGAATAACCGCCGAAAACGACCCAAAAGGTATCTTTACCGAAGCCCCGAAAGCAAGTTTCTCTTTAAAAAAAAAGGTACATCCATATCCATAAACTTTATTATGTAATTCAGAAAGAGCTTTCCCTCTCCAATCATGATTGTGACTCTCTCATCACTGAAATTACTTCTGAGGAATCTATGTCTTTGAAAAGGGTTTTAGGATATTTTGATATGATGGTCTTGCTGCTGCTGAAGGCCTTCTTGCCCTATCATCCTAAGTGTGAACCTCACTCATCTGCGGATGATCTAATGGTGTTCCAAGCAGGCGATCTTCAAGCCCAAGCTTTGAAGTTTTAAGAATAAGAATGTTTTGCTCTGACTTAGATGGGCTTGACTTAGACACCCTTCCTTTTCTACTCCGAAAGCAATCAGCAGCCGGGTAACCAGGAAAAGTCCTTGCCTTGCCACTACGAAGGAGGGTGGATCACGAGATTGAACTCATTCCTGGAACAAAAACCCCATTCCTCTCGTTGCAGATCTATTCGATTAACCGAGCAATGCAAAATTTTTCACTAAACTTGATTAAAGGTCGGGGTATCATCAAGTTAGAATTTCTGAGGGAGACGAACCAAAGACAACCTGTGTTACTCGGTATGGGGCTTTTGAATTTCTTTTATGCCTTTTGTACCTTGATGAATCAGGTATTTCATGAATATCTCGAGAAGTTCGTGGTGATGTATCTAGACGACATTGTGCTTTCTAATTCATCTTTGGAGGACAAGTAGCAGCAGCAAGATCCGGTATCTCAAGATGGAAAACCATTGGGAGACCCAGTGTTTCCACCCTTCACTAATCTCGACATGGGAGAAGGAGTCACGGCAGCTCCTATAATAGTTCCGAGTCGGACAGATGAAGGGACCAGCTACATTCACCAGCAGCTCAACAGGACAAATACAGCTACCCATCCACCATACTATGAGTTGCACTACTCATGAGCTCTAGTTGAAAGGCCTATGAAGAAGATCGGTCAATCGGAAGTTTAATGAGAAAAGTAAAGAAGTTGTCCAGTTTTTAGAAGTGCCTAAAGATTGGTGCCTTATTCATGCTGTTGATACTAAAGCTATGAATTAGGCCCCTGGGAAGAACTCAAACCATTGGTTGATCTCTACTATATACATGCAGCTGAGCTGGAATGCATGCCACAAAAATCATTTTTGAATTTCCGCCTTTCATAATAATTGAAGTATGGAAGCATGGGACGGCAGGCTGAGAATGCATTCGATAGGACAAAGATGCGAAGGTTACGAAGTAAGGGCAGTCTCTTTACTGTGGTTTACCGACCTTCCTTCCTACCTGGTGAATACGCCATACTATAGATCTCCCACTGCTGATGGTTCAATTAAATATAACATTAAATCGGCTAGGGAGAGATGGAGCCACTGGCGCTATTGAGCCCTTCGATTCATTTCTCCGGGAGGATGCACTAGCAGGAGCCTTGATTGAAATGACTTTAGTCCCGAGGTTTGTCTGAAGGAGAGAGGACCACCAGAACTATGAGCTAAATAACGGACGGATGGATTTAGAACGGATGGAAGTTCACTCACAGACTTAGACCGCCATAGGAAGAATCAGAACGATGGAGAGACAGAGAAGAAAGAGGATAGGAATGCCAGCCGCTTGTAAGGGAGTCTCTGGTCTTTGGATCTTGGTCATCGTTGGTTCGCATCGTTCAATCAATCCCCGAATTAGCAAGCAGACATCTTTATATGGAACCGCGAGGGCCCCCTTTCATGGTTGTAGAAAAGGTTTTTTTGTTCGAATCCTTTGGTCGTACAATAACAAGTTTTTAAGTATATAGTCTTCGATGAAAGAAAGAGAACAAACAAAAAAATAATGGGAACAATCAATATTGGTGATGCAAGCATTGCTGTATTAGATCCAAAGGTTTTTTCTTGACCTAGCAAGGACTCTTAAATATTAAAAGAAAGTAGAACCTAAAAAGAAGAACATCGGATGTTTATTTAGGTTTGGAACCCTCTCTTTTTTCCCCATCCGCAGGAGGAAAAATTCAGGTTGCTGTTCAAGTTAGTGAAGTTATTTCAGACCGGAATCACGCTCTGTAGGATTTGAACCTACGACATCGGGTTTTGGAGACCCACGTTCTACCGAACTGAACTAAGAGCGCTTTCTTATCACAGTAGATACGACTGTAAAGAAAAGGATTTTTTTTGTACCCCCAATACATCTGCATGCATATAGTCTCAAAAAAAAAAGATTTTTTATGTCCCCAATTTGAATCGAATTCAATGGGTCCCTCGTTACTGCCCAGAGGAGAAGTCATAGGTAGGAATGACAGGATTGGGACCCGTGACATTTTGTACCCAAAACAAAGGCGCTACCAAGCAGCGCTACATCCCTTTCAATTGGTCTACGATGGTCATTGTAGAGAATCCCTGCCCTGTTTTCCACATCGTTATTTCCTCCATCGATATCAAATTTCTCTTGCCATTTATTTTTTTGGGTCTTTATTGATTTATATACTCATCATCCCGCCGCTCCTACCAACGCTTACTTACTTATTCAAAGGGGTTCTAAATAAAATAATCAGCCCTTTGAATAAGCGAGGCTTTCCCGATAGAAATAGTTGCATGCGAAAGAGATCCCAATTCCGTGTATCCGGTTAAGCAAGCCCTGCCGCCAGCTTCCACCCAGACAAAAAACGTGAGCGCCTAGCGCGAAAGGTTGCTTTACAAAAAAAAAAATATAAGGCGCATTAGCGCTTTAGTTTTCAATTCAATAAGGGGCGGAGCTTGAAGAAGCGAAGCGAGCCTAGAGTAGCAGCCTATTACGTTTGTTTTTGGCCCCTTTACTTGATATTAGTAAAGCGCTAGCGCCCCTATAGAGTAAGGCTCTTCTGCTATCAATGAAACCGAAAGAAACACAAAAACCCAGTGCGTTTTGTATAGATCGAGACTTGTAGCTTGATTCTTTACTCATTCCATACTGGGAAGAATTGCAGGAAATCGTTCAATAACACTTCTTACTATTTCTCAATGATATCCGATGATCAAGACAATTCCCGCGAAACTCTTTCATTTCATAGAAGTTTATTCTTATTCTTACAAAGCAAATAGCATTTCCTATTGATTTGTCCCCTGGACTGGACCTATTCTGATTCTGAATTATCCGTCGCTACGCTGTTCCCAAGGACTAGCAAAATCGAAATAGCGAAATTCTTGGGTCATCTCAATGGGTTCAGAAACCACACGTTTCTCTGGATCATCATAGCGTACTTCCACATATCCACTCAGAGGAAGATCTTTTCGTAATGGATGACCCTCGAAACCATAATCTGTTGATATACGGCGTAGATCCGGATGATTGATGGAAGAAACACCAAACATATCCCAAACTTCTCGCTCCCACCGGCCGGCTGATGGAAATAGACTGACTACCGGAGATATTCGTGTTACTTCGTCTGCACTGGTTTGTACACGAATGCGTGAATTATACCGAGTACTCAGTAAATTATAGACCACTTCAAATCTTCGTTTTCGAGAAGGATAATCAACTCCGCAAATATCGATCGAAACTTGAACCCTTGTATAGGTATGCAATTTAAGAAAGCACAACAATTGAAATGGGTAGTCCGTATTGGTATCAGACCTATTCCCATGTTCTGATCTTTCCATTTTTTTTACCCATTTCTTGGGTAAAGTCTCCCAACTATATTTGAAAATGAATTGGTTATCCATAATGATTAAGATTCACTTGTAGTTCCGCTTCTTGTTCTAACAGAAAGACTTTTCGGAAATCTGGTTGGTCCAACCAAGAAAGGCATGGGAGTCTTTGGGCGTATTTCATACGCAATTTCTTTTTTCTCAATTCAATTGCAGTCTCCGAAGTCCTTCTTGATCGATGGTCCCCATTAGCATTAGTGCCAATTAGTAGCCGCTCTTTTTGGAAGGCGAGGTACTCATGTGTGATCGCGGATTCCGCGGTAGCAGTAGTTCTAGCTCTACATTAGGAGCGCGGGGGCTCTATCTATCTAAAGGGGGTACGGACCCCTTCCATAGTACGGTACGATGCAGTTGAAAAACGTAAGCCCTTGTATAGGTTGGGCTTACGTTTTCTTGCTTTTCTTTGTTGAACCCTTTACGGTCTACCCTCTTTCTCGATATCCCAATTCTAGCGGTCGTTAGCAGAAGTAGAGATAGGGGGAGGTAGGAATGGAATGAGGGCCCGTACTCGTCTTAGAGCTAGTTTGACTTAGTGTACAGGACAGTGGTATGCGTGTCAGGGGAAGAAGCCAAGACCTCTTAGTTACCAAACCTTCGCCCATAGCCTAAAGGAGGAGAGGAAGCTTTAGAAAGTGACTCTTTGGACTAGTCTCATAGCCATCTATCTCTATAGCATCCCGCAATTCCTGCTCCTTCCCGTCCTTCTTTTCGTTCTTGATAGCACAGGAAAGAGACTGTTCTTGGTCCTTGGCCGTCCTTTGTCCTCTTTCGATAATACCATAGATGCTATTGGTCCCGATCTTCGATTCAATCTGGGAATGGTTGTTAAAGAGACCCGTGGTAATCGTCTTTTGATGCTTAAATTTAAATATAGGGAGTTTCAGAGAGAAGAGAGAGAGGGAGGGGAAGGTCAAAAGAGTCTACCTCGATTTACGGTTAATGCAAAACTGAGTTAGAATTCGGTCTCTTAAGACAGAAATCCCCTTAAACTGTCTCAGATAGCCCGATTTTTGGAGGGGAATCACTAATTTTTTTTATTTATTATTCTTCATTTAGTACTTAAACCGGGAAAGTCCTTCCTTTCCTTCTCTTTACGAAGCCTAATCCGCTGAATAAGGGGAATTTGCTTTCTCCTGCTAGTTTACCAAAGCGGATCATATGGCTTTATTTTTCCCCAGCTGCTACTCTGAAAGTGCCCTTTCAACCTTCAATTGCTTCCTGTGCTAGCGGTTGATGTGCTTTCCTTCCAGACGGCTACGAACTTGCTTAGCCCTCTTCTTATTCCCAGAATCCTTAGCCTCTTCCTAAATAAGGCCCCTCCCTAGTCCTTATTCTCTATTCCTTATAAAATGAAAGATTCATTCTTTAGCCAGATCAACATCCTTCTTCCTATTACCTATCTCCAGATCAAGATCCTAACATGATTTAAGCCATAACTCTACTATGGAAGTACTTAGTAATCCTACTTCCTATTCACTATCTACTTCCTTCGTCAGCCTTCCTCCATAGCTACCTTTGAAGGGAAAGCTGGCTAGACCAAGCCTAGTAATTTATTGAATAAGAAGGAAAAAGGCCACTCAGGTCTATATCTAGAAAGGAGGCTGGATTGGAAGATTGAGAGACCCGGGACAGTGCAGGTTTGCAGAGAGGCTAGAGCATTCCCTTCACTAAAATAGAATAGTAGGTAAGATTCACTAGCTAGAAGTTTACTGAGAAGGGTAGAGTTTGCAGTAATCGATGAGAGAATGGTAATGCTAAAGGTAGGAAGAAAGAAGGCTCATTCTATGCTGACCACTTACTATGGCTCTTCTCTCATTTGATTTTGGAATCTTATTTAAGCCAAGATTAGGCTATCGATTGGAGGAAGAAAGCATGCCTTTGTTGGTCACCATCACCACCATCGTTAACATCGGTACACTCCTAAATAAGGCCTACCTCCCTTCCATTCAACCAGAGCAGCGATGAGAACAGAGACTCAATTAGCTAAGCAATGCATCAACGGGAGGATTCTGAAAACATCTTCTCATATGACATTCTACTTTGAGCAAGTCACTTATGCCTATTCCTTGATAGGAGAGGGAAAAGCATTAGGCCGGCCAGTACCAGAACGATGATGAATAAGTCTGAGGTGGGTAGGTAGGAATCCGAGGATGAAACTTCTGTTGATGAAAGCATTCATACCATCATCTCTATCCCTTGCTCATTCTAGGCCAAGCTCTTCCCTTCTTAAAGTACTTTGCCTTCGGCATCTCACTTGAATTGGAGAATGTATTAAGCATAGGATCATCCAGAGTCTGTAAAGTCTACCTCGCTTAGCTCAACCTTATCCATAGACGATCTCTATCTCTTCATTGCTATGGTACTCTTTGTAGTAGGTAACTTTCTATACCTGAGCCACTTTACTAACCCTTAGCTTGTGTTCGATACCTCACGCCTTCACTTAATCCAAAAGCTTGCTTCGTGTTCCAACTCAGCGATATGAATACCATCGTTAGCAATAACTTCCCCTTCGCCTACAGGCCTTTCTTCACCTCTCCCTTTACTCTTCGTTTGTATTCCTTGTTCCTTCCATCTAAGCTCAAAGCTAGCTTCATCGCTAACGTAAGGCTGAATTGAATTTTTTTCCTAGAACTCTAGTTAGCGTTTCAGGACTGGGCTAAGAGAGACTGGAGTAGTTAAGAAGCAAGGAAAGGCAGAAGTCTTGGAGAACTGCTTGTGAATGGAGGGTTTAATAGTCAGTTGACAAGGCTACTTTCGAGTGAGTAGGTTTATTAGTTACTCTCAGTCAATCATTACTAAGGCGCAGGGATTGCTCTTGGATTGATTGCACTTTATAGCTAAGCTAGACAATTCCAGATTGATTCTGATTTCATTGATAGAACCCTGCTAGTTCAATCCTCACTTTCCATTCCTAGGGTTATTGAATACTTTACTTGCTTGCTATTGCTAGTTCAATCGTCAGCTCTTGCTTAGTCATTGGACTATATCCATTTGAGGGAAACTTTCTAAACACTACTGCATTTCGGAATTCATCCTTTCCTTCGCCCGATTCTCTCCCTCGTCCTAACGGTTCCTCATCTCTCATGTGGATTGGATTTGGCGACTGCTCTATCTATAGTTAGGGATGAGCTGACGACCATGCTACACCCGTGGGTCTGCTTTGAGAATGGCCTACTGAGCGCCTGCCTTGAGTATAATTCCCCGTCAGGTTGGAGAAACTACGACGTGTGTCTCGATCTTGACAACTGAATCACGACCGGACGCTATATTTAATCCGGGGTCTCGTTCATGCGGCGATGAAATTTGAAGACCAATGAAGAATCCCAACCCACCGGATTCGTTCTAGAACTTTCTATGCCCCCTTGTATAGGTTGGGCGAATCCACCGACTCACGTCGAATACGAACGCCTCTCTCGACAAACTAGCCCACGTCTTTCTATCGGACTAGACCGATAGAAGTAGCTTGTTCCGTGATACAAAACCCCATACGCTGCCACCATGTGAGAGTCGGTGCGTAATGGATCTACGCCTGCCTTCGAAAGCTCCATTCCTGTTTACCAGGATCCTGGAACCATTCCTTGATTGATTGAAAATCACGAGTCGAATTTTTCTCTACCTATTCGACTATCAAGCTCTTGACACCCTGTTTAGCCTAGCGCCCTCCTCCTCTTTTGTTCGCTTCGCTCTCCTCCCTCGACTAACGCCCGAAAAGAAAAAGATTTCAGTCTGAACCTAAAGCCCTACTATGGGCTTGAAAGAGCTCACTAGATTGATCGCAAGCAAAAGAAACCTTCAAACTCGCATTCGCATGTTGGTTGTTCTTCACTAAACATCGAGGTTTCAGGTGAAAGTGAAGGTTCGGATCGGACTCTAGTCTCGGCCTACGTCTCTTCAGGTCCGGTTTTCATTAAAGGGCTTCCTTCCTTGAAAGTACTTTTAGGATACCGCTTTAATAACGAAAATCAGATTGTATTTTTTTAGCTTCACTTTCGATAGGCCTACATCTCGCCTTCCACTACCGGAAGAAAAATGGATCTGCGACTCCCGGAACTTAGACGTACCGCTCACCGCAAAGAAGAGTTTCTGTACTACCTATTTATCCATAAAGGCTTGAGCGCATCGCTTTCCAACTGTGCCTATATTATTGCTTGAAAGTCACCCCCACCTCCCACGGCTACAGCCAGCACCAGGATGTGCCTATACCTTTATAGGCACCAGTTCATTCCGTCAATGAAGCAGCAGTCGGTTCTGATGATTATGCCGTTGATTCGGTAGATGAGTCACTTGGTTCGGGAAATACCAATACAAGGGCTAACTATATTCCTATACGGAAATGGACCGGAAACCATAAGGTCTGTTGCCGCAGACGTATCGGCACAACCATAGAACTCTCGACCATGTAATTCGGACATTGGTAATGTCTGATTCAAGGTCCCATCGGTAGGTAGCTTCCCCGGAATGGATAAAGTCCAGCTTTGACAGAGAGCACCTTATCGATGGATTGGATAGTTTCATCCGAAAGTGCGTGCTACCACTCGAACCTTTCCAACTGGTTCATCAATGGTGTGTTTTCGACCGGCATAGCACCAAAGGCGCCTGCCCCTGGAATAGAGAAATCGTTCCATTTATTTATCTGAGGGGGGCGCCCCAAAGAATAATTGGAGAGGATCTTAAACGACTTTTGGGGGCTTTTTCGGTCGAGTTGTTTTATAGACCGGGGTTGCCCAGGGCGGGGCCTGGCGGGAGAAAGATACTTCGGGGATAGAATTGGATAGAGAACCTGTACCAAGAGATGTGTCAATTGAATAACGCGAGAAAGCCTCAAATCCCGCCCAACTCTATTGAATGAATCATTCCACCTGAACCCACAGGTCAAAGGGGAAAGCAACGAGGAATTTCAAAGTGGAAAGGAAAAGGGCAGTTCCAAACGAAGGACCCAGTCTCAAGGGGCAAGCTTCCCGGTGTCAAAGTGTCAAGTCCCGAGGGCTTGTGTCCGCCGAAAGCTGCCTTTTTTCTTGTTTGCCTTTCCTTGCCTCTCACCTTTCGGTTCATTGCAAGCTTGCCTAAGGTGGGGGAGGATGGCTCGTTTTCTCCACTCGCAGCTCGCAGGGCTCCCATTCGCTGATGGGCGGGGAGCAGCTTATAAGGTATTCCAAGGGGGATTTTCCAGGTCAAGAGTGTCATGAGTGGGATAAGGAGTTGATAGAGCTTTCCCTCTAGTTGACAATACTTCTTATCCACAAACTGTTCCTAGTGTGGCATGCCTTCCTCGAATATGAATAAGTACTCGTGTAACGGCAGATAAAGCCGCGAAGGCGTGCCCTTGTTCTTTGGTTGGATTGTCTTTGTCTTTGGTGTACCCCCTCCTGGGGTTAGTGGGCTGGCACAAACACTGGATCGAAATCGCGCCGGTATGTATTCTTGTCATCAGCCACTTGCTCGACCATTCATTTACTGAGCTATTTTTAGAAATTGGAATAGTTTCTCGCTATATGAGCGTGAAAGTTCAACGATCAAAAGATGCCTTCTCGAGCTAAAAGCTCGTTTATTCTTTTCATTCGTGCATCTGGGCTTGTAGTTGCGTTGCAAGCAATTCTCTCTGTCAGGCATACCCGATAGTGTCCCCCATTTCGTTTCGCTTTCGAGCGAGGTCCTTATTTCTTTTATGCAATTTCATTTCTTCTATAACAACAGGATGCTATTGCTTGCTGGCTACGAATCCCATTTCACGAAATGACTTTCCTTTCTTAGACTAAGTCTCTTACTCTTACTTGAGATCTTATCTTGTATTCTTTATAAGCTGTGTTACGAGTTCTAGCAAGCCTTAAGCTAGTTATAATTTATATTATAAAATACATCAAAGTGAGTACAGCAAGTCTTGAATCAGGTTTTTCCAAGGGTTGGAAGTTAGCCTTTCGTTTCTAGTCCTTGGTCATCAAGATCAAGCGAGTAGGAAAGGAGTGAGCCCCAAAAAGGTAAGGTTATAGGTCCAAGGGTCGCTCCTTCCATTTTTATCTATCATATCCTAGATAACTTACTGCACTTCCCCGTGATGGCTAACCTCCTTCTTTATTTCGGGGCTTGGCGTAGGGGCAATGGCTTTACAGGCGTAGAAACTTTTCTCCGGGTATTGTTTCTGTTGCAAGCAAGGGGTTAGGCTCGAAGCAACTAGGCTATCAGGGATCCACGGCCTTTCTTCCGTTTCTCAATATCAACTCCCGATTCTCGCTCCATTTATATCTATATTGATATAAAAAAGTATTTCGTTTCGCTCGTACGTTCAATTTAATCACTTCGTAACCTTTACTTGATCACTGGACGGCTTTACCTTTGCTTTCAATCTGTCTTGTGTCACGTAAGCAAAACTCACTTGTTGGCTTACACAACTAGGCGTTAGGAGCGTAGAAGCGAGAGTGGGGTAAAACGAGTGTAATATACTTTACACGAGAGGTCAAGAGGCGGTGCCCGTATGGTTACCACCTAAAGCGGCTCTAGACTTTCCACCCAGGCGTAAAAACGGTTATTGACAAAACTTAACGATTAAGCTTTGCATGGGAAGCTGCCACCTGTCTGTAATAGGAACCGAGTCGCAAAAAGCAGGAGTTTCATCAGCATCGAGTTCTTGAGCCCACGGAACGGGGAGTGTTAACGAGTCACTAACCCGTAGTGCGTAAGAGTCACGTACCCCTTAGTCTGGGTAAAGCTTCCTAAACCTCGCGATTCGACCGTTGGAGCTGAGTCAATCTTGCCAAATTGGCAACTTGAATGTCTGGGTCTGTCCTATAGAATTGCTCATGGAACTTGCTTTCCAGATCGTACCAACTGTTAATAGAGTTTGGAGGGATGTTCATATACCAGGGGAAGGCCGATTTAGTAAGAGAGTTGGCAAAGAGCCTCAACTTGAGGTAGTCCTTGGACCTAGCTTCCCCGCACTGGACCGAGAACCGAGCTATATGCTCAATAGTCGACTTCTTCTCCTCACCGGAAAAGAGAACAAACTCAGGCACCTTATACCCCTTTGGAAACTGATGAACTCGGTCGATCCAATCAGGGTATGCTTTCCTAGCCGTCGGCCTCAGATGGACGAGACAAAGAACGCAACTCAGGGGGCGAGAACTCAGAGAGGTGGAGGTCCGGACAAGGCTAGAGCCAAGCAGAGGGATGGAGTAGGGGACGGTTGGTGAAAGTAGGCACGAGTGGAGAGGCAGGTGAGGAAGCGCAGGTGTAAAAGTCGAGTCTAGTATTTTTGCTTTCTTTCGTAGGCGAGTGAGAAGCGAGAGTGCAGGCTCGCCCCGAAAGCGAGCCGGGAGCGATCAAAGGCGATAAACGCTTGATTGTATTCTTGACTGATTCAATTGATAACGAGAGATAAAGGTACCCCGACCATGCCCAAAGGGGTTTAATAACTAGTAGTGGCGTGCTGAACTGAAAAGTACGGTGAAGCTTTCGGAGCGTAGTGAGGTGAGCCAGTGCCTGTTGGTGGTCAAGTCCCAGTGGAAGTGGAAGTTGTTGGGCGTTCAGGTTGCAAAGGAAGTTGGTGGGCTAACGGTGGTCCAGGTAAGGTAGGTGGGGAAGGCTCGCCACGAGATCGACCGATAGCTTTGACCCAACCCCGGAAGCGGAAGTGCCAGAGAGACGATCTTTGTGAGGCAGAGTGACATTCCAAGGTCAGGTATAAGGTGCTACGGGAACGATGTCTCAAAGGTCAGTGCCAAGGGCTCAACGCGGAAGCAATCCGCTGCTCACAGGGACCGTGCGGGCTGACGCTCTTCTCTCTCAGGCAAAGAAATGTGATTTTAACTTTCGCTGGTTCAAGGTAGGCTGCTTAAGCAGAGGTTGTTGTTGGCGTGAGTGAAGGCGTTCCTTCCGGTGGGCATGACGAAGCTAAGCTGGAACTAATTACGAAAGCATAATCGTTTTCAAGGCTAGGGAAGGCTAGGGCATAAAAGGCTAACAGCTTTTCCGAGTCAAAAGCGGCTAAAAACACTCGGCCATAAGTTCCGGTTTCACCACAGTACAGGGCTAAATAAAGGGGCTCAAGGTTGGCATGACGAAGCGTCGGGCATCAAAGCTACCGGTTTCAAAGTTCAGTTCTAACGGGCGTTCGGAAAGCTTCAGTAATTCTTTGGGAAAACCCGGTTCTCTTTGTCTTCGAGCTTTCATTCAATTCATCTATCTTATCTATCCCTTTCGCATTACACTTCAAATCATTTTGAGTACCCGTTGAATAATTACACAAATTAGAATCACCTATCTCTTTTTTATTAAACTGAAACTCGTTTTGATTTACCGTTGAAACAGTCGACATTTGTTTTCCATCATGAGCACACTTAAATAATATAGTTATAGACACGCTTTCCCGGAGGAAAGTTTGCGAAGAGAGCCCGATTCGCGCGGGTGCCATTATAATTACAGCGAGCATTTTAGAATTTAAATTCATATTGTGGTACAAGAGAGACATAATTTGGTTACGGCTTTTGTCCGCCACTACCTACCCTCAAAGGCACGGTTTTACGTGATGTAGTTTCTACACTACATGGGGGTATCCTACTCAGACTGTGAGGGAAGCCAAATTGGGACTTACTCCCCCTCCAGGGTACCAGCGTTGGGGTGGCCTCTTGCCCCAAAGCAAAAAGGTACGACACCGGGTTCGTGATCAAGACATCACAAACTCATCCACATGATCCCGATCTTTTGGGACCATAGAAAGGCACTTAGTCGGTTACTAAGTCGCGCTACATGTAGGTAATCATCCTACAGGTAGAACGTGTGGAAACACACACCATATCAATAGTGACTACTAATCACTATCAACCGATATGTGTGCCACGGGCACATGCTAACCGGGGCGATCAGCACGAGGGTGGAACCACCACCATCCAAGGAAAATCCTCGGCGCCAAGTAAGAAGTTTTGTTTCGCTAGTTTTTCTGTTTCTCTTTCCGCGAAATCTCTAGCGTTTCTCTCCCCAATAACCCCTTTGGGAATTTCCCCTACGTATGGAGCCATCGTCGCTTTCGCTTCGCTGCCATTTCATTATGAACTTGTCCGGGTACACCTCCACAGTCATAGATGAAATGACGGTTAACCGCAGCCGCTCGGTCCATATCCGCCTTACGAGTTAACCAATGTCCGCCGTCTTGTACTGATAGCCTCAATTTATTGAGAAAGGGATCCGCGGCCTGCGGTCGGATCCACACCCTGTTCGGGAGGATTGAACACGCTTTCTGCACCTGCGGCGCCTCTATCTCTAAAGAGAGACCAGCTAGCTTGTTCCGCAACGGGAAGAATCCCGAGAAGCGCCGTCATAGTCACATGCTCAATCCTACTATCAGAGGTTTCGAATCATATAAGATATTTTGAAGTCAACAAAGAAGTGCTTATTTGTGAAAAGCGGAGATAAGCTCAGCGTAGCGTTCAATAGCCCCTCCGGGGAGCAAGAGAAGATGGCTTCAGTGGGGGAGGGGGATCGCAGCAGGTATCACTGCATTGATGATTTGATCCCATAGGAGGCAAAACCTCTGTTTTTTTTTGAAGGAGAGGGGAGAAGTAGCTCGACTGAAAGGAGAGGGGGTTTACTTGCTCGACCAACGGGAGAGGGGCACTTGTTCCTAATCATGTTCTGAATCTTCCGGGTTTTCGGTTGTAATGGGAAAGTCCTTTCTTGGGCCTTGGAATATTGTAAGTAGAGTAAGAGGTCCCCCAGGTCTAATACAGAAAAGCACCCTTCTAAGGAAACAAGGTTTAAAGCCTTTCCAAAAGGAAGATAGCGGAAGGCCACGGCTTTTGTGAGTGTTCAGCACAATACGGTACGGTATGCCACCAGCATAAATGGGGCGCACAAGAGCCACTGGCACGAGAAAGATTTAATGCCAGCCTGGAAGTGATTCGCTAAGTCGGGTTTTCCAGCGGCCGCCTATTGTAGAATCGTCGATAACCTGGCTGCCACTATCATGTGTGTAAAGACTTACTGTATAGGCATACCGGAAACCATTTGGCAAGTCAAGGGACCCTGAAATCCGCTCCTTAGCTATAACGTTCCAGAGTCATGCAGAACAGACACTAACCGTCCTCCAATTACTATTAATTAATTGGACCTTCAAGGAATTATTATCGCTTAGCGCTTGTGCTAAGGAACGAGCAGAGTACAAAAACGAAAGGTTCGAGTAACCCTCCGAGCTAGGGATATAAAAAAGGCCGTAGCAAGGAGACTTTAACAGACCAGTTAAAGTAAAGCCTCCACTTTCATAGAAGAGCGTCAGTAGGACAAAACTAAAATCCCAAAACTCGCTTTCCCGGACAATGTATATTGTGAAATGGTGGCGCTATAACAAATCCAGAGTACCTTAACTTGTGGTTGCCGCACAAAGCTGGTCACCTTAACCAGTCATACCCATTTATGGAGATTCAGGATCTGAAGAGCTCAAATTAAAGCCATGAAACAAGTAGCTACTCCTACAACAATTGGGAGCTTCTTTTAAGCCAGCCCACAATAGAATAATTCCACCTCGACTCCCCTCTACCAGAGAATCCATGAATTCCGGGCACCTGCAGTAGCTGCAGGGATGGGAAAGACAAATAACCAGTCAACTAACTATATATGCCTTAAAGCCTGCCCTCCTCTCATCTTCCTTACCCTAACAAGTAAGCAAGTAAACTACCTTAGAATTAACGAGATCTAGAGTCTTGGATGAATCCTCTTGAAACGGGTCGATCAACCCTAGAAGACTCGATGGCTTAGCAGCCCAGTGAATAACCTGATTCAGAGAGATAACCCGGTCTTTAGATACTCGCCCTATTTCTAAGGATAGATAGACAAGGTTGGGGAGTACCAGATGCGGAAGCAGTTCCAGTCCCAGCTGCTGAGGTGGCGTAGTGACAGGTGGGAGCAATAACAACAGAAGCTGCGGAAGATCCCGCAGTAGTATATTCGGTTGTTTGCGGTGGAATAGATTCAAGCGTCCGGGCCAGTAGATCCAGAGCAAATAGGCGTTGACTTAGTTTCTTTTGCAGTTGATTCTAATCCCGATGTTGATCCGACGCAACTTACCGGTGATAGTCGCAGCACCAAGAGCTTTCAAGGGAGGCAGACATGTATAGAAGCTGATAGTGGCATACCTTCTGGATCGGGGGTCCCACCCGGTAAACACCATACAGGCAAAATACCAGCGGGGGGAGGAGGCCCTTCTCACTCAAGCTCAAGCATTTACTTTTCTAGTTAGAGACCAACGTCTTGGGGCTAACGTGGGATCCGCTCAAGGACCTACTTGGTTTAGGTAAATATCTCATGCGTTCCCCGACTGGAGAAGGTCATTTTTGGAGGATAAACTGTGCGCTTTTCAGGTCGGAAGAACGGGTTTAAAAAAAAAATATATATATATTAGCTTGATTTTTATGCAAAAAGGACAAAACGGGATTGGATTTCCACTCATAAGGAAGGAAGGTTAGATACCTTTGACAGGGTTGTATTTTTGGTTGAAATGGGATGGTGTTCAAACTCCCGAAATGCAGTCTAGACAGCGGGCCCTTCCCTTTCCGACTGGACTGACTCGGGGAAGGGTCAATCTCCTCCGGAGCATGCTGCACAGCCACTCATTCGTCCTGACTAAATAGTAGAATCTATCTCTCAGCGATTCTTTTCTCCGCTAATCACCCCCGCCCGATCGATTTTGTAAGATCGGCTAATTCAAAAGGGTTAATCTGGTCCGAAGTTGTCGGAACGACTCGTTTGCTTTATCGAACAAAGCTTGATTAGGGTAGGGGTCTTGGTTGGCCCCCTATTTTCAACCATTACAGCTGGCGTCGACCAGCTTTGCGATACGGACGGACACGAAGAAGAACGCAGGCAGTGGAAATGCAAAAGAGAAGAGCAAAGATTCCCGACCCAGAGCATGTTATTGACTCAACCACAAATCTGTTGAATGAAGGTAGCTTGCTTACTCTCAGCCACTAGTTAGAAGGAAATCCCTTGACTTCGCTTATGCCCTTATGGCCCTTATGCAGTACAGAAAGCAAGTGAGGCGGGCTAAGATTCCATTCGAAGTAAGGTAACAGGATTCGATGTTGCACCATCTTCAACTCTTCTCTGGATCCGGAGTTTTTCGAGAAAAGGTCCCATCCTTCAATATCATGATTGGGTCGACCAGGCCAGATCATGAGTGAAATATCATGATCGAGTCGACCAGGCCAGATCATGAGTGAATAGAAAATCGAAAACGTACATAGCTGTTCCAGCCGAAATACTTGGAATAATTCTACCACTTCTACTAGGAGTAGCCTTTTTAGTGCTAGCTGAACGTAAAGTAATGGCTTTTGTGCAACGTCGAAAGGGTCCTGATGTAGTGGGATCGTTCGGATTGTTACAACCTCTAGCAGATGGTTTGAAATTGATTCTAAAAGAACCTATTTCACCAAGTAGTGCTAATTTCTCCCTTTTTAGAATGGCTCCAGTGACTACATTTATGTTAAGTCTGGTTGCTCGGGCCGTTGTACCTTTTGATTATGGTATGGTATTGTCAGATTCGAACATAGGGCTACTTTATTTGTTTGCCATATCTTCGCTAGGTGTTTATGGAATTATTATAGCAGGTTGGTCTAGTAATTAGGGGGCGGCCGTTCGGTCGCCTATGATACTAGGACCAATAGGTCAAAAATGGGTTTGTGCCGCAGGTGTTGAACGATCCACTCTACACAGGTGTGGGCTTACAGGGCTAGGGCTCATAAACCCTTTCTTTCATTCATCAATAGGGCCCTGGTCGGTTACTTTTCCGGGCCGGGATCGATAAGTGGAAGTCATAAAAAAGAGATGCTTCTCTTCGCACCTCAGATCAAGAGGAAGGGTAGCTTGTCAAGCTGGCCTATATATATCTTTTTATTAAATAATTAATATAAAATATAAATAAAAAGATTCGCTGTCTTTTAACCGGCTGTTTTTCTTTGTCAACGCCTACTAAGGACCTATAGGTTCGCCTACTTGACTTATGAAAGATAATGAGACTGGGTTATTCAAAAAGGAAAAGGCGCTACTTAGCCCTAAATTTTTAGAAGTAAGCGGCTGAGTTAGCCTAGCCTACCCTACTAATGTATTGTATAGTAGGGTATAGTAGGCGAGCGAGTTAGCGAAGACGCTTAATAGATAAGAGAGCGTCGGTGCGTAGCCTTCATTCTACTACGCTACGAAAAGGTTACGAAGTCACTTAGCTCGACGACGTTAGGAGAGGAGAGGGTAACGAAGTAGCTCGACTGAAAGGAGAGGGGGGAACGCCATACCTACATAGAAGAACCGCTGTTCGCTGACTTTCTAAGGTCTAACCTTTCGCCCCCCTACTGAAAAGGGGCAAAGCCGCTTCGCACCACTGATAGACTACTTAAGATTCAATTCAAAAGGCCCTACTTAGTTTCGCAAGCCTTTGTCATTGTCAGTCAACTAAGTGGGGCCTGAGGCCCCCTGCGAATCCGTAAATCTGAGGAGCATGCCGCAACAAAAGAATGGTCCCCTATGTATTTCATTCTTTCCGGAAGGGAAAAAAAAAAGAAGTACCCCCATCATGGTGAACCTCTCCTTGTGATCGGGATGAGGTAGATGCCTCCCAGCCGGGGGGGCGGATCGAATCGGAGTTTCCTTAGGCAGCCACCGACCTACAGTTATCCTTAAACTTCCGTGCTTGGTGGAGAAGAAGCGAACAAAGGTACGCTCGCTTGCTGTCTTGTTCTCTGCCGCGAACTGGGATCGCTCGCCAGCTAGGTCAGATTGGAGCAACTTATTTTTTGAGAACATATTACCCATATTCGGGGACAAGGGGCGGAACGACCTCTCGATCTACTTACTGCAGCCCAGGAATAAAAACGTCGTCTAGGCGTTCCCTGTTGCTCCGATCTCCCCTACGCCTAGGGCGTTGTCTGGGCCAAGAGCCATAGTTAGTTGCTGTTTCCATTTGGTTGTTTTCTCTTGTTGTTGATACCGGCAAGACCCAGCCAGACGATGTCTGCTGGTTGGTAGTGAGAAGACTCTTAGTACCTGCATACCCAAAAGGGGCGCTGATTAAAAAACAATCATTTGATTTAGTTTCTTGCTCCCCCTTAGCAGCGGGAAAGGAGTCTATCTATCTGCCTAGCTTTGGTAGATTTCCTCCAACGCAATCCACAGAAATTCCACGAATCCCTTGGTGGATAAGTCCGACGACTCAGCAGCAGTGCGGAATTGAGTTTCTCGTCTGGTGGATCTGATCTATAGTTAGGGGGCAATACATACCAAAAGGTTCGAAGAAGGAACGCGCATAAGAGTATATAACCAACCCACCCTTCTGTATAACCTATTCACATTAGTGAAGCGGCTGGATGCATAAGGGAAGTCAACCTACGAGCACGGAAGAGCGTAGTAGTATTGCTGCCCCTCTCTAAGTAAAGGTAAAGTCTCTCCTTCAGCTAGAATGTAAGGAAATTGAAAGAAGCGCGGAAAAGGGTCAAACGCGGTTGCTAGCATCGAAGAGAGCCGTCATCGACGATAAAGTGGGAGTTCGGACTTGGCGAACGAGCTCTTGCCGCGGGAGAGGAAAGCGGGGCCGGCTCAATGTTGAATTGAGAAATCCATTCAAGGGTCGGAACATTCTAATGCCGGAATAGGGAATACGGGAAAGCAGCTGGATCCATTGGTTAAGATCTGGCTCGGATGCTACTGGTAGCTAAGCATTTGGATCTGCTACTCGGATTGCAAGTGGTGAAAAAAACTGGTGGTTCTTCAACTGAATCAAAAATAAAAAATTGGTAGAACTACTACTGATGAGTCAACTCGGCCAAGTACTGCAACTTTTCTTAGGCGCTGAGCTATGCACGGGCGCCTATCGAGCTTCGTTTGACCTGATTATGATCCCCTCCACTAGATATATATAAATATATATAATCTCTTTGCCTTTGCATAGTATACGGGTCTGTGAATGGTGTTTATGGAGATACAAGGGGTAAACCCTTTAAAAAAAAAAAAGTAATTTCTCTCTTTGGCCGGGTTTTTGAGGAATAAGATAGGATGATGGTTGTCAGTTTGATCTTCAATCTAAAGAAAGGGCAACACATAAATGTTTGCAGTGAAGAAGGGCATCCAACAGACAGAGTGATGCTTCTGTCATATATTATGACATGATAGTCTATTATTTAATTTTTTAGGAATCCATATAAATGTTTGGCTTAGTGTTCGTATCATAATCATAAGAGGGTGTTTTCTTGCAATTGAATCAAAAGGAACTGTTCTTACCTCAAAGGGAGTGCAGCCAGCCTATCCATCATAACATAATATAGGAAAGTAAGCCCTCTCCCTTGTCAACTCCGAACGAATGCTTAGTTAGCCGTGAATGAGAACTCTTCTTGCTTGTTGGCAGGTAGCTCCATGTAAGGTTAGCTCGAAAGCGAGTTCTTACTCTTTGACCTGAGGGGAAGAAAGCTGTGATTACCTGGGGTGAGGTTTACTTTCTTTCTTGCTTTATTCTCCTAGTTACTTCTCCACTTAGTCCCTTTTTCGCTGGAATCCCTACTTCCACATCTTTTATGGGTGATTCTTTCTCATTGGTTTCCTATTGGGGGGTACCTTTACCAGTTAATAGATAGATTGTCCCTGGTTCTATCAAAGCAGCTTCTTCAAGCCTGGTCTTTGGTCTATTTGTACTCTGAATTGGGGAAGAAAAATAAATTATAGGAGCGTGCATCTTATATTCGATCGAACTACGATCTACGAGTACGACTTAAGTACTCACTAAGAAAGGTGTCAAGGGACTTTGCAGCAAAATAAGAAGCCCTATTGGTGTGCCCCACTCGGGGAAAGCACGAAATAAAGAGTACTATAAAGTGACTGATTAGGATTGTTTATAAGGGCAGTGAAAAGAATATGACTAGCCTTTCTTCACCCTTTGTTTGGGCATTAGTCTTTTCTAGCTAGCTTGACTCGATGCTTGGTCACTAGCAAACTTGTCCCTCCGCGCGCGGATCCATTCCCATTTTTTTTTTTTTTTTCTAAGGAGTTATATAGGCCCACTCGACTTCTCTTTTCTTTGTCCAACCTGATGCCTGAACTTCGAGGCGCTCGGCTGCAGCGAGTGCGGAAGCCCAGTCCTTCACTTATTGGCAACTCTAGCTCCGCCCACTTTTTGAGTCCATGAGAAGAAGAGTCGATCCTTCTCCCCCATCTCGGTGACGTCCAAGATCGACGGTTGTGAACTGCTTCACATAGTCCCGAACCGAGCCTGTTGAGACACATTATACTCTGACGGGCAAGGTACTCTACGTTCTCGGGAAGGAACTGAAGCTTCCACTCTTCCCTCCCTAGTCTTGATAGTGCAACGTCCCGCCTCTATGTCTCTGTCGTCGCATAGCATCGCATCATCGGTGAGGTACATGACGCCCGTACTAAATTTCGATTCTTTAAACAAAAGACGGGATTTCTTGTCCATTTCTTTTTTCTCTGTCTCCTGTTGTGTTGCTGGCTCGAGCAGCTAATTGCGTAGTTTATAGTGAGAACAAGCCTTTCGGATGACAGCTTTGGTAAGAGAGGGCACGTGCTTTGAGATAGCTAATCCCTCTGAAGCGTGAGCTTGCAAAATGCTAACACTTCGATTGCGTGATTAGGTTTGTGTGAAGTCATGAAAGTGACTCAAAAAGAATCGAAATTTAGAAGATTGGATCTTTCCGTCAAGAACTGCTTGCTGTTCAGGTTTAGGAAGAAGAATGTATGTCTCTATTTCATTTGAGTTAGCCGATATTGCAAGCAACCTCTACCGGGAAAGCATTAGATCCCGCCGAAGATCGAGTTGGAAGAGCAGAGAGGATCTCTCTCAGCTCGATGGCTTCTTTGCCAAAAGTAGCTATAGCTAACGCTACGAGGGGTTCAAAAACCTTGTTACCTTTTTGATATGGGTATGACAGAACCAGGTTGCTTGCGACGGTTGTTTACAAATCTCCCGGTGGTTCCGCTGTAGCATGGTTGCGATCCACCATGCCCCATCCTTCTAGTGTACGAGTGCTGCTTTGCTGCTTCTTGGCCTCGCTCTTGCTTTGCAAAGATGGGTCGCAGCCTGGCACTCTCAGTCCCAGATATTCAATATCCTGGAGCCGGCACTCCTAAACTAAATCAGTTAAGCGGCTTATTGCAATTGTCTTGCAAGCAACCGTAGCAATAGCAACTGAGCCAGCCAAACCAAGCGAAAAACCAAGAAAGCCGCGGCAACAAGCATTCTTGATCTTGTGGGGGACTTCCATAAGGAGAATTGTTATGAAAGAAAGCACTCCATAAAGAACTAACCCGAAGGCGCTGACATGGTGGGCGAGTAAGCCGGCTCAACGGCAGGCTTCTCTGGTGGCGGTATCCCTTACCTGACATCAGTTATCAATCTTTCTTTTGGTCCCGCGGTTGAGTTCTTTTTTATATAGATAGTCGTGTGATTACTTTCATTTTATAGAGTTTCATCTTATTTATCAGAAAGCTAGCGAGGCCGCATCACTAGAGCACTAGCGGAAGACCTATCTTTTCTATTATATTTTAATTGGAAGTTGGCATGCACAAGCAAGAAAATGGTAGCGTCTAACACGCAAGGGCCTTGCTTCTTTAGGATAAAAGCCATTCTTTTTGGCTTAGTTTACTGCCAGAATTCGGAAAGATTATTGGTTCTTTATGAGCGATGGACTGAAAATGATCTGATTGGTCTTGTTAGGTAGCTCAGCTACAGCTATTGAAATTTAGCTATTGCTATTGCTGTTATGAAACAGGAAGTCTACCCAGAGTTGTTAAATCCTTTCATTCTGAATGATTGCATTGCGGATTGTATTGCAATTGTCTTGCAAGCAACCTAGCTTGTTGGGTGGGCACGGTGGGGCGTCGCTTTATTTAAAAGTGAAGGAGTTGCCCCTCCGAGATGAAGGAGCTGTTCGTTCGCCCCAGGTTCTAAAGAACCAGACTGCTTCACTCCAGGCCCGAAGTACTGTGCTATGCTATCCCCCCGCGTAAGGTTTTAGAGGTTGGGGGCACTTCCGGGGAACGGGCCGTGGGCGGGTAAAAAGAAGAGAAGGAACCCGACTTCCCGGGGGGACTGTTCTAGTCTTAGGTAAATCGATTCAGAGGTTGCGCCCTCAATACGCACAAGAATTGTGTTTTAGGGTGAATCACCTGTGAGGTACGAAAAACGGACGTATGGGCAGACTTTTCGTCAGTAGATCACACCGAGCGCTCTTGGTCAATCCTCCGAATGAACAAGCAGACCAAGGAAAGTAAAGTGCTCGCTTATAGTCACACCTGTACCTGTCTTTAGCCCCTGCTCAAGCGTCCCAGCCCTTTTACCGCTCCGTGGGGGTTTGACTACTCAGAAGAGTTAGACTTGGCTTATACGGGCGGACATGTTGTATGGAGATGAGTGTATGGGAGTTCCGATAGAGGGTGGGAGTTTAGAGATTCGAAGACGTGTATCTATCCGTACGAAGCCAGGGATGCGTCTGCCTTTGCAAGTGCAGGTGGGTATGAAACGACCCGTGGTTCAAGAGAAAGGTTTCGACGCTGCGGGATTGGCACAAGGCTTTTTGTGGTGGCCTCTAGTGCAAGAAGGAATGCAGATGGGGCCTCAGTAAGCCCTTGACAGTACGTTCGGTTTCTTCTCCCGTCGATTGAGGGCATTGGGTAAAAGGGGAATGGGTGATCGATGAAAGAAATCTACTCCTCAGTCTGATAGCGGTCAGGTCTTATGGCTGTCGGGCAATCGCTCCTAGGCCGTTGAGCATGCCGGTAGTCAATTAAGAGTTCGGAACGACACTAACACATCGGAAAGTTAGCCGTACCGGCTCTTCCCGGCTTCCTAGCTTAGTTGGTAGCTGACCTAACCTACGCTCATCTCACTCCGGCCTTGCTTCTTAGCGCTCCCTGGAATGAAATAGTCTGGTTTGATAGAACCAGGGACGCGGGAACAGACTTTGATATTCTACGATCTGATCTCGTCTATTTAAAATCGTCTTAAATCGGAGTTCTCCCGAACAGCTCCTAGTCTTAGTTAGCTCTCCTAGCTGCACTAGAATAACTATTTATTATAGAAGAGTATGGCATCAGTCAATCTTCTTTGCACGAGCATTGAGAGAGAAAATAAATAAAGAGTAAGCAAGTAAACTACCGCGTGAGTGATATCTTTACTGAGGTTTTTCCTACCTCCCCTAGCGGGGAGAATGCCTTACTTGGAATCTCAAGCATTCTTTCTTCTTCACTTGCACAAAGCCCTTCTGTCGCGAATACAGTGCAAAGATTTTCTTCTATCTTCTTTGTTTGTGTCAGAAAAAGAATCAGTAATCGGATGCTATAGAGGAAGATTCAAAAAGTTAAGATATGCCAACTAGCTCAAGTCCCACAGTTGATTCAATAGCTTCAATAGCTGTGTTCTCTTTATATCTATCAATGAGGGATTTCCGGACACAAAATGGATCAAAGAACTAATTCTTTTTGGTCTGACTCCCTGGTTCCCATCTTTTGTCCAGAGCTAAAACGAGTTATAAAGCCATATTTAGGTAGCAATAACCCCTTTTTCAACCATCTGACGTGGTAACATGAATACAATCCATTTTTTGGGTATTTCAGAGGAGCCCAAAGGCTCTCTCTATGAAATCCTACGGTCATATCTTTATCCTAAGGGCTATAGAACTCTCTTTGGCAAGCATTAAGCCGTCGAACTACCGACTCTATAATAAGCTTCTACGTGCTATATTCTCTTCGCCTAACACATTCAACTACCTTTTCTTGCAACAAGTCCGACTGCTGCTCTAATACAGTCTGTTTAGAGTCTCTTTTTATGCGGCTCTCCTTCCTGGGAGGTAATTACTGTTAGCGTACAGCACCCCTCGTAAGCAACTCGACTACCCCTTAGGCCTCCGGCGCGCACAACAACCAAACCACTTTACTTCTTCAATCTATTCGTTTGGATACGCGGTAAGTAAGGCGAAAGAAGCGCAGCTCAATAGGGCTCCGCCTATGAGCTATCGAGACACTGGGAATGTGTATCGCTATTAGTGCCCCATCAGGTTAAAACTTGGACCTCCCCTCTTCGGCCTAAAAGAAAAGACAGACAACCAGTAAGGATACTAGGAGGAGGGAAGCCGGCCATCTGCTTTCTTCCTTTGAATTACTAGGTCTGTGAACTGAGTCATCGGATGCAAAAGGCGCATAGCCGACATCAACGTGAAGCGCAGCCCTTCCATTTTCAGGTCTAGTGCTAGACCCTGACCGGTTAAACCGCGACGATCAAATGCTTTCATATGGTTGGCTGCCTTCGATAGAAACGAAAGGGTGTTAATCCGCACGGGACCAGATAGGCCGAGGGTTAGAAGGCCGCCTTAACGCCTTATCCAAAAAGTTGTCCTTCTGAGGCTAACCCCTCATACCCCTGCGCAAAAGAACGAAAACGGGGATGAAAAGAAGCAGGCAAATTTATCTCAAAGAACGACTCTCTAAAGTCGGGGATTTCGATGAAAGCAAGGTATACGCCATCTTTGACATGTTGATCGCTAACGGTCAGCTGACTCTACCTCCGTGTAAGCGACCCGCCAAGATCGATAAAGTTGATGATTCCAACTACTTACTGTCGGTCCCACAGGTCGTGGGACATACACTAAGACAGTCTTTTCTCTTTAAGAGCTGGTGCAAGAAGGCCTCCGGACAAAGGCATTAATACTAAGAGAGGAAGAAACCTCCCAAAATTCGTGTTGTACTGTATTATTGGAGGCGGTAGAAGCCTTAATTAATATATAATATATATAATATAACGCGATATAAAGAGAAAAAGATGGTCATGGTTTAAACTAGATTGTCCCAGTTGGAGTTCTGACTATAGCTGCAACCTATCTCATATTGGGGAGACGATCACAAACTAGAAATTTCATAAGAGAAGAAAGCGTAGAAAAGGATTCGATTCAAAGTTTTTTTTTATCATTTGAATTTCTCCGACCTACCAAGAAAATAGCAGCGATGCCGTCCCTTTTTTATTTTCTCATCAGAATGCTAGGACTTAATAAAGTCCTATTCAAGCTCCGGTTGCTACGATGGCTTTTTTCCTTTTTTTTTACCTCTCTTTGGGCGTGTGCCAAGGACCCCGTTCCGAGAAAATTTTGGGGCAAGGTACTTTGGTACAAAAAGAGGGTCATAGCTGTCCGCCGACTCTATCAGCTACTTTCCGAACAGAGGAAGAAGAGTTGGCGAAATGAAAAAAGCTGACTCTTCGTCCTCTTCCTGTGAGATGCCCAAAGACTCCCATGCCTTTCTTGGTTGGACCAACCAGATTTCCGAAAAGTCTTTCTGTTAGAGCAAGAAGCGGAACTACAAGGGAATCTTAATAAGTCATGATACTTTCGATTACGCCCAACAGCCCACTTGAGCAATTTGCCATTCTCCCATTGATTCCTATGAATATAGGAAACTTGTATTTCTCATTCACAAATCCTTCTTTGTTTATGCTGCTCACTCTCAGTTTGGTCCTACTTCTGGTTCATTTTGTTACTAAAAACGGAGGAGGAAACTCAGTACCAAATGCTTGGCAATCCTCGGTAGAGCTTATTTATGATTTCGTACCGAACCTGGTAAACGAACAAATAGGCGGTCTTTCCGGAAATGTGAAACAAAAGTTTTTCCCTCGCATCTCGGTCACTTTTACTTTTTCGTTATTTCGTAATCCCCAGGGTATGATACCTTATAGCTTCACAGTTACAAGTCATTTTCTCATTACTTTGGGTCTCTCATTTTCTATTTTTATTGGCATTACTATAGTGGGATTTCAAAGAAATGGGCTTCATTTTTTAAGCTTCTCATTACCCGCAGGAGTCCCACTGCCGTTAGCACCTTTTTTAGTACTCCTTGAGCTAATTCCTCATTGTTTTCGCGCATTAAGCTCAGGAATACGTTTATTTGCTAATATGATGGCCGGTCATAGTTCAGTAAAGATTTTAAGTGGGTTCGCTTGGACTATGCTATGTATGAATGATCTTTTATTTTTTATAGGAGATCCTGGTCCTTTATTTATAGTTCTTGCATTAACCGGTCCGGAATTAGGTGTAGCTATATCACAAGCTCATGTTTCTACGATCTCAATCTGTATTTACTTGAATGATGCTACAAATCTCCATCAAAGCGGTTATTTATTTATAATTGAACAAAAGCGAGGAGCTTTTAAGCGTACCGAGTTTACGAGGTGAAAGAGCCCCCGGATCGAAAAATAAAATAAAAAGATTCCGAGCACGTATGATCAAAGTCTATCTTGTCTTTACCACGAGTCATTTTCCTTGGCTAACAATGAATTTGAGTTTTTCCCATATCCGCGGGTTCTTCAATTTGCTTTCTCCCCCATAGAGGAAATAAGTAAGGTGGTATAATATATTTATCCGCTTATTGGAACTCCTTCTAATGACCTATGCATTCTGTTATCATTTCCAGTTGGACGATCCATTACATTAATCCAATTTGAGGAAGAAACGAACTCTTTCCATTTTTTTAGGTATTACCATAACCTTAACTTCTTTAGGGGCTTGGAGCAGATGAAGCCTTCCTTCTTTCTTCTCGGTCCGCTTTGGCTCCTGATCTTGAACTCGCTTTTCTTGGCCTCAGGCTTGGCTTCTTCTTGGAGTCCTTGCCTTTTCGATACTTTAGGCCCCTGCCCTTGGCT
>SKET01000465.1_pt1:5000-34310 | contig 34310 bp, 17 predicted proteins | sample 4841461 | NCBI WGS metagenome assembly SKET01 (sample SAMN11008802, study PRJNA524170) | human gut metagenome | biome: Human fecal sample; material: Feces; isolation source: fecal sample from pouch patient p5 | host: Homo sapiens | place: Israel: Tel-Aviv | collected 2014-02-13
GTGTGGCCAATGCGTCAGCAAACTTATTCTTCGTCCTCGACATATAATTGAAGGTAATCCGTCTGAACTTTAGGCTGATATCTTCCAGATACTGATGGTAGGGAATGAGCTTCTGATCTTTGGTTTTCCAATCACCAGTTGTCTGAAAGATGATAAGTGACGAATCTCCATATACATCAATCTCCTTGATTCTCAACTCGAGGGCGCGAAGCGCCTGTGATACACGCAGAATATTCTGCGATATTGTTTGTTTGTGCAAAAGAATCTCAACTTGACAGCTATGGGAATATGGGCTGGGCTCCTTTTGGCGAGCTTTAAGATAGCAAGCATGTAGAAAGGGGCTGCTTCCAACTCCATTTCCGTTCTGATTTACTGCACCGTCAAAGAACATTTGCCAATCATGAGGAGTTTCGTCTTCTTCTTCGCCTACCGCAAATAGAATAGCCTCGCCCGGGAAATTAGTCCCCTTACTAAAAAAATCAAGCTTATAGTCAGGCACGGGATGGGATGATCCGCAGGTGGTCTGCTATTGCCTGCCTCTTGCCTTTCTCATTTAGGGCTTCCGGGTGACGTACACAATATAGAACTCTGAGAGTAACATCTGCCACCTTGCTGTACGGCCCGTGAGGGCTGGCTTTTCAAAGAGATACTTCAGCGGGTCCACCCTTGCAATCAGCATGGTCGTATAGTTCAACATGTAGTGGCGTAGGCGTTGCGAGGCCCGTGTAAGAGCACAACAGGTCTTTTCTAGAACCGTATACCTTGTCTCATAATCAGTGAACTTCTTGCTGAGATAGTATACGGCTCTTTCCTTCCTACCCGTTTCATCGTGCTGACCAAGGACACAACTCATGGATGCTTCCATTACTGACAGATACATCAGGAGAGGTCGACAGGCGTTGGCGGTGCCTGGATGGGAGGATTGAGTAGATATTTCTTAACTTTGTCAAACGCCTTTTGGCAATCCTCGTTCCTTGTGTCTATCTTTTCTGAAAGGCGGGGTATTCTTTCTGAGCAGTTTAAAGATCGGCTCACAGATGGGTGTGAGCTGGGCAATGAACCTGCTGATGTATTGTAGCCTGCCCCAAAAAGCCCTGATTTCTTTCTCTGTCTTTGGTACCGGCATGTCAATAATTGCTTTGCCTTTTGCAGGTCGACTTCGATTTCTCTTCTGCTGACAATGAACCCGAGTAGCTTACCTGACAAAGCACCAAACCCCCTCCCGGCTTTCTTTTTCGGATGAAGACGAAGACTGTATTTCCGAAATCTGTCAAACACTTTCTTCAAATTCACCGTCTTCTTAAGCCCAAGACTTGGCGATCATGTCATCGACATAGACCTCCATTTCCTTGTGAATCATATCATGAAACAGCGCAGTCATGGCTCGCTGGTACGTCGCCCCGGTATTCTTTAGACCAAACGGCATCACCTTGTAACAGAACGTGCCCTCCTATCCGATATTGTGATAAACGCTCTGTCTTCCTCGGCCATCTTGATCTAGTTATATCAAGAGAAAGCATCCATAAAGGACAGCATCCCATGTCCAGCGGTGTTGTCCACCAGAACATCGATGTGAGGAAGAGGAAAAAAAGATTTTCGGCTTGCCTTGTTTAGGGTCTTTTGACTCACGGAACCAGCTTTCTGAGGGAAAAACCGTTCTCGAAAAGCGTGACCATCCAGTTGAATCTCGTTACCCTCCCGTGTGGTTATGGGGGCGCGCCCACTTTCCACTATTATGGAGCCGGGCCGCAAGCAAGTGAATGTGACCCCGCCCTCCATCAGCCGTTGTGTGTGAGCTTCGCTCCTTATAGCTCTACACCGCCGCCCCGGCCACTTTCGCTCCTCTACCATATGATTCATTCTTTGGAAGTTAGGCACGTGACTCGATAGCGCAGGCACAAGACCTTTGAATGCAAACAAAGAATAGCGAGACCGCATATAGTTTGGAACCCAAGCTTACCTTATTATTATGAAAAGGGGAAGGTTTGATAAAGGAGCTTTTTAGCCCTTTTGCTGAATTGTTGGTCCGCGGCCCCGCCCTATAGAATGAATAAGGAGAGGCCTATTGATGACCGAGCCACTCTTATACTACTCCTTACCTCACCCCCCCCCCTTGTCACTTAAAGGGCGAAGTCGCTGAAGCGAGTCTAAAGGCCAAAGAGTGATCTTTGAACGCTACTACGCATCCTTACTAATAGTATAGTGTAAGGTAGGTTTGGGTATAGCAGGACTTGAACCTGCGACCATTAGGTTAAAAGCCCAATGCTCTACCAACTGAGCTATACACCCAAAAAAGATATAGTAGTAAATAAGGATTGGTGCGGAAAAAAAAGAGGGCGGTCCCTCTTATTCTCATCATATTAAAGGGGCGCGGCTCTGTATGAGGCTCGTACTGCAGGCAGAGCAAGCGAAGAAAACGTAAGGGCGCGCGTTAGCTAGGCCGTTTTCTTGCAGGAGTGCTAACGCGCCCCTTATTGAAAACTCAAGGAAAGCCTTGATCGATATGAGAAACATGCGCTCAAGCACCCAACCTATACAAGGGGCTTGGGCGCCGGCCTTACTCAACAAGCACCTTTATTAGTAAGGTTGCTTGTTTCCACTCATTGAAGATTCTATCTGCAAAAGAAGGTCAACGGGGGATACTAAAGTTGCTCTCACTAACACCATCTACGAGAAGGTGAGGTCGTCTTTCTTTCCAGCCGCCATACGGTTCGCCTTAAAGCCTTAAAGACGGAGAAGGGGAGGAGCGGTTATCTATGTAATTACGGTCTTTGTTGGCCGTTGCTCCGGTCGAGCACTCTCTTTTCTTTGTCCAATTCCGTCTTACCAAACAAGACTGACTTCTGACCAACCCCCAAAAAAAGGGGGCAGCCGCGGTCGAACTCTAATTCTGGAAAAAAGTCGGGGCCCTTTTACCAAGTCTACCGGATAGAAGATGATAGAGGGCCATATCGTTGCGTTGGACAAGACAGTGCCGTCTCACTTCGAGTTCCTTCCTTCGTAGTAAAATCAGATGATACGCTTCGGCGATGTTACCTACCAAAAAAAGGCCTGCTAGGTGATCGAAATCGCTCAGGTCAGTGAGGACTCACTCACTCACCCGCCTACTCCTTATCTATCTAATAGTTTCTTCTATCTACTGAATTCAAAAGGCGACCGGCCGCGCCGGGCTATAAGATACAGTTGTTGTACTACTTTACTGGTAATAAAAAGCTTACGTAAAAACGGAAGACTCTTGTATGTACGGTAACCCTCTCTTCCGCTACTGGTGGACTGTTGCACAGAAAGGCCGACAGAAGCAACGTTTCTTAGCGCGCTTTTCAAGCGCTTAGCTTCTGCTAGCGGGGCGGGCGGCAAGGCCATAAAGTAAGTTCAGTTGGAAGCCTAAGCCAAGAAAAGTTACGGGCCCCTTTAGAGATAGGGGTAGGGGAGCGGCTTTCCTGTGGTAGTAATTGCGAACATCTCTCCGCGTGCACAGTTTGCTTGCATGCCGCTTTAGGCACATCTCTCTTTCTTAGTTTCACGCTGGCCTAATGAATGAAAGTCAGTCTTTTAGTAAGCGTATATAAACAGCTGTTTAGTGTATAAGCAATTCTTTAGTGGCCGCACCGAAAGTTACGTACGGTGGAGGTTGGTTGAAGATGATGTTACGCGGCGTTCAGAACCAGCCTTGAAGTGAATGAATTAGAAAGAACGAAGAAGTAAGGAAATGAGACGACTCTTTCTTGAACTATATCATAAACAGATCTTCCCCTCCACACCAATCACGAGTTTTTCTCCATTCCTCTCGTATATCGTCGTAACGCCCTTAATGCTAGGTTTTGAAAAAGACTTTTCATGTCATTCCCATTTAGGTCCGATTCGGATCCCTCCGTTGTTTCCTTTTCCTCCCGCACCTTTTTCTCGAAATGAGAAAGAAGATGGTACACTCGAATTGTATTATTTAAGTGCTTATTGCTTGCCAAAGATCCTACTTCTACAATTGGTAGGTCACCGGGTTATTCAAATAAGTTGTGTTTTCTGTGGTTTTCCCATGTTACAACTTCCGTACCAATTCAGTCGATCCGGAATGGATCGGTTAAACATTCTATTAGGGAGCCCGGTCTTGACTCTTCTGTGTGGTATTCATTCTCGTTCGGCTCTTGGAATCACATCCAGCAGTGGTTGGAACAGCTCGCAAAATCCAACCACTTTACCTACTTCATTGCCCCCAACCGTTTCTCGTACCTCTATTGAAACAGAATGGTTTCATGTTCCTTCATCGATTGGTTATTCCTCTCCGTTCGTATCTCTTTTTCCAATTTCGGTCTCGATTAGTTTACAAGATTGAATGGCCAATTCTCCTCCGGACCCTCGCTTCGATTGTTTTCCAAGAATGCTGAGCCGGGTATGTAAGCCATGTATCTGGGAGGAACTAAAAAGAAGAGCTTTCGGTTTTTTGCACCCTGTTTTGGTCTTGCAGCTATTTAAAAATAAATTTTTTATTATTTTTTTATAAGAAAGATTATATATATGTCCAATCTCTAGTGGTTGGTTCCACAGCGTGCTCCTCGCTGCCCTATGGAGTAATAAGGGGGGCAAGACTCTCTTTCTCTATTTTTCTCTTTCTCTTTTAGTGCTTTCGTGGTTGTTTGATTATCTTCTTATTGATATCATCATTGAGGTAGATTCACGAATCCCAAGGCAGATCTAAGCCCAGATTCTTGCGTCTACATTCTGGCGCCGCCCTTGTTTAGTGTTAAACGGGGGATTTCGATTTGCCATGTACTTTCCGTCACCTTCTCGTCGTCTTCGATCTCTCTGTTTCAACAGATATTTCTGGCTGAAACTTGCCACGATGGGTTTTCAATGGTCGAAAAGCTCTTTCCCTTGTCATGACCAACCTCCTTCGTCACTTTCGCTCACAGAACCAGGCACCACTGGCATGGCTAGCTGCTACAATACGTGATCGCTAGAAGCGTCAGGCGGAACCCCTTTTTTTGCTCGCTCCAGATCTGATTTAATTCGGCTCTCATCCGAGCAACCTGCACTTCAAACCTCTAATGTCAGTAAGAGGAAGGATTGAATTCCCTTATTCGACCGTGGCTTTTGTTCACGCGGTTCACGACCTCTCGGAAGGGGTTGAGTTGAGTAATAGCAGATGAGGCGGAAAAGAAGAACGCCGGGGGGCCCACGTTTGCGCAGCCTTTCTCTTGACTAAGCCCCGTTTGCTGATTAATTACTATTTAAGTGAAATGGAGGCAGGCTGTCTCTTGAAGTGGAAGGGCAGTTCGCTTGTCTTGCAGCTAGCTCAGGTAGGGATAGAGCAGTGTCCATCGATTGTAAGATATAGATGAATTAGATAGTTTCTCACTATCAAGCTGTGACACTTAATGAATTTCCTCTTCCCGGACTAAACTACAGCAACAGCGGCAGAAGACTCGGGGTTGAGAGGCCAGGCCAATTGGACTTAGACCAATGGCATCTCTTCATGTGGATTCAGGGGTTGACCCAATCTTCGGGAAGCGGATACTAAAATAAGGCTGTATTGTATGCGACACCGCCCTAGCATAAAGGGGTGTAGAAAGAGAGGTTGTTTGCTGGGTCAATCAATGGGGGTTCCGCTTTCTTTCTTGTTCTAAATATGCTTTTTCTCCTCTCCCTTTGGTCGAGCTAGTTTAATCTTCCTCTAAGATTGTAGTTTTATTTTAGAATCTAGATTGGGTTGGTTTGAAGTGTGACACCCCGTACTTTATGGGTGGGTTGGCCAGGACTTTCCTGTAGTGTAGTAAGCCAAGGCAAGGCTTCCTCTGTTGTTTGCTCAGTCCGTACCGTAGCGATGGCTTTTGAACTTCAATAGGCATTGTTGAAGCGATATGACTGAAGCTCTTTGCTAGTGTTTAGTAGTCAGAGATAGGGCGCGAATCCTCCGTTTGCTTCAAAATGACTATTGTTGTTAAAGCGGTGAGTGACCTGCCCCGGCATTCCTTCTGTCAAATCGAGGTAAAAACATGATGCATCTCATCGTCAAAACCAGCTGCAGCTGCCAGTCCGGTTTGGAGACAGACGTGGTAACTTCTGCCACGGGAGTGGAAGTACTCTTAGCCCTTCTGTCTGGTCAATTGGTTGAATCGCTTTGATCGATAAGCATTGGTCCAGGAGTTCCTAGCTTACTTCTTCTAACAACCGATGTTACAACATCCGCTGTTTGATATAAGATCCGCCGTCTCATGCAGCTATTCGGTAGAGTGGAACGAATTGGACAGAACAACCTGAGGTACCTTTACAAAGGCCGGTCCCCGGTTGCCCACGCTCCTGGAAAGCTCTGTAAGAAAGCAGCAGCTTAGTGTCAAATGTTGCGGGGAAGCAAATAGCAGGGGATATCAAGTTTTTTTATGTTGGCACTCTCAAAGTAGAATATGCATTTCATGAACCACTCCAGTTCGAGCACTGGAAGCTACATCAAGTACAGTCCTACTTTCTTAACTTAAAGGGCAGTCTCATATACTATAGTATACTATAGTGGATGCGAAGCTAGATAGATGGATGTTTTATGGTTCTTTGGTGGCTGTTTGATGATGGGGCTTGTCTTGTCGGTAGTAGGTCAGGTCCGCCCTTTACTTGGATCTGGATCTCATCCCTAGCTCGTAAAGCTTGATTCCAGTTCCGTGTAGTCAGGGTGGTGCTTTTGGCCTTTACGCTCTGGTTGGTAATCGCGGTTGCTGCCCCTAGCCACTGACTATTCTTATTTAAGTAAGCCTACCCAGTTTAATCCCCCTCTCCCTCTCCCTACGGTCGAGTGAGTCCCTACCTTTGGTCGAGCTAGTTTACTCCCTCTCGCAGTTAGTTTCTCCGACAAATAGATCTGATCGCAATTCAGATTCTTTTGCCATCACCTTCTATTACTTCCTTGGTCGAGCATCTATCAACACCTGACGATGAGGAGGAATATTACGCCTCAAAAGGCAAGCCACAGTGAAGTCTCCTACTAAATGCTTATTACCAGATCCAACGATTCTCTGTGAAAGGGTTTTTGATCGATTTCCACTCCTAGCCCAGAAGAGAAGGGGCTGCAGATAATTCTATGCTAATTAAGTAGTTTGTTATATCCAATTCTTAAAGAAAAGTATGTATTTGAGGTAAGATCTTCCCTCTTGTGAAAGAGAGGAAGGCACTAAGACCCGCTAGAAGGACTCTAAGGGAAGAAAGAAAGCCGTCCTAGTGAGGTGCAATGCTGAAACTGTGATCGGTAAACAAACCCTACAGAAGTCGGAATGGGATACTTCACTAAGGAAGTAGCACCGGCGGTTAACTATACTAATCATAGGCATTCTGAGTTGCGTTTGGGTATGGAATGGATAGGCCCCAAGTGGCTGCCTCTCCTACTACCAATGTGTGTGGGCGGATCATCGCCCCTTCATTCTGGTTCTACTTCATTCGCTATTAACAAGACGGCACACGCAAGACAAAAGATGTCAAATCAGGCCCTTGAAAGGTGTAGATGAAGCCTTTTCCTTTTCTGCCGGAAAACACTTGAAGGATACGAGGCATAAGACTATGGATCGAACTTCTTAAGAGGGAACCGCTACTGCAGCCAATCCATTGAAAGGTGAAGGCAATGCTAAATGCAGGTGCAGACCGATTGGGTTCTCCCTTTTGCTAGGGGGTGATGTTACCAGGTTTTTCGCGAATGTGAGGTTCAAGTACTGCCATCCTTTGTTGGTCGAGTTCGCTGTGTAATTTCAACAATGCCATTCGAAACCGAAAAGGCCGTAGCTGCATCTTTCGAGAAAAATAAATAATAGGTGTCACGCCGATGATTAGGAGAAGTTATGGCTTAGGGAAGGGCGCTTCTGCCCAGATCTATGATTGATCTAGAATTCCCCGAGACGAGACGAACTGTCGATTCTCCGATAAATGTCAATGACTTAAACATGTTTCCGAGACTTCAACATACATGTTTGGCAGCGGCAAGGAGTTTTTTTTACTTCCTAACACGGATACCAAGACAGCTGAGCAGTGAGGAATATTACATATTGCCTTTCAGTCTCGAAGCAAGCTGTGGTACAATCCCTACTTCGCTCCGGCTCGTTCCGTTCCCGTGTACTATACTTTCTATTCCTATCCCGCAGTGAACGAAGTTCGCGATGGGTTAAGGGGCCTATAGTATAGAGGGATCTGGGATTCGGTATAATAACTCCTCGTAATTCAGGCGAGTGGAGGAAAGTGAAGTTGACTGTTGGAGGAAAATAGGCGAGCCCTACTAGTACAATAGTCTACGGAACTAAAGGAACTACTCGGCTATTAAGAGACAAAATAGATTCGGCTCGTTGGCTCTATAGACTCACTCTCTTCACAACGAGAGGAGTTTACTACACGTATGGCCTCGTTTAGCCTTGTCTTAAACGGTGGCTCCGTGGTCCCAAGTGCTCGTCTTTTTAACTTCTCCCTGGAACTGTTGATCCCTTCCGCTCCGTTCGTTCCGAACTCGCGAGCGAAGTTTTGGCATGTCAAGTCTCTTTTCTTTCAACTCCGCTCGGTGATCGCTCATGGCTAATATAGGTAGGTCCAGAGCTAGCTAGTGTTCAGAAGTCACTTAAGAGATTGAATTGAATATGGGTCCTATTAGAATAGGCTATAAAAGAGATAGAGATTCGCATTCGGGAAGGGAACCATAGCAGCTGATAAAGGCTGCTGGTGGAGCCGGAGAAGAACGGGGATAAGGGCTGGTAAGTACTAAAGCTGCTGGAGCGGCTGCCTTCGCCCACGAAGGAATCGGAATCTCGCTACTTCCCCTAACTGTCCTAGAGCAGGAGAGAGTGAATCTACAAGCAGGGAATAAAAAAAAGAATAGGCGCCTCTATAGTCTTCCTTTTCTTGCCGCTTCGCTTCCAGACATAGGATATATTAGATTAGAGGAATGAATGAGGTATTGCTGACCAGGTAAGAGAGATCTTCCTAATTACACCAGTAAAGCCGGAGTAAGTGGATTGGCGTTACGTTATCAGATCCAGACGAGCTCAGAGCCATAGCCTATGCGAGCCTTACCGGATCTCTTGTACATTTTTTCAGTTTACTTTACCTATGAGAGAACCGGCATATTCTTACTAACTAAACAAAGGAGGGCTTAGTGATTAACAACCTCCGGAAAGGAAGTCGTCTTTCAAGTCAAAAAGTAATAAAGGTGCCGAAGGCGAAAGGAGAATCCGCGTCTTTTTCTCTTTGTTTACGGAAGGATTAGTAGAGTAGTGTGCTTAGGTCGTGGTCTAGAGTACTTCCTTCCGCGCCTTGGTTAGCCGAAGAGAAGTGTGCATGAAATGGTGGAGCTCCTATGGGTCAACACAAGTTGCGTAGACTTCAGACCCACTTTGCTTTCACGATTTTACCTTGGCATTCCATCAATGAATTCATCTTCCGCTTTGCACTGGCCCCATTCCTAAAGTTCGTATTCTTCGATCATAAAGGTGAATCAAAGTCTAACTAAAGCAGAAAGAGGATAAAAGGGAGCCTGTCAATCCTAAGAATGTGGTCTCAATCCTTGCGTTCCGGGCAAGCTGAAGTTTTGTAACAAGCCCCCTGATCCGCATGTGTTAAGCATATAGTCTCAGTTTAGACTTCTTTCTCGATAGAGCGGAACTAGGACTCTAAAAAGAACAGATTGTACTACAGGCTGAGACCTCGTGAGGTGGAATGAGAACCTACCCCACATTTCCATTTTATATAAGACAGACTGCGGGATAGGGCAATGGAGAGAGATGTGATATCAAGGACTTCGGCAAGGAGACATATAGCTTAGCTTACTTAGGAGGAAAGAATGACAAAATTCGGAATGGAAAAAGGGTGGATGCAATAGAATCCGCTCTCATTAGCAGGAATTCTCTTAAAAAAAATAAGAAGACTCGCTTTCTGTACTAAAAAGACTCTTTGATTCGTTTTATATTGACTATCTAACGGAAAAGACGGTTAATAGGATTATTGTACTGAACTAAATATGGAACTGAATTCCGCTAAAAGACTGTTTGACTTCTCTTCTTTGTTAGTTTAGATCCCTCGGACTCGTTCCGGTGAGTAGAAGCAGAATAGAAAACGTAGGAAAGTTTCGTTTATTAGCCGCTGGCGGTTCTACTTACTTGTGAACATGAAGCCTTCCTTTCGAAATGAAGAGAATGCCTCCGGGGATGTAATGTAGCTGATCACTGACTACTGAAAAAGTACAAGTAAGCTCCAACCCCGTTACATAATTCATAAATTTATAACAAAAATCTTTCTTCGATCGGAAAAAAAAGACAAAAGAATGGTTTAGCCAATGATAGACTGAGCACTAACCCAATCTTGAAAACCTCCCCGATTTCCACAGTCTGATGACTCACTTAAGGACGGCGTTAGGCGAAGATATTTCCTATGACTTAACGGAAAGAGGTCTTCCTTCTCATCATAGTGAGCCTCATCTTCAAGAAAGATCGACGAATGAAGAGAGGATTCACTCACTTCATCTTAGATATTATGCCTTTATTTTTGGAAGTCTTCTCTTGGTTGTCTTGCTAAATAACAGAGCAGCCTTCATCTCCTAAAGGGAATTGTAGTGTAGTCGAGTATCAAATCATGAATTCATAAAATAGAATAAGTCCCTATCGCCTGAACACGGGAAAGGTTAGGCATCTATCTTTAGTGCGTTAAGTGAAATAAGGGTCGTATTCTAAGTTTCTTCCGCTTTCTGTTGTAGGATTCGAGAAAGTCTTTTTGGTTCCATAACCTCCATGGTTATGTAGCTCCTATGGGATGATTCAACCCATGATACGTATGTTGATTTAGCAAGCCAATGCCTTAAGCCTTATCCCAGTAGCTCAGTAGTAGAGCGGTCAGCTATTCACCACTGATTCGTCGTAGGTTCAAATCCTACCTGGGATCTTATTCTCTATCTATCCATTCAAAGTGGACAAGAAAGAAAGCATAGTACCCAGCGGATTTAGAAATACCAGCAGTATTAAAGTCAGTGGTGATACATTAAAGAAAGCGAAGTGCTAGTGCCTTTGTACAAAAGAGAGAGGTTGTACACAAGTCTTTAGTTTTTCTTTAAGGGGTTAAGGCCCCTTTCGAGCTTTACTAATAGATAGGGGTGGCAAGCTAGCTTTAGAGAGTAGGGGCTAGGTCACCATACTCTCTCCATGCTTCTATTTGCATAGTCAATGCGGCTCTGGCATTTTGACCCGAATTGGGCCTACTTTGGCCGTGGGTCAGGCTTTCCATGACCTGCTGGACAGGAAGTTGAGTTATGAGTTAAGGGTTGCTATGGGGGGGAAGGTAATTTGAATTAAACTACGATTTTGTTACTAGTCTGAAACTGCTACCCCCGCTGCCCTAACTGCTGCTTTCATTAGTGAACTTTGAATCCGCTTATCGGTCCTCGGTCTATTTTTCCCTTACCCGCAGCTAACCGCTAAACAGTCTAAATCAGTAGCCTCACAGCTATTTCTCTGTCCTAACTAGGGTTTCTTTCAAGCGAGCCCATTCTTTCTTTCTTTCAGCTTTGTTTCATTCTCCCATTCAAAAAGTTCAATAAGAGATAGAACGGTTCGATTTCTTACTCTTTTCTTTGACCTCCCCTAACCCGAGACCTTGACTCTTCGGGGCTTACCAATCATGATTGTTTGACGAAAAATGCTCTGATCCCAGTTTGGGACTTCCTCCTCATGTCATGTCACGAAACGCATTCGAGACTTTTCACTTGAATATATATGTATAAGAGAGAGAAAGAAAAATTGTGATCTTCACAACTGGGGAAGAGGAGTCGCCTACCCCACGGAAGGATCATAGATCTCAATAAGTGGATCATGAGTCAGTACGTCAACAATCAGAAAAATCTCCATATAGCACATTTACCAATCCAATCTAAGGATTGTTTGTCAGGTCTTTCCAATGCCGGGTAAAGGATCAGCAGCAAACCACCTTTTTTTACAAATGATTGTGATTGTATTGTGGAATTGAGGCAGGGGACGGTGCTAGACGACTCGGCGATTCTACCCTTCTTTTTTTCCCAGGATTGGATTGTCGCCTTACTGCTTGACGAGAACAACCTACCACTGACTTTTTTTTGAAAGTACCTCTCTCATTACACCAAACGAGTCTGTCTTTTACGATAGGGCTTGAGATCGGTCCACCACTAAGGATCTATGGTAGATCAAAGAGCGCAGAGAAGATTGCCCACCACTAGTTCTTGTACGCGCTATAATATAAGATATAGGCTTTCTATGAAAGCTCGTAGGATCCGCTGACAAAAGAGAAAGGGATTCGGACTCGCCTGGTTCATGTCTATCGAAGAGGGATCTCAAATTGCGCTTGACCGCCGACTCGTAGCATGGGTGATAATTCTTCCTTCTGTTTTTCCGTCTTCTTCTCTGCCGAAAGGAAAGACAAAGGCGAGGGAGTCCTCGGGTGGGGAAACCCGCGATTGAGAGGTCAGATCACACCATCCTCATTGATCCAACTCGGGTTGGTATGCTCACAAAGAGAGACCAATCCACATGTGTTTAAGTTTGAGAGCCACCTTGTTCTCTATGGGTCGAATCCCCCGACCAAGACCTTGTCGTGGATGGAGTTGCCCGATGATAATATGACTTACTGTTTATGTTATGGCTCCGTTGCTGGACAGTCAGCGGGAATTCCGGGCTGTCCTTGACAAGTGATCAATCCAAAGAACTCCGATCGATGGAAGAAAGCGAGCACTCAACCTCACCTAGATCTTCCTTTGTTGCACCTAATGGAGAAAGAAGACTGGTAATAGGTTTCTTTTGGAAAAATAGATCTAAGTTTAGCCTGTTTTCTTTTGATTCATCCAATTGTGGAGAGTGAGTCTAGTATCATACTTCCAATTCCTCTAAAGGAGTTGACCCGAATCAGTAAGAGGGATGATATATTGACAGACTTATCCCTGGACCATTTTCTGCCTACTTTACTGTCCTGGCCCTACCCCCTACTTGTGAATGAAAGCACTACGCCAAGTCTTTTTTTTTATTCCTTACTCTATTGGCTGGCTCGCGGGACTACTTGACCAGTGGAACCACTCCATTTGATTACTAATTATTCATTAAGCCCGTCTTTAATTCATACTAATTTATTTAGTTTAGCCCAGGAGGGATTTCTCGACTCAAATTGGAAAAAAAGAACCAAAGGCCTCACTCCTCATGACAAAGTGGTCACACTAAATCAACCTGGGATTCCCAGCTTTTCAAGGCAAGGGTTTTTTCAATCTGTAAGAGGAAGAAGCTAAGAGTCACCAATACAAATGATCGCCCGCTGCACCTTTCTTCTCTTATCTTATCTTATGGGGCGGGCAAGTTTTCTCTGCCCCGAAGTTCAAGCAAACCTAGGTTGATGTTGACAATGTGTGGGAAGGATCCGTTGAGCTTAGTAGCTCAGGATTTGCATCTTCTCCAACAAGGTGCTCATGCAGTAAATGACTATGTTCTGTATTCCGGTTTGAGGCATGGTCAAAAATTAGAATTCTGATTTCGATTTTGCTTCTCCAGATCGCCCAATGGGAGACAGGGCTTTCGCAATCCCGAGGACAAAAGTAAATCAGAATAGGCTTAGAGGGAGAAGGAATCCCCAGCTATTGATTCAGCTACTATTGAATCCAATCCTAGGGCATTAGCGGAATAAAATAAGAGCAGTGGGACTTGAGCTAGTGGGATTAAAGTATGAAAAAAGAGAAGTACAAGCAACTACATCAAAAACCTCTATTCCTGACGTGAACTCTAGTCGCTCTCTATGTTCATTTTTCTTTAGCAAGAAGCCCTGTGAAAGCTATCTCATTCATATAAGATAATAGGGGATAGTATACCTTGAATACGTTTTGAGATGCAAGAAAGCAAAGAGGTAATAGGCGCAATCAGGCAAGCAGTTAAGCGACTTCTGTCTTCAAGATATGCCTTTTATATATAATACTTTTATTATTATACAGGTGAGTAAGGTTCCTTCTGGGAACTCCTGCCTTTGTTTGGATGGACCATAGGCCTGATGCTAGGAAGCAAGAAGCTAGAATAGTGTAGTGTAGTTCGAGCATTAAAAGGCAGCTAAGGCAAGAAATCAGTACACGAATCCCCGGCATTTAGAAAGATATGCCCGCCCCCTCTCTTAACTTTAATACACTGTGACTAAGAGACTCTCTTCAAGTGGAGTGAAGCCAGCGCTTTAGGGGCTGAGGGGGGAGAACAAATGAAGCCCCTATACTTTTCTTTTCCTTAAGGCTTTCCCCCTTCAAAAGCTAGTCTAATCACGGAATAACCTGTCGTATTGGACTTATGATGTACTTTCCTTTATTGAGTAGCTAATTCATACCTATCATAGACAGAAAAAAGTTATATTACCTTTTCCTTTAACACTAGACTTGTGTAATAGGATCTTTCCGAAGGTGGAGTTAAGGCAGCAAGCATAGGTGCTTCAGTTTCCGGTACCGGGTAATCCGGTATGTGTAAATAAAATCCGTCCTGGTAGGCGCAGTAGATCAAGCAAAGCATGACGGTCTTCAGTCTAGCATTCCTGTAGTTCAAGAGTGAATAAGGAAGTGCAAGGCTAGCTGACAGCTGTCAGATGAGTTCATCGCTCTCTATGGTCATATTTTTCTTTCATTTAAGCTTCAGGCCAGTTAAAAAGGAGCTCTGATAGGCCTGGAATCAGTATCGGTTAATTGCCTCTCTATTGGAATCAGGCCTCTTCAATCGATCTTCTATTTCTATATAGGCTAATGATTCCATTTTTTGATAAACATGTGATTCGCATCTTGCTTTCAAAACATTTGCTACTGTAGCCGTAAATTTTGATAGCCGATGGGCTGTGATAAGACTGGAATATGCAGAAAATGTAAATTTTAATGTATTGAAAGAAAAAAAAAGAAACAAAAAAGTTTAGCCACAGTGGGATGACTAGGCAGGAAGCTAGAGATGCAGCTCGCCTGCACATTGGCGATACGTGTTTGCTGGATTATGAAATCAATGAACAACGTAATTGTTGGAGGTTACATTGTCCGTCGTGGTGTGAACCCATTAACTAGTGTTTTAGAATACTCAATCAAGGAGCTTGGGAATGGTGTTCAGGTTGATGAGGCGGAACCTGAAATGGTTTCCTACCCACACCAGAAAGATTGCCTGGGGCTGCTGCTTACAGTGATGTGGCCTACTTGTATACTAGTGTTCTATGGGGCTACCCTGAATCTATAGTGGCATGTGATATATGTGAAATATGGCATCACAGTCGCTGAAGTGGCATTGAGGATGCGGAAGCTCTGCCACCTGTTTGTTCACACAGGGCGATTTCGGGGGCCTTTGCTTCGAAAGGGGCGTAGCGGAAAGAAGTAGCGGAATCAGGCGACTTGCCACACACCAGGAGGAATTCCTTCTTAGGCGGATCTAACTCTTTTGACAAATGCCCAGAAGCGTCTGTATACTAGTTCAGTTGAGAACAAGGTGTCGAACTAGACTGATAACTGATCGTCTATCGAATCGCCTCTTTAAAGGCAGGATGCCGAGAATCCTCTCTCTATCTACGAAGAGCAGGCATGTGTGGGACTTTAGGACAAGACTCTGCAAGACCTTTCGTTTAATATGCCTTCTGTACTGTATAACCGGTCTTGGCAAGAACGCCTTCTTATAGAAGAAGCTGCGATGAAGCGAATCTCTCATCTGGAACCCTCTCATTGCCAGCTTGACGGCTTGACTGCATTACCTTCCTCACCTTCCCTTTCTTTGTCCCTTAACTGCTGACAGCAAGCATTCCTGGAGCTAGTAATCTGCCAAAGAATATAAAAGAGAAGTTGCATCCTAATCCGCTCCTGGTGGAAGGGTTGAAGGAGGAATTGCACAATGTGCTATCAAATCCGCTGCATCGAATGCCCTGTTTGGCTCTTTGATCGAAGGAGCTGTTAGGGGAATGGGATTGATGGAAGAATTGGACAAATAAATACTGTTTGCGACGAATACGCTGCTAGTCTTTTGGATGCGGGATTTCCGCTCTTAGGGGAAGATCCGCTCTTTTAGCCCACTTTTTTAGACATCTATTAGACCGTAGGGCACGAACGGAGTGGTTTAACACTTTTGTCCAATTCCTCATCTGCAGAGGGCATTCTTCCAAACAGGGTTTATCCCGCAGCCCAACTTGCTCCTATGTTATGTACTTGTCGGCTTAAATCGGGCTAAGCCCATTTCCTCCAACAGTAACCGCGCATTCGATTCCTTGTATTCTCTAACAGCTCCCTTCTACCCATGAATCCGATTTCTATCTTAAGTATGTCAATTGTTTGTCTTCTTTCCTAGGATCCCATATCTGATTCACGTCGAAAAGAAGCCCTTTCTAGGCCCTTCGGATTCACTTTCTAAGAGGTCATTCTTTGTCCCTCTCTTGGATTAACTGGGATGAGATAAATGCTCTTTCTACTAATTTAATATCTGTCTCGCCTGCCGAATCCTTAGCTTAGCCTGCCTTGTCGAGGTAAAGGATTACTACTAACAGGGCATTTGATGCATCAACTATGTCAGTTCCGTTCCTTGCGGGAGAAAAGTGTTCTCTTGCTCTGAGAATGGAATGCTAGCACTCTGTCTAAAAAAGCGGCTGTTCTACTATATAAGATATAAGAAAATCCTATCTTTGCCATCTTGCTGTGAACAAATCGTCTGTTATCAAATGCCACATCTGACCTAGAAGGCGTCGACATGGTCAACAACTAGACAAAGTCAAGCAGGAAAGACAGCAAGTCCCATCGGCCCGTAATATAGCATACCCTCCGATCAAGAAGTTCCTTGCCTTACCCAGCGTCGAAGAAAAGTTCCTGAACTGAGCTCACTGCCTTCATTAAGGAAAGGTAATCCGGTTGCTTGAAGCTCTCTTCCCGTGTCGATGAAGGGCTATTCCCACTACGCGCTAACTAGAAAAGGAGGAAATGAAAGAGAGTGGGGGCTGATTCTCTAGCAGCTCCCTCTGGCGCTATTTAGCCCTTCTTTCCCAAGCGATTCTCTTGTGTACCTTTAACTATTGAAAGGACAGGATCACTATGACCTCTGGCTCAAGGACTGGCCTTCTCTTCTTTTAATGCCTACAGAGAGGCCTGCAAGAGCCCTTTTAAGGCATGGATTCCTAAAGGTTCTAAGGCCTATTACTTGACTGAAAGAGTACTCATATTATGGGGGCCTCCCCCAGACCCCCTATCTCGCTTTTTCATTTCCGTTGTCCCTCAACAAATAACATAAGTGAAGTGAAGTAGCGCTTCATCCCAGGCGACACCTCCGGCCGCCTATGACAGAGAGGCCCTTCCCCCCTTTGAAATGCGGAAGCTCGCTTTATCAGACAACGACTTTAGAAAAGGATGAACGGGTCATTCGTCGCGGGCCTTTCCTGTTCCTGTTGACAGTTGGAAGGCGGGTGAGTTGATTGGCAAGCCAGCTAACGGGGCCACGAAGGGCCCAACGGATTGAGGGCTCGAAATTCTATACTTAACACAGTGAGTTCGAAGTCCTCATTCACCACCAACATGCTTCAATCCAATCTCGGGGGCAGAACCCGATCATCGAGAGAGCATGAAGCTTGCTGGCGACATCGGTGTCGGCGGAGTGTTTCGCAAACCTCCCAGCCTCACCCTAGCCCTAGGGTTGGCTCCGAGATAGGGAAAGTGGAACCCTAATTCTATATAGATCTCTCCTTGTAGATCCTTTATAAACAGGGCAGCTATCCAGGATCTCCGCTTTCACTTTCATACTCTCCTTTATGTTATGTCGCGTGTTTCGCTCGCTAAGGCGAGCTCCACTCCCATGCTTTCCGTTGGTCAACAACCAACAAAAGTTATCTATAGTTCTTCACTACTCCTACAGGCTTGACGGAGTTAAGCTGTCTGGAGGGAATTTTTTTTTATCAAAGAACGCATGCCCTTTTTTCATTTTAAAAAATGGTTCTGTTGCTTGCGAGGGGCAACCCGCGTTGAGCAATTCGAACCCAATCTTCAACTTTATTGGGAGGAGGTAGGCTTCCAAATGCCCGGTCCGGATCCTACCGACTCGCCACAACAGTGACTCTCTAAGTGTTCGGCGATTCTTGAGCACTATTATACCTTTTATAAAAGTTCTGTTCCAGAGCCACACACCTGGCTGGAACTAGCGAACAACCTTGCTGGAGCGACTCCCACAGGTATGGGTGCTCAACAACTACTTTTGGAATTACACAATCCATCAAGTGAGATCTACCTAGAGGGAGTGAGAATCTTACTTGCATGGAGCAGTGGCGTTTCATGATTCCTTTTTCTTTTTTTCCATGCTTTCCGTTGGTCAACAACCAACCACAGCTCTCTATAGTTCTTCACTACTCGTACAGGAAGGTAAGAACCACTTTTTTTTCTGGAAGGAAGCGCACCCTTCCCGACAGCACCTTTTACAAGTACATCGAATCGTTAGCGCTGGATAAGGCTGAGGTTGGATTTTGTAAAGCTCTGCTAGGGAGAGTGGAGTCGCTTCAGCGGGAGCACTACAATAATGGCGAGCATATTCCCTTTTCATTCACAAGTTCCAGGGAGAAAAATCGATTCCCTTATGTGGGAATATGCTCGCGAGGAATAGAAAGGGGGGGGACAGGTTGGTTCGAGGACTCGTTGGTCAAAGGAAAGATGGAAACAGGGGAGTTGGCTGATAAAGATGGACAGTAACGATCGCGTAATATCAATTTATCGGCCTCGTCATTGAAAGCGGCTTCCAATTGCTCGGAAATTCTAAGCTATATGGGGGGCTTGGATGGTGAGCAAAAACAATTGATCAAGAAGTTGGTCAACTTTCGCATGAAAGAAGGTAAAAGAACGAGAGTTCGTGCTATTGTTTATCAAACCTTTCATCGCCTAGCTCAAACCGAACGCGATGTAATCAAACTTATGGTTGACGCCGTAGAGAATATAAAGCCCATATGCGAAGTGGAAAAGGTAGGAGTAGCAGGTACTATTTATGATGTCCCTGGGATTGTAGCCAGGGATCGTCAACAAACCTTAGCTATTCGTTGGATCCTTGAAGCAGCTTTCAAACGACGTATAAGCTACAGGATAAGCTTAGAGAAATGTTCATTTGCTGAGATACTGGATGCTTACCGAAAGAGGGGAATTGCACGTAAGAAAAGAGAGAATCTTCATAGACTGGCTTCCACCAATCGAAGTTTCGCGCATTTCAGATGGTGGTAAAGTGAGACCACATAAAGAGCTCTTCCTCATTCAGTCTGATTATTCAGTAAGATATGGTTTGACCCTTTTTCTTTTTGTTTGAATCTTCATATAGAAAGCCGGCCTTCCTCATACTCCTCCCTTCATTCATTGAGTTGGAGGAATCCATAGGGGCCCGCCCGTTATGCATTCCATGAAATAACCCTTCTTTGTATGACTTCTCTTTTGCCTCAGGTCGAATGAATACGAAAGGGAGATCAATCAAAAAAGAGGCCATGAATGAAGAAGTAGTGGGCCTTTCACCCTCTTTCTAGTGACTCGGGGAGCTGATCTGATAAATGCACTTCAAAGGGAGGGAAGCTAGGTTTCCCATGTTGGTATGGCCGGGCATAAAAGATTTTGAAGTTAGGTCAAAAAGAAGAGGTAGAGAGAGAGAACAGAACGGAACCGATAGCCCCGAATTATGTCAGGGCAAGAGAAAGAAAAGAAAAGTAAGGACTCTCGTTTTCCGCATACGCATATAGGCTGTGAAAAAGAAGTCCACTTTTCCAATAGAGAAAGAGAGTGATTCGTCTACTTTGTTAATAAGGTAACGGAACGAACTTCAAGTACTTCGTAGGACGCCGCCGTTTGCTAAGATGTGCTTCCACATCGTGAGCTTTAGTGCACAAGTCGTCGAATCCCTTAAAGGTTTGGGGCAGGGGACGACAAGTCGTGCCTGAAGTTGTTCATGCACATCTTGAGGAGCTCTTGCGGAGTAAACTTCTGGGGACAGGCAAAAGTAGGGGCTCGCCACCTTGCAATGAACTCCGTGACAGGTTCATGCTTGGTCTTGAGTTGTTCGGGCACTCCAACCCTTCTTTGTGTGTTGCTGAACTGCTTCCTGAACTCCGAGACCCTTGCTTCCCAAGTCGGGATCGACTCTTCAGAGAGGTGGGCGTACCGTGTAAAGGCGGGCCCCTCCAATGATTGTACGAAAAGCCTAAGGCACAGTGCCCCATTCTGCGCTACCGGCCCACATCTTACCAGGAAATGCGCTAGATGCTGGTGCGGGTCTCCCCGTTCCGTCGAACTTTAGTCTGGCTGAGAGAACCCTGGCGTATACGGCACGGAATCTATCCAAGCCGGATAAGGTTTGGTGATCATGTGGTTATCCTCCTCCTTTTCCTTGGCCTCTTTTACTCTTTTCTTGACCAACTGATTCATTGTTGCGAGGAGGGTTGTCAAGCTTGTATAAAAAAAGACGTATAATAAATCGTTGATTGCTATTCTTGAACCTCTTCACCATGCTAATAAGATTCAGGAATTCTCCAACAGAATGGGTTTCCACTTTTCATTGGCAAATCAAGAGGCAGATGATAAAATATGGCTCTGTTGGAATCATGAAGTGAATGTAGTGCTTGTCGACGCGTTTGAACCGTGTATCACAGTCGACCTTAATTCTGATCTGGTAAGGCTTACCATTGTTTATGCAAAGTGCTCCATTCAGGAGAGACGGCTTCTTTGGGAAAAACTTCAATTACTGTCCTAAGACATACAAGGTCCATGGATGGTTGCGGGTGATTTTAACGCAATTTCATATGTGTCTGAAAAACTTGGTGGCAGACCTCCAAATCTTTATCTTTAGAGGAATTCAAATGAAAAATTCACGGACTCGCCATTTCTGTGAGAGATCCGATCCCAGTTGGTTTCAACTTTTTCTTCCCTCTCAATTCCATCCATATCCCGCCTTCAATCTGAATGATCTGGAATTCATTTCCAATTCCTTATATCAACTAATGGGGATACCGGGAGGGAGGAGAGAAAGCACCCCGCTAACTTTTTCTTTCTTCTACCAATGATCAGTAGATTGAGCACTAACGGAATATCGAGAAAGAAAGAGCGGAGCAACTACATCAAAAAAGTGGGAAGTAGTGCTTTCTACGGCTACTTTCTCTCTTATATTATGATATTTCGAGTTAGAGGCGTGATCTATTATATCAACTAAGTGAACGAGGTACAGAGAAAGCGAATGTTACGAGCCTGTTGACGTTTTCTATATTTTGAATTCCGGCGGGACAAAGGTATTCCTATTTTATTTAATTTAAAGATAAGTTACACGATCTAATCTACTAAAAAGCCTGGGTGAAATAGAGGTCATAGGTTAAGTACAAGACAGAGAGGAATTTGGTGTTGCAGGATTGATGACCGGAAAAGGGTTAATAATTTGTTGATTAGTTTTAGCAGGTATATTGGTATGAATGAACATATTATAAATATAGAATATAGAAGAATCTCGCCATACGGCACGAGCAGTTGAGTACTATCATGCCTTTGTTCTGTGAAAGAAACTAAAAAACTTGCGAAGCACGCACCTCAATTACCCTGCCTGTGTGAATTGAACGAACTGACAAGTACAACCAGCTTGCTTAAGCTGGGTTTCCACCTATTTGTGAGTTTCGGCCATTTGAAGCAAAGTCTAAAGGACGTATTCGTTGCCGATTTGGGGTTCTGATGGAAGATACTGCTGAGGTTATACACAAAGTACACACGTGATTCTGCTCTGGAAAAACTCCCTGTGGTCCAGAGAGAGATGAAGTTTATAGTCAACCTCTGCCTCTCAGATAGCTTTCTTTTCCAACACTTCTATGTAGAGATGGGTGTAATATTAATATGATTAATAGTTTAAGTTTACTTGCAGTTTTTCAAAGTCTCAAATTTAGGGCTTGGTTCTGGCCTTGTTTCGTAGTGAATTTATGGATTTGAATAATTATAACACTGAATTCTAATTTGAAAATTCAACTTGACTTGTACCCGGAACAGGGAATAAGGATATCCAATTTAAATCCGGGTTCTTTTTTCTATTTTGCGCTTAGATGTGCTCGGCAGATGCTAAAGAAAAAGAGCGTGATGGCAAAGAGTTGATCGAGCGAATAATCACAGTTCTCAACTATCACGACTACTGGCGGAATTTCACTCAATTAAATAAACTATACCCTCATAAAACGAAGTAGTACTCCCCCACAGCTGTTAACACAATTTTAATGTCATTCTCGACTCTATCCCTGACTGGGTGTTTGATTTCAGGCCCTTTCGAGGGAGGTATCTGATTGGTTAATGTCAGCCCGGCTTGCATGGACTTCCGGTGGTTCTTAGTTGACAACTGCATTGCAATTTTAAATAAAAAAGTAAAAAGATGCTTGTACGCACATTAGATTTGCTAACTCAATTGATCCTACTGTGTCTAGATCAGGGTTCCCGTTTAAGAAAGCTGTGTTAGCTTTGTATTGGCTCCCATCTTACTTAACGGGGGCCCTAGTTGAATACCGATCAAAATTGTGTGAAATTTTTTAACTTTTCTAATAGAGAATTATTAGTTATGTAAAATACCCCGAAAAGTCCTCATTTACCCCGGCAGGTAAGCTCCGCAGCGAAAGGAATGAAATCCTCTGCTGCGGTCGTGAAAGGTGATCAAATCAGTTTACCTTCTAAGAAGCTATTGGCTATATGCTTAACACATGCAAGAAAAAATAGAATAGATAAACTTTCTTTGTTAGGTCAGGAAGCAGTAAGATCAGTAATGGTCCAAAAAGAGGAATAGCGGCCTTATAACTGTTCTTCTCTTTCTTTCTAAAAGGTGATAGATAGAAGGACTACTAGTACTTTACTAAGAAAGCTATCCGTAGATGCCTTATTCAGTCTTAGAGCTAAGAGTTAAGCGCTTAAATCAATTCAAGCCGTTTGGTTGCTAAATGCAAAAAAAAATTTATCAAAAAGATTTTTTCATTACTACTACATAAAGCACTACATTACATAAACAACCACATATGCCTTTAATAGAGCTTTAAAAGCATTATGCTAACTACATTAATTATTTAAAAAACATAAAGAAGTCAAAGGATAGGCCTTAACAAGTAGACAGAAGATAAAGTCACGACTTTTTTTAATTTCTTCTAGTGGTTTTCCCGGTCACCGAGGGTGACAGCCCGCACAATGAGTGCTTGCTGCTCCTCCTGCAGCACTTGCAGCCTCCTCTGCCTTTCCCTTATACCCTCTCTGGCAGCGCCAATGCGCTCTTCTGCCTCTGCAGGATCTCTTGCTCTAACATTTCTTAAAAAGAGGTTTAGCGCTCTACGACGCTCTTCAATTTCATTTTTCAGTTGCCCCATTTCGGCAGCAATTGCGGAAAGCCTGTTTGTAACAGCCATAGCCATACGTGCTATTACTCAATTTCTTTGATTTGAATTTGATGAAGACACTTATCGAGCCTCTATTTATAGAGTGGTAGAGGAATCTCGCCATGCGTCACGAATTAGATGGCAGGCACAATTCTTACTAGTTCTCCGCACTACTTTTCTGCAGTTGAAGACTCTCATGCCTTTTTAATGAAAAACTGGCTGGCTCTGGCTACCTTGCGGAGCAAACAAAATCTCCCCAAATCACACTGCCTGTATGAACAAACAAACTTTGCACAACCAGCTTACGTAGAAAAGATTCCATGCCAATAGACTCGTGACATCCATGTACTGAGTCGTCAAATGAGCCACGTTAAGAAAGCCCAAGCTTATACGCATTGGCCCACAGGGTGTCCCAAGAGGGCCCGAATGAAAGACCCAAGCTTACATGAACCATCAAAGAAAGTCCTACAAATAAAGACTTGGGCCTGTCAAGCCTGCTTTCCTCGATGGAAGCCCACAGAAGGGCCAAAACACAACAAGCCTACCCATCATCAAAGCAAGCCCAAGCCCATGCAAGAAGGACCTCATTGTCATGGAAGCCCTTTCCTTACTCCTCAATATAGTCTATGAGAACGTTTTTCTGACCAACTCTCATGGCTTTAGGAGGGGGCGGGCCCCTAAGCTAGCTCTCGCCTTCTTCAGGATTTGCTCCACAATTCCAGCTATGATCGAATGAATGAAGTTAGAAGCTAAGGGCTTTGGTCGAGTGCTTTGCCAATCATTCTTCTATGTACGAGAGTCATAAGGCAGGGGAAAGAAAGGCAGCTAGGAAGACAAGCTAATCCGAAAGGGCCAGCCCGAGCCAAGGACTAACAAGAAAGAGGAGAGACCGAGATGTGATTTGGCAGATGTACAGCAAATTTTGTGGGAATTCAGAGCACCTGTAGGTCTAGCTTTCTAGTTATCTTAAAGCAAGTTTTGCAAATTAGGGTCTTATCATTGCTTTTTAAAGTAAAAACTTCCAAACAAGATCAATTATTTTAATGCTTTGAGTTTATAGTAAAGAACAAGAGACTTTTTCATTTGGTGAATTTTAAACGTTTTCTTTATGGAAATCAAACTTGGTCTCGGTTTTCCTGGAAAAGTCTTGAGCTAACCTCTTTAACTCCCCATCGTCATCTCTAGCACCACACTCACATCTCACCATCCAAGTATCAGATCCACCTTCGTACCTCAAAGGCGTGTCTAAATCTATCCCACTTCCACTCACACCAACTCCTGCTCCCGATTCAACTACTCCAAAAAGTACTTCCATATCCTCCATTTCATCCAAGCCTTCGATTCCGATAACCACAAACCATTCTGTGATAAAAGAAGTATCCCTCAGTGCACTTTCAGCTGCTTTCTTTAGGTCTCCAATAGTTGCATGCATAGGCACTACTACTATCTCACCAGGTGGCAAGCCCCTCTTGACTTCAATTTCCTTATCAGTTGAACTGGGCAAGAGTCGGCAAATGATTGTCAACCACTGCTCTTCCTCTCCCTTTGGTCGAGCTACTTTCCTCTTCCTCATCCCTAATTGGAAATTCCTTCACGAAGTGCTTGGTGTCCAATATTGCTTAAGTAGCCAACTCCACCAACTCTGATTCTGGGTATCCTAGCAGCACATGCTCATACAGATAAAGCACATCATTGCTAACATCAACTCCAGGAACTAGAGCTGCTGATGAAAGGGACTGAAGAACTATCTCTTTCTTTTCTTGCAATGCGTTCACAATCACTTCCGCTGCAAACTCTAGTCTTCTTTTAGGCCATCTGCTATCCATGTGAGTAATAACAGTAGTGAACTTCCTATAACTCACAGACTTTTCCTTCATCGGGTGCTTGATCTGGAGGGCTGCTCTGGTTGTTGTAATGAGCTAAGAATCTCCAGTGCTCTTTCATAATTGTGTTCTGTGACGCCGAAGCTTCCTTGGCAGAACCTGTACCCCCATCTACCAAACCAAGAGTGTCCGTAAGCAACGCCATGGAGAAGACGAAGGTCCATAGACCGCTTCTTTGGTAGATCCTCAACAGTGATTTTCCTCTCATATGGTTCCCTCCTTATGTGCATAAAAATAGTATTATATATATATCTATATATATATTACTATTAATTTCTTCTTCAAATCGACCTAAAAATAGAATAAATTATAAGTGTCTTAGCACCTTTTCTTTACTCGTGATTCAGGCAATCCAATCTTCCGTGTGTAAGGTGGAAGCCCCCCAAAAAGGTTTTCCATTAATGGGTGATCAAAAGCATCCGGTCGATATTAGATAGAATGCTATAAACCTTAAAAGAGAGATTTTTGAGGGACCAGGCTTTGTCGTTTAGTCCTCTGAAAGTGAAATTGCTAAAAAAGAAAAAAAGGGATACACCAACCATCCGCTCCGAGCTGTGTACCTCCTGAGTTGCTTTGCCGAAGACTCCTCGCGTTTCTTAGTTAGAGAGTAAAGGGCGGTGTAAGTGGTTCCCCGTTTGCACCCCTCTTTCTCAGTTTGAGCTGATAGACTTCTTCTCCTATTCGCGAGAGTTTCACTTGCTTAGGCTTCCTCTTGGCTTTGCTTCATCCTCTCCATTTCTAGCCCTTGTAAGTTGAGTTGATCCAGAAAGGTATATATTTAAGGCACCTCTAGGAGGGGAAAACGGCTTCATTACCGAAAAACATTCGTTTCAACATGTCGAGGTATCATACGATCTTCAGAAAGGCGATTTCTTGGATAGTAACCTGTTCTGTTGGCTTGGCCCCTTCCCCGGAGGGAGTCTTTTTTAGTAGTTGAGAAGCAACCTCTCTTCCCATTTAGGTCGGAGCGTCAAGATGAGTTTTAGTTACAGGGTTATTCACAGGTTTGAGTGAGATACATTACATATGATTTTAAGCAAGGAGCGAACGCAGCTGTTCGTCGGAAAGACTTCTCCTCTTCTCCTTTTGCACCGCCCATTTCGTCGTCTACTAAATAATATATATGATCCTGTAAGGGTAGGAACTCTCGCTACCTTGTACGTAAGACTTTCTCTTTATTCGCGAGAAAAGCATGCCAGAATCTCTTAGGTAATAGTTGCATGCGGGAGTATTCCGAATGGTAAACTATATATAGGCCTAGGCAGTTTAGTTTCCCTTGTATAGCTGCCCTTTCCGAAGTTAGTGAGCCTAGCTCAACCGTTGGGAGAGGCAGAAGCAGCAAGGCCTCGTCATCAAGATCTTAGTCAACGGCATCTGCCAACAAACAAGTCTTTTACGCCAAGAAGCTCTTCTTCAGTTCCGCGTAAAGAAATTGCTTGATGAGATAAGTGCAGGTATTCTACAGTTTCCATTGCATTTCCAAGGTGAAGATTCTCGTGTTCGGTTAGCAGGAAGTGAAGCTTTCTTATCCAGGAAGTTACTTTTCGCAATGCAAGTCCTGTTTATCAATTAGTCGAGTCGCTTTTAATCTGTTTTTGAAATCATCCGGTTGAGCTAAATGGAAGGCAGAATAGGGCTACGGACCTTGAGAGAGGTGGGAATTTGGATGAGCAGCTGCATAATGAGACAAATACATTCTCGCGAACAGCAGCCGCATCATACCTATAGGTGCTGACCCTTGGTTACATTGGTTCTAATCTGCAGCTCACTTTTAAAAGGAATTATTATCGCTTAGCGCTTGTGCTAAGGAAGATATATAGATTTGCGGAAGAACTCTGCCGCCCGAGAAGCTTGAGCTTGAAAGCGGTATCGTACACACTTATCTTTATTCTCGTAAACAAAAACCGGGAGAAGGTCCATTGAAAGAAGGAATTCGCGCCTACCATAAACTCCCAGTCAGGAGAAGAAAGATCCCGAGAATTTCTACCCACTAGGGGACTTTCGCCCGAGGATACGGGAACATGAACAAAAGACCGTAGGAGTTGGGAGCAGCCCTCGCTTCGCTCATGCGTAACCGCGTGGTTAAGTACTCTATTCTATATTGCCTTACTAAACCTTACTAAACAAAAAATAAACAGCAGGATCTGCATCAACGGTAATTGGTCGCTATGTTGTGTCCCATCAGCTTGCTTCTGGCGAGATGAATAGCTTGTTTCTTCCATTCCGACCTTCGATACGAGGATTCATCCGAAATCGATTGGTTAACGCGAAAGCTGGAATTACTTCGGCCGTGGCACGATCATAAGAGCAAACCCTAAAGTCTATTTTCCACAAACGAATGCCATAAAAAAAGGAGATGAGCTTGCAAATCATTAAAGGAGATTAAGTAGGAAAGTCCTACCCCGAATCCATTATAGATTAATTAGTCAGCTGCCGCAGCTGCCCGGATATAAAGTAAAAAGACAGGATTTCCACTTCAATGGTGGGAAGGGGTTGTGACCTACGACCACCATAATAGATGAATGCATTAATTTGAATTTCTACAACATGGCACTAAGGCAACCAACGTTTTCTAACATATGTGAGGTGCTAACGGGAAGATTTTAATCTTTCTTTAATTGATCCTAGCTCTCGCCTTGGTGCTTGTGATGCAGGGATACGTGAGTCACCGCCTAACTATCAGCCTATACCCAAAAACGATAAAGGGTACAAAACTCGATCAACCCCTGTCTTCCATGGATTATTTGATTACGTAGTTCGACTGGATAGTTTAACCTGGGATTAGAGCCCATATATGTGTACCTGGAGGGGCTTGTACCCTAGAGGTTGCCAATCTATCGATACCAGACTCAACTCTAATAATATAAAAAAGAAGTGAGTAAACTCCATAACGTAAAAAGACCGAAATTAGACCACTAAAGCGACGACCTAGAAGGGTACCCCTTCAACCCCTATAATTGCTTGCTGAAGGACAACTCTGGGAAGCTTGAAAAAGACCAAATAACAGTAACATAATCACAATATCATAGATTAGGCCGAACATTTCATTCTACTTAAGAAAAGAGGCCAAAATAGAATGTGCAACTCAGCCCTTGACCCTTTGGGATGCGATTGATCTGTTTTTCCAACTAGACTTTTCAACCTAACCCAAAGTTATATTCGTAGGTCGGTTACTATATATCGTAGGTTGGTTAGGTCGGCTTGCCTCTAACCTGCTCTCATGACTGCTAGATTACATACTTTACTTTTGTTCCTTCCTGCGTTTATATTTTTCATTGTCTTGAACCTTTATTTTTTCTCTTCGGTGACTCCCTCTCCTTTCCCTGCGCCCGCGGTCAAGCTACTTCGTTCCTTTCATCAATCAAGCTACTTCGTTCCTTTCAGTCGAGCGAGTCTAGCTCCCCTGCTTGCTTTAGAAATGGAGGGCTAAATAGCGCCTAGCTCCCAGTCATAACAGTTGGAAACGCACGGCTAGGTCAATCAGCATAAGAAGAATCCGACGCTGAGGATTGACTCTTCTCTTTTTAAGGAGTTTTTTTAGTCTTTTCTTGGAGCTAGAGCATCTAGGTCTTTTATGATATGATATTGAATCATTCCTTCTTCGTTTACAGCAAAAAATAAGACTTACCTATGGAATGAATGGGAAAGCAGCTGCTTAGACATAGCCGCTATCGCCCATGGCAAGGGTGAGTCTTTTCTTGATTTGCTTGCTCGAGGAAATGTATTCTGATTCCCCTTTCTTTTCTTTTTATTAGTTTTAGGGTTGGGTCTGGCAGAGAGGAAGTACAATCAGCTACACCCGCCCTTGTGCCTCGTCAACTGGTTATCTTTTTTCCATTCACTTAGCCGGTGCTTCAGGTGGAACTGCTCATGTTGGGCATCCAATTAGCGCAGCATTGGGTATTGGTTCATTAGCTACATCTATATATAGATCGATAAAATGCAACCACTTTATATTAGATATTAGGAAGGGAGATTTCTATTCAAATAGAAAAAGAAAAAAGAAATTGCGTATGAAATACGCCCAAAGACTCCCATGCCTTTCTTGGTTGGACCAACCAGATTTCCGAAAAGTCTTTCTGTTAGAGCAAGAAGCGGAACTACAAGTGAATCT
>SKET01000468.1_pt1 | contig 34239 bp, 52 predicted proteins | sample 4841461 | NCBI WGS metagenome assembly SKET01 (sample SAMN11008802, study PRJNA524170) | human gut metagenome | biome: Human fecal sample; material: Feces; isolation source: fecal sample from pouch patient p5 | host: Homo sapiens | place: Israel: Tel-Aviv | collected 2014-02-13
GGACAAAATTATTTACATATCTTTAGAATTCCTTTATTCTATAATTAGATAGTCGATATGGATATTTGAAGGAGGTACCTATGTATGATGTCAGGCATGTCTTAAGAAAAGCCGGCCTTCGTTCCACCTATTCTGGTTATAATTATCTTGCCTCAGCAGTCGCCCTCGTTCTCAAAAATCAGGAATTTTACATGAAGAACGTAACCTCTAATCTTTACCGCGTTGTCGGTGAGCAGTATGGCGTTTCCAACATGTGTGTTGAAGCCGCCATCCGCACAATGATCAACAGTTATTGGAATCAGAATTCCAATAAAATTTTAAGCCCGCTGCTTGGTTATCCTGTATTTGACAAACCGACCGCATCCGAATTTATTTCGATGCTGGCTGATTATATCCAGGATCATTCCTCTCGTTAATTATTAGATACTGGTAGAACTTATGCATTATCACATATCAGCATGGTATATACAGAATAACGTTAGTAGGCTGGCATTTAAAAAAGGTGCAGCCTATGAGGTCGCACCTTTTTATCAAACCGGATTTTCATAATTGGGGACGTTTTTCCATACGCGCTGTTTTAATTGCCACAACTACTATTTGAATCCATATCAAACTCCGGATTGATTGCATAAAAGTTCTTACTGTTCAGATTGTCCTGAACGATTCTTAAACTTTCTCCGAATCTTTGGTAATGTACTATTTCCCGTTTTCTTAAAAAGCGAATTGGATCACATACTTCCGGGTCTTTTACAAGCCTTAAGATATTGTCATACGTTGTCCGTGCTTTCTGTTCTGCAGCGAGGTCTTCATGCAGATCCGTAATCGGATCTCCTTTTGACTGAAAGTATGTCGCTGTCCACGCCGGCCCGCTTGCCGCTACCGGATATAATGCAAGTGTATGATCAACATAATATTTATCGAAACCAGATGCTTTTATTTCTTCCGGAGACAGTCCTTTCGTAAGCTGGTAAACAATTGCACAGATCATTTCCATGTGCGCAAGTTCGTTTGCACATACAAGATGGAAGTATTTTCTTTCTTATTTATAATAGGATATTTTAAATGGATGTTGCGAAACTATCTAAACTGAATCGCCTCAATCTGCAATGCCTGTCCGACTGTACCTAGTGTAGATACACCGTCAGCTTTCGTCCAGTCTGTCCAACCGGAGTTTTTTACGTGCACTCGATACTCAAAATCTCCGTCAAAGCACAAGCACTCGATACGCTTATTCTGTCCTGTGGTACCGATTACAGTGTCTTTTGTGACCGTGCCATAATCTTTCCAGCCGATACCCTCAATGTGCGCTTTTGCCTTGATTTCGATGTTCAGCGGATTGATTTTAAAAGCTTCCAGTCTGAGATTGTGACCCGTGATGCCAATGATATTCTCGCAAGCTCTCTCTCCTAACCAGCCTCTGTTCTGGACGTGTGGATTGACAAGGAATTTAGCAGCCATGATCTCGATTGCTTCAATTTGCAATCCTTTTCCTTTTGTTCCGGCCCAGTTTCCGTTAAATGTCCAATCTGTCCATCCGATGTTTTTCTGATGAACTCTGTAGATATATGGCGTATCCTTACCGGTAATCTTGATTGCTTCTATACGTTTGTTCTGACCTGTGGTGCCAAGGATTGTGTCTTTGGATATATTCTTGTATTCCTTATCGCCTACATCCTTGATATGTACTACTACGTCTGTTTCTCCGACAGGAGCAAGACGGAACGCTTCGATTCTCCGGTTCTGTCCTGTCGTTCCTGACATACGACCGTCAGACTGCCAGCACGCCCAGCCGATGTCACGGATATGTGACTGGTAAGACACCTTACCGTAATGCTGTACGGAGTCCTGAGATGTTCCACCAGCTGTTACCTTACCGTCAGAATCCTCTTTTGCCGGAGATGCCGTAGCGATGCCGAATGCATTAAGGATACCTCTTGCCAGATCATCCATCTGACCGTTGAATTTATTCAGATCGCCAGAATTGGTAACGAAGCCATTCTCTAGAAGTCGATAGCTATATCCTCTTGCGGCAGCCCTGTTCGGGTTGGCGAGGTCACTTCTCGGAACGATATTTTTTGCACGCCCCGGGAAGAACGAGCCGATAAAGCTTGCCAGTGCCGTGTCATACTGGTCTGCGCTGTAAGCGGAATTGATAATAACATGACCGCCCTTTGCCGAAGCTCCTGCGCTGTCCATGTGCAACTCTAATATCTGCCAGTCTTTAGGAATATTTAAACTCATAATACCATTATCGGCATACCAGTTCCGGTTCATGTCAGCGACCGTGACATTTCCACCGCCTAATGCTGATAATCTGGAAGCGAGCGCACGTACACGCTCTGCCTCCGTATATCCATATCCTACTGCTCCGCAATCACCGGCGCCATGACCAGCGATAATAAATAAATGTGCCATAGTATCTCTCCTTTCCGTCTTTACGCTATCTACTCAGCTTTATTTAACTGTTTAAACACCTGGTTCACATAATTACTAAGTCCAGCCACTAAAATTCCTTGTACAATTGCCGTAAATATAGCCATTGCAATATTTTGTGTACCTTTAAGGTCGCAAGTTGCCACCACATAAATTCCGCAAATCACGATTCCAATAATACCGAGGATTACTGGAATATACTTGTCTGTTATTTTTTCGGTATTTTTTAAACCGATTCCAACAAAGTATAGTACAATTGCGACTACAACCAATTCTGGTTTCACATAGTTCAAAATTTGTTCCATAATATCAATCTCCTTTTTTCTTATTTAGATGAAGGTCTTTAATCTCTTCATACATCTTTGTTCCAGTTCCGTTTCCGCCTAATTCGTGATACGATTCGTACATATCGCAAAAATTTTCAAATGCGTAAGGTGGGATAGAACCAAGTTCCATGTATTTGTCGTGGTATTCAAACAGTTTTACTTTTAAGAGAATCATCGTTCCCTTGCTGTTTGCATCTCTGTAATGCTTCTGGTTCTTCAACAGCCAGATGATATAACCTAGCACAATAGGAAGAATCAGCGTATATGTCTGCATCAAAAATTCTTTCACTACATCTGTCTCTCTTTCTTAATTTTGCGTACAAAAATAAGACCTCTCGGTCTCGCTCTGATTTCCATGTGCTTTCCTTTCTGCATATAAAAAGAGTAGAAGCCGTATTAATAAGCACGACTCTACTCTTTCATTTCTCCTAGCATACATCTATGTATTTTCTTTTTCCCATTAATCCTATATTCTAAGCATATCACACTCCCTTTTAGACTCTGTTTTCGCCAAAGCATAAGTTCTTTCTCTATTTTTTTGCTTTTTGTTGTTCTCCCTGGTATATTTAATAAATCTGTACCATCGTAACACACTGCCATTTGTTCTGTTAAATCTGTAAAATACTGTTTTTCCCCATTTTTATTTTCAAGATATACTTTACAATTATTAACCCCACACGTTGTTTGTTTTTTATTGGTCACTAATAGTTCAAACGAGGCAATAATCCTTTTCCCTCTTATTTCAGTGTACTGACCATTTGAATATGTATGTACAAATTCTTGCGGAGCTGCATGGAAATCATTAATTTCTATTACTATTCTCCCCGTATTAAGCGAAAAACAATTTAAAATCCATCCAACAACCGTCCCTAAAACAGTGGAAATAAGCGAGATAATTACTTCTTTTGGCATCGATGTTTCTCCTTCGTATTTTTGTAAAAGACAGTGTACCACTTTTATATATAAGATTCAATCTCTTTGTCTTATCTCTAATCTCCCAGTATCAACGCCAGCTTCTTGGCTCTTAATGCATCTCCACCACCGGCAGAGACTTCCATGTAGCATTCTGCATCGTTCTCCACGATGGTTGTTCCTGCATAAGTAGTTAATTCTTGGTAGGATTGGATTTCCATATAATCGCCTCTACTCTCCCAGATATTCCTCTTTGTACAGCATTTCATACTCCTCCACAGAAAGTTTTCCTTTCTTTACATACTCAATACCATATCCTTTTACTTTTTTCTGGTACTTCTCCGGAATTGCGTCAAATGTAAGCATTTCTGCAATTGTTTAATCTGTTAAAGCTCCCCTTTAGTTTACTGCATGATTTCTTTCCAGATTTCTGCTCCAACGCCGAATACTCTTAGATTCTGAATCGGCAACTTTGCACTGTTTTTAACTTGGATTATACCCCCGAAATTTTCTGACTAATTAAAGCGTTTTGAATTTCGAGGATTTGTTTTTGCAGGGATTGATTCTCTTCTTTAATTCTCTTTCCGATATATGCTTCCGTATCCGCTACATACTCAACAGATATTTCGTTTTCTGATGTCAGTATGGTTGTAGGGTAATTTGTGTGAATTGCCTTTAATTGCTCGCTATCAACTGGAGCGGTGATTACTTGCTCCACATACTCTTCATATTCATCATTTTCCCCAACAGAAAAACAGTATTTCAGTCCCTCTTTTGTACTAAGCAAATTCTTATATCCTTTTACATTTCTACCGATTTTTGCAGAAACTTTTGTCTCCCCTTTATCGATAGCAAACCATACTTTTTCATCATTTTCACCTGTAAACAGGATATTCCCACCTTCACTCAATTCTCCGTTGGTGATAAGTGTAAATAGCGTACCAGCTTTTGCTTCAAATGGAATGAATTCATTTTTCTTTTTTATATTAAGAATATTCTTCCCTGTAATTATGATTTTTCCTGTTCCAGACAATATCTTTATTGGAAGGTTTGAAGAATCATTTATAATGATAGTTTTTCCTGATGCTTTTTTATTATTGTAGGAGCTTTATTTCCTATATCTTCCTTTAGCGAACCAATATCCTTTTTATTGGTCGCAATCTGCTCCCGATCGGCTGTGAACGCTTCTGCTACTTCCTGCATCTTACCCAGCTGCTCACTTCCGGCTGCCTGAATATCTTGGACTGCTTTCTCGCCAGATGCTACAAGGTCTGTCTTGAGCTGTGTCCCAGTTTCAATCTTCTCACCAAGAGAAGTGTCCAATGCACCCGCTTGCTTCACAGTCGCACTCAGAGTTTCCTGAACCGTTCCTGCCGTCTCTGTAGACTCATCTAATGCAGTCTTGGCAGTTCCTGCTTCCCGGATGGACGTATCCAACTCTGTCTTTGCAGTTCCCGCCAGCTCCACCGACTTGTCCAGTGCTGTCTTAGAAGTACCGGCTGTCTCAATAGAATGTTCAAGTTCTTTCTTGGACGCATCAGCATTTGTAATGGTCTGCTCAAGCCCTGCCTTAGAATCTGTAGCCTGATTTTGAATCCGTTGGATCTCGCCATCAGTGCGAGTAGTAATCTTGCCTACAGAGGTCTCTTCCTGATTCTGGATAGCTTCGATTGCTTCCTGCTTTTTCTCTCCGACTTTCCTAAGAGCATCTTCCTTGGTCTTTTCTGCTGTAACTGCACTCTCCGATGCACTAGCAGCATACTTACCGGCTTCTGTCGCACTTGCCTTTGCATTCTGCTCTGCCATCTTCGCTCGTTCGGCAGATGCATTGACCGCTAATACCGTCTCCCTAAAGAGATCCGGATCCGTCTCTGGATCTTCTGCCGGAGAGGTTGGCTTACTACGTACCCTGACCGGGATTGTAATTTCATATTTGGTGTTTCCTGAAGTCTCATCTGTCAGATAGATATAAGCATAGATCCGGTAATTACTTGTCGCACTGTGTGTCAGTAATTCATCCGGAATCTTTACTTCTGTAACTCCATCCACTGTCGTGCCGACTCTGGATAATGTCTCTCCTGATTTCTCGGTCAGCGAAAACTGCACTTCTACTGCCGGTGGAAGTTCCGGACCTGTGATCCGGAGCACCTGACCGTAATCATACTGCCATACCCCCAGCGTGGATGCATATCTGGAATCTAATTTTACAGATACGATATTGTTCATACTACTGCTCCTCTACTTCTGCCTCTTATCATGCTATCTCCTCCTAATATCCAAATCTCGCAATATTAGTATCATCTGACCAACAGCCGAATGTATCGTTATCGCCATAGGCTCTGACTCTTACCGTAGCTCTGTCCATACCATCTGCAATAAAATCATCCGTGTAATTGGTGCTGTAAAATGCTGTATAGGTCGTATCGTATTCTTTCCACGTTCCGTCAGCTTTTGTGATACGCACTTTGTAATACGTTGCATTTTCAACTTCTGACCATTTGACTGCTGCATAAGTATAACTAAAATACCTTGACTGGCTTTTATAGTACGATGCATATTCCACTGTCGGAGTACCGAGGATGCATTTCTCAATCCAGTTTTTCGCAGCATTGCTGATAGCTTCTTTCAGAGCATCATCTGGCTGAAAAGTAATATCTGGGATTTCGACAGACGGTGGTTTAAGTGGTGGCGTACAAGCCGACACCGGTACGGCACTGGAAAGAGCCAGTGTGAGTGCGCAGATGATAGCTGCTAATTTTCTTCTTTTTCTTTTCATGTTGATTCTCCTATTCTTTTATTCTCCAATCGCAATCCAGTCGTAGGTATCGCCCTCTGTGAGCGCGGACATATCTTCATCAGCTTTTGGCGTGTAAGTTATGGTTCCTTTATTTATTGCAACTGTACCGATACTGTGGTTATCCACCGAGTTGTAGCCAACTCCGATAAATCCAGCTATTCCGCTTAATTTTCCGTCCTTATACACCAACGATAAGATTCCGTGTTTAGCATTACTGCTCGGAAATTTTCTCGCCATTATGAATCTCGACACATTGCTAAGTCCAGTTTCAATCGCTTGGCCATTCATTCCTTTTCCGGTTATTGTTCCGTACTTGACCTCGCTAGTTACCAGCGTTCCGGTAATTTTCACGCCATTGCTTGACGTAAATGTTTTTCCGACTCTTACATCTGACGCTTTTGCATCTCCATAAATACTGCCTGCTTCGTCGTACACTACCGTTTTTTTAATGTCTCCTTTTAACAAGACAGGCTTGTTTGTATCTGCAAGAGAGACTTCAATTGTATGCTTAAGCACCGGCATTGTACTCTGACCATAGTTCGGAATGATTATTGGTGTGGATGATAGTTCCGTTTTTTTTGCAACTGCTTTAATTTCATTTTTGCTCGTCAACGTCCCTTCAATTTTCTTTCCATTCACATAGGCGCTCTTTCCGAGTTCAATGCTGTCTGCATCCGCGGTTGCGTCCGCAGTAAGGATTCCGGCAAAGTCAGAGCCTCTTTCTTCACGCTCTTTTTCTGTAAAAAGTTCTTCGCCTTCTAACACGTTCAAGGTCGCGATCGTGGTATTCCATTCTCTGTCTGTACCTTCTTCAGTCACGCACACGCTAAATCTGACAGTGCCTTTGTGTGATGTAGCTTTCCGCAGAGGACTCCACTCAAAAGTTACATTTTCGCCAGACACCTTTAAATTCTCGGCATTGTATCTGTCTTTTCCGGATACCTTATTTGATGCATTCTGGATGTTGATATGCACATCGGATTTTGTGAGGTCAATTCCATCTCCGACAATTTTCGGACATCGGAAGTACTTTCGGATTGCCTTGCTGTCATTTTCGACTCCAAGTAGTTTTTCGCTTTGTGGAATCGTAATACTGCGATTTTCCGCATTAATTTCGATATAATTGATTTCCGCCATTTTCCATCACCTCCTAATCTACCGGAACAAAAATCAGTCTCGTGTTAAACATGCTCCACTCCCCGCCATTTTTGTATGACGTAACAAGGATTGTGTCTCCTTTTGAGCATCGTCCGCAAAATGTAGATGATAATTTACAGTAATTACCATTCTGGCCAATCAGCGTATTATTAAGCTTGCAGCTTATTTCCTGCGCACAAGATGTATCGTTAACAGCCGAGGACACGGTTACGGTAAAAGCGTATTTGACTCCATCTTTTAAGTAGTCCGATGTGTTAAAGCTAACTGAACCTTTTACAACTGAGTCTACAAATATAGCAATCTTCTTTCCAAGATTCTCCGTCTTTACGTCTATACCGTCCATCTTTTCGCTCAGTTCTTTAACCGCCAAGGCATCAACAAATGTACCCTCTTTTGTAGTGGTTTTTACCGCATCGAGAGTTTTTGCGCGATTCGCTTTGATTTCATCGTCTGCCTTGATTCTTGCGTTTTTCTCTGCTTCAATCGCTTTATCTCTTTCACTCTTTTCGAGATTGATTGCTTCAATCCTTGCATCTCTTTCTTCTTGATCGCCTGCAATACGCTGTGCTTTTTCATTCTCATCAGCGGTTTTTCTTTCGCCAGATTCTTTGCTTACCGCCGTGACCGCCTGCTCGACAAGAGTCTGTTTGCCTTCTTCCTCATCGTCTGGAAATCCAGCAGATCCAGAGCATTTTACTTTTTCCGCAAAAGATACTAGTGTCTTGTCTTCATTAATGATCCTGATCTGCAACTCATTCATTCCAACAGCAAAAAAACCTGAACTCGGGGAAAACGCAATCACATTATCAGCCAGTTCGCACAGAGCGGAATTAGGTCTGCTCATGCTTTTGTGATTTGCATAAGCCACAACTGCTGCCGTTGCCGGAATCGTAAAATCCCTGACCGTAAATTCGATTCCGATCATGTCAGTGCCTTGCGTGATTTCAATCGGAATTTTGATGGTATTTTTTAACACATACACATCCCTTTTAATTGTATTCATAGTTTATCCTTTCTACCCTGGAATCCATTTGACGATATACGCTGATGCTCCGCCTGACGATCCGCCTGATTCACTGTGCGACAATCTCAGGACATAATTCCACGGGAAATTATAATAATTCGTGCACCATATTTCTCGTCCTGTTTGGTCACCACTCTGACCTCCCGTAGCACCGCCAAGCTCATTCTGGCTCGCCTGTACTACTTGACCATTGCCGATCGACATAGCAGTGTGGCTTGCTGTGTTTAGTAAGATATCTCCTCGCTTTATTCCGCTACCATTTGACAGATTGACAAATCCTGTCACATCCTCAAATCCACACGCTAAAAATGCAGAGTACATATTTCCGGTATATGTCGCACCGGAATCCTTAACCTTGATTCCGGCTTGCTGATAGGCAGTGATCAGTAATGAGGAGCAGTCATAGTCTGGACCCCAGCGACTCCCTTGATCGTATCCGTGACTATTATCATTTGCAATTCCAATCGCCCATTGAACTGCAGACTCTACAGCTTTGGCATTTTTACCGTACTGACCGAGTAAATTAAAATAACTCCGAGCCTGTGACCGTCTGTTGGACTCAACCTCTACTCCGGCGCGTTCAAAATTTTTGAGGAATGCACTGGCGAGTTCTTCCGGCGATGATCCTGACTTTTTAAATGCGCTCCACGACATATTGTAAGCGCTTGTTGGAATCCACTGTCCTGTCGTCTCCGACAAGGCGTCAATCCAATACAGCTGACCGTTCGGATCTGCAATATCATATCCGTTCTGGCGCGCCCAGTCCGTATAATTCGTGGCAGGAGTCCACTGCACAAGACCAAACCCACCCGAATAGTTGTTCGCTTGTAAACTCTGCCACACTCCAGGATTGACATAGGACTCACTCTGCATATTGCCAAGCAATCCAGCAATTGCATTTAGCGACCATCCTCTTGCTGAGAGATATTTATACACTTCCAACGCATTTGCATTCATCTGCTCTTGTGATAGAGCGTAATTTCCGATGGTCCAAGCCATTAAAAGCCACCTTCTTTCGTATTTCCACCAACCAAAAATCCATTGACGTATTCGAGGTAAGTTCCGTCAGAAAAGACAGCTTTTCCGGTCTTGCCGGAATATCCTTTTCCGTCACGTTGCACCTCAAGAGATGCTCCACCGATGGTTGTTTTTCCCGAAGCCAGAAGCGATATATTGTCAAACCTTGCAGATAATTTATCTCCAATAGAGAGGAATTTTGTTCTAACAGCACCTTGCTCTGGATAGATCATAAGTCCTGTCAATCCACCGATCGCACCAGCACGGATGACAACCTCGTAAGATTCGGTCTTGAATGTTAATTTTCCATTTGAAAGGGTAGCCGTCTGACTCCCATCCGTGTTAGCACAGACATATTTGCCTTTTGCGTACACACCATCCTTGTCTAATCGCACAATCTCATTTCCGTCAGCGTTAAGTACTTTCGCAACTCCATTACCATTTCCGGCACCGCCTAATTCCAACGTTCCGCCTTTGATACGATCAGCAAGCATTGTTCCGGCCACAATAAAATCTGCAAAGAATCCTTGTCCTGTTCCGAATGTGCTCCACTTCCAATCTCTCCCATCAGCCGTACGCTCTGATGCAATCTCAAATCCGAGCGTGCCTAAGCACATTGCTCCAAATGTTGGGGAGTCAGGATCCAAATCCTCAAACAATACCGCACGGACCGTCTGCTTTTTTGCAATGGATGACTGTGCTCTAAGCTGCGCCTTAACTCCATTGATCGTACCTTGCACTTGCTGTCCAATAAGACTACCATCTGAGCGGATAGCCTGTTCAACTCTATTCATGATGGACGATACGTTATTTAAAAAATTGTACTGGAATTTTCCCAGGGTGACCGAAATAAGCTTATTCCTTACAGCATCCCATTCCAATTCGATGACTCTTGCATCAGATACGATTCTGAGCTTAGAGTGTTTACAGTGGACGGTATCTCCAAGTGATACAGCTTCCAACTCTTTCACGTCCTCGTACAGTTCCGTGTTCTGCAGAAGCTCCATGTCTGCTTTGATCGTAATCTTCGGCTTGTCGACACCTGCAGCATACTGTTCTTCACATTTCTTTTTGAGCGCTCCTTCGAGCTGTTCCTGCGTATCGCAAATGATTGTTCCGTTTGTCTCATCGTCCTCTGAGGCATCTGCGCGCATTTTCACATCCTCAAAAGACATGACTTTGTAATGCACTGTTGGATATTTTTCAATCAGTGGCGAATCTATCCAAGGTGCGTCTCCGGCAATCATATATCCGTTGTATGACTTCGGAATGATTCTCGTAGCAACTTCCGTCATGTCGATCGTTTCGGAAAATCCGTCCTTGACGATATTCTTGCCGTAGAGGACTTGCACTCCATAATCACCACCGACATGATCATCTATCGTGATCTGATAGTTATTGTAGAGGATTTCGCCACCCCATCTATTGATAAATGAGTTCTCATCATTTCCATTGATGGCTTCAATCAGATTTTTTGTCTGATAATACGCTGTAGATAACTTTTTGATATCCGACTTTGCTGAATACATCTTGTTCGGAGCGGTCATGATGTCCAATGCATCTTGTCCATTCTTCTCGGTTGGTCTTACGTCCAATAAAAAGCAATCCTCTTTTGCATCCAAAAAGATAGGAGTAAGCTCTGCACTCACTCCTGAATCTCTTTTTTCTTTATTTTTAATACGGAACAACTGTTCGCCATTGAATGATGGCATCTTAACAACTGCATTGTCATTGATATATTTCCATCTGCCCTCATCATCAATCGGATGCTCTAATGTGGCTGTCCATTCGCCATTCAGTACCACATGAACAGAACATTCTTCCGGAAGAAGTGTCATATCTCCATTGTGATCATAATCTTTATTTTCGGCACTATAAATCTGAATCACTATAAACGCCTCCAATTCGGAATTACTTTCAGTTCAAATCCGTCCGTAATTTCGATTTTATTTCTCCCCTCAATCAAAATGAGGTTATCGTAATCACCAGTCACAGACGTATTACTAAGTGTTCCGTCTTCTCTGTATGCAAGCTTCCGTCCTGTGTCAATGGTTAGGTTTTGCCCTATATTTGCCACCATTTTTCCATCATTGACGACAAGAGTGCATTCGCCCTCGCCAGTAATCTTATAGATTGGATAGGCAATCTCATAAGGATTATCTACCACATCACTCGCAGGCATTTCTCCGAGTCCGCTTTCGAGATACCTAAGTCCATCTTTGGTTAGGAAAGTAGCTGTAAAATTACCAACTCTTTCCGTAGTACGTTTCCCATCGTCCACTTCAACTTTCAAAATCTTGTAGTAATGCTCCGGATCACAGCCAAACCGGAGCAATCCACCTCTTTTTGACAGCCATTTTTTTGCAAGTCCGAAACGTTCATCCCATCGGTCAGAATCTCCAATAAAGTTAAAATCCACTTTGATTTCTGTGGATTCATAACCTCCCTCCAACAGAATCAGCGTTCCGTCCATGCCAGGAATATCCACTGTCTTTTCTTTTCGGACAGCTGCCGGAATGTCAGGAATATTTTTCGCATAGATTCCTAAGCTTGATGCAAGAATTCCATTGTATTCTACGTCCATCATACTCCGACAGCTCCTTTCTTCCATTTAACGCTAGAGGACAGCTTTTTGATGATGGCATCTACTAGTACATCAGCAAGCTTTTTGTCTCCGAGTGAAATGTTATTCTCAATGACAAATGTCAATTCCGACAAAGCTTCAGCAATCAACTGAGCAAGTACAGTATTATTGGACTGCATCTCATCACGGATATAAGTCTTTAGTAAGTCGATTGGAAGAACTGCCTCCGCTCCGGCTTCGCCACCGCCCATCATTCTGTCTCCGTTCATTCCGAAAATTGTCGGACTGTTCAAGATACCACCGTTCGCATACCAGTCAACCGAAAACTTTGGAACTTTTGGTGGAACAAGCGACCATGATCCGCTTGCCTTGAAGTGTGGAAGCTTGATTTTCGGAAGTTTCCATTCAAAACTCATGAATCCCTTAATTTTGTCAACGACTCCCTTAATAAAATCACGGATTCCGCCAAAGACAGCATTTACGCCATCACGAAACCATTCGCATTTGTTGTAGAGAGTGACAAAAATTGCAATAAGCGCAACAACTGCTGCTATGACTATGATAATCGGATTAGCTGCAAGAACAGCGTTAAATGCTGCGAATCCTGTTTTTGCTTTGGCAATAACCGGAGCAACTTTCGTTCCGACATCGATCACGCCAGAGATTCCACCAGATACTTTGCTTATAATGCTAAATACCGGTCCGAGTGCAGCCGCCAATAATAAGCACTTCAAGATCATCTCCTGTGTTCCTGGAGACAAAGAGTTCCACGAAGCAATAATATCTTTCAGAATCGGAGTGACCATCTGTAAACATTCAGCAAGCACCGGTCCCAGTGCATTTCCGACATCAAATCCAGCATCTTTCAGCTGATTCAGTGTCAATTTAAACTGATCAGCTGGATCCAGTGTAGCTTCAAAGGTGTCATTTACGCTTCCCAGATTATCATTAAGAGATGCGCCGAGTTCGTCAAAATTCAGTTTTCCGCTTTGACAAAACTCTGCTAGTGCAGGACCAGCTTTCGCACCGAACAGCTCAACCGCAGCATTGTAAGCTTCGGAAGAACTTCCTGCGTTAACCATCGTGTCTTGAAGTTCTGACAGCGCATTTTTCATGCTTTTGCCCTCTTTCGATGCATTGACCAATGCTTTTTTGAGTCCGGCCATTACTGCGCTTGTATCAACTCCAGATGTCTCGCATTGTCCTAAAAATGTAGCAGCATCGGCAGCGGACATTCCCAATTCTTTCAGGGCTGCAGCATTCGACACCATAGATGATGCCAATGTATCCATTGAGATTCCTGTGTCCTGTCCGACCTTATTCATTGTGTCAAGGAGTGCTCCGGCATCTTCTGCGCTCAAATTAAACGCTTCAATAACCTTTTGCGTGCTGTCGATGGATGAGTTGACATCTGTTCCGTTCAGCTCGGCAAATTTGATAAACTTCGCAGACAGATTTTCAAGCTCTTCTCCCGTCAAATGGAATCGTGTATTTACTTCTCCGACTGCAATTCCGGTTGTCTCAAAGTCTGTCGGAATCGTCTTTGCAATATTCCTTGCAGAGTTCTGCATTTCCTCCAGTGCATCACCGGTGGCACCGGTCTTTTGGACGATGATATCCATTCCCTCATCAACTTGTGCCCATGCTGCCATGACTCCGGCACCAGCTGCAGTAATCGGTGCAGTGACATTCTTCGTCAAAGAGTTTCCAATCTTTCCAGTGCTGTCACTAAAGTCTTTTACTTTTTTTGAGTAATCTTCCAATGTGGCAACTCCACTTTTCAGCTTTTCGTTCACATCTTCAAGACCACTTTTATAATTGTTTAGAGATGCTTTGGCATTATCCAACTGCTGCCTTGTCTTCGAGATAGCTGCTTCGTCTCTTACTTCCGCACTTTCCTGTGCTTTCAGGATCTCCGTCAATCTATCGACTTTCTGCGTATATGTTTCTGTCTGATTCTGCAGATATTCCTGTGTCGCTCTCAGTTTTTCCGCGGACGATGTACTACTATCCCATTCAGATTTTGCAAGCTTAAAAGCTGATCTGTTCTCGTTGACTGCATTATTAACATCGGTCAATGACTTCCGGAAGTCAACCGCACCGTCAGCTTTAAACGATAGCCCTACGGTCTTTAAATCACTATTAGCCAATCAAAGCACCTCCCTTCGCTTTTTCTACTTCCATAAATACTTCCAGGCATTCGTTAAAAAAGATGGGATCAGAGTTCCAAAATTCTTCTTCGCTCATTCCCATCTTACGCGCAGCAACCATATACTCCGCCCAGTTGATATTTATCTCTTCCTCGGAGCATTCGACTTCTTCGCCTGTTCTTTTTTTTTATATTCATTGAGTCTCTTCTCGAACTCATCGAAAATGTCCTGAATACTTGATGCATCCATTGGAGTAAGCATCATGGCTTCCTCTTCGTCAACCTTTAAGCCGTTTGACCTGAGGATAATGTAGATCAGCTTGCCCGCAAGTTCCATATTTTCATCATCGGTCAGTTCGCTTTTTCCGTCAATCTTCTTGTCAATTCCGTTCATCTTCACAAGGTAAAGAGTATAGAAATTAACCTTTACTTCCAATTTTGATCCATCTGTTAATTCAATCAGCTTGGATTTCATTTAATCACGCTCCCACCGCTGTAGTAAGGTCCGCATCCGTCAGAATCGGCTTCGCAAAGAACTTATCTTCTGTAAGTCCTTCCGGTGCTGTGGACTCTGTAACTTTCGACACGATATTTCCGGCAGAATCAAACGGATAAGCTCTAACCTTGATCGTATCTGTCTGCTCGCTTGCTTTTTCCTCTGATGTAGAGATATCATCGGAATTTTCCACAAGCTTGCATTTCGGATACCATTCATAGCGAGATTTCCCATTTTTCAGCTTAACAACCTTACCATAAGCAAAGATTGGTCTTTCGCTCTTGCCTCCAGCAAGGATAAGTCCGCCTACCCCTTTTGTTTCTCCTCGCATTTTAGAGATTGTATCATCCGGAAATGCAATAACAGAGATCTCGATATCAATGCTAGACATCGGTGTATCGGAATCGTAAATCTTTCCTGATGCGTACACGTCACTGGTCTCTGAATTTTCTGTCACTTTTACACTTTTGACAACTTCCGTCTTTTCAACGTCAGCTTCATAAGTTCCGTCATAATCTCCGGCTTCTGTGGCATTCGCAAAGCAAGTGTACTGTGCGCCTACCGTCTGCTTCATAGCCGGCTTTTTTGTGTTAATAGCCATATATCCTCCTAACCAAAGATGCACTCAGTCATCTTCTTATAGTATTTTTCTTTGTTCTGTTCAAATAGTGGCTTCAGATGTGCTCTTACAGTCATCTTTCTCGTTCCATGTTCCAACATTGGTCCGTAATATTTACCCCATCCAACTTTAATATTGCTTTCAGTTCTTTCCAAGGCAAATGTATCGATGATGTGTGTGTATCCAGCCTTAGTGATTCGGCTACGAGGTTTCGGAAGTCGTAAGAGGTCGTTTACAAACTCCTGCGCTCCTGCCTCAATTGCATCTAGTGCTTTTCCTTCCGATACTTTCTCAGCGTATTCTTTCATCATCTTCTCAAATTCGCCAAATCCGGAATCATAAAATTCTACTTCTTTGCTCATAAGCTTTCCGCATCCGTAGTGATTGAGAAATAAGAATGCCATACTCTATCTTCAATCACGTATTCGTGAGCAATAGTCGGATGGTAGCCAAGCTCATTCAGACGGTTTTTCAATGCAATCAGTTTCGGATCGCGTGGCTTTCTAGCATAAAAACTAATCTGCCATGTAATCTCATTCTCATAATCGTCACCGGATGCCATTGTGTCTTCCCACATAATCTCCCAGTAATCAATTCTCGGAAATACCTTTTCATTTTTGAGACTACTGACTCCCTCATTAACCGGACAGTCGATGTCATGTAAGAGCTTACTTAATTCTTTTTGTGTCATGCGATCACCTCACGATCATGCGCTGGTGTTTTTAAAGTCAGTTCCGACTCTCTAAATCCATCTTTCGTAGCGATGTGCGCCACATTGTAGATCTCGTGTTGTTCTCCGCCAATAATACAGACACATTTACTGTTAATCTGCTTATACTGTGGAATAGCGAGTTTTAGCGTCACTTCGATGCTGTCAGCGGATAGCTTTGCTCTGGTGGTGTCATATACCGCAAGCTCACGATACCAAAAGCGCATTCCGGTATCACGGAGCTTTTCTTCCGGATAATCTTCCGACTCATCATTTTCGATGCGATACAGTTCAAGTACTCCGTCAGTGTATTCAGGCAGTGCCATTTACGTCCACCTCCGTCTCCATCTGCCAAGTCAGGATCACACTTGCATAATTCTCAAAAAACTCACTTACTCGGTGGTGATAAGAATAATACATATAATTCTTCATTAGCATTCGATACGTCAAATCTTTGGTGATTCCACAGCCAGGATTCAATCTCCCGACTGCATGTTCACCTTCTTTTGCAAGATTTCTCAGCTGTCTGTCATCGTAGTATGGAGGAATCTGGAACTCTTCTCTCATCTCATCAACAAGAATGGATAGTTCATTTTCGTTCATACTCTGCCCTCACTCTTACTAAACGGATGCAGTAGATGTCTGATGTACGTTAATTACATACTCTTCAAGTTTTGTGACGTCGAAGATAACTGCAACATTATCATCAACAGCTCGTCCATTCGCAAAGCAGTTCGCAATGATCAGATCCGCATTTTCCATCGCTTTTGTCTGATCATATTCTGTTACTCTCACACCCGTCGCACCCATTGTGTAATATCCATCAATGGTAAATGCTGCTTTACCCTGCGGGCAGTTAGCATCCGGGATCTTTTCAATATCAATGAATGTTTTATTGACATATCCACCAGTAAGTGCTTCTCCAAACATGCACGGATCTACATATTCCGCTTCATCCGCCGGGTTACAAATCAGATACAGTTTGGTAACAACACGTTTTCCGTTATTTGTAAGAGTTTTTCTTGCATTTGCAAGTCCCTTCGGGCTGAATTTGGTGATGTTATTTAAAACGGTCTTCGCTTTATTTGTTCCATCGTCATTTGTGGTTCCGATCTGACGGAAAATACCGATCGGACCGGTCTTTCCATCTCCATCCAGATAGCCTTTTACAAGACCGTCCTGCATTGCTTCCGAAAGAATTGCCCTAAAATACCGGTCTACGAATTCCATAGAAAGTTCACGGATTGCCTTCGGGATCACCAGATATGCAGAGAGCATATGAAGTTCAATATTCAGTGCTGAAATAGTTCCTGATAATTCGCCCTTGATTTCATCTGTAAGATCTCCCCATACTGCTGCACCTGAATGTGATGCTACTACCCATTTCTTTACATTTGCCGGTGCCATGTTTACCAGTTTTAAAATTGGAGATGCTTTTCTTACATCATCGAGTGTGCGATCGATAATTTCTGTCGGGATGATATCAATCTGATTTGCTGTTACAGACTGCTTAATATCCTTGAATCCCTCATAAAATTTCTTTTCTTCCTGTGAGAGATTGCGGAGTCCAAGCTGTTTCTTAAATTCAGCGTCATGGCTCGCTTTTTCTGCCTCTGCCACCACCTGATTGATCAGATCTGCATGTGCTGCTTCCTCGATCATTTCGATCGACTGCATAATTGCATCTGCTTTCTGATCCGCCGGAGCGGTATCCAGAAGCTGCTTTACTTTGTCTTTTACTTCCTGGCTTAAACCTTCAATTTTCATTTTGCAATTTCCTCCTAACTAAAAAATGCACCCCAACCGGTGCCGTCATTCTGTCCCTTCTGCTGCTCATCTTTAAACAACAGACTTAATTTTTCTACTACTTTTTCTGCCAGATCCTCTGTATCAATCTGTTGATTCAGTTCTGGAGTTTTCAAAATTCCAGTCATTTGTGCCGGTTCAATTTCTTTTTCTAAAATTGCTTTCCGGATGCATTCAAACGCCGACTGGTTCACTCCTCCTTCTTCTGACTTCTCTGTTTTCGTGGCAAATCCGTAAGATACAGCTTCTTCTGCTGTGATCCATGTTTCTTTGTCCATCAAATCCTTAACTTCATCTTCCGTGATATTTACACGATTCATATAAGCATTCACAGAAGCCTGCGTGATTTTATCCAGGTCTTCCGCCTCTTTTCTAAGCTTTGCAGAATTACCACAAGCGCAACTCCATGCATTATGAATCATGAGCAAAGACGCTTCATTGATGATCCTCTCATCTCCTGCCATAAAAATGACCGATGCCGCCGAACACGCAAATCCATCACAGATTGTAGTAACCTTCATGTTGCTGTTTTTTAATATGTTGTAAATTGCTAACCCCTCTGCTACTTCTCCTCCATAACTGTTGATATGAACGTTAATTTCCTTCGCATCAAGTTTCTGCAATTCCTTTACCAATCCGTTTGCAGATACATCACTTTCCAGCCACGGCCAAGATGTAATATCACCAAAAATATACAATTCCGCTGTATTATCGCCGTTCGTCTCTAAAGAATAATATTTCTTTGGCATTATAGTCTCCTTTCTCTGTTATTTACTGTTTAACGGACAGCTCCGAGATAATTGGATCACCTCCTACCGATCACGTTTTCTATGTTGCATTACCATTTCCCTCCTCTCCGTAATTTTTCGTCAGGGCTCTTGCCTGGCTGAATTCTGTATTCAGCACTGGATAGCCCACCATTTCACGGAGTTCATCGTAATTAAATCCGATTCCGCGAAGCTTATCCAGATTGGTTGCGCTGTCAACCACATCCACATGTTTGAAGCGTGCCAGCCATACCATAACTTTTTCATTCTTTGTGCAGTAATCATTTTCGCCAACTATGTAAGCAGTCAGTGTATCATTGATCACCTCCGCCACCGGACCAACGGCATAGGTAATGAATTCGTTCGTGGCATCTGATTTTTCTGTAATATTGCCATTAAATACCGCTTCCGGAATGTCAAAGGCGTTTGCCACCTCATTATTGATTTGCAATGCCATTTTTGCCAGTTCTTCTGCCTTAGTTGTTGTGTTGATCTGCAGCTGTTCAATCGCCACATTGTCCGTTTCCGTAAGCACAGCAAGCTCATTTGATTCCAATAGGCTCTTGATTTTTTTCACATATTGATCCTTTGTCATCTCTTTGTCTGTGCCATCTGCCTGTTTTTCTCTGAATGATAGCGTTGCTGTCCCAAGTTTTAATTTAAATCTCGGCATACTGGACATACGCATCATCGCATTAACAGCATCAAGCGTCCGATCATACTGTCCAACTACGTTTTGCAGATACAGGCGAATTCTTGCATTATCATATTTTAGGTGTATCACCTCTGATGATCGCTTTTTTTTCCAAATCGGATAGTCGTATCCGGCGCATGTTAGTGTTATATTGCTATATGTTCGCTCAGTCAGCACATTATTGCTAACTTTCCAAGCTGATGCCAGATAATATTTACCACCTAACGGAATAATCAGCACTTCCTGTACCGTAAGAAGTTGTCTTACAACTTCCGTCCAGAACACAGTTCCGCACTCATGGTCATTAGGCTGTATATTCAGCCGATACTCCTGTTTATTTTTCTCTTTACTTTCTGTCTGTATCAAGATATCGGATTTAGCAATTGCCTTCGCAATCATCATAACTGCTTTTTCAATGGCCAACTTTGATAAATTCAACTTTTCCATATCCACCGCAATAATCTCAGCTAGAGACTGCATCTCCTTATCCCGTTGCCACAAAAATTTAAACATATTCTTCTCCTGTTAAATATATACGATCTGGACTTCCAGCTCATCTTTGCAGAACATTGCTACATCAAAAGCCATAAATCCATCATTTTTCCTTAGCTTCGGTTCAATTTTACCAAAGCTCTTGTTTCCAAATTTATCTTCAGATACTCTTGTATTGTTTGTATACCATCGCATGATTGCAGATGGTCCAAAGTTAATCATGCCTTGTGAAAACATCGACTGGATGAATGGTGCGATAATTCCAGTCACTGATGTTATCTTTCGAATCAGACGGACTATTCCATGCGGGTTCTTCTTGTCTTCTATTGTCAGCCCGCGTTCTTCGAATGCCTGTTTGAACAATGTGTACCGGTAAGTATCCATTGCAATCTTCTTGACCTCGTAGTATTTCATCTGTTCCATGCACCAGTCTGTGATCAGGTTCACATCAATCACCGGACCTGGAACAATCTCGAAGTCTTCAAATTCTGTCTGTCCTACATTTCTCAGTGGGAACTTTATGGAATCGATAAATGGAGAATCTGCACAGATCCATGTATGCTGTCTCCAAATCCACTCACCTTCATCAGTCTTAGTCAAAATACCGGCGGATGCAAAGTCTCGCACATCTGCATAGTCAATTCCAATGACTGCTGCCTGTCCTCGTGTATCCAATGTTATCCTTGGAATCTTGTGTTCCAACTCTTCCATTGTCCTACCTATATAGCAAGCTCGTAGTACATTCTGCCAGGTTGTGACCGTTTCCTCTTCTTTCCGCGCCGATCTGTCCATTCGCTTTGTTATGAACTCTGCACGCTTATAAGGAATCTTCTTCATTTCTAAATAGTCATGCATGATCTGATTCGCAAGAATCGGCATATACTCCATAGATGGATTAGCCTTATGCCATGCCTCCGGATCATCCACTTCCTTCATATCATCGATCTCGCATACGAACGGGAAGTATCCCAGCAGATTTTCTCCTGTCTCCAGGATCTCAGCGCACATTGCTGATATCTCATCCAGCGGTCCGTCTCTCACATATCCGTCAGTCGTGATGATAAATTCTCGTGAATGCTTAACTTTACCTAAAGAGGATTCAAATACATTTATCTGATCGTAATTCTCATATGCGTGAATCTCGTTTAGCACCAGGCATCCAGTTCTTTTACCATCCTTTGTCTTTGCATTGGATGTGTTGTATTTCATTTCTGATCCGGTCACAAGGTTTGTTATCAGCTCTTTTGTTACGGAAAATTTTCCTTTGAACTTCTGGTTATCATGCAACATATCATAAGCCACTTTGAATGTATCCTTCGCCTGGCTCTCTGAGTTTGCCACAATTTCAACGTGGTAATTTTTCACTCCATATAACGGAGTCTGAAAGAAATTTACCAGTGGCACGATGAATCCATCTTTGCCATTTCCACGTCCTTCCTTGATGAAGAACTTTGAAAATACTGGAATGTCATCCACATACATAAATGCAAAGGCATAAATGAACTTTTGGAATGGAAATAGCTCATAGTAATTGGATTTACAATACTGTAAGCAATCCCTATATGTTTTCTCGTCAAAAAAAACATCGTCCCGCTTTAATATCGGCTTCACGATGTTTTCTATGAGCAATTTTCTTTTCTTGTTTATCCACTTCGGATGTTCTTCGGCATATTTGAGATAATAATCAATCTCTTTACAGATAACCATCTGTAGGATTCTCCGGCTCTGGTACCGGCTCTTTTAACTTCAGATCTGCCAGGATCTTCAGCATCGTAGCCGTTGTCTTTTGCAAATTGACCACTGATTCATTCGCCTTTTCTACAGTTACACCATTTCCATTTATCGTTTCATACCTTAGCCCTTTCGCCCTGATATCTGTGATTAATTTCTTTTTCAGCGACCAATAATACACATAATCATCAATCATGTCCATATAGAATTCCGCTTTCATCCCACGTAACTCCAACTGCCTTATCAATGACTCTTTCATAGCTTTTTGCGTCAATTTGCTCACCTCTTTTCACTCAAATCATGCCTTTTTTGCTGTTTTTATGCCAAAAAATACAGGCTTTTTACGCCTGTCTCTAAAAATTCTTTCTTATAGTAAATTTCCAAAAATGCCACCCCTACCCTTTTCACGCGAGTTTTCATTTTTTCTCCAGAGTCATGGCTACATCCCCGTTCTTCATTCAGAAAAAATCGCAGAGAATTGACCGGGGGGTACTACCATCTCTCTTCGCTCGCGAGCTTCTTCCTTCTCGCGAACCTCTTCGGAGCTCTTCCATGTCGCAGGTTGTGACACTGCGTACATAGACTTACCAAGTTATCATCATCAAGACCAAGTTCCGGATGTTCCTTCAGACCCTGGATATGATGTACCTCTTCAGCTCTCCATATCTTTCTGTCTCTTCCGATCAGCTGTGTGCCAGATACAGCTGCGTCTTTTATTCTCTTGCGGCAATCCTGACACTCGTAATGATCTCGATCTAATATCTGCATTCTCTTATGTTTCCATGCGGATGAGTTGTAAAACGCTTTTGCTTCTTTGTCTGTCATATTTTTTTATTTTGACGGTTTCTGTATCTGTAATAAGGAGTTCTAAAAAAGTAATTGCAGCAAACAAATGTACTGACGTATGAATAAATTCTTTCCAGAGTAAACCGCCAAACCTCTTCCCGGAATTCACGGCAACGAAAAAGACGACCTGTCGTCAGATCGCCTTTTTACCACGCTTACCGTCGGAGAACTTATTGTGAAAATGTCACGTCCGAAAAGCTCTTTTCTTTCGCTTCTCGATGTTATCATAATACCACAGATGTTACTGACATTCACTGACATCTTTTTCCGGAAGCCGAAAATTTACCAGTGCCTTCCCGTGAAATCGATAGATCTGCCGTTCTGAAAACTTCATCTTCTCTGCAATCTCCCACCAATCCATCCCACGGATATATCGGTAAAACAGCACGTCTTTCTCATTTTCGCTCCGCAGCCTTTTGATCTGCCGTACAATCTCCTGATATTCCACCATCCGTACATATCGTTCTTTTATCAGCTCCGATACCATACGGTCAAGCTCTGCAGCATAACCGGACAGATCTCCCTGACTGCTCCCGTGTGGCATCCCATCATTATTCATCGATGGGGAAATCTTCATAGATCGCAACTCTGCTATTTCCGCATTGATTCTATGTATCCTCCGGACATGGATCCTGTACTGTCTCAGATACTCTTTCTTTTTCTCATTTTCCGTCATTTCTTTTTCTTCGGTCTGCAATGGTATCCACCTCCGCTGTAATGTCATACTTCTTCGCCAGATATTCCGCAACGCTTACGCTCTGGTAAGCCGGTCGCTTAAATCTCTCCAACGCCTTTGCATCATGCCGGCTCTCCAACTCTTCATAATGCTGCTGTCTATCTCTCCGCTGCTCTTTTCTGCTTCGTTTCTCCTGCAAATTATCACCTTCTATCCTCTGAACACTTCCGGAAGCGGCATCCACGCCACAACCTTATACGGTTCTCCCTGTTCATCGAACCAGACACCTGTCTGGGAATAATACAATGTTGTTGCCTTATCTGCTCCCTCGATCGTGACCAGAAACTCCGCTGCATATGCATGCCGGACATAAGCCTCAATAAATTCCCGTTGATCTGGGAGTCTTTCTGTTGTTGGAATCCATCCGTTACTCATTATTCTCTGCCTTTCTTCGTGAAATCATGATAAATAATATTATCGGTTTCCTTCGGTTTTGCATCCTCCGATTTATCCCAAATATTCCCGATAACCTTCATCTTACACCTTTTTACATAATCTTCCGTTAATGGCATTGAATAGCAAAACGGTTCGCATTTGCTCAGAGCATCCGTCGGAATCGTTTCGTAGTGCCATCCAATTACACTGTCTATTACTTCTTCGCTTTCCACTTCTATGACGTTAAACTCTCCGAATACTGCTTTTACAAGATCAACCGGATTATCATGGCACATAAGGATATCATTCTCCCAGATCTTCTTTCCATTCTTATCCATGAGTCCAGTGTACCGGCAGATCGTATCCGAATCAACGAGATAGCTATTCTGTCTGCACGTATCTGCATTTTTAATGTCATATATGAACCATGCACCATATCTTTGAATTACATAGCCTTCAACCCATTCACCACCGTCAACTTTCTTCGCTCTAAAAAGAATCTCTCTATTCATATTCTTCCACTACCTCCAACTTCTTCAAATCCTCAATTAACCACGGTTCTTTGTCTGACCATTTGACCATAGGGAAATCAACATTAAACATCCACCATGATTTTTCCGTTTCGCATGCACTACTACTCCAACAATCAATTTGCTTGTATGGCTTTCTAGTATAAATATATAATGCACCAGACGGGTCTCTTGCAATATATTCTATATTCTCACTAAGATAATCCAGAAACGCCCTATCCTTCTTGCTTATCACTGGCTTTTCAATATACTCTGATTCAGCCCATTCTTTTATGTTCTTTCTGCAATCAGTAGAAAACAAACATACACTACATAAAATACTGTCACATGGAACGATACGCCCACTCCCTTTCATTATTGCAATACGACTTCCACTACAAGCAATATTCATAATCTCTTTTGCGTACTTCTCCTTATTCTTCATCTGTCCCACCTCGCTTAACAATTTCAATCGCTCTGTCAATAGTATTTGCAGTATTAAGATAAGCACAATCCTTATCTGCATCACCAGTGTTTGCCAGTGTCAGAAAGTAGCGCATCTTTAAATCTTCAAGTTCTTTCACAACTTTCCCCACGTCATAAGCTGTTGGCGCATGATTCAGCATATCTTCAATATCTGGAGTGCAAAACTCGTAGCCTCTCCCAAGGTACTTTGCAATTTCACCACTTGTAATCTTGTACGCATCAATTAGTCTCATAACCGCTTCTCCTATTCCACATTTTTATTGCTCCATCTCTTGTATCAGCATTGCCAGCTCGTCCGAAACATCTGCTGCATACCACCATATATCTCGCTCCACCGCCCAATACCTGCGGAGCTTCATGAGAAAACAGTTCACCTTCTCTTCCGCAAAACGGGCAAGGCTTTAATTTTTCCATCAGTTCTCACTCCCATTCACTTTTCAGCATATCTGCCTTAATCAACTCATAGATTATATCCAACGCTGTTCTATTATCCCTGTATCGGCAGTTCGCATCCTTATGTATTCTTGGATCGTTTTTATCCCAATCATTTACACCAAAATATGAATCACTGACAAACAGCATCTTACATCCTCTTGCAACACAGAGATAATAGCACTCTGATTCTTTTAGAGTCCCTTTACATCTTTTGAATCCAAATTTTTTGAACTCACTGGCTTTTACTGTTGGTTTTAGCATTACCTTTTCCCTCTTTTCGTCTTGTATTTATTCATCAACTTCCTGTTCAAGCCAATGTGCTTTACAATCTACGCATACCTCTCTACTTGATACTAGACTACCTTCTTTTCGGCAATATGCTCTTTTATCGCCTGCATAATATGGACAATTTATGTTGTAATAAATCATAGCTTCTTCGCTTGCACCACCATCATCAATGCTTACTCGGTTCAAGCGTGATTCCAAACCGTCCAACAATAGATTTATCATATATTCCCTATTTGTCATTCTGTTTTCTCCTTATACGGCTCTGGCAATGTCATCCATGCTATTACATCCAAAATTCGCCGCCCATCCGTGAAATTGATTCCATTCCAAAATGCTCTAAACGGGTATACCTTGTCTTGTTCGTTGCTTCCATATTTTGTTGTTACAAGATACACTTCAAGGTATTTTCCATCAAACACCGGATTTTCTTTTGGCTCTTCCGGCAGTCGTTCACTGCACGGAATCCATGCATTTTCCTTTAATGCCTGTATTCCTAACTCAATAGCTTTTGTCGTTTCCTCTGTCCAGCCCCATTCCATATGTTTCAGCAGTCTATCTATTGCTTGTTGATTATTCATCTTCAGCCTCCTCTTCTTTTGGAAATTGAAAAATAAAAGTTTCGGAAATTTGATCTCTTACTTTTCCCTCTTTTCATCTTCTTCAGCTGCTTTTATTTCATCCTCCTCCATCTCTCTTTCTTCTGCGATCTGGATGCAAATCACCGGTTTCCCTATTTTTTCATCTTTTATCATAAAAATTTCTTCCGGAATATACACTTTTCTTTTTTTGGGATTCGCTATAATAACACTCACCTGTGTACCATCGGCAAATTCTGCAAGGTATTCTTTTAATTCTCTGTTTTCCATATCCTTTACCACCCCATATCATTACGGTATCCAATTGCACTTGGATTTACCATGTATGATCTTTTCAGCTCCGATTCATCCAATTGGTGTTTCAACTGGCTTACTTTTTTCTTTAGTGCCCAGTTTTCTTTTAATACTGCCATGAGTTTTCAGCTATCTTTCTGATCACATTTCGTATCTTCTGAATAGTTTTCACACATCAGGCATACTTCTTTTTCAGTCATTGTTGCCTCCTTTCTTGTGTGGTTTTGGAAGCGGCATCCAGGCTTTTATATCTTTCCAATCGTTTCCACTTTCCAAACAATGTCCTACAATATCTATGCAGTTCTCATCGGTTCATACCTTTTTTCCGTCTGTTACTATTATTTCTTCACCATCTTCCGGCATCGGGCAGTCCAGATAATAGACTATATCATCCGGGATTCCTTCCTCTTCCCGTTCAGCATCTAATATCACATGCCATTTCACCGGAATCCATTTCAAGATCATTCCAGTCTCTTCTAAATCCTCATATTCTGCCAGCTTATTACAGCACGCCTGGTGTCCGTTTTTTCTCAAATCCATTCTTGGTATAGCGTGTCGGTCTTCTCCTTCGCCAATCCATTCTGTCAATCTATCCATTGTTACCCCTTCCTGCGCCATGATTCCACGCCTTCCATTCCTTCTTTACTGGTCAACTGCTGCCACTCCCAGTTTATATACGATCTCACTATTCCTTTCTGGTTTCTGACCTGCACATGGTGTGGATAGATTCCAAGGATCGTGACCTTTTCCGTAGCGAGTCTGGTTTTACCTCCCTTCTGGGAAATCCTGCGCCTTAACTGTACTTTGCCTCCAACTTTCATTTTTCTGTTCCTTTCTGTCTTACCTTGCGCATTTTCTTGCTTACCGGGTATATGAACGCCCGCATATTGCCGGGTTTAGTCGTCTTCCTCTTCATCTTTCTCACCCTCCCGGTTCTCTAAAATGATTCCGTTTGCATTTATATCTCCGTCCGCTTTTACCATAATGTACCTTTCTCCGTTAATCATCTCTAAGGTAACAAGGTCCGTTCTGTCTGCGCTTACTGTTACATGTGCATCCGGAAGACCAATCTCAAATGTCTTCGTGCTTACTGTGTTGTCCGCATCGATTTCAGCCGCGTCACAGTCTTTTGTTTTTTCTGCTGCCAGTTCCGGATCTATCCCGATGCTTTTTAATACGTTTTCCAGCTCCGCGCCTTTTAATATCCGGTTGTTGGATTCTGCTTTTATTTCACGGATTCTTCCAAGGTAATGATAAATATCTTTCGCCTGTTCCAGGCTTACTTTTCCGTCTGCTGCATTTAACCCTTCCCTAAAAGCTTCTTTTTGCTCTTTTGGTGTGGATGGCATCCCGCATCGGAGTGTCTGTGCGATCAGGCCTGCGTCCGGTTTATCCGGAACTTTGCTGTAGTACCAGATATGTTCCGGATCTTCGTGGCGGTCTGTAAATGCCGGATATAAAAATCCTTGCGTCGGCATACTTACTACCCAGTCTCTTGTACGTTCCTGAATATCTGCCAGTTCTGGTTTATAAGATAATCCTGCTGCCGATAAGCTTACCGGGCAGATACATCCGATCATGTACTCATAAACCTCTTCACTTTCATCCAGATCCGCTCCGTCCGTGGCAATTCCCGGAATGTCGTAGGTTCCACTGGCAATTAGAATCAGGGAATACCCTTTATTCAATATGCCAATAGACTCTGCAATCTCTTCCAGGAAGATCTGGCGTACATCATTGTCTTCTAACCCTGTTTTTACAATCGTGGCCAGATGCTGCTTTCTTGTTTTCTCCTTAAAATCCAGCTGAAACATATTTCTTCCAGGCTTTCCAGATAAAACCTTTTTGAAGATATCCAGGTATTTGAACGTTTCCGTCTCTTCGAGGTTTAAAAAGTTTTTGACAAATTCCAACCTGCAGTTCCGGTTATTATCTACGATATATCCGGTTATCCTTGTGATATTGTACCTGTCTATTGTTAGAGTTCTTTTGATCTCCAGTAACTCTTTCTTCATGTCGCTCCTTTCTGGCTGCCGCACCGGGCAGCCATGCACTCTGCGAAATTGTGATATATTAACTTCCTGTGGTGCCTATAAATAATTCTTTCCGGCGTTTTTCATCCATTCTTCCCTTGTATGGGTTCTTTCGTAAACCTCCTGGGCTTTCGCCATCAGGATCCGTGCGTTCTTGGCATTGTTGTGAACTGCTGCCGGTCCGTTCCGGTGATGTTCCAGGCAGAGATTTACTTTTAGCCCTTCCGCCTCTGCAAATGCATGGGTATTACCAAACAAAACATGATGCTCTTCCAGATATGGCTTATATGTAAAATCTCCATCCAGTAACATGCACAGGTAGCACCGGCGGTCGCCTTTTGGCTGCATAATGCTTTTTTTGTGCTTCTTACGTTTCTTCTTGATTGGTTTCGGAAACATCATATTCATCGATCAACACCTCCCCGTTTTGATCTACTTTTTCGTTTAAATACAGATACCATTCCTGTGAACTGTGTACTTTTTGGGTTGTCTCTGCAAGGTACAGAGCTGCATGATACAAGGGAATTGTCTGGAGATATTCCCGGCGGGTTAATTTGATTTTTGGAAATGTGGCCAGATATTCTTCTACGGTTATATTTTTCGGGCAGGCATCCGGTTTCCAGTCTTCTACACTTAACTGCTCCATCTTAGGACTCCTTTTTGTATAGCTCATGGTTGCCGTAAACCAAATCCGCCTCTTCTCTTTCATAACTCCAGCCATAACGCATTAAGATTTTGAAGCATTCCTGGTATCTCTTTCCGGCATCCTCTTTGTATTCTCCGGAATACTCTACTAAATCCCCGGTATAATCATCCATCATGTTGTTCATTGCAATCAGGAGCAACACCTGCGTATCCAGTGTTTGCATTTTTTCTTCTGCTTCTTCCTTTTCTTTCTCATCCGCATCATACAGGCTTTTCCCGGTAAAAAATTTTAGAACCATTCCATTTCCTAACCAACAGGACTTCTCCATCATGTTCCGGATCATCTTTTCAATGATTTTCTGGCGTTCCTCATCTTTTAGCAGTTCGATTTTTCCGTCTGCTATTGTCCGGATGAATTCTTTTTTTCTTTCATTCATTTTTTTCTGTAAAGCTTTCAACTGCTTTATCTTTTTTCTCTGCCTGTCCCATTCTGTTTCAACCTTTTCTGATTTCGGGAGTTTTTTCACTACATCAATCCCATTCCAACCATCCAGATAATACAGTTCTTTTCCGCGGATATTGATTCTCTTTGGTGGTTCTTTCTCCAGATTGAACGTTTTTACCGCTTTTAGTTCTGTCGTATACTTCTTTTTCTCAATCTCCTTTGGTGCTTTCTTGATTCCTGCTGCCTCCAAGAGTTCGACAATAATCTTTTTATTCTTCTCCCTCTCCCTGTTTTTAATCTCTGCTTCTACTTTCCACTGGATCTGCCTGGAGTCCGCTGCATTTTTTAAGATTTGGTTTCTGGTTTCAACATCCTCGATTCTCGACAGTTGGGCAAGGTCTTTTAGATTTAGCTGATATACCCCGTTCTCATCCGTCTTTTCCTTCACCAGATCCCGGTCAAGCTTCGCGATCTCCAACCTCCGGTGGACGGTTGTCCTGGAAAATCCGGTCTTCTCTGCAATCTGTTCTTCCGTATCTCCAAGGTCAAGCATCATCTGGAATCCTTCTGCCTGTTCCAATGGTGTCAGGTCGATGCGCTGCATATTCTCTTCCAGCATGGTTCCGACCTGGTCTTTGTAACTCATGTCCTGCACGATCCGGCACGGATACATAGTTACGCCTGCCATTTTTCCGGCAGCGAACCGGCGGTGCCCGATGATCAGCGTGTATCCTTCTTCATGGTGCGCCCGGTTTTCATCCCAGTGCCCTGGAACGACCGTAAGGTTCTGCATAATTCCTTTCTTCTTGATTGACTCACTCAGCTCCGTCAGATCACCCAGGTCTTTTCGTGGGTTATCCGGATGCTGGTGAATCAGCTTGGCGTTGATATTCGTGATTCCACTGGTTGTCATTTCAAATTCCTCTCTTTCTCGGTGTTTTCAAGGTTTTCTCCTGTTTTTATCTCATTTTTGACTGTAGTCTATCGGAATACCGTGTAGACTCAGAAAATTCAAGAGTTACACGGTGTTTTTGTGTCTGCTCATACAGTTCCTGCCAGAGCTCTTTGTTCTTGATCTCTTTTCCATGTGGTCTGCGCCACTCTTCCCGTTTCCATTTGTCCATGTTTCCTTCGTTTATGGTTGTGACCAGGAACTGATCCGGCGTGTAGACAGTCACTTCACACGGTCGGAGCATTCTCAGACCGACAAGGATAGCGATCATGCTCATTCTGTGGTAGGTCGTGTTCTGTTCGGTCTCGATCTGTGCTTTCACTGCCGGTCCTTTCTTAGTCTCGCATTCTACCAGAGCGATACACTTTCCGTTTTTTGCTGTTGGTCCCCGGAAGTTTACCTCTGTGTATAGTTCTATCTTCATCTTCTCTCCTTATCCGGATCATTTCGTAGTGTCTGTACGGGAATCCGGTTGCTTTGTTGATCCCTTCGTAAAAAGAATCCTTGACTATGTAATATCCCCTTGGTGGTTTCGGTTCTTTCGGCCACCGGTATAAAATCTTTGTTTGGGGTTCTGGAAGCGGCATGTTTCGAGACGTAGAAAAATTGGCTTCTGCAATCTCATGATCCAGTACGCCCTCATCCACGTATTTTTTCTGGGTTTTCTCGTTTTTGGTAACATATTGCGCCAGCTTCCGGAACTCACCTTTTTCGTAGAGTAACTGCTTGTTTCGGACTTTCCCATGCTTCCATGCTGCAGCTATGATCAAATCAGTGTCCGGAATTCGGTTCAGAACTACATGGACGTGCCAGTTACCGGACGGGGTACATTCAATATTGCGGATCCAGCGGAGCTCCTGTCCTCTTTTCTTGTATTCCTTCTTGCAGAACAGGTAAAACTCTTTGAAATCCTGCTTTGCCTGCTTCATGTCCGACGGACGTTCCTCTTTCGGATATGTCAAGGTGAAAAAGTAGTCATTGACCTTGAAATACATCCGGAGTCTGTGTCTGGCTTTCCTCTCCCTGGTCCACTGGTTGACCTGCTCCACTTCCTCCGGTGTGGCTTTCTTCTTCTTGGCTCTCTTCTCTCCCGGTGCTCCATACCTTCCATCCAGATATTCCTGTCTCTCTATTACGTTTCCCAAATCGTATGTCACTCGTCTGATTCTCATAGCGTGTCCTCATAACTTTAATAGTCTTATCAAGTTATTAAAAAGGGCGGTCGCCCTGTAAATACTTGACTTTTCATCCGCTAAAAGGTACACTATAAGTGCTTGGTTTATTCGTGTACCTTTATGGTTGCGGCGCTTGCGATATTTCTTTTCGCAAGCGTTTTTTATTCTTCTTTCAAATACGAAAAATTCATTTTCAAAAATACCATCAGTGCTTCTGCATCATCTGGTGCTTCAATGTCTTCCCCGGCCACTATTGCAAATACGACATCTCCCAGGATCGGCCATCCGTGTTTGTCTGCATCATAGAAATAGCTTCCTAGACGATTTACTTCTTTCTGTTTGCTCCGTCCATCTTCATCCACTAGCATGATCATCGGCATTTTAAACGTCTCATACAAGGTTTTTGTGCTTACAGTTTCAAAATGCCCGCCTACTGCTTTCTGCAGATCACGGAAATCATCAAAATCTACATTTATTATCGAAATAATGTTATCCGGTGTTACTTTTACTGTTTTCACTGCTTGTCCTCCAATACTACTGTTTTTCTGCCAGCTTCTTTCAGGCTGTCTACATATTGTTCCAAATATGGGATTGCATTTTGTTTGAAATACTCGGAATCACGGTTGACTCTTTCTATTGATTTCAAAGTCTCAATCCACTCATCCAGCTTCTCCACCCGAATCCGCTTCTTACGCTGCTTCTCCTCCGGCATGCTCCTTCGCCTCCCTTATTTTCCTTTTCCGATATTGGTGCTCTTGATACCAAAAACATTCCAGTGCAAACGCTCCGGCGGCAAACGTGACTATTCCAAGTGCTTCATATAAATAAAACAGTTCCTGACTCTTTTCCGAACCGCCACCAACCATAAGCACAAATCCCAAAATAATAGTCGCTTTACTTAATGCCTTTGCAATTTTATAAAACATCTCTTATCCCTCCTTTGCTTGTCCAACCGGTACCGCTTACGCGGTTTTCTCCTTTTTTCTCTCTGCAGCTTCGATCAGAACTCTGAAAAATCCATCTGCACATTGCTGCATTTCCTCTTTCGTCTTTTTAAAACAATCATCATGCACCCGTATGGTTGCGTTTCCGATCTGCATGGTTTCAACAATCATCTATCATCACGTATAATCCAATTATCCTCTTTTGAGGGTAATGGATTATTCTCCTTTCTCCCAACATCTTGGGTTTTATTGAATACTCCATTATAATACTTAAAGCACTGTGGATCTGTACCTATATCATTACAGCTTTGACTGTTCGGAGGTGACTCAGACCACAGCTTTTCGTCTATTACTGGTAATTAGTTTGTTAACGCTTGACGTTTCTATTTACGTGATTACACAGCCGAACTCTCTGTGGAAGACAGCAGTGCTAAATATTATTTCAGGAGGTAAATCTCTATGTCCATGTACTTTGTTGGAATTGATATTTCCAAGTACAAACATGATTGTTGCATTATTTCTGCAGCCGACCAGCAGATTGTTTCTAAATTTACCATCACTAATGATAAGGATGGTTTTGAACAACTGCTGATTTCTCTTAATTCTCTCTCCAATTCTGAGGATATAAAAATAGGGTTTGAATCAACTGCCCATTATGCCCTCAATCTTGAACTCTTCCTTGAAAATGCCAACCACAGCTTTATGGAAGTTAATCCAGTCCTCATCAAGGAATACAAAAAATCAACTACTTTAAGGCGAACCAAAACCGATTCTGTTGACTGTGAATCAATAGCTCGGTGGTTAATGACTGTTGAGTACAAACCCCATTCAAAAGGATTTTACCACGCTTATTCCTTGAAGTCACTAACTCGTTTGCGAGATAGATTAATTCGTCAACGTTCTTTTTATCTTGTGAAGATAACAAATGTTTTAGATCATACCTTTCCAGAATTTAAACCTTTTTTCAATGAACGGCTTTCCAAAACTGCTATCTATCTCCTTGAAAACTATGGTTCTGCTGAAAAAATGGCTCATATGAATTCTGTGTCTTATGACAAACTACGCTGTATTTCAAGAGGTAAATTTTCTATACAACAGTTCCTTCGTTTGAAAGAATTGGCTGCTAACACAGTTGGTGTCAATAATTCTATCTTTGACATTGAATTAAACAGTTTGCTGACCTTATACAACTCTCTCTGCAAGGAAATAAAAAACCTTGAAGCCGAGATTACTAGACTTATTGAAGAAGTACATCCTCACTATATGTCCATCCCTGGTATCGGTCCTATTTCAGCAGCTGTTATTTATGCTGAATATGGTGACATATCAAACTTTTCCAATCCCAGTCAGATGCTTGCGTTTGCTGGAATTGAACCAGGAATAAATGACTCCGGCACTGAGTCTCATGGTGGCAGAATGGTAAAACATGGTTCTTCCCAACTACGTTACGTTCTGCTTAATGCTTGCCTTCCCTTAATCCGTTTTGACTTAACCTTTGCAACCTATTATGCAAAGAAACGGGCAGAAGGCAAAAAACACCGGGTAGCTATTACTCACGTTGCAAAGAAACTGATTAGAGTCATCTATGCATTGGAGAGGCAAGATGTAGACTTTAACGCTCAGAAACTACGTTAATATCTTCCCTATATATTTATCTGCTCCATCTGAAATACGATATTTTCAGATGGTCTATTAAAGTTACCCTTTTTTATTACACAAAATTTCTCAAAAAAACTCTTGACTATTTATAGTTTGTCACCTACAAC
>SKET01000484.1_pt1 | contig 33322 bp, 29 predicted proteins | sample 4841461 | NCBI WGS metagenome assembly SKET01 (sample SAMN11008802, study PRJNA524170) | human gut metagenome | biome: Human fecal sample; material: Feces; isolation source: fecal sample from pouch patient p5 | host: Homo sapiens | place: Israel: Tel-Aviv | collected 2014-02-13
TCTTAACTGATATATTTCTAGTTTATCTTCATAACTTAATTTCATACAAAAACACCCCAATTGTTAGATTTTTTTCTGTCTAACTTTTGGGGTGCAGGTCATATTATACCAACTTATTTTTTAAGCTAAATAATTGTGAGCGCTTCAAATATATGGTATAGTTACTTTAATTAATAAGATAATCGAGGTTATTTCTATGAGTAAAATTGTTGTAATTGGAGCAAATCATGCTGGTACAGCTTGCATAAAAACGATCTTAACTAACTATGGTTCTGAAAACGAAGTGGTGGTATTTGATCAAAATTCAAATATTTCATTTTTAGGATGCGGTATGGCTTTGTGGATTGGTCAGCAAATTTCAGGACCAGAAGGGCTTTTTTATTCAAGCAAAGAAGAACTTGAGCAGTTGGGTGCAAAAATTTACATGAATTCTCCTGTAGAGTCAGTTGATTACGATAAGAAATTAGTGACAGCTCTGGTTGATGGGAAGCCTCACCTAGAAAGCTACGATAAATTAATTTTTGCGACAGGTTCAACTCCAATTATTCCACCAATTAAAGGCGTAGAATTAAAAGATGGAAGTCAGGAGTTTGAAGCTAAGCTGGAAAATATTCAATTTGTAAAACTCTACCAAAATGCACAAGATGTTATTGAAAAACTTAAAGAAAAAGATATTTCACGTGTTGCCGTAGTGGGTGCTGGTTATATCGGGGTTGAATTGGCAGAAGCTTTTCAGCGTAAAGGAAAGGAAGTAACTCTGATTGATGTTGCAGATACGTGTCTTGCAGGTTATTATGATGAAGATTTAAGTGCTATTATGACAAATAATCTTCAAGCTCACGGCATCAAGTTAGCTTTCGGAGAAACCGTTAGAGAAGTTGTCGGAAAAACAAAAGTTGAGAGGATCATCACGGATAAAGCAAGTTATAATGTTGATATGGTTATCCTTGCTGTTGGCTTTAGACCAAATACAAGCCTTGCTGCTGGAAAAGTTGAACTTTTCAAAAACGGTGCTTTTCTCGTGGATAAAAAACAAGAAACAAGTCTCTCTGGCGTTTATGCAATTGGTGATTGTGCAACTATTTATAACAATGCTTCTTGCGAAACGGACTATATCGCCCTTGCTTCAAATGCAGTAAGAACTGGTATTGTTGCTGCTCATAATGCATGTGGTCATAATCTTGAAGGAATTGGGGTGGAAGGATCAAATGGTATCTCCATTTATGGCTTAAATATGCTATCAACTGGTTTAACGCTTGAAAAAGCAAAAGCTAAAGGCTTTGACGCAGAAGAAGTAGAATACAGCGATAAACAAAAACCAGATTTCATCGAGAAAAATAACTTCGAAGTCACTTTAAAGATTGTTTATGACAAAGAAAGTAGACGTGTATTGGGTGCTCAGATGCTGGCTATGACAGATGTTTCATTAGGTATTCATCTTTTCTCGCTAGCTATTCAAGAAGGCGTAACGATTGATAAATTAGCTCTCACAGATTTGTTCTTCTTACCTCACTTCAATAAGCCGTACAATTACATTACAATGGCTGCCTTAAATGCGAAATAAGACACAAAAAAAGCTATCCTTACGGGTAGCTTTTTATTTTAAAAACTTGAAATTAGTTTTTGCAAGCAGAAGCGAATTCTTCTTTAGAGAAAGCTTCGTCGATGATAGCTTTCAATTCTTTAGCAGAAGCTTCCATTTTTTGTTGTTCAGCATCATTCAATGGAATGTTAACTGGACGAACGATACCGTGTGCACCAACGATAGCTGGTTGACCGATGTAGCAGTCAGTTACGTTAGCGTATTGACCTTCTTGGAATACAGAAAGTGGAAGTACTGCATTTTCATCGTTAAGGATTGCTTTAGTGATACGAGCAAGCGCAACAGCGATACCATAGAATGTAGCACCTTTTTTGTTGATGATTGAGTAAGCAGCATCACGAACACCTTCGAAAAGTTCAACCAATTCAGCTTCTTCAACGTTTTGAACGTCTTTAAGGTAGCTTTCAAGGTTTACACCGGCAACGTTAGCGTGTGACCAAACAGCGAATTCTGAGTCACCGTGTTCACCCATGATGTATGCGTGAACTGAACGAGCATCAACATCAAGTTTTTCAGCCAATGCTTGACGGAAACGAGCTGAGTCAAGTGAAGTACCTGAACCGATAACGCGTTCTTTAGGGAATCCAGAGAATTTCCATGTAGAGTAAGTCAAGATGTCAACTGGGTTTGCAGCAACCAAGAAGATTCCTTTGAATCCAGATTTAACAATTTCAGTTACGATTGATTTGTTGATAGCAAGATTTTTACCAACAAGGTCAAGACGAGTTTCACCTGGTTTTTGTGGAGCACCTGCAGTGATAACTACAAGGTCAGCATCTGCACAGTCTTCGTATTTAGCTGCGTAGATTTTTTTAGGTGAAGTGAAAGCAAGAGCGTGGCTAAGGTCTTCAGCATCCCCAACAGCTTTGTTGAACAATTGTGGGATTTCGATGATACCAAGTTCTTGAGCGATTCCTTGGTTTACAAGTGCGAATGCGTAAGAAGAACCTACGGCACCGTCACCAACAAGGATAACTTTTTTGTGTTGTTTAGTTGCAGTCATTTATCTAAACATCTCCTTAAATTTTTTAGGCTGACGCCCATACGAATAATATTTTAACATGTTAAGTGAGAAATGTCACGAACTTATTGTAAAAATTTGAAAAAAGAAGAAAGCAAAAAATTTAGGCGAAAACCTTAAAAGTTAGTGAATTTTTCACAATGATTTTACTGAATTTTTGCCATATTATTATTTTGAAAAAGCTTAGGAAAACTTTGGTAGTTTATCTGACATTTAGTTAATAGGTAGTAAAAGGAGATTGGTTATGGTGTGGTTTTAAAGCTCCATTTATGGTATAATATAGTTGAGTTTTACACTAGAAAAGGAGTGTTTTTCCTTAATGCAGGATAAGAATTTAATTGACGTTAATCTAACTTCAGAAATGAAGACAAGTTTTATTGATTACGCCATGTCTGTTATTGTTGCTCGTGCTCTTCCTGACGTACGTGATGGATTGAAACCAGTTCATCGTCGTATCTTATACGGGATGAATGAGCTCGGTGTGACGCCAGATAAACCTCATAAGAAATCTGCACGTATCACCGGTGATGTTATGGGTAAATATCACCCACACGGTGATTCATCAATTTATGAAGCTATGGTTCGTATGGCGCAATGGTGGAGCTACCGCCACATGCTTGTCGACGGACACGGAAATTTTGGTTCTATGGATGGTGACGGTGCAGCCGCACAACGTTATACTGAAGCACGTATGAGTAAGATTGCTCTTGAAATGCTTCGTGATATTAACAAAAATACTGTTGATTTCCAAGATAACTACGATGGTAGTGAACGCGAACCACTTGTTTTGCCATCACGTTTTCCTAACTTGCTCGTTAACGGTGCGACAGGCATTGCCGTTGGTATGGCAACTAATATTCCACCACACAACTTAGGGGAATCTATCAATGCCGTTAAACTGGTTATGGATAATCCTGATGTTACAACACGTGAGTTGATGGAAGTATTGCCTGGTCCTGATTTCCCAACAGGAGCGCTTGTTATGGGTAAATCTGGAATTCATAAAGCCTATGAAACTGGTAAAGGGTCTATCGTTCTTCGATCACGTACTGAAATCGAAACAACTAAGAGCGGTCGTGAACGTATTGTTGTCACAGAATTCCCATACGGAGTTAACAAGACAAAAATTCACGAACACATCGTTCGTTTAGCACAAGAAAAACGTATCGAAGGAATTACTGCTGTTCGTGATGAATCAAGCCGTGAAGGTATTCGATTTATCATTGAAGTGCGTCGTGATGCTTCTGCAAACGTTATTCTAAACAACTTATTCAAACTTACTAGCTTGCAAACAAATTTCAGCTTTAACATGCTTGCTATTGAAAATGGTGTCCCGAAGATTCTTTCTTTGAAACAAATCATTGTTGATTACATTGAACACCAAAAAGAAGTTATTGTTCGTCGTACAGAGTTCGATAAAGCCAAAGCTGAAAAACGTGCTCACATCTTAGAAGGTTTGTTAATTGCTCTTGACCATCTTGATGAAGTTATTAGCATTATTCGTAATAGTGAAACTGATGTCATTGCGCAAGAAGAATTGATGAGCCGATTCAACCTATCTGAACGTCAAAGTCAAGCTATCCTTGATATGCGTCTTCGTCGTTTGACAGGATTGGAACGCGAAAAAATTCAAGCCGAATACGATGACCTTCTCGCATTGATTGCTGATTTGGCTGATATTTTGGCAAAACCAGAACGTGTTATCACAATCATCAAAGAAGAAATGGATGAGATTAAACGTAAATACGCTGATCCACGTCGTACTGAATTGATGGTTGGTGAAGTTCTTTCACTTGAAGATGAAGATTTGATTGAAGAAGAAGACGTCTTGATTACTCTTTCAAATAAAGGATACATCAAACGTCTTGCTCAAGACGAATTTCATGCTCAACGCCGTGGTGGACGAGGTGTTCAAGGAACTGGTGTTAATGACGATGACTTCGTTCGTGAATTAGTTTCTACGAATACCCATGACCATGTATACTTCATGACCAATAAAGGACGCGTTTACCGCTTGAAAGGTTATGAAATTCCTGAGTACGGTCGTACGGCTAAGGGATTGCCAATTGTTAACCTTCTAAAACTTGATGAAGGTGAAACTGTTCAAACTATTATCAGTGCAAAAGGCAGCGATGATAACGAAAATTACTTGTTCTTCATCACAAGACAAGGTGTTGTGAAACGTACCAAAGAATCTGAATTTAGCAATATCCGACAAAATGGTCTTAAAGCCCTTAACTTAAAAGAAGGTGATGAGCTAATCAACGTTATCCGAACAAACGGTAATGATGATATTATCATCGGAACTAAGACTGGTTACAGCGTTCGCTTTAACGAATCTGATGTTCGTAGCATGAGCCGTTCAGCAACTGGTGTTCGTGGTGTTAACCTTCGTGAAGGCGATGAAGTTATCGGTGCTTCACGTATTACAGATGACCAAGAAGTTCTTGTCATTACTGAAAAAGGTTATGGTAAACGCACACTAGCTTCTGAATATCCAACTAAAGGTCGTGGTGGTAAAGGTATCAAGACTGCTAATATCACTAAGAAAAATGGTCAATTGGCTGGACTTGTAACAGTTAACGGCAATGAAGATATCATGGTTATCACAGACACAGGTGTTATGATTCGTACAAGTGTCGCTGATATTTCTCAAACTGGTCGTGCAACATTGGGTGTTAAAATCATGCGTCTTGACCAAGATGCGAAAATCATGACCCTTGCTCTTGTCCAACCAGAAGAAGAACAAGAAACTGAAGAAGTAGAAGATTAGAATAATGAAAAAGAAGAAAACACATCGTTTTTTGACTTTCCTTAGGATTACACTTTGTTTAGTGCTATTACTTTTAGGACTTGCCTTCATTTTTAATAAATCCATTTGTAATTTTTTAATTGGCCATCAGTCAAATCATTATCAAATCAATAAAGTCTCTAAAAAGAGGATTAAAGATAATCAAAATGCTAAAGTGACTTATGATTTCTCAGTAGTTGAACCTGTAACAGTCGAATCAGTGTTAAAAGCTCAGTTGGCTAATGTTGACCTTCCTGTGATTGGCGGTATTGCCATACCAGATCTTGGTATTAATCTCCCAATTTTTAAAGGGTTGGGAAATACTGAGTTGTCCTATGGTGCCGGTACCATGAAAGAAGATCAAGTAATGGGTGGACAAAATAACTACGCTCTTGCTAGTCATCATGTTTTTGGCATTTCTGGTTCATCTAAGATGTTGTTTTCACCTTTAGAGAATGCTAAGGTTGGGATGAAGATTTATCTTACAGATAAATCGACTATCTATACTTATGTTATCACCGGAAAATTTTTAGTGACACCTGACCGTTCAGATGTTTTAAATGATGTTCCTGATCAAGCTTTGGTCACTCTAGTAACTTGCACTGATCAGCAAGCAACTGAACGAATTGTTGTTAGAGGTAGTTTAGAATCATCTATTGCCTATAATCAAGCAGCAAATGACATTCACAAAGCATTTGATTATTCTTACAATCAAATGGCCTTTTAGAGAAAAAAGCTGAGAGTAAGATTTATTCTCGGCTTTTTCTAAACATACATTAACAAGGAGATTTTTATGAAATTAAACGCAGTTCACCATGTGGCTCTTATCGTATCTGATTATGACAAATCGCGTGACTTTTACGTTAATAAACTTGGTTTTGAAATCATCCGTGAAAATCATCGCCCAGAACGTCATGATTATAAGCTCGATTTGAAGTGTGGCACTATCGAACTTGAGATTTTCGGTAATAAAACATCAGATCCAGCTTATGTTGCACCACCAAAACGTGTTGGGCAACCAGAATATCATATGGAAGCATGTGGTCTTCGTCATTTAGCTTTTTACGTTGAAAATATTGAAGCCTATAAGGCTGAGCTCGAAGATATGGGAATTTACGTGCAACCTATCCGTCACGATGATTATACCGGTAAGAAAATGACGTTCTTCTTCGACCCAGATGGTCTACCGCTAGAATTACACGAGTAGAATGTGAGTAAATAACAGTTTTTTTGCAGACGCTTTAAAGAAGAAGTGCTATAATTAAATACCTAAGTGAAAGGAATTAGTTAAGATGAAATTTAAAAAGACACTCATGGCTTGTGCGCTAGCATTGTTCTCAACTCTTACAGTTGGCCATGTTCAAGCAGCAAGTAACTCAGTTCAAGATGTCATTGATGAGACCTATGTGCAACCAGATTACGTGCTGGGTTATTCTTTATCGGATGATCAACGCAATCAAACCTTATCATTGCTTGGTTATGATAGTTCAAAAGACACAAACGTCAAAACAATCACAACAAGTGCTTATGCTCAAATTATGGATGTCGCTGATGATCCAAGTTTGCAATTATACTCATCAGTTAAAATTCAAAAATTGGGCTCTTCAGAGACATTAACGGTTAATATTGTCACTCCTGAAAATATCACAAAAGTAACGTCAGATATGTACCGCAACGCTGCAGTAACACTTGGTATCGAACATGCCGCAATCACTGTTGCCTCACCAATTCCAGTGACAGGTGAATCAGCTTTGGCTGGAATTTATTATTCACTTGAAGAAAATGGTGCTAAAGTTTCTGATGAAAGCAAGCAATTGGCTCAAGAAGAATTGAATACTTTGTCTACTATCAATACTGAAAATCAAGGTACAGATGGTTATGACGCCGATAAATTAAATGTTGCTTTAGCTGATATCAAATCAGCAGTAGCAGATGCCGGGTCTAACGTGACAAAAGATGATGTTCGTAAAATCGTTGATGAAACACTTGATAACTATAAATTGAAAGACGTGTTATCAAATAACCAAATCAACATGATTGTTAACTTTGCTTTCAACCTTTCAAAATCAAGCATCATTGATAGCAGTAGCTTCAAATCAGCCTTGGCTTCTTTGAAGGACAGTATTGTTTCAAATGCAGGTTCATCATTCAAGGGTATTAACTTGAATTTTGATTCATCAAGCGCTTTAGAATCAGGAAAAGGCTTCTTGGCTAACATCTGGCAAGCTATTGTCAACTTCTTTAAAAACTTGTTTTAATAGTAAGCTGGATTTTTTAAAGAACTTTTGCCCCTAACTTATTTATGTTACAATAAAAATACCCCATATTTTGTGAGGTATTTTTTCGTTTTTATAAAGAAACCTGATACTAAGGAGAATAGATGAAAAAAATTAAAAGAACCTCCTTTAGCATTAGGTAGCTTAGGCTTGTGCTTTTTTCATTAGGAAACACCTTGGGAGATTATTCAACTCTTTTACGCGATATACTAGGTGGTATAGCTTTTGTTTTATATTTACCATTACTGACGGCATTTGTAAAATCTTTTAAGAACTATAGACTTGCACTTAAAAATCTGCTAACAGCCTCAATTTTTCCAACACTCTTAATGCAAGGAATGCTGATGATTGTCTATCAGGATGTCTTTCCAGAATGGTATGGATTTACCGAGGGAATCTTCCGAACGATTTGGTGGCTGTCTTTTATTGCATTGATTAGTTACATTGTTATCTTTTCAAAAAGATTTCTATGGAATTTTGAGCTAAGTAACGTCTTTCCATCATGGGCAGTTCTGTATATAGGAATAGGAATCTCTAGTTTAACTGTTCCCTGGACGGGATACTCTCAACTAGGTAAAACTATCTTTATTTATCTCTTACTTGCTTTAATAGTTCTTCTGCCGACGATTTTTCTAAGATTATGGAAACATGGAATTCCTGACGATGTAAAATCTAACCTAGCTACACTGTGTGCTCCAGCCTTAGTGGCAGTAGCTTATCTTAATGCTTTTGAAACTATCTATCGTCCATTACTTTTAGGATTGATTATCCTGTCGCAGATGTTATACCTTACCGTTCTTTATTTTGCTCCAGGAATTTTAAAAAGCCTCTTCAATCCAGGTTTTTCAGCTTTAACTTTTCGTTTGATTGTTACGGCAATTGCATTAAAAGGAGCAGTTAATTATTTTGAAGGCTTATATTTTTTTGTATGTCATCGAGTTAGTACTAGCAATTTTAATTGTGATAAGAGTGGTTGCAGGATATATTAATTATTTTACAGATTAAAGAGAAAAACGTATTTTTTAAAGAGAGCGATACTCTAGTTAGCGGTCTTTTGTTGTATTTTAAAAGATATTTTTTCATTTTTTTCAGAAAATTTACACAAAAAAGATTGACTTTCTTTAGTTTGAGTTGTAAAATAAACCTTGCATAATTCAGAATTATCTGAAAATTGAAAGTTTATTTAGAAAGAGGTCTGGTTTATGACTGAAAGCAAAGAACAACAGTCGACTTGGCGTACTAAACTTAAAGCACTTGGCCCTGGTATTCTAATGGCATCAGCTGCCGTTGGCGGCTCACACATCGTTTCTTCTACACAAGCAGGAGCTATCTACGGATGGCAATTGGCTTTGCTGATCATTTTGATTAATATTTTTAAATATCCATTTTTCCGTTTTGGTTCTCAATACACAATGGAAAATAATAAAAGCTTGATTGAAGGCTATACTGAAAAGGTAAAGGTTGGTTAGCTGTTTTCTTCATTTTGAATGTTTTCTCAGCAATCGTTAATACCGCTGGAGTTGGTATTCTTTGCGCAGCAATTTTATACAACGTCTTCCCAAATGGCTTTGGATTGAGCATTTCACAATTGACTACTATCATTATTGTTATTATTTGGGCAATGTTGGTTATCGTTTCCTTGATTCTCTTGCAAAATGGGTGATGACAGCCTTGACTATAGCAACTGTTTTAGCGGTTGTTGTTGCATTATTCAAACACCGTGAATACGCTCCAAACTTTGAAGCACCAACACCATGGCGCATGGCAGCTTTACCATTTATCGTTTCATTAATGGGTTGGATGCCTTGCCCAATCGAAATTTCAGCTATCAACTCAATGTGGTCTGTTGAAAAGCGTAAAACCGTTAACATGTCAGAAGATGATGCTGTCTTTGATTTCAACACAGGATATGTAGGAACCGCTATTTTAGCTCTTATCTTCTGTGCTCTTGGTGCTTTAATCCAGTTTGGTTCAGGTGAAGAAGTACAAGGCGCATCAGCGGCCTACATCGCTCAATTCGTTAACATGTACGCTGAGGTTCTTGGTGAATGGGCTCGCTTCTTGATTACCCTAATCGCCTTCCTGTGTATCTTCGGTACAGTTATCACAGTTATTGATGGTTATTCTCGTGCTAACAACGAATCCCTTCGTTTATTACTTGGTAAGAAGGAATCATCTCAGAAAGCTCTTTATGCTTGGATGACTGTGACAGCAGCCGTTGGTCTTGTGATTGTTTATCTATTTGCTGGTAATGTGGCAACAATGCTTCGTTTTGCCATGATTGCATCATTCATCACAACACCATTCTTTGGTTACCTTAATTATTCTTTGGTTAATAACAAAGAACATCAAATCAAGCCTTGGTTGAAAGTTCTATCAATCATTGGTCTTATTTACCTCTTTGGTTTTGCTTTGTTCTTTATCATTGCTTGGCTAACTGGTAATATTTAATGCGTTATTTCATGAAATGAACATTTCCTAAAAAAATAAAACAGCACCTTGTCTCCCTTGGGTGTTGTTTTATTTTACATAAATATATTTATGTAAAACTACCGATAATTTACCTTTTTATATTAAAGAATCTAATCTAATTAATATGCGTAAAAAAAACTCCTTCTGAAATAGAAGGAGTTTTAAAATATCTAATTAAGATTATTTAACAAAAGCGTTAATTTCTTTTTCGATGTTAGCAATTTTAGCTTCAGCATCAGTTAAGTCGTTCCCAACTGTTGCGAAGTAGAATTTGATTTTTGGTTCTGTACCTGAAGGGCGAACAGCAATCCAAGAATCATCAGCAAGTGTGTATTTCAATACGTTGCTTGGTGGAGTTGTCAATTTTTCAACGCCAGCAGCGCTAGTAGCTGTTTGTGCTAAAAAGTCTTCAGTTTTAATAACATCAGTTGAGTTGAATTGAACTGGAGCGTTGTCACGGAATTTATCCATGATTTTCTTAATTTCTGCAGCACCATCAACACCGCTAAGTGTTACTGAGATAGTTTTTTCTGCGAAGTATCCGTATTCTTTGTAGATTTCTTCGATACCGTCAGCAAGTGTTAAACCACGTGAACGGTAGTAAGCAGCAATTTCAGCTACGATAAGAACGGCTTGAACGGCATCTTTATCACGTACGAATGGTTTGATAAGGTAACCGAAGCTTTCTTCGAAACCGAACATGTAAGTGTGGTTGTGTTTTTCTTCAAATTCTTGAATTTTTTCTGCGATGAATTTGAAACCAGTCAAGACGTTAAACATTTTAGCGCCGTAGCTTTCAGCAATTTTAGTTACTAATTCAGTTGACACAATTGATTTTGCCAAAGCAGCGTTTTTTGGAAGAGTTCCAGCTGTTTTATGTGCTTCAAGAATGTATTTGGCAATGATAGCACCGATTTGGTTACCAGAAAGGTTGCGATATGAACCGTCAGCTTGACGAATTTCAACACCAAGACGGTCAGCATCTGGGTCAGTTGCAACAAGAACGTCGGCATCAACTTTGCGTCCAAGTTCTTCAGCAAGAGCAAATGCTTCTTGGTTTTCTGGGTTTGGAGATTTTACAGTTGAGAAGTCAGGGTCTGGAACAGCTTGAGCTTCAACAACTTGTACAGATTCGAAACCAGCTTGTGCAAGAGCGCGACGAGCAAGCATTTCACCAGTACCGTGAAGTGGAGTGTAGACGATCTTCATGTCTTTTCCGTATTCATCAATCAATTTTTGGTTGATGTTAACGTCTTTAACTTCTTTAAGGTATTCAGCATCGACATTTTCACCAATAACTTCAATAAGACCAGAAGCTTTGCTTTCTTCAAGATCAGCTAATTCGATAGCAAACGGATCATCGATAGCACGAATGAAGTCAGTCAAGGCATCAGCATCAGCAGGTGGCATTTGTCCACCATCTTCACCATAAACTTTGTATCCGTTAAATGGAGCAGGGTTGTGACTTGCAGTAACCATGATACCTGCAAAAGTACCAAGGTGACGTACAGCAAATGACAATTCTGGAGTTGGGCGAAGTGATTCGAAAACATATGCTTTAATGCCATGTTTTGCTAAAACTTGAGCTGACTCGAATGCAAACTCAGGTGAGAAGTGACGTGAGTCGTAGGCGATAGCAACACCACGTTTTTTAACATCTTCACCTTTTGTTTCGATAAGTTTTGCAAGACCTTCAGTAGCTTGGCGAACAACGTAAACGTTGATACGGTTAGTACCAGCGCCGATAACCCCACGCATACCTGCTGTACCAAACTCAAGGTTTGTGTAGAAAGCATCTTCTTTTGTCTTTTCGTCCATGGCTAACAATTCTTCACGGAGATAGTCGGGAAGCCCCGCAAAATCGAGCCATTTTTGATAGTTTTCAGTGTAAGTCATTAATGGAACTCCTTTGTATGTTCTTATAAACGCTTTCATTATACCACTTTGTAAATCATTTAGCTAGTAAAAATTTAATTTTAGTGAAAATATTGTTAAATCAATCTTTTGGGGTACTTACGTTGAGTTACGCAAACGTTTGTGTAAGGTAAAAATTAACCATTTTTTTAACTTGATGTGACTAAAAAAACCACGGTTTTCCCGTGATTTTCATTATTTATGCTCTGATTTTCTGTAATTTTGGAACAATTGCAAGTGTTAAAATTGCTGAAATAATCATTTCTGCAATTGCATTTGTACCAAAGACTACAGCAAGAAGTGCTTTAATATCCCCACTATAAACATTTGCAAAGAGGAAGAAAATACCACCTAAAACAAAAATTGTATTTGTCATAGAACCAATAGCACCAGCAATGACGATACCAAACTTATTATGAAACCATTTGTAAACAAAATAAGGTGTAATGCCAATTAAAATACGTGGCACCATAGCAACAATTAATGAAGAAAGGTTACCATTTTCAACAAATGGAGAGAAGAGGTAACTTGTTGGTAGAAGAGTTAAAGTGTTTACTGTCACACTGATAACTCCCATTAAAGCGCCAAGTGTTGCACCGATTCGTGGTCCGTAAACAATTGATGCAATGATTACTGGTACGTGAATAAGTGTTGGCTTGATTGGCACAGGCCAAAGGTTAAAGACAAGACTTGTTAAAAAATTAATAACAAGCATGATAGCAAAGAAAATTGCAACTGTGGCAATATTGCTTGCTGCTTTATTGTTTTTCATAACTCCTCCTAAGAGATGACTTTTTGGGCTTCTCTTTCAAAAGCCCAATACATTATACAAATTTATAGGTGTCTTGACAAGAGTGAAATTTATAGACTTTTTTCGATACGTTCGATAATTGTGTCAAGTTCTGCAAGTGCCCCACAACCGATATCGCCACACGCTAAAAGGCTTGAACGAGGTTCAATTTCTTCATAACCAACTTCTTTCAAAGTTGCTAAATTGCGCTGCGTTAAGGGATTTTCATACATTTTTGTGTTCATAGCTGGCGCAATTAATTTAGGTGTTTCAGCAGGCAAAGCAAGAGCAATAGCTGTGACCATATTATCAGCTAAGCCGTTCGCTAATTTTGCTAAAGTATTAGCAGAAGCAGGGGCAAGAACAAATAAATCAGCTTTTTTAGCCAATTCAATATGATTAACACTTTTTGGATTCTCTTCAGTCATGACATCAAGATGAACAGCATTTTTTGACAAAACCTGAAGTGTTAGTGGTGTAATAAAATCAGTAGCAGCCTTTGTCATTAAAACATGAACATCATAGCCAAGTTTGGTTAATTGATTAGTTAAATTAGCTGCTTTGTAGGCAGAAATGCTCCCAGAAACAGCTAATAAAATACGTTTAGTCATGGTTTGTCACCCTTTCAAAAATCAAGTTTGCAATAGCTTTTTTTGTGTTTGCTTCATAGACATGAGATTCATCTAGCAAATAAGCATGGTGCTGCTCTTCCTTAATCTCTGTTAAATCATTGGCGAGAATATAGCGTGCTTTATTTTTTTGTAAACTCTCACGCGCAACAGCAAAAAGCTCTTCTTTGCTAACATTAACCAATAATTTAAAACCAATTAAGCAGATATCAGGATTCCAGCTTTTCACTAAAGAAATCACTTTTGGTGTTTTCTTCATAAAAAGCATTTGGTATTCTTCCTTAGAAGAAATCTTAGATTCCGTATTTTGACGATTTAGCAAATCCGAAACGTGTTCGGCCTGTTCAACTTCATTAAGATCTGTCATATAAACAGGTGTGTAGTCAGATACCGCCATGCTATGAATAAAGACGTCATGCGTTTTGACAAGTGGTTCAAGTGTTTTTAGCAAACTATCAACATTCGTAATAGTATGTACTGTTAGTAGCGGATGGTCTGCTGGCTTAACAGCTTCTTTAGTGGTAACCAAAGTGACGTGATTTCCTTTTTCTAAAAACGCTTCTGCAATATATTTTCCTAATGATCCTGTGGCATGATTTGTAATGCCACGAACAGAATCTATTTTTTCGGTTGTTCCACCGGATGTAATTAAAATTTTCATAGCCTTATTTTACACAAAAACATTTTTTTCGTAAATTGTTTGACATGCTTTTGTTTTAGTAAGTGCCTATTTTTTCAAATATTTACCTAAAAACGAACATTAACAACCTTTTCCTTTGAGAAGTTTGAAGGATGAAAGAATTGATTTGAATGGTTTTCAAAAGAAACAAAGTTGGATGAATTCCTCTGTTGCAATGATTCTGGAAATGTTCTTTGTTATAGTAAATAACTATAACAATTAATAAAAAAAGTTGTTTTGCAACGATAAAAAACGAACGATAATAATTATTTAAATAAATATCGTGCGTTTTTGAAAAAGTGTGTTATAATGTTTTTATCGATCAAAAAAATATCAGAGGAGAGTCCCCGTGAAATCAGATATCGAAATTGCACAAAGCGTTGAACTTAAACCAATTACAGAAGTTGTTGAAAAAGTTGGTATCACATTTGATGATATTGAACTTTATGGTAAATACAAAGCAAAATTATCTTTTGATAAAATCAAATCTGTTCAAGAAAACAAACCTGGTAAACTTGTCCTCGTCACAGCCATCAACCCTACACCAGCTGGTGAAGGTAAATCAACAATGTCTATCGGTCTTGCTGATGCGTTGAATAAAATCGGCAAAAAAACAATGCTTGCTCTTCGTGAACCATCACTTGGTCCTGTTATGGGGATTAAAGGTGGTGCCGCAGGTGGTGGTTATGCTCAAGTTCTTCCTATGGAAGATATCAACCTTCACTTCACAGGTGATATGCATGCTATCACAACAGCAAATAATGCCCTTTCAGCAATTGTCGATAACCACATGCACCAAGGAAACGAACTCGGTATCGACCAACGCCGTATCATTTGGAAACGTGTCGTTGACCTTAATGACCGCGCTCTTCGTCATATCACTGTTGGTCTTGGTAGCCCAGTTAATGGTATTCCTCGTGAAGATGGCTTTGATATCACAGTTGCTTCAGAAATCATGGCAATCTTGTGCTTGGCAACAGATATTAAAGACTTGAAAGAACGTTTGGCAAATATCGTTGTTGCTTACCGTTACGACCGAACACCAGTTTACGTGCGTGACCTTAAAGTAGAAGGTGCTTTGACACTTATCCTTAAAGACGCTATTAAGCCAAACCTTGTTCAAACTATCTATGGAACACCAGCTTTCGTTCACGGTGGTCCATTTGCCAATATCGCACACGGTTGTAACTCTGTCCTTGCAACAACAACAGCTCTTCACTTAGCAGATTACACAATTACAGAAGCTGGTTTTGGTGCTGACCTTGGCGCTGAAAAATTCCTCGATATTAAAACACCAAACCTTCCAACAACACCAGATGCCGTGGTTATCGTTGCCACAATTCGTGCCCTTAAAATGCATGGTGGCGTAGCTAAGACAGATCTTGGTGAAGAAAATGTCGAAGCTGTTCGTGCTGGATTTGCTAACCTTAAACGTCACGTTGAAAACGTCCGTAAATTTGGTGTTCCAGCAGTTATTGCCATTAATGAATTTGTAGCGGACACAGAAGCTGAAATTGCTGCCCTTAAAGAACTTTGTGCTGAAATCAATGTACCAGTTGAACTTGCAAGTGTTTGGGCAAATGGTGCTGACGGTGGGGTGGACCTTGCTGAAGCCGTTGTTAATGCCGTTGAAAATGGCAATGCCAACTACAAACGTCTTTACTCTGATGACGATTCACTTGAAGAAAAAGTCACTAAAATCGTTACTGAAATCTACGGTGGTAACAAAATTATCTTTGGTAAAAAAGCTAAAAACCAATTGAAACAATTTGCTCAATTTGGTTGGGATAAATTGCCAGTATGTATGGCTAAAACACAATATAGCTTTTCTGATAATCCAACACTTCTTGGAGCACCAGAAGGCTTTGATATTACAATTCGTGAATTTGTTCCAAAAACTGGTGCTGGATTCATCGTTGCTTTGACAAGTGATGTGATGACAATGCCAGGACTTCCTAAAAAACCAGCAGCACTTAATATGGACGTTGCAGAAGATGGAACAGCTATCGGATTGTTCTAAAATAATCTTGTCAATAACAAGTCGGCTTTTGCCGACTTTTTCTATTTTCCAGAAAAAAGCAGCCAGTAAAGTATGGTATAATAGAAGTAAATGAAGAAAAAATGATGTGGAGGTTATGATTATCGACAATAAAAACACTAATAAAATCAAAGCATTACGCTTATTAGATAAAAGCCGACGTAGTTTTCTTCGAGGAATTTTTAGTCGGACAACTGTCATTTCTATCCTGTTAATTTTGCAACTTTTGTTCATCATTGCATCATTTGTTTGGGTAGATCACTATCGTATTTGGGTCGTTATAATTGAACGTGCTCTTGCCATTGCAACTGTATTATATCTTGTAAACAGTGAAATGGACGCTCTATCACGTGTGACTTGGCTAATTCTGGTAATGATTGCACCTTTGTTAGGGTCGCTTTTCCTCATTTACACCAAACTTGATTGGGGGTATCGCGGTCTCAAACTTCGAATGAACCATTTGGTTGATGCTAGCAGCCAATATTTGCAAGATAATTTGGAAACATTGAGAGTTTTGAAAAGTAATACATCGACGACTTATCACCTGGTTCAGTATTTTGACCGTAGTCACGGTGACTTTCCAGCTTATCAAAATACCGAAGTGACCTATTTCCCAACGGGAGAAGAGTTTTTCGAAGAACTTAAGAAACAATTGCTTAAGGCTGAAGATTATATTTTCATGGAATTTTTCATCATTGCTGAAGGTAAGATGTGGGGTGAAATTCTTCGAATCTTAGAACAAAAAGTCAGAGAAGGGGTGGAAGTTCGTGTCCTCTACGATGGCATGATTGAATTTTCAACCTTATCTTTTGACTACACACAACGTTTGGAAAAAATTGGTATTAAAGCCAAAGCATTTTCACCGATTTCGCCTTTTATCTCAACTTATTACAATTACCGTGATCACCGAAAAATCATTGTAATTGATGGTAAAGTAGGTTTTACCGGCGGAGTGAACTTAGCTGACGAGTACATCAATAAAATCAATCGTTTTGGTCATTGGAAAGACTCCGCTCTGATGCTTGAGGGTGAGGCAGTTGACAGTTTCTTAGTACTGTTCTTACAAATGTGGTCAATCACCGAAAGACAAATGGTTGTCAAACCCTACCTTGCTAAGCATGATAAAAAACGAAAAGCAAATGGTTATGTTATTCCATATGGTGATTCGCCACTTGATACCGATAAAATTGGTGAGAATGTTTATATTGATATTCTTAACCACGCCAGAGAATACGTCTACATCATGACACCTTATCTTATTCTTGATAGCGAAATGGAGCATGCGCTTTGTTTTGCCGCGGAACGTGGTGTAGATGTGCAAATTATCATGCCTGGAATTCCAGATAAAAAAATTCCTTATATGCTGGCAAAAACTTACTTTAGCAAACTCATGTGCTCAGGTGTTAAAATCTATCTCTACACACCAGGATTTGTCCATGCTAAAGTCTTTATCAGCGATGACAGTAAAGCAGTAGTCGGAACGATTAACCTTGACTATCGTAGTTTGTATCACCATTTTGAATGTGCAACTTATATGTATAAAGTTGATGCTATTCGTGATATTTACGATGATTGCATTCAAACCATGCGAAAAAGTAAACGCGTCACTCAAGAGACGCTTGATAGTCGACCAACCCATGAAAAAATCATTGGATTACTGGTCAAAACCATCGCACCGTTGATGTAGAAACAAAGTACTTGCAAATCTTACCTTCTATGGTATACTAGGAACATGCGATGAGCCGAATTAACTCGATTTGAGAGTTTATTTGCGCAAGAGGAGGTCATTCTAGTTCGACCAGAAACGCAGGAGCGGACTTTGGCAATCTGTGTGAACCTTTTTGCCACATTCAGTTTTGAATGCCTCATATCCCTACCAAATTCGGTGGGGATTTTTTTGTTGTCAAAATATTTTTAACTCAAAATAAAATTCAGACTTTTCTTTTGAGTTAAAAAGTTGTATAATGTAGCTACTATAAATTTTTAGAAAATTGAGAATAGTACACTATTTTCCAGGAAGAGGTATTGAAATGGGCTATACAGTCGCTGTCATTGGTGCCACAGGTGCCGTTGGAACTCGCATGATTCAACAATTAGAACAATCAACACTCCCTATTGACAAAGTACGTCTTTTGTCATCTTCACGTTCTGCTGGGAAAGTTTTGAATTATAAGGGACAAGATGTTACTGTTGAATTAACAACTGAAGATTCATTTGAAAGCGTTGATATTGCTCTTTTCTCTGCAGGTGGTTCTGTTTCTGCGAAATTCGCTCCTTACGCTGTTAAAGCAGGAGCAGTTGTTGTCGATAACACATCTTATTTCCGTCAAAATCCAGATGTGCCACTTGTTGTACCTGAAGTCAATGCTCACGCTTTAGATGCTCACAATGGTATCATTGCTTGTCCAAACTGTTCAACAATCCAAATGATGGTTGCTTTGGAACCCGTTCGTCAAAAATGGGGCTTGAGTCGTATCATCGTCTCTACTTATCAAGCCGTATCTGGTGCTGGTCAATCAGCAATCAATGAAACACTTCGTGAAATCAAAGAAGTTGTTAATGATGGTCTTGAACCAAAAGACGTTCACGCTGACATCTTGCCATGTGGTGGTGATAAAAAACACTTCCCAATCGCATTTAACGCTCTTGCACAAATCGATGTCTTCACAGATAATGACTATACTTACGAAGAAATGAAAATGACAAACGAAACTAAGAAAATCATGGCAGAACCAGACCTTTCAGTTTCAGCAACATGTGTTCGTGTGCCAGTTCTTTTCTCACACTCTGAAGCAGTTTACATCGAAACAAAAAAAGTTGCTCCGATCGAAGAAGTGAAAGCTGCCATTGCTGCCTTCCCAGGTGCAGTTCTTGAAGATGATGTTGCTAACCAAGTATACCCACAAGCTGCCAACGCTGTAGGCAAACGAGAAACATTTGTTGGACGTATCCGTAAAGACCTAGATGTTGAAAAAGGTATTCACATGTGGGTTGTTTCTGATAACCTCCTCAAAGGCGCTGCATGGAACTCTGTTCAAATTGCTGAAACACTTCACGAACGCGGTCTTGTCCACCCAACTAAAGATCTTAAATTCGAACTCAAATAATAACTCAAACCAGTTTCTTTTAGAAGCTGATCTTTGAGCATATTTAATTAAACAGGTATTAATTCTTAGACAAAGAGGGAGAGTATTATGTCTATTGAAGATTTAAGAGATGTTAAAATCATCACCGCAATGATTACTCCATTTAACGAAGACGGTTCAATTAACTTTGATGCGCTACCAAAATTAATTGAACATTTGCTTGCACATCACACAGACGCTCTTTTGCTTGCTGGAACAACTGCTGAAAGTCCAACATTAACACACGATGAAGAATTGGAACTTTTTGCTGCAGTGCAAAAGATTGTTAAAGGTCGTGTGCCATTAATTGCTGGTGTTGGTACCAATGATACCCGCGATTCTATCGAATTTGCGTGTGAAGTTGCTGCATTTGGTGGTTTCGCTGCTGGTCTTGCCATCGTTCCATACTACAACAAACCATCACAAGAAGGCATGTATCAACACTTTAAAGCTATTGCTGATGCTAGTGACCTTCCAATCATTATTTACAACATACCTGGACGCGTTGTTGTTGAAATGACGCCAGAAACAATGTTACGTTTGGCAGAGCACCCAAATATCATCGGTGTTAAAGAATGTACGAGTCTTGCTAACATGGCTTATCTTATCGAACACAAACCAGATAATTTCTTGATTTATACTGGTGAAGATGGCGATGCTTTCCACGCTATGAATTTAGGTGCTGATGGGGTAATTTCTGTTGCTTCTCATGTTAACGGTGATGAAATGCACGAAATGCTAACAGCTATCGAAAACAGCGATATCAAGAAAGCTGCAGCTATCCAACGTCAATTCATTCCAAAAGTTAATGCTTTATTCTCATATCCAAGTCCAGCACCGGTTAAAGCCGTGCTTAATTATCTTGGATTTGAAACTGGACCATTACGTTTGCCTTTGGTTTGCTGTCCACCAGAAGATGCTAAACGAATCATCGATGTTGTTATCGATGGAGATGTGGAAGCAACAAAAGAAACCGTCAAAGGTGTTTTGCGTCCTGATTATTAATTTTCCTATTAATGATATAAAAAGCCAGAGATTCTGTTTCTCTGGCTTTTTATTTTATCGCTCACTTATCATTGTTAAAATACTGAAAACATCCTGATTATTTGAAAGCTTAATGAATCGTTTTTCTGTCAAAGAAAGGTAGTTATCCTCCAGATAGTTGATTTTATCAGTGAATTTTAGGTCACCTAAGTGTTGGTCCTCAGGAAGTTCAACTACCAATCCTTGAAGAGAGCTGCTGAAATGCTGAATCCTTGGAAAGTCAGCAACAACGGTATCAATTTTCTGGCTCTGTTTTTGGAAAACTTGCTTGAGGTAATTTAGATTTTTTTCAAACAAACCACTATCCAGATAAAGCGATAGCGCTTTTTGCATGATAAGGTTGGTGTCGTAGTCAATCATTTTTTTATGGTCAAGAAAAGCTTTGGTTAAAACTGGTGGCAAGATAATGGTCCCCAAACGCAAAGCAGGAAAAATAGTCATTGAAAAGGATTTAAGGTAAATAACGTGACCAGAAGTGTCGTAATAATGGAGAGGCAAATCCGTAGATTTTGCAAAATCTCCCATGTAATCATCCTCGATGATGTAGACATCATAACATTCAGCCAATTTAACAATTTTCTGCTTTTCACTGGTCGAATACGATAAACCAAGGGGATTTGAAAAGCGTGAAATAGAATAGAAAAACTTGATATCCCCAGTCTTAAACAATTCTTCTAATCTTGCTAAATCAATGCCTTCAAAATCACGTTCAATGGTCTGATAAGGCAGCTTTAGAGAAGCAACCAAATCATTCATTCGATGGTAGGTAGGCTGTTCCAAAAGAATCGTCTTCTTGTGATTTGGAAAAGGTACCTGCGAAAGGATGTAAAGGGCTTGTTGGGTCCCTGAAGTAACCAAAATATCTTCTTTTTTGGCGTAAATGGCGCTCTTTTCAAGATAATTTTGCAAGGAATCGATTAATTCTTGTAGTCCTTCTTGCTGATAGTAGTAGTTAAAGAGGTAGTTCTCACGATTCACAAGGGTTTCTGTTAAGCACGTTGTAAAGTCTTCATAAGCCATGTTGTTATAGTCAGATAAACTGAGATTCAGCGGTGTTTCCTTTTGGCTTTTTCCTTCAAGGACAAAATAACCACTTTTTTCAACAGCATAAATGTAGTTTTTAAACTTTAATTCTAGCAAAGCCCGTTGAACGGTGTCTTTACTGCAGTGAAATTTTTGGCTTAGACGGCGAATGGATGGAATACGTTCACCTTTTTGCAATTTACCATTTTCAATCTGGTCGATGATAGTTGTTATGATTTCTTGATATTTACTAGTCATAATCTGTCCCCATACAGTTTCTTATGATTCCTATTGTATAATAAATTGAATTTTCTTACAATATTTCTAAACTCTTAATTTAAAACCTTTTCGAGTTATTGAATCTGGTTTTGATGCGAGATTAGAAAGTCATTTATGATGAATCAAATTACACGTTCTGTGATTGTTGCCAACGATGTTGTTGGGGTTGGAAAAGTGGCATTATCAAGCGCTTTGCCCGTTTTATCAAATTGTCAAATCGAAGTTATTCCTATGCCGACGGTCTTGCTATCATCTCATACGGGGGGATTTGATAAGATTGCTATTACAGATTTAACTCAAGCAACACAAGGCTTTATCAAGCAATGGGAGACGCTTGATTTTCCATGTCATGGTTTGATTACAGGATATTTTAAGAATCAAATACAATTAGAAGATTTAGCTAAATTTGCTAGTGAGCATAATTTACCACGCTTTGTTGATCCTATTATGGCTGATAATGGTCGTCTGTATGCTGGATACGAGCAAGATTTTGTCAAAGCCATGCGTGAGTTTTGTACAAAGTCTGATGTGATTATGCCGAATTTAACAGAAGCTTGTCTTTTGGCTGATTATCCTTATCTTGGTGAAACTTATGATAAAACTGATATTGAGCGACTCTGTGAGCGTTTATCCCATCTTCATAATAAACACATTATCTTAACCGGAGTTTCTTTTGAAGATGATAATGTTGGATTAGCGCATTATGATAGCAAGAGTGGAGAAATCACTTATCATTTTTCGAAAGCCTATCCATATCATTTCTTTGGAACAGGGGATTTAGTAACGGCAGTTCTTGGGGCTGGTTATTTTCACGACTTAAGTCTAGATGATGTTGCCAAAGTTGCTCTAAACTTTATCGATAAGACCTTACAAAGGACTTTGTCATTAAATCGAGATTTGCGATTCGGCCTATCGTACGAGCCTTATCTGGCTGACTTAGCTTTACAATTCAAACAATTAATGGAGGAAAAAGCATGAAAAATCTTACCACACGTCAACTGGTTGAACTTAGTTTTTATTCAGCATTAATCTTTATCAGTGTTCAGTTTTTACGTATTCCGCTGGGTGCTCAGTTTGTTCATTTTGGTAATGCCTTGGTTGTAATAGCGGTTCTACTATTTGGTTCAAGAATTGCAGCACTTGTTGCATCTATCGGGCTAGGCTTGTTCGATGTGCTTAATGGCTATGCTGCGGAAGTTTGGATTACGATTTTAGAATCACTAATTGTTTGTTTAGTTCTTCATTTTGTTTTTGAAAAACTTTTGCATTCTGATACCAAAACACGCAATGTGATCATTGTTGGGGTCGTAGCTGCCATTACAAAAATCATTAGTAATCTTGTGAAATATACTTTGATTAATAGTCTTGTGGGTGGTCTTCATTTGCAAGTAGCTTTTTTGACAGCTTTGGTTAAAATCGGTGGAACATTTGGTTCAGCGCTCGTCACAATCATCTCTGTACCAATTCTATACCCAATCTTAAAACAATTCTTCATTCCAGAAAAAAGTCGTACTAAAGCGATTTCTGAATAAATCACAAAAGCCTTTTATGAAGGCTTTTTAGTTTGTGTTTTCAACGAATAAAGTCATTGCTTTAGCTATCAAAATCATGCTATAATTGAAAAGATTATTATAAATAGGCTGTTTGCGCAGCTATTTTCAAAAAGAAAATAAACGAAAGAATATAAGAGATGAGTATTTTAGAAGTTAAACATTTAAGTCATGGCTTTGGTGAGCGTACGATTTTTGAGGATGTGTCTTTCCGTCTGTTGAAAGGTGAACATATCGGTCTTGTCGGGGCAAACGGTGAAGGAAAATCAACTTTCATGAGTATCGTAACTGGACATTTGCAACCTGATGAAGGAAAAGTTGAGTGGTCAAAATATGTCACTGCAGGTTACTTGGACCAACATACTGTACTTGAAGCAGGGATGACAGTACGTGATGTCTTACGTACAGCTTTTGATGAGCTTTTCACAACAGAAGCACGTATCAATGACATTTACATGTCTATGGCTGATGAAGACGCAGATATGGATGCTCTAATGGAAGAAGTAGGAGAGTTGCAAGACCGTCTAGAATCACGCGATTTTTACACTTTGGACACTAAAATTGATGAAGTTGCACGCGCCCTTGGTGTTATGGATTTTGGCATGGAGTCTGACGTCACAGAACTTTCTGGTGGTCAACGTACCAAAGTTCTGTTAGCAAAACTTTTGCTTGAAAAACCTGATATTTTGCTTCTTGACGAACCAACAAACTACCTTGATGCTGAGCACATTGAATGGTTGAAACGTTACCTTCAAAACTATGAAAATGCCTTCATTTTGATTTCACACGATATTCCATTCTTAAATGACGTGATTAATATTGTTTATCATGTGGAAAATCACGATTTGGTTCGTTACACTGGTGACTATGATAATTTCCAAGCCGTTTACGCTATAAAAAAAGCACAGCTTGAAGCTGCTTACGAACGTCAACAAAAAGAAATTGCTGACTTGCAAGACTTTGTTAATCGTAACAAAGCGCGTGTTGCTACACGTAATATGGCTATGTCACGTCAGAAAAAATTGGATAAGATGGACCGTATTGAGCTTCAGGCTGAAAAACCAAAACCATCCTTTGAATTCAAAGAATCACGTACACCAAGTCGTTTTATTTTCCAAACACAAGATTTGGAAATTGGTTACGACCGTCCATTGACAAAACCACTTAATCTAACTTTTGAACGTAATCAGAAAGTTGCCATAATTGGTGCCAACGGTATTGGTAAAACGACACTTCTTAAGAGCTTACTAGGAATCATTCCGCCAATTTCAGGAAGCGTTGAACGTGGTGATTACATTGAACTTGGTTATTTTGAACAAGAAGTCGCTGCTGGTAATCGTCAAACACCACTTGAAGCTGTCTGGGATGCCTTCCCTGCATTGAACCAAGCAGAAGTGCGTGCTGCTCTTGCTCGTTGCGGTTTGACATCAAAACATATCGAAAGTCAAATTCAAGTACTTTCTGGTGGGGAACAAGCTAAAGTGCGTTTTTGCCTGCTTATGAACCACGAAAATAACGTCCTTGTCCTTGACGAACCAACCAACCACTTAGACGTTGATGCTAAAGAAGAATTGAAACGTGCTCTTAAAGCCTACAAGGGTAGCGTCCTAATGGTTTGCCACGAAACTGATTTCTATGAAGGTTGGACAGAAGTTTGGGACTTCAATGAATTAATGTAATGAAAAAGCTTGAGAAATTTCTCAAGCTTTTTTAGTTTTCTGAACTAATTCTGAAAAAACTAATGTATCCTTGATAAAAAAGGAGGTTAGCTTATGCAAATTCAAATTAAACATATCAAGAAAGTCTTCAAGGATAAGGAAGTTTTAAATGATATTTCATTTACCATCGAATCAGGTTCAATTTGTGGACTTTTGGGAGTCAATGGAGCTGGGAAATCTACATTAATGAAAATACTCTATGGTTTAGAAAGTCAGAGTGCTGGTGAAATTTTATTTGATGGAAAAACGAGTATAGAGATAAAAGATGATAAAAAATTTGGTGCTTTAATTGAGTCACCAGCTATTTACATGAATTTATCAGCTTTTGATAATTTAAAAACTAAAGCACTGCTTTATGATATTCCAGATGAAACCATACGAGAAACCTTGAACTTAATTGGTTTAGCAAATACTGGTCGCAAAAAAGCTGGTAAATTTTCTTTAGGAATGAAGCAACGTTTAGGACTTGGTATGGCAATCATTACCAATCCAGAATTTCTGATTTTAGATGAGCCAACTAACGGCTTAGACCCAGATGGCATCAAAGAACTTTTAGATTTAATCAACTCTCTCAAGCAAAAAGGAATAACGATTCTCATCTCAAGTCACCAATTACATGAAGTTAGTAAGATTGCAGATGATATTGTTATCCTGCATCAAGGAAAAATTCATTACAATCAGCCCAATCAAGACAAACAAGATTTAGAAAAACTCTTCTTTTCTATTGTCCATGGAGGTTATGAAAAATGAGAAAAATACTTCAATCAGAATGCCTAAAACAAAAACATGGTGCTTACTTTAAATTATGTTTAGTCTTGCCATTTATCTCTCTCTTTATCGCTTTTTTGCTTTGCGGACCAACGATTCTAGAGAGTTTTTCAATTTATTGGTGGGAAGCATTGTTTTTATTTACTTTGGCAGGATTGTTATTTGTTTATGATTATAAAGCTGAAGAAGGAGCTGGACATTTTCAAAACACACTTCAAGGTAAATTAACTGGAAAAATTAAAGTCGCAAAAGTCATGACGGCATTAAAGAACCTATTTTTAGCAAGTTGTGTTCTGTTACTTTTTCTTTATCTTGTCTCATTTGTTTTTTGCGGTGTGATGACTGCCCACTTTTTTCGTGACGCTTGGGTACTATTATTGATGCTTATCACTTCTGCATGGAATGTCCCTCTCTTATTTTACCTTTCAAAATGGATTAATTGTTATTTGGTCTTCGTTCTAAATTCTTTTTTATGTTTGCTCGTTGCGCCATTTTTAGCACAAACGTCTTTTTGGAATTTATTTCCCTACACATATCATTATAAAATCGCCCAAGCTCTTCTCCACTTAAAACCTTCTGGAGAAGTAGAAGTACTAAATCACCCTCATCCTGTAGGACTATGCATTGTAGCAATCAGTTTATCCGTCCTTTTATTTCTTATCTTCATCAAAGCACTAAAGGAGCAAAAACGTGGTTAAGATTTTAAAAAGCGAGTTCTTAAAATTAAAAAATTCGGCTATTTTATACCTGATGATTGGCTTATTTGCTTTAGAATGGTTAACCATACCAGTTTATTTATCAAATCATCAAACCTCCTACACCCTAGAGGCGATGACCTTTTTACCCATGCTAGCTTATTGTTTAATGCTGGCTATTGTCTCGCTGCTAACAATAGAGCAAGAAGAACAAGCTAATCACTGCCAAAATATCAACAGTAGTCACAATAGAGCTAAAATCTGGTTGCTTAAGTTGTTAGCGCGTGATCTTATTGTTATTCTGCCTTGTCTTATTTTATGGGGGAGCATTGGATATGTGATCAATGATGTCTCTTATGCCTTTTATTCAGGAAGCTTGACTTGGCTTTTACTTGTCTTTCTCAATCATTTTCATCATTTACTTAGCTTATGGGCAGATCTCATTATCTCATTCGTGGAGTGTCTTTTTATCATTTTTGCTTCAAATCATGCTTTTATGGGCAATTTCTGGATTCCTATCATTTTGCCAGTTAATGCTATCTTAATGCCTGAAAAAAAGCTAATGATTAAGACCATTTTCATCTTGTTAGCTTTGATACTGATGTTAGATGTTATAGCCGTTTTAACACTTAAACGCAATAAAAATGAGTGAAATCATGTTTCTTATAGTAAAATAGAAACAAATACAATTGAGGTGACAAAAGTGTACAAAATTTTAGTTGTGGACGACGATTTTGAAATTTTAAAACTAATGACTAATATTTTTGAAATAAAAACACAATAAAAATCTGATTATCCGCTAAAACACAGTATCTATCAGCATTTTCAAGGGAACAAATACATCAATTTACTACCATTGAATGAGCCTTGATACGCCAGTTTTCCTAGATATGCAAAGATATGGTACAGCACATCAGTATTGAAACAATAAAAAAATTGAATATTTTATAGACTATGGAACGCTTAAAATGACGTTCCTTTTCTATTTTCAGCCGTTCTTATTGGACGGCTATTTTATTACTCAAAACGAAAGGAGCATTAGACTTATGAAAAAGATATTAAAGCGATTGTGTACGGGCTTCTTAGCTCTTGCGACTGTCGTTACTGCTTTACCAACTACACCCGTTCATGCAGAAAGTAAGCAATACTGGACGGAAAGTGCAGAGCGTGTCGGTATCATTGAAAAAGTAATGAATGACGGTTCTATCGGTTCGACATTCAATGAGGGCTATATGAAAGTCGAGGGCGAAACTGCATATTGTATTGACATCAATACAGATTTCAAGAATGGTTACAAGACCAGAGCTGACGCAAGCTCACGCATGAATGCCGACCAGATTTCAGATGTGGCGTTATCCTTAGAGTATGTCAAACAGTATGGCGAAGCTCACAAGGAACTGAACTACAAGCAAGTCTATCTATTGGAACAATGTGTAGTCTGGCAGAGATTGAGCGTACATCTTGGCTGGCAATGTGATAACGTGCGAGCTTCTTATAATGAAATTCCAAAGGCAACGCAGGACGAAGTTTTCTCTGGTGCAAAAGCCTTTGTCAAAGAAAATAAAGGACGCTATGAATGTGGCGGTTATATCTACTCTGGCGAGGGGCAAGAATTAGGACAATTCTGGGCGAAGCTGAATGTCGGAAATGCGAAACTGCAAAAGACTTCCAGTAATACCAGCATTACCGACGGTAACGAAATTTACTCAATCGCTGGTGCAACCTATGGTGTCTTTGCTGATAAGGACTGCACGAAACAGCTTACCACCCTTACGACTGATGAAAACGGCAATACAGATATTGCAGAGGTAAAAGCAGGCACAGTTTATATCAAGGAATTATCCGCACCAGCAGGATATAAAGTAGATAAAACTGTATATTCCTTAAAGATTGAAGCTGGAAAGACAGCGACTTTGAAAGTATCTGATACGCCAAAAGTAACGGACACTTTGATTGAGCTTTTCAAGATAGATATGGAAACACAGAAAGACAATCCGCAAGGGAATGTTTCTCTAGCAGGTGTGGAATTTACATGGAAGTATTATGCTGGCTTCTACAATAAAGACAATCTCCCTGCCGAAGCTACTCGTACATGGGTTACAAAGACAATCGCTGAAACAGACAGCGACGGGACAACCCACTACATCACAAAATTAGCGGACGAATACAAAGTATCTGGCGACAGCTTCTATATGCAGGACGGCAAAACGGTTCTTCCACTTGGGACGCTTACTGTTGAGGAAACAAAAGCTCCAAACGGCTACTTGTTAGACGGTGCATATAGGCAGGCTGGCGATAAGTCCGAACAGATAAAGGGCTTATATGTAACACAGATTACCGAGGACGGCGACCTTACCGTACTATCTGGAAGTAACCAGTTTTCCGTATCAGACAAGGTTATCCGTAGCGGTGTAAAAATTCAGAAACGAGATTTAGAAACGGGCGATACAAAGCCACAAGGAAGTGCCACTTTGAAAGATACTGCCTTTGACATCATTTCCTTAAATGATAATTCTGTTTTGGTTGAGGGCAAGCTATACAAGAAAAATGAAGTGGTAAAAACAATCCATACAGACCTTGAGGGTGTCGCTTCTACTTCTGCTGACCTTTTACCTTATGGAAACTTCCGTATCGTTGAAAGTGAAGCTCCCGACGGTTACTTAACTGACGGTGCAAAACCGATTGATTTTACAATCACAGAAAATGGAAAAATCGTAAACTTAACCGACGAAGCTCATTCTATCTATAATCAGATTAAGCGTGGGGATATTGAGGGAGTGAAAATCGGTGCAGGTACACACAAGCGTCTTGCTAATGTTCCCTTTAGGATCACAAGCAAGACAACGGGTGAAAATCATGTAGTGGTAACTGATGATAACGGGCAATTCTCCACTTCTGCTGAATGGGCTTCTCATAAGCACAATACAAACGCAGGAAAGATCAGCGAGGACGGTGAAAAGACTATCCTTGCAGGAAAAGAGGTAACAATCGTTGATACCGTAACCTTAGAGAACTTAGAAGTCGGTACACAGTACAAACTTGTGGGCTGGCAGATGTTGAAAGAAGAAAATGCAGAACTTCTTATCAATGGAAAGCGTGTGGAAAGTGATTACACCTTTACTGCTGACAGCGAAACTATGAAAGTGGAAGTTGCCTTTACCTTTGACGCTACTTCTCTTGACGGCAAACAGCTTGTAACTTTTGAGGAATTGTACGATTTGAGCAATCCAGACGAACCGAAGAAAGTTACCGAGCATAAGGATATTGAGGATAAGGGACAGACGATTACCTTTAAGGAAAAGCCAGAAGAACCAGAAAAACCCGAAACACCACCGACACCAGAAAAGCCTAACAGACCTAGCGACAGTCCCAAAACGGGCGACAGTACAAATGTAATGGCATTTGTCGTGATGTTGCTTGTGTCTGCTGGTGGATTAGCTGGAACATATCTTTACAAACGCCGTACAATGAAAAAATCATAAGGCGGTAACGGTATGATGAAAGAAAAATCACGCTCTCCGCCGAAGCTGTCAAACGGCAGACTTCCGCTTATTCTGGCTTGTCTGCCTACAACCTGCAAGAACACGGATAGTCAAGGGTGCGTAAGCATTGACTTTACCCTTTACTATCTGGGGGATTGCTGGTACTTCCCCAACCGCCAGAATAAGAAATCACAATCAATTAACTTATCAAAAATAGAAAGAAACGAGGTAAAACAATATGGAAATGAAATATGTCGTGCCAGATATGGCACAGTCTTTTGGAACTCTTGAATTTGCAGGCGAAAGCGAGCCTATCTTTGAAAGGGATAAGAACAACCGTAAGGTCATAGCCAGACGAAGCTATAACCTTTATTCTGACGTACAGAAAGGCGAAAATGTTGTCGTGGAAATTCCCGTACAGGCTGGCGAAAAGCATTTCAAGTATGAGCAGAAAGTAAAACTTGTCAATCCAAAGTTATACGGCAGAGGTTACGCAATCGGGGATATGGGACATACCGATTATGTGTTGCTTGCTGATGATATTGTAGCAGTTGAAGAAAAGTAAAGGAGTGAAGCATTTATGAGATTATCAAACGGATTTGTTATTGACAAAGAGAAAACATTTGGAGAATTAAAATTTACAGCGGTGCGTGATGTGTTCTTGCAAAATGAGGACGGGACACCGAGTACCCAGCTTAAAAAGCGTATCTATGATTTGAAGTGCAGTCTGCATGGTGGAATTATCCCCGTGTCCGTACTTCCAGAAGTACCGTTAAGGGAATTTCCTTACAATGCAGTCGTGGAGCTTGTCAATCCCGTAGCCTATACGGTATCACGAAAAACCTATACGGGTGCAGATGTGGACTGGTATGTAAAGGCAGAAGATATTGTACTGAAGAATAAAGGCAATCAGAACACAGGCACTTCACAGAACCATACACCGCAGGGACAACCGAAAAAATAGACTTGCTGAATAGATTTTCGTTGTAGAGGATATACGGAACTGTTATAATATGGGTATGGAGAAAGCGACAAATTAGAATTTGATAAGGAGCGAAAAGAAAAATGTGTGAAGAATGTTACTCTGATAAAAATAGAATAACACCATTACTAAATCCCTTGGACTGCTTAGAAAACCACACTCAATATATTTGTGGAACTTGTGGACGTTGCATTTGTATTGAACATGACCCAAACAGAGGATTACAAAGATGGAATTTTCCTTTTAAGTCATTGGAAATTGCAAAACTTTATTTACGAACAGCCGATTATACAACGAAAAGTTCATGTGGTATTTATGAGATAGAGAACAGTAAAGGCAGAGTATCTTATAAAATATTCGCCGGGAATGAGGATTTACATCTATTCTTGAAAAAGAATAAAGACAAGAAATGCAAACAAATGACACCTGTGTTTAATGTTGGAGAGTATAAAGAATATTCACATACAGAAGTACGAAAATTGACTTCTGATAAAATAAAACAATATATGAGTGAACGTTAAATTCCAGTTTGACAACTTCATATCCATGCACACAAAGCAGTTAGTCGATACGATTGACTGCTTTTTTCATACCCAGAAAGGAGTGATTGATTTATGAGAATGATTTTAAACAAAGGACACCGTATCAGAGCCAGCGACAAGCACCTTGTCTATCGCTTTTCAATGGGGACACTCCTGTTTGTGTTCGTAGCGGTTATCCTGCTATTAAATACAAAACAGCTCATGTGTACCGATTGGGAGCATTTCAGCTTGTTAGAGAACGGCTTGACGCTTTCCCCTTACAACTTCATAACCATACTGATAGCGACTGGTGTTTGTGCATTGGTCGCTTTTCTGTATTACCGCTTCTGTTACGACAGTTTCAAAAAGCTACTGCACCGTCAAAAGGTGGCACGAATGATACTGGAAAACAAGTGGTACGGAGCTGATACCGTACAAGATAGCGTTTTTTTACTGACCTGCAAAGCAGATCAAGGGAAAAAAACGTCTGGTTTCCAAAAATTTATTATCAAATGGAAAAGGGACTGCTTCATATCCGCTGTGAAATTACGCTGGGGAAATATCAAGACCAGCTTTTACGGTTAGAGGATAAATTGGAAAGTGGCTTATATTGTGAGTTGACCGACAAGACCCTGCATGACGGATATATCGAATATATCCTGCTTTATGATATGATAGCAAACCGCATTACCATTGATGAAGTACGGGCAGGGAACGGCTGTCTTAGATTGATGAAAAATCTTGTCTGGGAATATGACGCACTCCCTCATACTCTGATTGCTGGTGGGACTGGTGGCGGTAAAACTTATTTTCTACTGACGCTCATTGAAGCCTTACTGCATACCAACGCTGTCCTTTATATCTTAGACCCAAAGAATAGCGACCTTGCAGACTTAGGGACAGTTATGGGAAATGTGTATCATACCAAAGAAGAAATGATAGATTGCGTCCATGCCTTTTATGAGGGCATGGCACAGCGAAGTGAGGAAATGAAACGACACCCGAACTATAAGACTGGCGAAAACTATGCCTATCTGGGACTGCCACCCTGCTTTCTTATCTTTGATGAATATGTAGCATTTTTTGAAATGCTGGGGACGAAAGAAAGCGTAAGCCTACTTAGCCAGTTAAAGAAAATTGTTATGTTAGGGCGACAAGCAGGATATTTCCTTATCGTTGCCTGCCAGCGTCCAGATGCAAAGTATTTCTCGGACGGTATCAGAGATAACTTCAATTTCCGTGTGGGACTTGGGCGTATCAGTGAATTAGGTTACGGTATGCTGTTAGGTTCAGATGTGAAAAAGCAGTTTTTTCAGAAGCGTATCAAGGGGCGTGGCTATTGTAATGTGGGAACGAGCATCATAAGTGAATTTTACACGCCTTTAGTCCCAAAAGGACATGATTTTTTTCAGACTATCGGCTCTCTTGCACAAGCAAGGCAGGACGGGACGGCGACGTGCGAAGCGAAAGGCGACGGCACGGACTAGCCGTTGCTGGTGTGGCGAAGCCACGCCAGCAGGTAAAACCCCTCGGTATCTAACAGAGGGGTACGTTTGCAAATAGACAATAGACGAAAAACACAGGAAACATAAGGCTTATCGCATGGTTTCCTAGCAAAAATCGGCTGTGAAGTTGCCTTAAAAAACTTCACACTTGACAGATTGGGGGTATGGTTCTGAATGAAGAACAATGGATAAAAGAATTACGGGAAAAACGGATTGCTTACGGTATCTCACAAGGCAGACTGGCGGTGGCTTCTGGTATCACAAGGGAATATCTCAACAAGATAGAAAGCGGAAAAATGAAGCCGTCAAAGGAACTTCTGGAAACTCTGCATAAAGAACTGGCAAGGTTCAATCCAGAAGCACCGCTTACCATGCTGTTTGATTATGTGAAAATTCGTTTTCCCACGCTGGATATAC
>SKET01000490.1_pt1 | contig 32947 bp, 24 predicted proteins | sample 4841461 | NCBI WGS metagenome assembly SKET01 (sample SAMN11008802, study PRJNA524170) | human gut metagenome | biome: Human fecal sample; material: Feces; isolation source: fecal sample from pouch patient p5 | host: Homo sapiens | place: Israel: Tel-Aviv | collected 2014-02-13
ACTTCTGATAATCTGGCCCTGCATGGTGGCAGACAGAACGGCTGCGGCGGTGGTCTGTCATATACAGATTCCGATGATCTTGCCCGCCAGATCTTCAACCTTTGGATGTCCTCTCCAGGTCATAAAGCAAACCAGATGGATGATTATAATGCATATGGAGCAATCGCTGTAATGTATGGACAACCGCAGGAGTATAACGGAAGAAAAATTGTGAATTTCTCAGCTGTATTTTCCTTCTCAGATCAAGATTATGATTATGCAACAACCTGGGAACATATGGACGATGGTATGAGTGATGTACTCGGCATGACAGAAAACGATTATTATCAGATTACAAACTACTTTATCCGATAAAAAAGAATCCCCTCTCGTAGACGAATTGCGAGAGGGGATTTGTATGTCGAAGAGGTAGTAAAATAGTCGATGATATGCTATACTGAATCTAATCAGATCAAAATTTTTCGAGAAAATGTACCCTTTTTAGATGAAAATGTACCCTTTTTCAAAGAAATGTACCCTTTTCTGAAAAAATGTACCCTTGCACGTCATCAAAAGGTATGCTATGTTATACTTGCAAAAGAAGGAAAACAGAAGGGACAGCAGGTAGGACAAAAAAATCTTTCAATTGCTCGTGTCAATGATTGACACAAAAAAAAGGAATATGGGCTTTCATGCATCAGAACATGGTTTTCATGGGCTGGTGCATTTTTTATGCCCATTTTTAGGGGGTGACGCCGTTGCCCGGAAGAAGTGGCAACAAAAAGTAAAAAAGGAGAGAGAGGAAAAATGAAAACAAAAGTAATACACGCATTCCTATGGATTCTGGTTTGTATGGTGCTTGGTATTACCTGTTATCAGTGCCGTGATTTAAGGGGTTATGTGATTCTGTCAGGTTCTATGGAACCTGTGATTCCCACAGGATCAGTGGCAGTTGTGGATTCATCAAAGAGGGATGTACGTCCAGGAAATATTGCTACGTTTGAGCGACACGGGGATCTGGTAACCCACCGGATTCTGTCAAAAACAGAAGAAGGATACCAGACAAAAGGGGATGCAAACACAGATCCGGATTCCGGAACCATTCCGGCAGAAAACATTCGCGGAACATATCTGTTCTGCATTCCATATCTTGGATACGGATTTATGTGGGCAAAAAATCACATGTTTCTTACCGTAGGTTTTCTGGCGCTGTTCATGCTTCTGGTTTTCTGTTTTCCGGAGAAAAGACCTGAACCAAAGGAACGGGAACAGGTAAAAAAAACAAAAAGAAAAAAAGGAGAATTACGATTATGACAAAGAAAAAAGTAGCAGCATTTTTTACAGCAGCAGCACTATGCGGCGCACTGGCCGTTGGATCATCCATGGCATATCTGACAGATCATGATTCTGTAACCAACAAATTTTCTGTAGGTAAAGTAGACATCGTTGGCCATGAGCCGAACTACACACCGGATAATGATGGAAAAACCAACAATATCGTTCCGACCCAGGTAATCAAAAAAGACCCGCAGATCGAAAATGTTGGAAAAAATGATGCTTATGTATATCTGGATGTTTCTATCCCGATTGCAAAGGTGATTACTGTTAATGCTGCAGGTAACCGTTTGAATGGAGGCGTTGCAAAAGATACAGAGCTGTTCTCCATGAACAATGTTTCTAAGAAATGGACTCTGATGTACAACAAGCGTGTAGGAGATAATATGGTTTACACCTACAGCTATAACGAAATACTTGCACCGGGAAAAACAACAGATCCGATCTTTACAAGCCTGACAGCTGCCAATATTGTAGAGGGACAGCTGGATGGAAAAGATCTGAATGTGCCGGTACATTACTATGCAATCCAGGAACTCAACACCGGAGAAGGAACCACGATTCCACAGAAAGCAGCTTCCGCATGGAAAAAATATGAACTGCAGAACCAGGGCCAGGCAGGACAGATCACGACTCCGCAGTCTGACGAAAGCGGAAATAATGAGGTTACAACCGTTGATGGAAACGGAAATGCAGCATCAGATGAAAACAAAGTAAATACCTCAGATGATGTTCAGGTTGAGCCGGAACAGGATGGAAACAACACTTTATCATAAGAATACTTTAAATAACAGTCCGGAAAGCCATCCGGACTGTTCTGAAAAAAAGGGAAAACAGCATGAAAAAAAAGAAAAAACGAATGCTGTCCATTGCCGGAATGTGCTGCTGCGGTTTTCTTGCAGTAGCTACCGCAATATCGGGATCTTCCGCTTACCAGACGGACCATGATGAAGTAGTAAACATTATCAGAACCGGGAATAACACCATTATTCCGGATGAGGATTTTCCGACACCGACACCGGTTCCATCCAGCGGATCAGTAGTAAAAAAAGTCAGGGCAAAAAATACAGGAGATGTACCTTGTTATGTCCGGGCATATATCACATGCAGTGAGCCTGTGAAAGAGTTTACGGGACTTGATACCACAAACTGGGCTAAGGGAAATGATGGCTATTATTACTACAAAAAAGCTGTTCCGGTTGGAGGAACAACAACTTATCTGTTTACAGGGGTTACTGTTGCAGATGAATATGAGCAGGATAACCTGGAAGTAACAGTCTATGAGGAATCCGTTCAGACAACAGATGGTCAGAAAGAATACACTTCTTATCAGGAAGCATGGAAACGGTTTGGAGGAGGTGGCCAGTAATGAAAAGGAAAATTGCAATAGCAGCCGGAATTCTGGTCACGGCAGTAAGTACCATCAGTGGATCATATGCTTACTATCAGGACAGCGTTACCGTTACAAACCACATCAGCACCGGTGATGTAAACATTGGAATCCAGGAATACGAAAAAGATGGTGATACGGAAAAAGTTTACGCAGGACCTGCAGATGGAATTGTGCTTCCATCCCAGAGCATTTCAAAGATTCCTCGTATCACGAATTATGCGGAAACCTGCTACATCCGGGTGAAAACCACTTATTCCGGAGAGGCATCGGATTCCGTGTCAAACGTTGACACGGAAAAGCCAGAGGAAGATTCCAAAACGGATGCAGACCCGAATGAAACGCCGGAAGCAACAGAAGAGACAGCACAGGAAACGACAGAAAATGCCGAAACGGAAGTAACACCAGCACCAGAAGAGCCAGAAAAACCGGAAACAACGCCTGAACCTACAGAAACACCTTCGGTGGATCAGGATAAGGAAACGCCTGCGGAGTATGTTCTGAGTGATGAAGAACTGGATGGAATTTCCGATGAATGGGTAAAACAGGGTGAGTATTATTACTATACGCAGCCGTTGAAAAACGGAGAATCCGCAGACTTTTTCCAGAACGTAACGATTCCTGCAGCGTGGACATCAAAAGCACAGGACAGGGTTCTTGGACTTACTGTGACCGCAGAAGCGGTGCAGGCAGCAAACTTTACACCGGATTTTAATTCGGAATCCCCATGGGGCGATACGGAAATTGAACAGTGCGTACATGAGACGGATAACAGCATCACAGAAGTGACAAAACAGTATACCGCTATGTCCGTCACTTATGAAGGGGCTGCCAGAAAGCTGGTGGCTGCGCCGGAAGATTTCTTTAGAAATTTACAGACGGCAATGCCTGGCGATACGATCAGTGATAGTTTTCAGCTTTCCAATACGACAGCAACCAGTGCCGAATTTTTCTTCCATACGGAAACGCCTGGAAATTTAACGGATGAAGAACTTGACCTTTTAAAACAGTTTAAATTGACGATCACGCAAAACGGAAAAACCCTGTATAACGGTGATTTGCAGGCTGCATCCCTGAATCAGGAAATCAGTCTTGGAACACTGGAAACAGGGAAAAATTCGCGGGTACAGTTTACGCTGCAGTTACCGGCAGAACTGAAAAATGCATATGCAAAACGGGAAAGCATGGTAAACTGGATTTTCCGTGTACAGGGTGCTGAAGAACCGGGCAAAAACGAACCGTCCCCTGCCATTTCGCAGACTACGGCACCAAAAACCGGTCTTGCAGATCCATACGTTTTTGTTCCTCTTGGAATTGCGGCGGTAACGGCTCTTGGAACCGTGAAACTGTCCCGTAAAGAGAAGAAAGAGAGGAGGAAAAAACTGTGAAACGATGGAAAAAGGCACTGTCAGGGCTGCTTATGGCAGCCTTGATGGTAACTGGAATTTCTTTCCCGGAAAATGTTTTTGCTGTCAGCGCAGGCATGGATGGGTTACCATCTGTGGTTGATTCTGGCATTGGAAAAAAGGTAGATACAAACAGCACGATTGACGGAACCTACAATTTTACGCCAGTCATTGGAGCAAACACAAAGGTTTCATTCGGTAGTACAGATGGTACGAAATGGGATAATCAGTTTTGCGTTAATGGTGAAAAATATGCACAGGTGTGTTCGAAATGGTGGCCATTATCAGATATAGGTGATAATGGAAATACCCGTTCTTTTATTCCGTATGAAAGATTAAAAGGAAAGATGTATGCAGAGTATACCAATGTAGGCAATGCTAATGGTTTACCTGTTACCATGCGGATCTGGTTTTTGGACTGGCAGAATACTAATATCAGCGGGTATCCGGGATATGAAGATGTAGACAATGTTGTTGTTTCTGTAGACAATACAAAAGGCGGTGCAACTCCTGTCATTGATATTAAAGGCTTGAAATGGATTAAGGTAAGATTTTCATATTACGATGAAAATGGAAATCCACTTAAGGTTAAGGGACATTTCACTTTATCTGATCTGGACTATTCCCAGGGATTTTATATTGATGGAAAAGTCGATGGCATTTATGTCACGAAGGAAGCTGATGATCGTCTAATCTATGATGCAAGAACGGATGCAATCTGGTCAGCAAAAAAGGGTTCAAATGCAGATGATGGTACTTCACCGGATAACCCGGAAGGATGGGTTACTTACACATATGAAGGCGATTCTCAGACTATGGTCTTTTATAATGGAGGAACCATACAAAATGTGGACGGTCCAGGTAAGGGACTTACCACAGTGCAATCATATCCAAAAGACTTTACATTTACTGGTGGGGATGCCATATTTAATGGATGGAAAGGATCAAGCCGGACCGAGGCAACAGATTGGCACGTATGGAATACTTCTGAGTTTGGTTATACATCAGAAATGGTTATGCATCAGACCAAAAATGTTGACCTTGTCATCAAAAAGGCAGATGAAACAACAGGAGAAGCCCTAAAAGGCGCAGAATTCACTGTTTACAAGATGCAAGGCGGCCAGTGGGTAACGTATACCAAGGCCGAATGGAAAGATGAGTATAAAGCTTATCGAGCATTAAATCTCCATGCAGAAGATTCAGAAGGTGGAAAATTCAAAGTAGTAGAAACCAAAAATCCGACAGGATATACCGGAACCTGGGAACATGAGTTTACAGCAGAAAAAGAAGGTGTTGTTACTTTAACACTGGATGCGACAAATGCCAGAAAAACCGGTCAGATCACAATCACAAAAACCGGTGAGAATAATAAAAAACTTTCCGGTGCGGTATTTGAAATCAAAGCTGCAAAGGATATTAAGACAACCGGAGGTACAACCCTGATTGCTGCTGATACGGTAGTTGATACCGTAACTACAGATGGCAATGGATCGGCAGCCAGCAAACAGTTGGAACTTGGTCAGTACATTGTCAAAGAAAAAACAGCTCCGGATGGATACGTCCTGGATACTACAGAACATGCAGTTACACTGGATGATAGCCATACCAGCGTCAATGTGGCCGTACAGAACCAGAAAAATGCGATTGTACTGCAGAAAGTAAGCAAAAACGATGGTACAGTCATGGAAGGCGTTACGTTCCATGTCTGGAATGATGACAAGAGCTATGATAAAACGCAGAAAACAGATAGCAATGGACGGATCACGATTGATGGTGTGAAGGATGGAACCTGGCATTACCAGGAAACGGCAACCAAAGATGGATACGTACTGGATAATGCAGTGAAAGATTTCACAGTATCCGACGGAAAAGTCAATGGGCAGTCAAACCTGACAATCACGGTAGAAAATGATTATACAAAACTGGATCTTGCAAAAGTAGATTCCGGTACCGGAGAGAATATTTCCGGAGCGAAACTTTCTCTTCTGGATAGCAATGGCCGTCTGGTAGAAAGCTGGACATCCGGAAGCACACCGCACCGGATCGAAAAACTGAAACCGGGTCAGTATACTTTACGTGAGGATCAGGCCCCGGATCATTATAAACTTGCTGATCCAATTACCTTTACGCTGGAAAGCAAAGCAGATACGCAGACCATCACCATGAAGGATATGCGCTATGCAGACCTTACCATAGTAAAGAAAATTAAAGCAAGCGATATTACCTGGGCGCATGGAAACCCAACCTTTATCTTCACCGTAAAAGGAAAAGATATTAATGGAAAAGACCGTACCTTCCAGAATTATGTAGAGTTCACGGAAAATTACGTAAATTCACATACCGATGGACAGGGATATGTAGAACTTTCTGTCACCTGGAACAAAATCCCGGTAGGAGAGGACTACACAGTAACAGAACAGGATGTGCTGCGGTATCATCTGGTGAACGTTACCGGAACAGAGAATGTAACGATTTCAAAATTACAGGAACCGGCGAAGGGCGTTGCTCCGGATAAAATTTTCTCCGTACATGCAAATTTAAAGGCGAAACCAACCGGTACATCCATCACATTTGAAAACCAGAAAGATGACTGGGGAACTACAACGCATGATACTTCTGTTAAGAACATCATTCCGTTAAAGTAACCAGCAAAACCGGATTTATACCCGTGTCAATGTTTGACACGGGTATTTCATTAAAGAACAGGGAGGCGTGAAAATGCAAAAAGCTGCTGGGTGTGTCCTGCTGGCAATTTTATGTCTGCTGGGTGCGTCTTATCTTCCACGGATTTTGCAGGAAGCACAAACCGACCGGGAACAGCAGAACCTTATCAGTGGCTATATCCAAAATCCGGATACAACAGATGAAGAAAACACAGAATCAACTACAGATGAGCCGGAAGAGGAAACAGATCCGAATATGGAAAGAATAGTTGATTTTCAGAATTTACAGCAGATCAATCCTGAGATTTTGGCATGGATCACAGTTCCCGGAACACCCATTGATTATCCGGTTGCTTTAGGAGAGGACAACAGTTATTACCTGAACCATACCGTAACAGGAGAAAGCAATATTCTTGGTTCCATTTTTGCAGCTACCGGAACAGATTTCGAAGAAAGCCACATTATTTTATATGGGCATAACATGGCATCCGGGAAAATGTTTGGAAGCCTGAAAAAGTACCATGATAAGGACTTCCGGAACACTTATCCTTATGTATATGTTTATACACCGGAAACTACTTATACCTGTGCGATATACAGCGTATACAGCACCCGGTATGACAGTGATGTTTTTACACTGGGATATAAAGGTGACAGCGAGGAATGGAAACAATGGATTGCAGAAACCGTACAGAATGCGGAATATGACTGTAATATTGCCCCGACCGGAAAGGAGAAAGTTTTTACTTTATCCACCTGCGTAGGTGATGGCTCCAGTCCTTACAGATTGGTTATACACGCCGTTACGGTTGCCCAGAAAGAGGTCGCGAATGCGGAAAAGGAAGCGTCTTAAAGCAAAAGTAAGAGCCAGAATTTGTATGATTTTGGCTTGCCTGCTGCTCTGCGGAACCGGAGTTTCCTTATGGAATGGAAAACGGGCTGAAAAATCCGTGTCAAACATTGACACGGGACAGAAAAGCAGCAAAACGGTGTCAAACATTGACACGGGTACGGAAAACCACCAGGCGGTGTCAAACGTTGACACGGATACGGAAAATCCCAAAGCGGTGTCAAACGTTGACACGAGTACGGAAAAGCCACAAGCGGTGTCAAACATTGACACCGATATGGAAACCACAAAACAGGTGTCAAACATTGACACAGATACAGAAGGTATGATTTTAAAGGCTGATCCGGTGGATACGGCAGATAGGAATCATATCTGTTTTTTTGCCGTTTTTTTTATCGGCAGTTGGAGTGTATTGATGTTTCTTACTGCAGTACGAAAAAAGAGTAAGAAAGATATTGGGCTAAGCGCCCGAAGAAAGGATACGTCATGGATGAAAATACATTAAGTATGGCCGAAAAAATGAATCAGCTGTATCAGGAACGAGAAGAGCAATATAAAAAACGTGAAAAGCTGTTCGATGACCGTTCCAAGCAGCTGCAGTCTCTTGCAAATGCATTGGAAAAGCAGAAAAATAGCCAGGAACAGAAAGCAACAGATCTGGATAACCGGGAAAAGGAACTGGACCAGATCCAGGATGCTCTTGCAGCTAAAGTAGAGGACATGGAAAAACAGGAGACTGCTTTAAAAACCTGGGAACAGGAAACAAAAGAATCCCTGGCGAAAGCAAAGCAGGAACAGGAAAATTCGTTGTTGGAACAAAAAATATCCCAGGAAAATGAGCTGCTTAAGAAACAGCAGGAACTGCAAATGGAAAAGTTGCAGGCACAGAACTTAAGTATTGAGCTGCAGGCAGAGAGGGATAACCTCAAGATGATGCAGGAAAATTTAAAACTGTATCCGGATATGTCACTTCCAACGGATAAGGAAACAGAACTGCAGGCGAAAATTGAAACATTGCAGAGCCGTCTTTCCATGGCAGAAAAAGAACGTGATTCCAAAACGGAACAGATGGAAAAATTACAGAAAGATTTTGATGCAAAGGAAGCTGAACTTGCGAACCTGCAGTTAAAAGCAGAGGATAGCAGCACTGATCCGGAAGTAGAAGAAAAGTTGCGAAAACGGAATGGAGAACTCCAAGGAAAAGTCATTGAACTAAATAAGCAGGTAAAATCTTTGCAGAGAGATCTGGATGATCAGGCAAAAGACAAGGAAGAATTACAGAGACAGCTGGAAGAAAACAGTAATCAGCCGGAAAGCCACGATTTAAGTGCAGAAGAACTGCAGAATTACTTGCTGACACTGCCAGAGTTCGAAAATGTGACAACCCGCCATAATACGGATGGAATTATTGTAGATGCGGTATGTGGCGAAAAGAATTATCATTTCCGCTTTGATTCCCTTCCATGCTATGAAATCAGTGTTCCACGCCGCGAAACCAAGAACTTAAAAGAAGTCATCTACCAGATGAACGCAGAAATGCCGGAATATAAGGCATCTTATGATGAATACGAAAAAGCGGCAGTTCTGACCGGATGGTATGACAGAAGAATTTCGGCAGAGGAGCTGGTAGAACTTGCGGTAGATGCATCACGGAATTTCAAGTAAAGGAGATCGGCCATGGAAAGTATAAAGTCATTTTTGGGAAATCCATATTACTTGATGACCGCGGTGCTTGCGATCGCAGCGTTTGGTTTTGCAGCAACAGCTGTAATCAGTTTAATACAAGAGCGAAAACAGAAAAAGGAAGAAACTCAAGAAGAGCCGTTGGAAAAAAAGCTTGGGGTTGATACCAAAAAGCTGAAAAATGTTTTAAATGTTCCAGATTTAAAACGAAAAAAGAATATACCTGTCATAGAAGAGGAAAAAACGGAAAATGCGCCGGAAGAACTTCCGAATGATAAAGAAGAAGTTCCCGTGTCAAACATTGACACGGAACCGGAAGTGTTAAACCCGGCTGATGTGGCAGAATTTAAAAGCCGGATGATAGAACATTTCCGGCGAAAAGACACACTGCAGCAATCCCTTTTAGAATTGCAGGAACTTTATGAAAATGGTCCGATTCTGGAAAGGATTGAAAAGGCACTTACGTACAGCCAGCGCAGCCGTTACCGGGATTTTGAGACAACCCTTGACATTTTATTTGAGGGCATGGATACAGAAACCCTGCGGGATGATTTACTGCGGATGGAAGTTCTGCGATACCGGAGGCTGCCTTACCGTCAAGAAAATACAACTGGCAATCTGGTATAAGGAGGGCAAACATGAATCAGATTAAAATCCAGGGTGTTTGCACCTGCGTCCCACAATTTTCCTATGAAAAAGACAGGAGAGGGAGATCAGTTCCAACATGCCGGTACATCTTGGCCGTGCAGCGACCGAAAAGTTCTTATTCCGATTACATGTACTGTGTCGCCTTTGGAGAACGGGCAATGATAACATTTCAGAGAATAAAAAAAGGAACGACAGTGTTTGTCCAGGGACATCTTCATACAGAGGAAGGCCGGGATGCCAACAATCAAAAAGTATATTTCGTCACTGTGACAGTAGATTATCAGCAGATAATTGAAAAACAAGAATTTAATGGACTGGAATTGTGTACTGGATTGCCCCAGTTTCCGGTTCTGAAACAGGAAGAAAAAGGAGGAAAATAGAGAATGCCGATTCAGTATATTATCCCGATTATAGCGATGGTAGGATGTGTTATTGCATTTTTAATTGGAAGATTTCACAAACATGATGATGATGACGATTAAAAAATGTCGTGTGAAGGATTGACACGAAAGAACAAACGAAAATAAGGCCTGCACCAAAATTTGGTGCGGGCTATTTTTATATCAAAAAGAGGTAAAAGATATGAAAAAGCCAATCGAAGTAAAAAAGAAACTGAAAAAAGTCACGGAATATACGGCTTGCTTTGCGTTTTTGATGTTCCTGCAGGGAGTAGGTGCGCCAATGGTTTTTGCAGATGCAACGACCGCAATAAATGCGAAATTTGAAATTTTATGGAATCTGATCAGCGCTGTGGTACAATCTGTGGGTGGTGTTATTTTATTATGGCATGCATTTGAATTTGGAGCTTCCATGCAGGCACAGGAAGGCGGAGGTGCTATTACAAGATCTTTAAAAGGGATTGGCGGTGCGTTAGTTATGCTGGTTGCTCCGGTAATTACAACTGCTCTGAAGGGATAATGAAAAGGGAGGAGCTATCCTCCTTTTTCTCATGGAGAAAATATGATAAATGAGATATTAGATTTTTTCAAAACGGTTTTTTCGGGAAGTGGTTTCTTTTCCCTTGGGTGCAATGTTTGGAATTCATTAATTGCATATGCGTTTGATATGCTGCAAACGAGTCCACAAAGTTTGGCAGATGGTGAACTTTGGGATGAAGGATACCGGATTTTCCTGGCACTACAGATTCTAGGTGCGACACTTGTAAGTGTTTTCTTTATGATTAATTTTTTCAAAGAAACAACGGATATTAAACACGGAATGACCATGGAAGCAAGCATCCAGTTTTTTATCAAGCTGGCACTTGTGGATGCTGTTTTTTTAAATCTCACGAATATACTCGTTTTTTTGATTGAAATTGAACAAGCATTTTTTGGTATTATTGTTCCGGAAGATGCCGCTTCACTGGTTATAAGAGTAGGGGATGACTGGGAAATGAGTGGATCCGGACTTATTTTTGGAAATCTGTTTGGCCTTGTGTTTTTGTTTATCTGCCTGGGTGGCGCAGTTATTACATTATGGACGGTTTATAGGGTTTTCCTTAAATTGTTTTTTTATATGGCTGTTGCACCACTTGCACTTTCCACTTATGCAGGCCCACATGAAATTGGACATACCGGATCAAGCTGGGTCCGTACATTTCTTTGTGCATTGTTTGAAATGACAGGAATCATGCTAATGATGCGACTTGGAACAATTTTAATAAATGCCGGTGGGCTGTTCCCTACTGCATCAGAAGATATATTGGGCGGAATGTTGGGATCACAAGGATGGGAAGGACTTCAAGCTATTCTTGGTATCCTTATTATAACGGGATCAGTATCTGGTACGGATGCGATGGTTCGAAGAGCATTTGGATTTTAATAGTAGGAAGGACATAGCTTATGGTAAACATGAATGAAGATTTTGGTGCATATAAGGATAGCATCTGGAAAGGACTTACAGCAAGAGAGTTAGGTGTGATGGCCGTTTCTGCTGTCTCCTGTGGTATTATCATTATCTTGTTGTATTTTATACTTGGATGGAACTTATATATATCATTTTTGATTGGAACTGCTGTTGCTGCAGCTATCATTTTCAGTCAGGTATGGAAGTCACGTAGCGGGCTTTCTGCAATAGAGTTTTACCGGGCAAGAAAATACAGAAAGTCCACAGCCAAACTTGTTTGGAAAAGTGACGAATATAACCAGGCAAGAAAAAATTATTTGAAAAAAGAAAAATAATGATCGGGAAAAATCCCGACTTTTTTATATACTTGGAAAGGATGGAACAGAATGGGATTTTTTTCGAATGAGGAATTTATCCGATATAAAAAATGTACACAGCCAGTTTACCAGACACCGGCCAGTATTCAACAAATGCTGGATATTGCAGGTGTACACGAAAATGGAATATTTGAAATAGAACCGAATAACGGGGCAGGGAAAAAGCGGAGAAAATTTGATCGTGTGTATTCTTTTTCAGACTTAAACTATGTGGATCAGGACAAGCAGCAAAAAGACGGCATCCTGTTTCAACTACGGAAATTTCTAAATTCCATGGACACAGATTTCAAGATCACAATACAGTGTGAACCACGGGACGTAACAAATTTCCAGAAATCTCTGTTGCAGGATGAAAATAAAAGTGAGTATCCAGAGCTGGCCCGCTACAATAACGAAATGATTAAAAAATCTCTTGAAAAGGGACAGGAAAACGTTCGAAAACAGCGTTATTTGACTGTGAGTGCAAATTGCCGGTCAATAGAAGAAGCGGAAGGATGGTTTGATACATTCGAGCATACAGCACTTCCAATCTTTCATGCAATGGGTTCGGAATTGGTTCCTTTAAACGCTGTGCAGCGGTTTCAGAAAATCAGAAATTACTTTTTCACAGATGATGGAGAGGAAAGTTTTATTCTCCCGTTTCAGGATATGGTACAGGCCGGAAGAGATTTTCGCAATTCAATCCTTCCACATTCTGTGCGGAATCACAAAAGCTACATGGAATTTGATGAAGAGTGTATGCGGATTCTTTTTGCTGCGGTTCTGCCAACCAGATTGAATGAAGAAAAGTTGATTTTTGAACTGACAGATTTTCCGTTTTATACCTGCCTTACCATAGATACGGCATATATCCCACGGGAAGTGTTACGTGGAAAAATCAGCAACACGAATTTCTACAATGAAAATGCGATCGGGCAGGAAGTACAGGCCAATGCAAGTATGGGTAACTTCTATAGTGAGCCGTCCTATGCAAAGAAAAAGAAGCAGGCCAATCTGAAAAAATATATGGATCAGATCGAGGAAGATGATGAAAATGGCTTCTATGTAGGAATCCTGTTGGCAGTGCGTGGAGCAAATAAAGAGGAACTGGATGCAAACACGGCAGAAGTCAGACGCCGCTGCCGGAAACATTCTATACAGATTGTTCCTTACTACGATCAGCAAATTCAGGCACTGAATACGTTGCTTCCGATCGGAGCGAGGCGTGTAAATAATATGCGTTCCGTCCTGACAAGTTCTTATCTGGCATTCCAGCCATTCTATTCCTGGGATCTGATCCAGCCTGGCGGAACATGGTATGGTATAAATAAAAAAACCAGAAATCCGATCATTGGAAACCGAAAGACATTGAAAAACAGTAATGGTGTTATTTTTGGCCACACTGGTTCTGGAAAGTCCATGCTGCTGAAAATTACGGAAATCGGACAAACATTGATTAACAGTACAGATGATATTTTCCTGATTGATCCGCAGAATGAGATGAAGGGAATCACCCAGAGATTCCGCGGTCAGTATTTTGATCTTTCTGATCCGGATCTGCGCCTGAACCCTCTTGAGATTCCGGAATCTTTGCTGCAAAAGAATGCAAAGGGCCGTGAAGAATATATCCTTTCCCAGCTGCAGTATATGGAAGCATTTCTGTACAGTATCATGACCGGTATACGTCCAAACGGTATCCATAAATCGTTGATTTACCGGTGCGTTGAGGAATTATATCAGAATACGTTTTCAAAAAAGAAACCGATATCCCCGGTGCTTTCTGATTTGGAAGCAATTTTCCAGAAACAGCGGGAACCGGAAGCGCGTGATTTGTATGGATCACTGGAGGCTTATACAAAGCATAGCTTTTTGACATTGGAAGGACAAAGTACACTGTCTACCAGCAGCCGGTTTGTTGCATTTGGAATGAAAAATATCCCTGAATTGATGTGGGAACCGCTGATGATAACAATCATGCATGTTTTAACGCAGCGTTTTTCCTACAACGTTGAACAGCAAAGGGCAACGCATTTTATCGTTGACGAGGCTCAATATGTCTGCCGCCATGAGACAAGTTGTAATGAGCTGGAAAAGGCGTATCTGACGTACCGTAAACTTGGTGGTATCTGTACGATCTGTCTGCAGAACGTTTCAGCAGCAACGGCCAACCGGAAAATTATGGAGATTGTATCAAACTCCGATTTCAAGGTGCTGCTTGACCAGGCCGGTGATGATCGGAACGAATTGCTGCAGATTATGGAGTTATCACAGAAAGAGTTTGAAGCGCTTTCTGATCCGACACCGGGCCAGAGTTTGATTGTCTGGGGCGGGCATATTTTGCAGTGTGATTCGACGATTAGCCGGGACAATCCGCTGTATCATTTCTACAGTACAAACTTCCATGAAGCCGCTGCCGAAAATCGGAACGTATTTTACAGCCAGGAAGCGGATCAAGATGAACATGAAGATGATCTGGAATCCGTGTCAAAGATTGACACGGATGAAAACAGAGACTCGGTGTCAACATTTGACACTGATCCAGACAAAGAGTCTGTTGAGCTTTTAAATGGCGAAGTAGAAGAGCCAATCAGTGAAGAAGAGCTGTTCATGTACCATAAAGTACAAGAAGCTGACGAATGTGATGAATGGCTGGATTGCTATGGTGCCGGAATTTTATGCGGTGTTTCCAATAAACAGGCAGAAGAGATACTGGAATCTCTTGTGAAAAAAGGATATATCGAAAAGATCCAAGGTTGTTACCGTATGCCGGAAAACTAAAGGAAGGATAACGCATGACACCAAAAGACAAGCACACGGAAGTTGCATGGCAGGCAAAACAGCGGGAAGTTAAAACAGGATCTGTGGAAAAGACGGTACACAGTGCTACTTCTGCAATCTATACTGCGTCAGAGATACGATCTGTTATGAGCCACTCTGAAACGCAGGAAATAACAGGAAACCATATTACGCGGGAACAACAGCTGCAAAATATGCGTCTGGCGACGCAGAAATATTTGCAGCCGGAAAATCAAGTAAATACACAAAGTATCTTGCCGGAAAACACTGGACATACGGAACAGGCTGCTGTACAACCGGAAATCCTGTGGTATAAGAATGAATCAAATTATGTACCGGAACAGCCTGTATATAATGGCTCCAGTGAAAAATATGAGGCGAAAGCTGCACAGTTCCATGCACCTGTTTCAGAGACGTATAAAATACCAGAAAAACCGGACAGACAAGTTGCCCGGGAACAGCAGTTGAAAAGTATAAGACTGGCAACACAGAAATATGTGCAAACAGAAGCGGGACGTTCCCATGCAGAAGAGAAGCAACAAACAACCCATTTTATTTTAAAAAGTACAGGTTCAGAACGGGAAGATAATATTGAGGCTGCATCAGAGAATCGGATTCAGGAAAATCACGGTAAAAAATATGCTGCAGCCAAGATGAGAGCTTCCATCCCGAATACTGAACAGCTGGAAATGTCGGAAAATAATGACATAAAAGAAGAAAAACGACAAAGTATGCGTCTGGCCATGTGGAAATATCTGCGGCGGCAAGATACAGAAAACACACAGGGCATGGGAATAGAGGAGAAGCGAAACGGAAATCCGTTGTCTGGAAAACCGACACTTTTTCAACAAGAAGAGGAAGAAAGTAATACGGATGAGAGAGAAAAAAAGAAGGATTTCAGCCGGAAATATACGATTGACAGGATACAATCATCCACAGTACAAGATTCTAAAGGGGAAGAATTATCATCCAACCAGAGTAAAACTTTCAGACAGCAGCATCAAAGTTTGAATACTGCATCCATGCTGCATGGTATGACAGCAGCGAATGTAGAAAAAGAGGTTGAAGATGATGAGCCGGATTCCCAGAATGATTTAAAAAAATCAAAAACACTTATATATCTGACAAAATTAAAAAAGAATCGAAAAAAAGAAAAAATCACGAGTAAAAATACTTCGGAAGATAGTGAAATTTCAGAAGAATTTTCAACAGAAGAGGAAAAGGAAACTCTTGGTGAAGATGAGGAGAAAACGTCCAATCAGAAGAAGGAAATAAAAAATAAGGAACATACAGAAAAAACATCTGAAAAAAATCCGGCAGAAGATAAAGATAGGCAGGAAATAAAACCGTCCCAGGCGGCAGAGGAATGGAATAAAGAAATGGATCATGCTGAGGAAGAGGACTCAGAGGATGATTCCGGAAGTAAAAAACGGAAAGCCAAAAAGAAAAATCGGAAAGAAAGTGATACAGAAAAGTCAGGAAAGAATGAAAAAGATTCTAATGACCGCAAAAGAAAAAAGGATGAAAAAAGTTCTCGTAAAGAGGGAAAAATTAGAGCATCCTTAAAATGGTTTCGGAGAACAAAGAACTTCCATACAACCGTTCAATCCCTCCGGTTATCCGGGAACGAAGAAGAGATAAAAAAAAGGGCTGATTATCAACAGCGGATGCTACTTCGGCATGGAGTCATTAATACGGCGAAAATATCCGCAGGCATCATTAAAATTATAGCATCCAATGTTTTATTGCTGCTTCCTATTATTTCGCTTTTTCTTCTTTTGAGTCTTCTGTTTCTTGGGGTAAAGGCTGAACGTCAAAGTGCTTCTTCCGCTTATGATGGAGCCTGTTATCTGGCGGCAAAATATGAATCCGGCGGAAACCCGGATCAGGTTGGTGGCGATGGCGGAAATGCATGTGGTGAATTTCAGTTCGACAATCGTTATGAGCTTGGGCCGTTTGTTCGGTGGTGCTATGAAAAAGATCCAACTACATATGGTCCGTTTGAACCATATCTTGGCATGACCACAGAACTAAAAAATAACGCCGGATTTTACGGGGCATGGCATTCGATCTGCATAGAACATAAGATTGCATTTGAGGCAGCCCAGTGCGAATACGTCTATACACAAACACTGCAGCCACTTCTTACATCACTGACAGAATATTATGGTTTTGATTTTACAAACGCGTCTGATGCTTTGAAAGGCTGCGTTCTTTCTTTTGGCAACAGAGATGGAAAATATGTTGTAAGCCTGAAAAGATATTTTGATGGAACAACATCTGCATCAACGGACCGGGAAATTATTGAAAGGGCATATGATGCCATGATCGCCCGCAGACCGAACGTATCCAGGTGGAGCTATGAGAAAGCGGATTGCCTGGCGCAGCTTGATGGGACGCTTGACATTTATGCACCATCCGAAAATGGTGCCGGTGGGATTGACTGGTCCTGGAAAAAAAGCATAGGTGCCGGAGAGTCCGGAAATGCTGCCGTGCAGGCAGCTCTGAATGCTGTAGGAAGTGGTTATTCCCAAAGCAGAAGAGATGATCCGGGATGGTATGATTGTTCTTCCCTGGTTTACCGGAGTTATGCTGCAGCTGGTATTACTTATCTGAATGGAATGGATGCAGCAAGCGAAGCAGAATGCCTGGTAAACAAAGGAATGACTGTCAGCTATGGTGAACTGCAGCCGGGAGACTTGATCTTTTATTCTTATTCGGCCAACGGAAAATACAGGAATATATCCCATGTTGCCATATATCTTGGAAATGGTGAAATGGTTCATGCTGCAGATGAATCCAGAGGGGTATGTAAACAGGCAATGTCACAATCAAATCTTTCGCCGCAATTATATTGTCGGCCACAATAGTAGAAGGAAAATAAGATGGATAAATATGAATACATAGTGAATCTTGCAGAAAAAACAGCTAAAAGGGTTTCACAGAACCGGGAATCCTGGATGAAGTTCCTGACCTCCGCTGCACGGATTTATAAATATCCGTTTAAAGAACAGCTTCTGATTTATGCACAGAATCCGGATGCAACAGCGTGTGCTTCCATCGAGATATGGAATAAACGTATGAACTGCTGGGTAAATAAAGGATCTTCAGGAATTGCACTTCCGGATGATACTGCAACATACGGTCATAAGCTTAAATATGTATTTGATGTTTCGAATGTTCATGCTGTAAAGCCAAATGGACGTTATCCGAAGGCGTGGAAACTGCGGGAAGAACATAAAAGTGATGTACTGCATAGGCTCGAACAAATATATGGCAGTACAGACAGCACAAAACCCTTTGAAGAAAGAATTATTGAAATTTCAGATCAGCTCGCGGCGGATGCCTATACAGAACTTCAAATTGATTATCCGGATTTACAGGATAGGATAGGATTTGATAAACTGAGCGAACAGGACTTTGCTCTTTGCTTAAAAAAACTTATATCGGAAAGTGTTTCTTTTACAATTTTATCGGCCTGTGAAATAGAAATTTCCGATCATGAATTTTCATTTGATTATATCAATCAGTTTGTTTCTATTAAAACATTGTCAGTATTAGGAACAAAAATTAATGATTCTGCCAGAGGTGTTCTTGCAGAAATCGGAAAAACAGTACGCATTTATGATAAACTTCGCGAGAAAGAACAGGAAAAAGAAATCTCCAAAAAAGAACTTGCAAATGCACCACAACCGCGATATAATGCTTTAAAGCGTGAAAGTTTTCAAGAGGGTAATTCCAAAGATAAAGATAATATTGAAGGAGGAAAACAAAATGGACCTGGAATACGAACAGATGGGAGATTATCTGATTCCGAAACTGAAAGCAAATCCGGAACCGGAGGGAATGGTAACGAAATACGGACTTCTGAGGGACAAATTTCTGAGGGAGAGATACGATGGGGCGAGAACAGCAATGTTTCTGGAAGGAACGCTGAAAGCACATCTTCTCGAGATTCAGGAACAGGCAAGAGAGAGGATGGAAGTCCTGACATCCCAGATGGCGGAGAAAGAAGGAGTAAACGAACAGCTCAAAGCACAGGATCAGATGCTTTGGGTGAAGAAGATGAACAGCATCCAGAGCCGGGCGGAGGAAGTCGTACTGAAAGAACTGATTTACAGCCGACCAATTTTGTAAAACCAGAGGAATCATACACACAATTAAGTCTGTTTCCATCAGCAGAGGAACAGAGAGGATCAATTACAGCAGCGGAAGCAAGTAAAAAATATACTATGCCCGCTGCTTTCTATTTGCCGGAAACCGATCTTGAAGTAATCATCCGAAGTGGTGGCGGGCAAAAAGATAGCCGGAAACGGATTTACGCCAAATATACCGAAGGAAAAAGTACCGATGAAATAATTGCTTTCCTGAAAAAAGAATATAGTCAGGTCGGCAAAGGTTTTGAATTACACGGTCATCCAATATCTGTATGGTTTGATGAAAACGGAATGACTGCCGGTTATGGTATGCAGGCAGCGGAATCTGTAGTTACAACATTAAGCTGGGATCAAATCGAAAAGTACATTCACGCCATGATTACGTATGGCTTGTATATGGATGCGAACGAGGCAGCACTCGTAGACAAAACAGAGATGGAGAGGGTATCTTATCAGATCGGCTATTTTCTCCGTGATTGGATAGATGATGTACCGGAAGAACTTAACAGTATAGAAAAAATAGAAACTCTTCTTTCTACGCATGAAGGAAGAGAACAGCTGGAAAGCTTTTTGGAAGATGTCGATGCACGGATTTCCTATGGAGAATTAAAGCCGAAAACTGTGAAATCTCCAGGATATCTATTATCCGAAATCGCGGATCTTGACAGGGAGAGAATTCATTTTCCACTTCATGATACGGTAGATGTCAGACAGGAAGATTTCATCACACAGGACGAAATCGACTATGCCCTTTGCATTGGAAGTGGTTTTGCAGATGGAAAATTTCGAATCTACGAATATTTCATGGACCTGCATAACCAGAAAGAAAATGCAGACTTTCTGAAAAAAGAATATGGGATTGGTGGCCAATCCGGTGCGTTACCTGGCAATAGTAGTTCCAACAGTGAACATGATGCGAAAGGTATTCTCCTGGAGAAAGGAAGCCTTTTAAATCCATATACAAAAGTCCTTTTAAATTGGAATGTCGTAGAAGAAAGAATCTGCGAGCTGATTTATGCAGACAAATACTTTTCACCACAGGAAAAAGAAGAGTATAAGAATTATAAAAAAGAACAGGAAAAAAAGGCAAAAGAAGCCGAAATTACCCGGCTGAATAACGGAATCCGGTTAGAGTGCAAACAGGAGATCGAAAAACAGATTGCCGAAAAATACAATGGATTTTCCGTTCCACAAAATACGGTATCTGAAATTGTAGAAAAATACGGCATAGACTGTGTACAATTTGTTTTGGCCAATACCATTGTGCAGGCATGGAAGGAAGGTCGGTTTTCTCTAAGAAACAAAGAATGGGCGAGTTCCGTCCTTACAGAAGGAGAATGGAGCAATACACTGATCTTAAACACCCACCCAACTATTTTGGATGGATTTACAAACCAAGTCAGAAACCTGCAGCATGAAAAAGAACAGGTAGTACAGGAACAGCTTACACTGGATGGCCATCTCTGCATTCTGATTGACCAGTGGGAATCTGGAAACGTTAAATATCTGATCGGAAATTGTGTTGATGATCCGGACTTTTATTATGTTCAGTGTGAAAATCGAGTCTTTGAATTTGACCATAAGCCAGATAAAGTTGAAGTAGAGGACTATTATATCGACATTCTTGCTGAAGAAGACATTGATCGACATGAAGCGGAAGTTGGTGCCAAACTTGATGGGGAAGAACTGCAACGGTTATCCTGGCAGGTGGTACATGAGGCAGATGATGCGTTTGGAAATCCAACAAAATGGAGCGCAAGGCTTTTTTCGGATGTCTTTTTGTGGATCAACAAAGGAAATGCCGTATATTCCATTTATGATGCAGAAGGTTATCCGCCATTGGAAACTTTTGAATCTTTGGAAGATGCCATGGCATGGGCCGATGAACTTGCTGCAGATGGAAGAGACATTGAAAATTCTATTCCAGACGAAACGACGCCAGATACCGAAGAAAAACAAGAAGAAAGTAAAGCTGCACCGGATAAAAGTGCAGCTTCCAATTTTCAGATCAGTGATGACCATTTGGGGGAAGGATCTCCAAAAGAGAAATTCAGAAGGAATCTTGCTGCCATTGTGCTGCTTAACCGGATCGAATCGGAAAACAGATACGCTACAGCAGAAGAACAGCAGGTTCTCAGTCAATATATTGGATGGGGTGGACTGGCGGATGCCTTTGACGAAAGCAAACCAAACTGGTCTGAAGAATATCAGCAATTAAAGGCTGCATTATCGCCGGATGAATACCGTATGGCCAGGGAAAGCACTTTAAACGCACATTATACCAGTCCAGTGATTATCCGGCAAATTTACAGTGCTTTGGAACGAATGGGTTTTTCCAAAGGAAACGTTCTGGAACCGGCAATGGGAGTTGGAAACTTTTTGGGCATGATGCCGGACTCCATGAAAGAAAGCAACTTATATGGAGTTGAACTGGACAGTATTTCCGGACGGATTGCCAAACAGCTGTATCCACATGCCAACATACAGATATGTGGTTTTGAAAAAACTACATATCCAGATAACTTTTTTGATCTTGCCATTGGAAATGTTCCGTTTGGACAATACAAGGTGGTAGATAAGAAATACGATCGGAACAAATTCCTGATCCATGATTACTTCTTTGCAAAAACACTGGATAAAGTACGTCCCGGTGGTATTGTTGCCTTTATCACAAGCAAAGGAACACTGGACAAGTCCAATCCGGAAGTGCGGAAATACCTGGCACAACGGGCCGAGTTACTTGGTGCTGTCAGGCTTCCAAATAAAGCCTTTAAATCGAATGCAGGAACAGAAGTAACATCCGATATTTTGTTTTTGAAAAAACGGGATCATATGATTGTTTCTGATCCGGATTGGGTCTATCTTGGAAAAGATGGATCAGACATTACCATGAACAATTATTTTGTTGAACATCCAGAACAAATTGTTGGAAAAATGGAAATGGTATCCGGTCCTTATGGAATGGAAAGTACCTGCACAGCAGATGGTTCGCAACCGTTTGAAGAACAATTACAGGAGTCTCTGCAAAATATCAATGGAGAATTTGATGCGATTGATCCGGAAGAGATTCTTACGGAGGACTTAGAAGAGCTACTTTCTGCAGATCCGAACGTCAAAAATTATAGCTTTACGGTTGTTGGAAAGGAAATTTATTACCGGGAAAATTCTGTTATGCGTCCTGTTGACGTTTCGGCCACAGCAAAAGAGCGGATCAAGGGAATGATCGGCATCCGGGATTGTACTCGTGCGTTAATTAATTTGCAGCTGAATGAGTATTCCGATGCAGACATTAAACAAAAGCAGGAAGAACTGAGTGCGTTGTATGATGGATATACAGCAAAATTCGGTATACTGAATTCGCGTGCAAACAGAATCGCATTTGATCAGGATTCCAGTTATTCTCTGATTTGCTCATTAGAAAACCTTGATGAAGAAGGAAATTTCAAGGAAAAGGCTGCTATATTCCAAAAGCGTACAATTAAGCAGGAGAAAGTTGTTACAAGCGTTGACACAGCCAGTGAAGCATTGACCGTATCTCTTTCAGAAAAGGCTGTTGTTGATCTTCCGTATATGAGTGAACTTTCCGGAAAAGATACCAAAGAAATTGTGGAAGAACTTCGCGGTGTCATATTTGAAGACCCAATCACCGGAAAATGGGAGACTGCAGATGAATATTTAAGCGGTAATGTCCGGGAAAAACTCAAAATTGCAACATCTTACGCAGAAACAAAACCTGAGTTTAGCATTAATGTGCAGGCACTTAAACAGATACAGCCCCAAAATCTCGATGCCTCAGAGATAGAGATCAGGATTGGTGCCACATGGATTGATCCGAAGTATATAGATGACTTCATGGGGGAAGTCTTTCAAACACCACATTATCTATTAGATCCTGGTGCTGTAAAAACAAGTTTTTCGAATATAACAAGTACATGGAACATTGCCGGAAAAAATGCTGAAACTCCCCGCTCTTTTGCAAATACCACATTTGGAACCACAAGAGTAACTGCGTATAAGTTGCTGGAAGATACCTTAAATTTGAAAGACATAAAAATTTATGATACCTTTGATGAAAGGAGGGTACTGAATAAGGAAGAAACGACTATTGCAAGTCAAAAGCAGGAAAACATAAAAGAAGCGTTTAAAGACTGGATATTCCGTGATCCGGAACGAAGACAGAAGATTGTAGAAACGTATAACGAACTATTCAATTCTGTTCGTCCACGGGAATATGAAGGCTCTCATTTGACATTTCCTGGCATGACGCCAGATATTGAATTAAAGCCGCACCAGAAAAATGCAATAGCCCATATTTTATACGGCAACAATACATTACTTGCCCAGTGTGTTGGTGCTGGAAAGACATTTGAAATGATTGCTGCAGCGATGGAGAGCAAAAGACTCGGTTTATGCCAGAAATCATTATTTGTTGTCCCAAATCACCTCGTAGAACAATGGGCTTCTGATTTCCTACGGTTATATCCGGGGGCAAACATCCTTGCGGCCCGGAAAAAAGATTTTGAACCGGCAAACCGGCAAAAATTCTGTTCCAGAATTGCTACCGGAGATTATGATGCAGTTATTATCGGACATAGCCAGTTTGAAAAAATACCTCTTTCCGATGAACGACAAAAAAATACAATCATACAGCAGATTGATGAGATCGAAAAAGGACTTCGTAAAATAAAAGCAGAGAATGACGAACGTTTTACCATTAAACAGATGGAAAAGACCAAAAAGAGTCTGGAAACGCGTCTTGCCAAGCTTTATGACCAAACCAGAAAAGATCAAGTTGTAAATTTTGAAGAACTCGGTATAGACAGGCTGTTTGTGGATGAAAGCCATAACTATAAGAATCTGTTTTTGTATACCAAAATGCGCAATGTGGCAGGTATCCCGCAGACAGAAGCCCAGAAGTCCTCAGACATGTTTGCAAAATGCCAATATATGGATGAACTAACCGGCGGCAAAGGTATCACCTTTGCTACCGGAATGCCGATTTCCAACAGTATGACAGAGCTGTATACAAATATGCGTTATCTGCAGTACGGCACACTGAAAAGATTGGGAATGACACAATTTGATTCCTGGGCAGCATCATTTGGTGAAACACAAACAGCGATTGAGTTAGCTCCAGAGGGGGTTGGTTACCGTACAAAAAGAAGGTTTTCTCGCTTTTTCAATCTTCCTGAGCTAATTTCAGTATTCAAAGAAGCGGCCGACATTAAAACTGCAGATATGCTGAATCTTCCTGTTCCGGAGGCTCAATACGAAAATGTAGTTCTGAAACCAAGCGAATACCAGAAAGAAATGGTTGCATCGCTTGCTAATCGCGCTGAAGCAGTCAGAAACCAGCTTGTGTCACCTTATCAAGACAACATGTTGAGGATAACAAACGACGGCCGGAAACTTGCTCTCGATCAGCGTCTGATAAACGAAATGCTACCTGCGAATGAAAATTCAAAAGTTGCAGTGTGTGCCGAAAAATCTTATCATATCTGGGAAGAAACCACTTCAGAAAGATCTACACAGCTTATTTTTTGTGATTTATCTACGCCAAGGAAAAATAGGGATGAATCTTTTAGCGTATATGATGAGTTAAAGTCTCTCCTTATGAAAAAGGGTGTGCCGGAAGATGAGATTGCATTTATTCATGACGCCAATACAGATCAGAAAAAAGCTGAATTATTTGCTAAAGTCCGTAGCGGACAGGTTCGTTTTCTGATCGGATCTACTTCTAAAATGGGTGCTGGAACAAACGTGCAGGATCGTTTGATTGCGTTGCACCATCTTGATGTACCGTGGCGTCCATCCGACATTGAACAGCAGGAAGGACGTATTTTAAGGCAGGGAAACCGGAACCGCAAGGTAAAAATATTCCGTTATGTTACAGAAGGAACATTTGATGCTTATTCCTGGCAGCTGATCGAAAACAAGCAAAAATTCATCAGCCAGATCATGACAAGCAAATCGCCGGTCCGTAGCTGTGAAGATGTAGACGAATCCGCTCTATCCTATGCGGAAGTAAAGGCTCTTGCAACCGGAAATCCATATATCAAAGAAAAAATGGATCTTGACATTCAGGTATCACGTTTAAGACTGTTAAAAGCAAACTATACAAGTCAAAAATACCGGATGGAAGATAATATTGTTCAGCATTATCCACGCCAAATCGTTATGGTGAAAGAACTAATCGAAAAACTTGAACAGGATATAGCTCTCTATGAACAAAATGCTGCCACAAGCAAAGATAAGTTCCATATGCAGGTTGGATCAGGTGTGTATGACACAAGAAAGGATGCAGGAAACGCTATCATAAAATTTTTTCAAACTGATGCGGATGGAACTGCCAAAATCGGAACATATCTCGGATTTTCAATGAATATAGCATTCGATTCCTTTAATAGAAAATTCGTTTTGAGACTTAAGGGAGCTATGAACCACCCTGTTGAGATTGGTCCTGATCCAGTTGGAAATATTATTCGATTGAACAATGTTTTGAAAACCATGCCGGATAAGCTTGCCGAAGCCAAAGACAGACTTGAAACCTTAACTAATCAATTAGAATCAGCGAAAATAGAAGTAACGAAACCATTCCAACAGGAAGAAGAACTCGCTGAAAAGCTAAAGCGACTGGCAGAACTGAATGCGCTCCTGAACATGGATGAGAAAGGAACAGATGCTCTTATACTGGAAGATGATGAACAACCTGCAATAGTAAACTCCGACATGGCAGTTACGCCAATCACATCCGTGAAAACAAAACCAATGCTAAAGAAAAAAGTGGTTGGACTATGCTTATAAGAAAATGGGGAGGATTTCAATGGAAATAACAGAAATAGAATGCAAAATCCTACGGATAAAAGCCGGAGCTATTTTAATTCTTGGGATGCAGCTAGGAAGTGAGCTGCAGCTTGATACGGAAGAAAAACGAGAGGATGTTCTGATGCAACTGGTGGCTATGCAGCGGCTTGTCGAAAAAGCCGAATATTCCCCAGATCTTGCATTTGAATATTTCGGTTATTCGGAACAAAAACGGCAGCTTTACAAGAAGGTTGTTGACTACATGATTGATGTTTCGAAATAAAAAAGGTGTTAAAAAGAAAAAAAGGTCGCTAAGGGAAATTTCATCTTTCTCTTACGACATTTTTTGTTGGAGGCATTTATGAGTAAAAGAAAATTTTCAAAAAAAGAGGTTGCCATAAGCATAGCGGCGGCCGCTCTTGCAATAGCAACGGTTGGAGGCGCGGTCGCTATCCATAAAGATTCCAGCAACTCAAATACTGGACATTCTATTACCGTGGAGCAATCAGACTACAGTAAAAAAAAGGAAGAGGCAATCCAGCAGATTCAGGATGCCGTAAAAGACTTATCGGATGACCAGCAATCCGAAATTGACTCTTATATCAAACAGAATATTGAAAACATCCAAAAAGCTGAGTCTGAACGTACCATAGAAAGCACGCTGCAGGAAACACTCGATTACATCGACCAAAGAAGTTTGAGTGAAAAAGAAGAGCAACGAAAAGAAACACAGACAACGGAAACATCTTCTTCCAGTGAAAGGGAGGTTACTTCTTCCTCTGTATCAGAAGAAGATAAATACCATATCCTTGGGGAAGATTATATTTATGAAAATAACGACTATCTTCCAGTTATCAATCAAAGTAACTGGATCTATATGTCTGATGAAGAGAAAGACGATTGGCTGAAGAAATGCACACCGGTAAAAGAAGATTCCGCCCACTCTATCACAGCCATATGTACAGACGCTTATGGTTACAATAAAAGCTGGTTTCTTCCCTGCAGACTGCATAAATGGATCACGGAAAACAATATCACAGCAACGGAAGGTGAATATCTGGCCTATGGAACCTATAAACCAAGTAAGGAAACATTCTATCTCGTACTGAATGACAGTAACCGAACCGTAACTCTGGTTACATACAACAAAAATTCCCAGGACTTTTCCTTTGAATTTGCCGGCATGACAGAGAGTGAGGTACTGGAAATGAAGAAAATGGATGCAAATACATCAGACACCACAGGGCACCAGGAAGATTCCAATAATACTTCTGATGCCGGTGATGCACCACTTTCTGAATCTGCCTTAAATGAAATGGAGAAAAATGCAGAACAAAATCAATAAAATCAAACATACCGGCGTATATGTTCTGGTTGTAGATGATTACTTATACAAAACCGGAGACATATTTGGCGAGTGGGTTTTTCTTCCCATGGATTCACCGGCAATCTCAAAATATGATGATACTTACGTTATTATTAAGTATGATTTAAGTGACATTACAAATCAGACACAGAAAAACTGGATTCAAAAGCAAATCGAGCAAAATAAACATAATATTTCGCGCCTCAATAACATCTTAATAGCGTATATGGAGAACGAAAACTGGAATTCATAGTCTCCAAGGAAAACTGATACTTATAAATTTTCCGAAAAAGGTAGCCTAATTTTGAGGCTGCCTTTTTGAACCACAAATCAAAAAAAGGAAGAATTAAAAACATGAAAATACAACGAGATGGGAAAGAATATACCTTGACGGCCGAAGAAGTTATGGAAGCCCACGAAGAATTTGTTACCAGTTTTATGGTTGCCGAATTGGAAAATTCATATGATGTACCACATAAATATTCGAAAGATCTCGCAAAAGAGGCATATGATATGTATGCTGACAGCAGTATTTATTCCGAATATGATTGCATCGAACGTGTTGCAAAGGACTATCAGGATCGCTGTAAAGAACCTACTGTTACAATAACTTGGTCAGAGTGTAACGATTTTGAAGATGGCGAGGTTATTCCGCTCGCAGAAGCAAATAAAAGGTTTGAATTTACCCGATGAACCGATGTTAAAAAATTACGATCAAGCTTTAATTGCAGAAAGACAAAAAATAGAGAGGAAGAACTTAAACAGGAATCTGCTGTCGCAGGACTGACGTTAGAAGAATATATCACACAAAAATATATTTTCAAATGTCAAAAAACAGTAAATAAGCATACAAAATGTTCCCAAAAACGCCCAATCATTTAAGACTGCTAAGCAGTCTTTTTTATTACACAAAAAGGAGAAAGAAACTATGGATATAGATACATTAATTGAGCGACAAGAAGTGCTGGTTGAAAATCAAAAACAGCTTTTATCTGCGATGGTGTCTACACTTGACCTAATGAAAGCAGAAAAATTACGTCAAGAAATAGATCAGGAAATAGCATTTGATGAACCAAATAAGACTGTTGATCAAGAAGAAGATCCTCGGGTCCAAAAGCATAAAATTATTGCCTTGAAAAATGGTTATACCCCGGAAGACGTGGAAGAAGTTGCGAGTATTTACCGATCATACTATGAATCTCTTGATGAAATCGAGGCAGATCTCGCTGCAGAAGGTAAGCCAAGTAATGGATCTGACTATGAATTACGAGCTGAAAATGTACGTGCGCTTCGCGATCAGGACTTATCATATATTGACCACAAATATGAAGAGCAGCGCAAACAGAAGTCACGTCCTACGCAGCATCCACTGAAACGTCCCAAAAAAACGATGAGTAAAATTTGACTTGTAGAAAAGAGGAAACCATATGTCAGAGTCACTGGGCCCCCGGAAAAAGGATTGGGATTTTTCATCCACATTAAAAACTCTTCTGGATCGTCATACTCTCGAACTTTCCAACGAAGAATTAGAGGAAATCAATCTATACCTTTTAAATCAAAGAGAACACGCGATCGCTTTATACTCTCAGCAATTATATGGAATGAAACGTACAGCCAATCGTTTATCCAACACTTCAACATCCTTTCAGGATCAGTTACAACACATGAACTAAAAAGAAAGAAGGGTTCTTATGTCACAAGAAATTGAAAATAATTTTGAAGAACGAAAGAAAGACTGGGACTTGACCGGGCTTTTGGACGATGTTATTCGAAGGTACATATATCAACTGACTAATGATGAGCTTAATGAAATCAACTTGGAAAAAGCTTCTGGAATGCCAGATGAAGAGATTAAAAATGGAATCAAACTCCCTTTGGCTACTATGCAGCAACGCCGTGAAACATGGGGTTCTCAAAGTAAATTAGATGTACAAGAGCCTATGATTTTTATATTGCAAAGTACAGTAGAAAAATTGTCCGTCGGAGACAAAATCCCATTATCAGACGCAGATAGCTTTTTGATTCACCAAGAATCCGGTGTTCTTAATTATGAACTTCATTATTTGATGAATGGTACGCCGCAGGAGTATAATGCATTCCTTGATCTTTCTAAAGTTAAAGTGGCCGACACGTTAATGGATGGCGTTACGCACAGCACTCCACCTGCTTTATCGGATTACCTTGAGCGGCATCAACAATTAAACGATACAGAACTTGGAGCCAAACGATTGCAGAAGTTAAATTGTGATTCAAAAAATGTATCTTATGCAAATGCTCTACTTTCCTATGTAAGAGAAGCAAGGGAATGTTTAAATTCTGGAAAACAACTTCCACAGCGGCCAACCAGAAGTTCTATTACTCTTGAAAAGCCAAACGAAGAAGTTGCAGTTCCGCTTTCCGAACAAACTCCAGAAGAAACTGCTGTCCCTGATCTTAATTCTGCACCTGAAATTAGTATCCCTTCATCCAACAATGAAGAAGTTATGCAGCATCAAAACACCACTCCGGAAAGTCCGGAGGCAGAACATCAACAAGCAAAAATGGAAAATCTTATGGATATATCTCTTCCATTGGTTGATCAGGAACCATTTCAAGAGATACTACAGGCTCTTCTGAAAAATGATATGTCTCAAGCAGCTAATCTGTTGCAATATCTCGGAAGTCATCTGGATAAATTACAAGAAGAGCATCAGAAAATGCAAGTAGAATTCAGGGAACTCAAAGAACAGGTAAATTCTATTGACGAAAGATTTTTTAATGATTCTGACAGTGTTGATACTGTACAGAATAATCTTGATCAGAGTGAAAAACTCATAACACTTAACAAGTCCCGCCTTGCCAATGTTGTTCTGCAGACTAAGAGTAAATTAAAAACTGCTGGAAAAAATGCGCTTTTATCGTTTGCTGAAAAAATTCATGTTCCAAAAGCTTTGGCTTCGTTGCAAAAGGGAATGCAGCATACTCAGGATTCTCTCGATGTACTATTCCGGCGGCTGAACGATGCAAAGCAGGCCGTACAAGATGTTTCCAATAGTGTAAAAAACGTTGGCCGGGCATTGACCGGAAAAGAACTTCTTGAATATGTCCCGTGGGACCCAGAAAAGGGTAAGATTGCTTCTGTCCAGCGTAAGATTTACGCTATGGAGCGTACATTGGGTAATTTGCAGGAAAGAACAAATACATTACTTTCTAAAATGCAACGTCCTGAGCAGAAACCCGAGAAGCAGGTAAAAAAGACAACTAAAAAGGTTATTTAAAGGAGGTATTAAAAATGGCAGCTGAAGATGCAGGTGGAAGTGGTGACCTTGCTATCTTGGTCAACACAGAAATGATTATTCTTAAAGGGGCTGTTAAAGCAGCAGCTTCCGCAGGTAGTGTAACCGGAAAGGTAGTAAATAAAGCTCTGCTTTCTCCCTTCCGACTGATTCAATTTTGTATGAAACTACATAAGCAACATATAATCTCCACGTCAGACTTCAAAAGTTTTACACAATTCATGAAAGCCTGTGATGGAGATTATATTATCGCAAATCTCCCCACACGCGATCCGGAACAGTTGGATAAACTCATGGATTCCATGACAGAGGTTGGAATTACCTACTGTCTCCTTCCTGATCTGGATATTCAGGATTCCTGCCAGCAAATTGCCATACGTGGAAAAGACGTTGCAAAATGGCAGGCATTATACGAATCTTATGTAACAAACCAGCTCGATCTTGGTGGTCCACTGGATTTTGAAGAGTTGAAAGCTCTTACTTCCGGAAATTATAAAATCAAAAGTCTTGCACTCGGAGATGCTTCGGAAGATAATGAGCAACTAGAGCAATTCCTGGATATATTGGACGAACGTGGCGTGAACTATTCTGTTCTTCCGGATCTTAAATATGGAGATAATCACATCCAGATTGCCGTTGCGAATCAATCTCTGCAACAATTCGCAGCAGCTATTAAAGCATATTTAGAAGAATTTCCGGATGCAGCTAAAAATTTGGTAGAAGATATAACTGAACAAGAATATTTTGATTCTGGCCGTATGTCAGAGGAAGATTATATGAAAACAGCTTCGCCGGAAATAAAGGAAAAAACCGATCCAAAAAATTGGCAGAAAGGAAAAAATCTGAATGCACAGTCTTTTGAGCAAGCCCTGGCTGGGAAAGAAGTCGATCGTTATGAAGCCTTAAAGAACCGACCAGGGTTAATCGAACGATATATTCCTTCTCAAAGAGTAGCTGCCAGAAGAGAAGATGAAATTGCGCTGCAGACAGGTGACCGAGAATATGTTCGTATTCAGGAAGCTCTTTCCGTTGACAATGGTAAGGGCTTTATTATTTTTCTTGATCCGGAAAAAAATTATAATGTCTATCGTCCGGATGAAAAAGGGATTCTTCAGACTCCTTCCGGCAGTCTGTCTGGAAAAGAATTTTCCAAGTATACAGAACAATCTGACGAAACACATCGTTTAGATTATATTCCGTATGCAGAAACTGAAACTCCGTCCGAAGCTCCTCAAAAGCAATCATCAAAAGCAAAATCTATGGAAAAAACTGTTTCACAAAGCTCTCCAGATGTTTCTACTCAAGAAGCAGCTTTTCCCGTTACCATTAATTGTAGTCTTGTTGATGATATTATGGATGACAAGACTTTTATTTCTCGTATTCCTGGTTCTAAATTGCATATCAAACTTCCTCTTTTTTCCATTGCTGATGACGGAAAAACTCTTGTTTCAGCAATTGATCCACAAAAGGAATATGAAATTTTTAAAAATGATTCACCAACATCGAATCCTTTATTGAATATGAAAGGAGCGCAAATACTACCTTATTATGATCCAGTTCGACGCAAAAACATAACAAAACAGTTCGGCCAGAATCAAAATAAGATTTTAAAGTTTTCTCAAAATCCTGCTTCTAAACACAAGCCTAAATCTTCCCCTATAAGGAAAAAAGACTTAAAGCTTTAATATAAGGAGAAAAAATGATAAAGAAAAAAAAGATTCCAATTAAAAGTCTTGTGCTTATTCTTATTTTGGTCGAATTAATATGCCTTGTATTTGCAGGTATTTTGGGTGAACCTGGTAATGATATAAATCTTAAAACAGCGTCATGGATGAATCATCCATGGCGCTGTTTTAATCAGTACACATTGATTAGTCTTGGATGTGGTCTGACCGGATGGGTATTTTTTCTTGCGTTTTATTTGGATACGCATCGCAACACACATTCAGACATCGAACATGGTTCTGCAGAATGGGATGATCCGGACACTGCAAATAAACGCATGGCCGATCTTAAGCATCCGGAAAATAACCGCATTCTTTCCAAACACGTAAATCAGGCTTTATCCGGTTCGAAATCCTTTCCAAATAATAATATGATTGTTGTCGGTGCTCCAGAGACAGATTGTCAAGGATTTTTTAATCAAATTCACAAAAAATCTACAAAAAAGGTGCCAGAAGCACCGTATGGCTCCTGACACCTCGTTTGATAGATTACATTTTTCCGTTCAGCAGGTCTTTGCAGAGATACGCGTAGTCTGGCAGCTGGTTGATATATGGCTCCCAACGCCTCTTGATTTCGGCCAATTCCAGCGGATCGGCTGCTTCCAGTGCATGATCGTTGCCCGTCATATACAAAACATCCGTAGCAACATCGTCCAAACACCTGCCGCAG
>SKET01000505.1_pt1 | contig 32198 bp, 40 predicted proteins | sample 4841461 | NCBI WGS metagenome assembly SKET01 (sample SAMN11008802, study PRJNA524170) | human gut metagenome | biome: Human fecal sample; material: Feces; isolation source: fecal sample from pouch patient p5 | host: Homo sapiens | place: Israel: Tel-Aviv | collected 2014-02-13
ATATATAGTAAATAAAATAATAAAAATAAGGAAATATATAAAAATACAGAAGCAACCTAGAAAAACTGTCCAACCCTCCCTAAAATTAAACAATCCTTAGAGTATCAAGGGATACACGGTTTCTAAACCCTCCCTATTTATTCTAAACCCTCCCTGGATTTAAGGAGGCGCTTATGACAGCAGAAATTGAAATACAAAATGCCATTCGAAGAGAATTACCAAAATATGGTCATTTTGTTTATAGAGGCAATGTGGGCAAAGTGAAGACGATTGATGGCAGATGGTTCGATACTGGATTGCCCAAAGGATGGCCAGATTTATTTGGATGGACTAAAGAGGGAAAATTTTTCGCCATTGAAGTGAAGAACGAAAAAGGAAAGTTGAGACCAGACCAAGTGAAGTTTGGTGATTTTTTGCAAAAGCAACCTGTACTATATGGTGTTGCACGATCAGTGGAAGAAGCATTGAAAATTGTGGAGGAATCATCATGACAACAGAAGAAGTGATTCAAATGCGTATTCGAAGCCTTCAGCGTGAGATTGACGATCTGGAGCGGACAAAGGCAGTAATGGTCAATGAAACGGCGAGGAAGGCAATCGATTTGCATGTAGAGAATTTAAGAAGGAAAATTCGTAGATTGGAGGAATGATCGTGGATAAGAAAGTAGCAATGAAACGAATTGCTGAATTAACCAAGTCAGAATCTTGGCAAGAAGACAAAGAAATAGTTGCAGAAGTCCAAAAGCTCGGTAAATCAATGTGGACTGAAAAACCCAAACGGAAAACGCCGAGAAAAATTGCAATCTGGCATGGTGATCGAATTCTAGTAACAGGTACTGCTGAACAGTTATCTGAAATCACTGGATTAAGCAAAAACATTATCTGGGATAGAGCTAGGAGCTTGTGGATTGATTCAAAAGGACGACAGTTTAGGTATGTGGAGGAGAAATAATGGACGAACTAATCACAAAAGTAGAGCAGTGGGCTAAAGATAAGGGATTGGATCAAGCAGATCCAAAAGCACAGTTTTTGAAAGTAGCTGAGGAATTCGGGGAAATAGCATCGGCGATGGCAAGAAGTAATGATGAGCTATTTAAAGATAGCGTAGGAGACGTAATCGTCACGCTGATTATCCTTTCCATGCAAAAAGGGACAAACATACAAGAGTGTTTAGAAATGGCGTACAACGAAATCAAAGGACGCACAGGGAAAATGGTAGATGGTGTATTCGTGAAGTCGAGTGATTTGGAGGATGTGAAATGAAATACGAAATACCACTAAGTGAAGCGGGCATTCAAGCAATTATCAATGGTCGGGAGGTTAACATAGAACTTCCTGATGGTACTGAATTAGTCATCAGACAAAGTTATTTGAAAGATATGGCAGCTCCAGTATTAATTGATCGTTTTAACGTGACTGATTCTGTGGTAGAGAACCACTTAAAAGAATTTCGATCAAGTATAGACGACACTTTCAGATTAGGGAGTTGATTGACGATGAACAACAGACATCGCAGAATAACAAAACTAAGAAAACAGGAACTGAATGTACTGAAGGTAAAGTTCGAACGGGAGTATGGTGTTTCTGCAGAAGAAGTAGTAAGACTTACTAGAAGTTTTATGAAGGATTTTGGTCAAATGGTAAGTGATATTGGAAAGGCTGTTACTTATCTTGGGGAAAATTTACAACGGAACATGGAGGAGAAAGAATGAAACTAAAAGACGGATTTTACGCTAGTAGTCATGGTATCGGCGGTTTAATGCTAGATATGCCGACAAAGAATCCTAAAACACGTAAGAAACCAAAAGTCAAAGTCGGTGACATGGTTCGCTGTGAAGCAGAAGGGTTCATCTATCCCTTCAGAGGATACGTTAAAAAGATACTGTCAAACTCTGCAATCATTCGTATCGAAAATACGATGGAATGTGACAAGTGGTTAGCGAAAAGTAAAGAGAATTTAGCAGTGGTGAGATTGGTGGATATGGAAGTTATAAAATCTTAATTTTGCTTTTTTTACAACTATCCTACAACAATGAGCGTTATTCCACAACTGGAAGGAGAAGAGGCAATTGTGAACATTTTAGAGAATATAGATATTAAGCAAACAAGGAAAAATGCTAGACGATTACTAAAAAGATACAGAAATTTAGAACGTTTGGTCGGACCAGTGAAAATAGACTTTTCCGTGATGACTGTTACCAAAAATTTGAAATTCACAATTGACAGTCAAAACGAAGAAATCATTGAAGCGATAAGTACTCGAGATTCGGTTATCGATGCATTAACACGGCTAAGTAGAATCCATTTCCAGGTACTTTATTATAGTTATTGTTTTCCTAATAAGATGGCGATGTATGAAATAGGAGAAAAATTAGGATATTCCGATAGAACTATCGAGAGAATGAAGGCAGTAGCTTTGGTTGAATTTGCTGAGGCGTATAAATCAGGAGAACTCATTTCACGAACAAAATAAAAAAAGTCGGATTCCTCCGACTATGAATAATATTTCTGACACAAGTATTATATCATAATTGGGGGAATCAGAGGATGGTACTTTTCGATGTAAAGAAATATGAGACACCAAGCGCGAAAGATGTTGATATGGAACGGACAAAACATAATGTCGCTGTGTTTCTTTCAGCATATCTATCAGCTAGAAGTAGAGTAGGGCAACCTCGAGAACCAAAAGTGACAGCATCTTATTCCTTGGTTCCACCTTCTACAGCTGATCATATATTTGAAGCAGAAAGAATGCTGATCGGTAAAGAAGAAGCACAAGAAGAATTTGAGTATCTGCATAAATTGTTTGTTCGAGGCTATTCAGCGATACAGCATCCGCATAAGCCTGATGTGACTGAAAGGCGCAAGAAGATATTCTATGATCGTTATATCAATGGTCTGCCCATTTATGTAACTGCTCAAAGGAATAATACTAGCGAAGAATCGGTTAAAGTAGAATCAAACAGAATTATCATCCAATTTGCTTCATCGTTAGAACTGGTTGCTTTCAAGTAGCCAGTTTTTACACTTTTTATACCCATTTATTACCCATTTGGTTTCCATTTTATACCTTTTTTGTATCCATCACTTACCTGGTAAATGATTTATTATGATAGTGTCGAAAGAATTAAAACAGGACTTCGACAAAATAAAAAAAGAACATCGTTGTCTATTGTCACATGATTAAGCTTGATAGACAGCAGCAAACAAAAATTAGATTTCTCACAAGTTTTCTTTCAACTGCTGCTGTCTATTAAAAAATTATAGGAGGATCATGATGGAAAACTATATCGAAAAGTTAAAAGAATTGATGAATGTAGAAAAAAACAAACCTGTCGAATTTAGTCAACGTAACAAGGAGCTAGGCGATGGGGATACAGAATGCGAAGTTACGTTTGTGTATAAAACAAAGACCCCTATCAAAAAATGATAGGAGTCTGGTGATTAAAACTTAGGCAGATTCAACAAATTATCTTTTTCAGTGCTGTTTCTTTTCGTACGGATATATGCTTGGCCGTACGAAGGATGGACAGATTCCACTAAAGCTTTCGAGTAAGTAGAAGCAGTATAGTAATATTCTAAATTTTGGTCTAGAAAGCGTACTACTTCAGCAACTGGTTCGACTGTTCCATCCTCCAATTTCACGTGTGTGATTTTGTCTGTGGATGTTGCGTAATTCCCTGAAACTCTAATGTGCGTAATTCTGTAAGCCATAAAGATACCTCGTTTTTATTTATTTCAGCGGACCACTCGCTGATAACTAAAATTATACGCTTAGTATTTATTTTCACAATATTAATTTGTCACTGTGGCGGAAAGGGTAGACGCTAAGCATGTGTGCTAGGTCAATGCTTCGGCAACCATGCAATGTTCGATTCATTGCCAGTGACTTTGGTTTACGGTGATCCATAACTGCCTGTCAGTAAAACCGAATATACAGGTTGGAAACTATAGCGCGCTGATGTTTCTGTAATCCACATTCCCTCGAAGGATAGTGGGTCCTGTAGTACATATTAGATCACTCTTTGAGTGGTCTTTTTATTTTAAAAAAGAGAGGATTTTAAAAATGAATCATGAGAAGTTTATCGAAAAATGCAAGGCTATTGTACGAGAAAAAATTGAAATTGAGATTGCAGCCCCAAGTGGTGCAGTGCCTCATTTTGATATATTTGTTGTGTGGTCGTGCAAAACACTGCAAAATAGCAAAGCATTAGTCAGCGCTAGCTTAAAAGGAGCACCGTATTTTGAAATTACGTTGAACGGGGACAAAGGTGAAATCTATGTAGATACTTATCTCAAAAAATCAAATGAATGTATCAAAGTCTAGCACATGCTAGGCTTTTTCTTTACATAAAGGAGGCTACATAATGAGAAACTACTGGTACGTATCGCTAACTAATGAATATCCTCGAACCATTGATGATTGTTCAGTGCGTGTTGTGCGTTCTGTACAAATCAAAGGGAAGTACTCTATTGTTGAAATGGGGAGAGAAGCAACACCAAAAGAGATTGATAAGTACAATCTTCGTTACTGTGGCCATGGATATTTTAGTGAGCAGAACATACAGACAAATATAAAAAAATATCATTAACATATAACAAAGGTGGTGATGGAAAATGAGTAAGTTGAATCCTAAGCAACAAGCCTTTGCTGATGAGTACATCATCACAGGCAATGCTTATCAGTCAGCGCTGAAAGCTGGCTATAAAGAAAACTACGCTAAGAACGCACAAGAAAAATTGGTGGAAAAAGGTGGAAAAGTATCCGACTACATTCAAGAGAAGCTAAAAGAAGTTCAAACTAAGAGGCATTTAACAATGGAAGAAGCTTTGGCTATTACTGCTTCTATTGCAAAAGGAGAACCACAACGCTTTGAAGTTGTTAAGAGAGATCCTTATACAAACGAAATCATAGAACGTGAAGTGAGTGAATATTCAGCAGGTTTCAAAGAACGTAACCAAGCACTTGAGCATTATTATAAAATAAACGCAGCATTTGTAGATAAGCAGAAAGTTGAAATTTCTGAAATACCTACTTTCATTGATGATATAAGTAGTGATGATGATGGCTAAAAAACTATCTGAATTTCTTCCGCCGAAGTTTCATTCAGTATGGAGAGCAACTTTAAATCAAGACATTCTTAATATAGTTTGTAAAGGTGGGCGTGGTTCAGGAAAATCATCGGATATAGCGCATATCGTTACTCAGTTACTTATGAGATATGCAGTGAATGCTGTAGGTATACGTTATGTTGATAATACACTTGAGCAATCTATTTACGAGCAAATGAAATGGGCAATTGAGAAGCAGGGAGTATCGCGCCTATTTAAGTTTAATAAGTCACCACTTAAAATTACCTATCTTCCAAGAGGAAATTATATGATATTTCGTGGTGCTCAAAACCCAGAACGAATTAAGTCTTTAAAAGATAGCAAGTTTCCATTTGCTATAGGATGGATTGAAGAATTAGCAGAATTTAAAACAGAAGATGAAGTCACGACTATCACGAACTCCCTTTTACGTGGAGAGTTAGATGATGGTCTTTTTTATAAGTTTTTTTACAGCTACAACCCACCTAAGAGAAAACAATCTTGGGTAAATAAAAAATATGAGACTTCTTTTCAACCGGACAATACTTTTATTCATCACTCGACCTATCGGGATAATCCATTCATCTCCAAGGAATTTCTGAAAGAAGTTGAGGCAACTAGAGAACGTAATCCGAGACGTGCCGAATGGGAATATGATGGTAAAGCAGTTGGATCAGGTGTTGTTCCCTTCGACAATCTACAAGTTAAGAAAGGTTCTATTACAGATGAAATGATCTCTAACTTTGATAACATCCGCAACGGTTTGGACTATGGATATGCAACGGATCCTTTAGCGTTCGTCAGATGGCATTATGACAAAAAGAAAAACGGTATTTATGCAATCGATGAAATTTACGGCGTGAAGATCAGCAATAGAGAATTTGCAAACAAAGCTAAATCTAAAGGTTACCAAAATGAGGAGATATTTTCAGATAGCGCAGAGCCAAAGAGTAATGCTGAATTAGTTAATGAACATGGCATGAAAGGAATAAAAGGCGTGAAAAAAGGACCTGATTCTGTTGAGTACGGTGAACAGTGGCTAGATGATTTGGCTTTTATTTGTATTGATCCACTACGCACTCCGAATATTGCTAAGGAATTCGAGAACATCGACTATCAAACAGATCGTGATGGAAATCCTAAGCCAAGGTTAGAGGATAAAGACAACCATACGATTGATGCGACAAGATACGCCTTCAACGAAGACATGTGGGCCAAAAAGAAATCAACCGTTACTAAAGAGCAGCGGAACAAAATCAAGAGGATGTTTTAAGGAGAGTGAACAATGGATAAGGTAAATGAGTTTGAACATGGATCTGATATACATTATTCTAACGACGTGAACACAAATTATGTAAAGTTTAGCGTAGATTCCAATCTTCACTATAGATTTAGCTCAGCAGAAGATTTACTTAACGATTTAGATACTTTAGCAGCAATGATAAAACATCATCATGAATATCAGGTAAAAAGGCTAAGTGTATTAGATGATTATTACAAAGCTAGAAATACAAATATCATGGATAACCGTAGACGTAGAGAAAAGGAAAAAGCGGATCATCGATCAGCACATAACTTTGGAAAAGTTCTTTGTACGTTTGATGTTGGGTACAACACAGGCAATCCTATAAAAGTGCAAATCGAGGACACAAATCAACAAAAAGAAATCGAAGAGTTTAATATTAATAATGACATAGATGGGTTAAATGCTGAACTCTGGCTTGATATGGATAAGTATGGGAGAGCCTATGAGATTATCTATCGAGATTCAGATGATACAGATTATGTTGATTTGGCTAATGTATTTGAAACATTTGTTGTATATGATACTACAGTAAAACGAGAGCCTATTTTGGCTGTACGGTATCCTAAGACAAGATTCAACAAGGATGCTGATAAACAGTACATTCAACCAATCGTATACACAAAAGAAAAAAGTATCACTTATGATGAGACGACACTAACAGCAATTGAGTTAAAAAATCCCCAGGATGAACCGCATGAATATAAAGAGGTACCTATTACAGAGTATTCTCCTAATCGTTTTCGGATGGGCTTGTATGAAGATGTACTATCTTTGATTGATCTATACGATGCAGGGCAGTCTGATACCGCCAACTATATGACTGATCTAAACGATGCTCTTCTAGTTATTAGTGGTGATATTGAAGCAGCAGGACTATCCACAGAGGACGCCATAAAGCAGAAAGAAGCGAATATGCTTTTGCTTGAGTCTGGAACTGATGTGAACGGTAATAAAACAAGTGTGACTGCAGGATATATTTACAAACAATATGATGTGAACGGTGTAGAAGCATACAAAGACAGAGTACGCAAGGATATCCACGAAATATCCATGGTTCCTGATCTTACTGATGACAATTTTTCCGGAGTGCAATCGGGAGAAGCAATGAAATATAAATTATTTGGATTTGAACAAATGACGGCAACAAAGCAAAGGCTATTCAAAAAAGGCCTTATGCGGCGTTATCGTCTTTTATTTAGCCTAAAATCAAGTATTTCTGAAATGGATAACTCCGATTTGAAAGGCTTACGTGTAATATTTACGCCTAATCTACCTAAAGCCATTCTGGAGGAGTTGAAATCTTTGGTTGATGCTGGAGCTGAACTCAGTCAAGAGACGATCTTAGGACTCGCTTCTTTTGTTCCAGATGTACAGGCAGAGTTGAAACGAGTAAATAAAGAAACGCAAAAGCAGATTGGCATTTTTGATTCGGATGGTGAAGAAGTAATTAACAACAAAAAAGATGAAACAGGGGAGTGATTAAATGAACTCCCAAGAATATTGGATCAAACGGGAAAAGGAATGGCAAAAGCAACAAATTAAAGATGATAAAAAGCGCATGGCAGAAATTAAAAGTCGCATGCAATACGCACAAGATGCGATACAAAAAGAAATAGACGCGCAGTGGGACAGTTTCTCCAATGGTCAGAAAATCACACGTAGCGAAGCGATGAAGCGTGCTAGTGAAATGGACGTCAAAGCATTCGCTCGCAAAGCAAAGAAGTATGTTAAAGAGAAAGATTTTTCTCCTACAGCAAACCAAGAATTAAAGCTATACAATCTTACGATGCGTGTAAATAGATTAGAGCTCTTAAAAGCTAATATCGGGCTTGAATTGATTTCACTGTTTAATGAATTGGATAAGTACTTTTCGAATGAATTAACAAAAGCTGGTTTAGCTGAATTGAAGAGACAAGCCGGTATTTTAGAAATGACTATTGCTTCAAGTGGATATGCAAAGCTGATAGAACTAGTAATAAATAGCTCCTTTTTGAGTGATGACGTGTCTTTTAGTGATCGCTTATGGATGTATCAATCTGAATTGAAATCAGAATTAGATAGGTTGTTGGTCAGAAGTATAACGATGGGGAAAAATCCCAAGCAACTTGCATCTAAATTGGCAGAATATTTAACAGCTGAAGGACGAGAAAACATTAAGTTCAACACTCAACGTTTGATGGTGACTGAAACGACTAGAGTTCAGGTAGGGATCCAAGAACGAAGTTACAGAGATGCAGGCATTACCCAGTACATCTATATAGCAGAACCAACGGCGTGCAAACTATGTATACCGTTAAATAATCAAGTTTTTGATGTTGCCGATATGCAGCCGGGAAGTAATGCTCCTAATATGCATCCATTTTGTCGATGCAGTACAGCACCTTATATAGATCGAATATCAAGTCGTTAATACAAATTAACGGCTTTTTATTGTGCCTTCTTACAGCTTACAGGCGTTAAAGAGAAAGCTATTTTCGGCTGACCGGCGTAACTGGTCAAATTTATCGGGTAGCGGCGTAACCGTGGAGGATTAATCATGAAAAAACGTTTATTTATGCCAATGAACTTACAATTTTTTTCTGAACCAGGAGATGGTGGATCTGGTGATGAGGGACAACAAGGAAACCTACCAGCTGGCTCACAAGAGACACCGACCGAAGTAAAAGAAGAAAACAATACTGGCAAAACATTTTCTCGTGATGAAGTAGCGAAAATGATCGCTGCTGAGACGAATAAAGCAAAAGCAGCGTGGGAAAAAGAACTAGCAGCAAAAAAAGAAGAAGCTAAAAAACTGGCAAAAATGAATGCGGAAGAAAAACTACAGCATGAGTTGGAACAAAAAGAAGCTGAAATCGCTGAATTAAAGCGTGGACAGGCACTATCTGAAATGACGAAAGAAGCTTCTAAAATGCTGACAGATGCAAATTTACCACACGATGATGATTTGCTTGGGCTGATTGTTTCTGATGATGCAGATGCCACAAAACAAGCTGTAGCAGTCATCACTAACTTTGCTTCTTTGATTAAGAGAGAAAACGCAAGACAAACACCACCAAATGAAGGTGGACAATTTACAGCATCGAAAAATACTAAAGAGACAGTGGCTAAACTAGCTGCTAAAAATCGAATTATCAAATAGGAGGAAAACTTAATGAAAAAGAAACAACTTTTACCAATGAACTTGCAAATGTTTGCTCAAACATGGAATCCAGATAACGTAACAGTTTATGAAACTAAAGAGGGTAAAATCCCTGACAAGTATAATACTTTGATTATCAACGACATTATGGAAAACTCGAAAGTAATGCAATTGGCAAAATACGAAGAAATGACGGATAAAGAAAAGAAATTTGAATACTTTGCTGAAGGGCCTGGCGCTTACTGGGTTGGTGAAGGTGAGAAGATTCAAACATCTAAACCTAAATGGTTGCAAGCTACAATGGTAGCTAAAAAACTTGGCGTGATTATTCCTGTGTCTCGTGAATACTTGCATTATAAAATGTCAGATTTCTTCACATTAATGCAACCTAAAATTGCTGAAGCTTTCTACAAAAAGTTTGATGCGGCTGCGTTACTCAACACTGACAATCCGTTTCCGCAGTCTTTAGAAGAGTCTGTAGTTGCAGCGGCTAATGTTATCAAGGGCCCTTTGACTTATGACAACATTTTGGCATTAGAAGATGCTTTGGGTAAAAACGAATTTGAACCAAATGCGTTCATCTCTAACCGTAAAAACCGTGCAGAATTGCGTTCTGCCGCTCAAACAGTCGGTACAAACGTTGAATTTATCTATGACCGTTCGGCGAATACGATTGATGGATTACCGGTAGTTGACTTGAAATCGTTGGGTAAAGGCGAATTGTATGCTGGTGACTTTAACTATATGTTCTATGGTATCCCATTCAACATCTCATTCAAGATTTCAGAAGATGCGCAATTGTCTACACTTAAAAACGAAGATGGCACTCCTGTAAACTTGTTTGAACAAGAGTTGGTTGCGTTGCGTGCGACAATGGATGTCGGCTTTATGATCGTCAAAGATGCTGCATTTGGTAAAATTCAACCAGTGGGGAAGTAACAGTCCCCGCTACAGGCGTTACAGTATCGCCTAAAACTTCAAGTGCAGTTGCGGGGACTGCCGGTAATAGACAATTAACAGCCACTGTTGCGCCACAAAACGCAACAAATAAAACAGTGACGTATTCAATTGCGCCAGCAAAAACTGGTTTGGCGGTTTCTTCTAGCGGTAATATTACTTGGAATGAAACTGTACCTGCTGGTGAATACACGACAACAATCAAAACGGAAGATGGCTCACATACGGATACTCACGTTTTGACTCTGACTTAACCGTAGGAAGGATAGGTACGAATGGCAATTAAAGATGACGTTAAGAAGCTTCTAAGCGGTTCTATAGATGATAAGCTAGAAGTTATCGAGAAACGGACTAGAGAGCGCTTAGCGTCATTGCTAGGCGTTTCTGTTATACCAGATTCATTAGAGTATATTGTTTTCGACGTAACCAACAAACGTTTCAATCGAGTTGGACAGGAAGGGATGTCCTCATATTCTCAAGAAGGACTATCTATGGCTTTTCCTGATTCGGATTTTTCAGAGTATCAAAATGAGATTGACGAATTTAAGCGTAAAGATCAGGAAGAGTTGTACAAGCCAAAGCGAGGGAGGTTTAAATTTATATGAGATTTACAGATGAAATCATATTTGTTAAACGTTCATCTGACTCTAAATATGATCCAGATCTCGGTGAGTGGGTTGAAGGCAAACCAGAAAGAACAAGAACAGAGGCAAACGTGACAGATATTGGCACTGATAGAAGTGTGACTATTTTTGGTAGTGTGGAAGAAGGGGCGAAGGTCATTAGGACGCAGCCTCTTTTTTCTATCCCTGCATTTGACTATATCGAGATTGAAGGAAAGACTTGGCAACAAAAAACAGCTAGAAATCCAGCATATAGAAATAGTTTAATTGTGCAAGAGGTGGTTCTTGATGAAGGCACAACTTGAATATAAAGGAATCGATCAGCTGATGCGACATCTGAAAAAAGCAGCAACGCTTAATGACGTTCAAAAAGTCGTGAAAAGCAATACTGCTGAAATGACTGAACGAATGCAAAAAGGTGCGCCAGTGGATACAGGTTACTTACGAAGATCAATCAACATGACATTGTCAGAAGCTGGCTTAACTGGGATTGTAGGACCGACAGCAGAGTACGCGCCTTGCTAAGATAGGGCGGACGTATGGTAACATACGGTTTGGAATCGACCAAAATCGGTAAAAATCTTATTATAACAACGCGCAATCGAACTTGGAACATGGTATAATTAGCTTAAGGAGGCGGTACCATGTTTGAAGTTATTGATGTGCACAAAAGAAAAGGAAATGGGTTTGATAACTTGACAGGGAGACGGTTCGGTAAGTTGACCGTGATAGGGCTCTCTGCTAAAAAAGCAGGCAGGAAATCTTATTGGGTATGCCAATGCGATTGTGGCAATAAACACCTTGTTAGAAGCGATTCTTTAAAATCCGGAAACGTTCAATCGTGTGGATGCTTAAAGAAGGAACAAGATAGTCTAAACTTAAGACGCACTACACACGGAGATACGGTTGGTGGGGAGAATCGGCTCCACGTGACGTGGCAAGGGATGAAGCAAAGGACAACAAATCCGAACAACACAAGGTTCAATCGTTATGGTGGCAGGGGAATCACAATGTGTGATGAGTGGTCAGATTACGAAAATTTTAAATCATGGGCTTTATCTCACGGATACAACGATTCATTAACGATTGAAAGAGTTGATGTGAACGGTATGTATTGTCCAGATAATTGCGTGTGGATTCCTTTTAAAGAGCAAGCAATTAATCGAACAAGCACTGTTTGGATTGAGTGGAATGGTGAGCGGAAAAGTATAAAACAGTGGTCTGATGTTTTAAAAATAAATTACGGAACTCTTCATTCTAGATATTATAGAAGCGGTATGCGCCCACCTGAACTATTTGAACCTGTTAAAAATAAGAAAATACCGAGGTAATCAGTAAAATTAAAAATTTGCTGACACCGTAGAGCATAGGGGTTGAACCTATGCTTTTTTGTATAAAAAGCATAGAATAAAACACTCCCACGAGTGGTCGACAACCATAAAAACATGGTTGAAAATGTATGCCGAACTTACTGGTAACAGTAAGAAGTAGAGGATAAAAAGCCTTTACGATAACATAAATGTATCTAGAATATGGCACTCGATTTATGTCGGCACAGCCTTATGTTAGACCAGCGTTTAATTACCAAAAAGTCAAATTTATGGCTGAAATGAAAGCCTTGGTGAAATGATGATTAAGACAAGAGATCAGTCGATTTTTGATGAACTTTTTAAAATATCCCAAAACAAACTTGGATATAAAACATACGATTACAAAACTTTAGAGGATGTTGGTTATCCCTTTGTGGAATTTGAGAACACTCAGACCATCCATGAAGTAAATAAAACTGACATTAAAGGGTCTGTGATTGTGGTTTTATCCGTTTGGGGATTACAGAAGAAACGAAAGCAGGTGTCAGATATGGCATCTGCTCTTTTTAATGAAGCTAGATTGATAGAAGCCACAGAAGGCTATTATTGGGCTTTAAATTATCAAGCAAGTGGAATTCAAGTGATGGATGATACAACAACGAATACACCGCTAAAACGGGCGGTTGTCACACTTGAATTTAGAATTAGATAGGAGGAAGAACATGGAAGCATTAAAAGGTATTGATGTCATTTTGCTTTATCGCTTATTGAAAAAAGAAGCTCAGGAAGCTGCTTGGAAAATGGCATTTCAAACAGAACACGAAAATGGTTTATCAAGAGATTCAGACTCTACAGTGACAAAAGACGGAAATGTTCAAAGTTTAAGCCCGGTTGAATATGATTTTTCGGCTACTTCAATAGTTGCTAAAGGAGATTCTCATGTAGATGAAATGAAACAAGCCTTATTAAATGGCGATATCATTGAAATTTGGGAAATCAACAAAGCAGAACAGGGAACAGGTGATAATGCAAATAAGTACAAAGCTACTTATTACCAAGCATATGTGTCTGAATTTACTCCATCGGCTGCTGCTGAGGATAACGTTGAATTAAATTTATCTTTTGCAGTAAATGGTGTTGGCCAAGATGGTTATGCAACCTTGACAGAAGATCAAGCCGATGTTGTTCAATATGCATTCAAAGATACCGTGAAAGCAACTGCACCAGGAAAATAAGAGGGCTTAGATGCTCTCTTTTTTATTTTAGGAGGATGAAAAACATTGAAATTAAAAATTAAAGGTAAAGAATATTCGTTTAAATTTGGCACTAAATTTGTACGTGAATTAGACAAAGTGATGCCTTTCATCGATGGAAATATGGAATTCGGAATGGGACTCTCAGCAAAAGTCTTACCGGAATTACGTTCTTATAATGTCAACACGTTGTCACGAGTCTTAGAAATAGCAAATAGAACAGAAGAAGAAACTATTACGTTGGATGAAATGGATGATTACATCGATGAAGTTAAAGACATCGAAAAATTGTTTGATGAAGTCCTAAAAGAATTGGCGGAGTCGAACGCGGGAAAGTTAGCGGTCCGAAACCTGAATCAGAAATTGAAAGAAGCGGAAAAACAACAAGCGGAATAGATTCTGCACTGGCATACGAACAAATTCTTATCAATTCTTTTCGATATTTGGGAATGACCAATATCTCAGATATCGAAAGAATGACGTTATATGAATACAACATTCGTATGACTGCAGCCCAGTTATCTTGGCTTGACAAAGAAAAGTTGATTCACGAATTAGCGTGGGCAAATCAGCAAGTCCAAGCGGAGAAAAAAGTAGGCAAAAAGACAGTTCCTGTATATCGATCCTTTGAAGAATTCTTCAATTATCAAAAAATCGAAGATTCAATCATGGGAGTTTCCGAACTTTCAAAACAAGATAAAAAATTCCAAAGCTTACTAACTAAAGCTAACTCTTGAGGAAAGGAGGAAAATCATGGAACAATTTTCTGTTGAAGCCTTATTAAAAGCCACAGATAGTGGATTTGTAAAGACTTTTAAAGATGCACAAGATGCTGTTAAAACTTTTGAAAAGAATTCAAATAGTATGACAACCGCTGTTGGTAAAGTGATGCAAGGTACTGGTGCCGCAATGACAAAGTATATTACCACACCTCTTATAGGAGTAGGCGTAGCAGCTGCTAAAGTTGGTGGTGACTTTGAAGCACAAATGAGTCGTGTAAAAGCTATATCGGGAGCAACTGGCGACACATTCGAACAGATGAAACAGCAAGCGATTGATCTAGGAGCAAAAACTGCTTTTAGCGCAAAAGAATCAGCTGCTGGAATGGAAAACTTAGCTTCTGCTGGATTTAGCGCACAAGAAATCATGAAAGCAATGCCGGGTCTTTTAGACTTAGCAGCTGTATCTGGAGGGGATGTGGCTCTAGCTTCTGAAAATACTGCTACTGCTTTGAGAGGATTTGGTTTAGAAGCAAGTGAAGCAGGACATGTCGCTGATGTATTTGCTCGTGCTGCTGCGGATACCAATGCTGAAGTTGGAGACATGGGAGAGGCATTGAAGTATGTTGCTCCTGTAGCCAATTCAATGGGTATTTCTTTGGAAGAAACTGCAGCAGCTATTGGTATTATGAGTGACGCAGGTATTAAGGGTTCTCAAGCAGGTACAACGTTGCGAGGAGCATTGTCTAGGTTAGCAAGGCCAACAAAGGCTATGCAAGATACAATGGATAATTTAGGTGTTTCGTTTTATGATGCTGACGGTAAAATGAAACCTTTAAAAACTCAAGTAGAATTACTTAAAAAAGCTTTTGAAGGCCTGACGCCTGAACAACAACAAAATGCTTTAGTAACACTATATGGGCAAGAATCATTATCAGGGATGATGGCTTTGATTGATAAAGGACCTGATTCATTGGGCAAATTAACAAAATCTCTGAAAGATTCTGATGGTGCAGCTGACGATATGGCTCGGACCATGCAAGATAATATGAATTCTTCCATCGAGCAAATGTTTGGAGCTTTTGAGTCAGCAGCTATTGTAATTCAAAAGATTCTAGCACCATCCATCAGAAAAGTAGCAGATGCTATTTCTGGCTTAGTAGAGAAATTTGTGAGTGCTCCAGAATCAACTCAAAAATTAGTGGTTGCCATAGGAGCAATTGTCGCTGCTATAGGACCGTTAATTTTTATGATTGGTTCAGTAATTATATGGATCAATAGGGTAAAAGTAGCTTTTAAAGCTTTAAGTGAAAGTTCAAAATTGTTTAGTGGATTAAGTAAAGCAATGGGTCTTCTTACAAATCCGGTTTTTCTGGTTATAGCTGCGGTAGCACTACTTGTTGTAGGTTTCATCTATCTTTGGAATACGAGTGAAGATTTTAGAAACTTTTGGATTGGCTTATGGGAGGGAATCAAGTCTGCTGTAAGCTCGGCAGTAGAATGGATTCAGAATGCATGGAAATCTACAGGAGAATGGTTTAACAATTTATGGAAGTCCATTAAAGAAGGCGCAGACAATGTTTGGACTACAATTCAAGAAGCTCCTGGGAAAGTGGCAGATTGGATCAAGAATAAATGGACTGAAACAAAAGAGTTCTTTTCAAATTTATGGTCAAGTATTGCAAACTCTGCTTCAGAGATGTGGAATAGTTTAAAAGAAGGTGTCATATCAGTTATTGATGATTTAGTTTCAAGTGCTGGTGAAAAATGGGAAGGGTTTAAAAATACTATATCTACTGCATGGAAAACAATTACAAGTAAAATCAAATCTGGTTTTGATTTTATACTAAAATATATTGGTCCATTTGTAAGTAGCTTTTCAGATGTGTTCTCTAATATAGTGAAAGCAATAACAAGTATATTTGCTGAGGTTAAAAACATAATAGTAAATGCTTGGGAAATCATTAAGTCTTTAATAGCTGCGCCGCTACTGTTTATTATAGATTTAATTACTGGTGACTTCGAACAAATGAAAGAGGATTTAGATCTAATCTGGAACACACTTGTCCAATCAGTGGTAAATATTTGGACATCTGTAAAAAATATATTTACGGAATATATCGGTGCAATAGTAAATAGTGCCGTTAGTTTATGGACTGGATTCATACAAAGTATTTCTAATATTTGGAATGAAGTAGTTTATCAAGCGACTATGATTTGGATTGATTTGAAACTATTTTTTACTAATTTATGGATTGATATTAAATACAGTGCAATTCAAATGTGGATAAATCTAAAATTCTCCATAATTCAAACTTGGATTGATACAAAATATGGTGCAATTGAACTTTGGAATAATCTAAAACAATGGTTTTTCCAAACGGTTAATAATATCGTGCAAACTCTTATAAAAAGTTGGAACAGCTTAAAGCAAGGAACGATAGATTTATTTAATAATACGGTTCAAGGTGCTAAAGATATTTGGACTTCATTCAAATCTTGGATTGGTGATTTAATTACTGGAACCAAAGATAACGTTATTCAAGGTTGGAAAAACCTAAAACAAGGCACTATAGATACTTTCAACAATTTAGTAAATGGTGCTCAAGAGGCATGGGATAATTTAGTAAATGCTGTTAGTGATACGGTGGATAGAGTAACTGGCTGGTTTGATAACTTGAAAAATATCGACTTATTAGCAGCCGGAAAAGCTATCATGGATAGTTTTCTAGAAGGGTTACAAAATGCATGGAAATCTGTGCAAGATTTTGTTGGAGGTATTGGTGATTGGATTCGTGAACACAAAGGACCTATCCAATACGATAGAAAGCTATTGATTCCAGCTGGTCAGGCTATTATGAATGGTCTGCATAAAGGTCTGATGGGAGGATTCAATGATGTACAGAATACTGTTGGAAGTATGGCAGACTTTATCGCGGAACTTTTCAATGCAAATCCTGATGTAGATATAGCTGCAAATCTGAAAAATGCAAATAAAAACATTGGTGCACAAGTTGAACATAAAGTAAATATGGGCGGCTCTACTAAACCAGCTGTATTTAAATTCAATCTTGGAAGACAATCGTTTAGATTATTTTTGGACGATATTGCACAAGCTATGGGCGAAGGTGCAGACATTAATCTAGAATTTTAGGAGGGAATATTTTGGATCAGCGAGAAAATAAAATGTACTCATTCAAAGATACAACCATTAATCTCACTAGTTCTAAACTATTCCTTCCGACGTCTGCCATGATGTACGATGGAATGTATTTAGAAGATTTGATTGAGGGTTATCAAACACTTACGGTGGAAGGTAGAGAAATGCTTTCTGTAGAAGTTGAACAGCAAGAGATACAAATTGGTTCAATCATTACAAATCAGAAAATACCTCCAAGAACACTAAAAATAACATACAAGTTGGAAGACAGAGATCCAGAAAAATTACAGTTTAAATTCAAAGAACTGTTGAATTATTTATACCGGAATGAAGACGTGGAAATTAGGTTTCATGATGAATTAGATTATTATTACTACGGTCGCTATACATCAACTGATACTGTTCCAGGAGACTCCAACTCGATTATTTCGAGTTTTAATGTATTCTGTGCGGATCCACTAAAGTATACGAAAGAATGTGTTAGTGATGGCTATATTGGAAATCCGATACAGTTTCCTATAACACCAAGAAAAATTGAAGTTACTTTATCCATGAATAATTCAATCAAAATTACAAACGGAGAACAAAATATCACGATAACTGATGCGGCAATAAAAACAGGAGACGTGTTGGTTTTTGATTTTTCCGATGAGCAGGTAACTGTAAACGGAGAAGATTGTACTTCTATGATTGATTTAGAAAGTGATTTTGAGAACTTTTATCTCAAGCAAGGTCAGAAGATAACTAGCAATAATGGGAAGCTTAAAATATTCTATAGGGGGGCGACAATTTGAGTGAGACAGTTTATTTCTTTGATCACTTGCAAAAACTTATTAAAAGAAAAAATACAAGAAGTTTGATTGAAGTCTCCCAAGAAAAAGAAATTAGTTCTGATAAGAGCGATCTAATGAAAGATACTCTTTACGTTACGACAAAATATGATAAAGAAATAGAGGATGCAAGATATATGGCGATTCGTGAAAACGAGTCGTCTTTTTCGTTGTATCGAATTACTAAAGTTAGCGACCCATCTGAAACATTAGAGTTTACAGGGTTAGGATTTGCAACGAATGAATTAGATGCTTACATCATCAAAGATATTAGACCGAGTGGGCAGCCCTTAAAAAATGTCCTTGATCGATTGATTGAATTTACTGAAGGAAATTGGCGCGTTGGTCACGTAGAAGCAATGTTACCAGCAGTAACTGCAACTTTTTACTATGTCTCTGTAAAAGAAGCGTTGAAAGAATTGCAAACCTTAGGTATGGAATTTGTCTTTAGGTGTTCTTTGAATTCTGATGGAATAAAGGATAAATGGATCGAAGTATATGAACAAATTGGTGAAGAATCGAATACACGTTTTGTATATGGTAGTAAAGCATTAACAGTTGTAAGAGAGATAGATAGAAGCTCAATCTCAACTTCAATGATAGGTCGTGGGCGAGGCGAAGAGGTTGGTGACGGATACGGTAGAAGAATTGAATTCACTGATGTTGAATGGAAAAAGTCGAATGGTGATCCTTTAGATAAGCCTAAAGGCCAAAATTGGCTTGAAGATCCGGAAGCAACTCAAAAGTATGGGATACCACAAAAAGATGGATCAATGAGAAAACGAGAAACCGTAGTAGTGTTTGATGATATAGATGATCCAACAGAATTACTTAAAAATACTTATTCAACCTTAATCGATTCTGCTAGACCGTTAGTACAATTCAAAGCTGAAGTCACTGGAGGAGATGTGATAGGAAATACAGTGACTATTCACAGATACGATAAAGGTTATCACTATAAAACTCGTATTTATAAAACTACATTCAATCGTCTTACTGGTCAAACGAATATCGAACTAGGGGATAATTTAACACAAGATGTTAGAAAACAAACGGCTTCTATTGTCAATAATATTAATAGTTTAGAATCTAGCAAAATGACATTTTACGAATCGACAGAGATTGGAAAATATCAAGATGACATTATGCGAGGCGCAGGAGATAATGGCGGTTCTATTTATTGGGTAAATGGAATTGAAGCTGGTGTTAGTGATAGTAGAGAAATCTATGAAACTGTTTATATGGATGGACCTAACATTCCTAGATCACGCTTTTTTATGGTCCAAAATAACTCAGGAATATCTTTCAAACAGTGTAAGAAAGGTGAATGGAAAACAATCCAAGATGTACACAATGGTGATAGCACGACCGCTTGGACGTTGGATGGAACTTTCAATGCTAATTTTATTCGCGCAGGCATTCTGTCTGGTATCCTCGTGCAAGGGGTAGCTTTAAAAACATTTGACGATAAAGATTTCCAATTAGTGGCAGAGGGGGGAGAACTTTCTTTTGAAAAACAAGTCAAGTCTACTGGACTAGATGATGTACATGGAGAACGCTTGGGCTCAATTGTATCTACTTATGGTTCTAAAGGGATTAACGGCTTTGCTGTCTGGAAAGAGCCAAACTATATTTTTTCCATTAATGCTGGGGACGGTGGCGATCGAGGGAATCCTATTTTTCAAATTCCAGCAGATGTTACTGCTGATAAGCGTAAATATAATCTTTACGGTGATGGTAAATTTTCAAAAGGGAATATAACCATGGATGGCCGTCTAGATGTCAAAGAATTATATGTGAATGGCGTTAAAATCGATACAAACGGTGGTGGCAATACCGGAGGAAACGATAACGGTTGGAATGGACAATATCCACCAAAAGTAACTACTGATCGGGATAAACGTTATTGGCAGATTTGGGCAATGGCAATAGGTGCTGGCTTTACTAAGCAAGCTGCTGCAGCCTTACTTGGAAATGCACAAGGAGAATCAGATGCTAATCCAACCGCTGATGAGGGCAATGGCGCACCAGGGTTCGGATATGGTATATGGCAATGGACGGATTCCACAGGTGCAACTAGCGGACGTGTCTATATGCTCAACTTAATGACAAAGGCTGGCATCAGTGATGATCCAGACACGATCACGGCGCAGTTCAAATTGTTGATGTGGCATGCACCGAACGGTCAATGGCTTGTTACTAGCGCTTATCCTTACACATGGACACAATTCATGAATCTAACCGATATCAACACAGCAGCACAAGCATTCGTGGCTAACTTTGAACGTCCACGTGATCCACATCCAGAACGGACGACATGGGCACAAGAATGGTATGAAAAATTTAAAGATTTGGAAATTCCTGCATCAAAAGGATATATAAAACCAATTGCAGATCCAATCACGGTGACAAGTGAATTTGGCTGGCGCACTTCTCCAATTACAGGCGCACAAGAATTTCATAACGGTATTGACCTTGTAAATGGAAATCCTAATACACCTATTTTTGCATCAGCAGATGGCGAAGTGATTGTTGCAGGTGATGCAAATTACTTTGACTGGTATGGAAATTGGACAGTGATCAAACATGCTGATGGAATGTATACAGGCTATGCACATCAAAGCCGTGTGGATGTTTCAAAAGGTCAAAAAGTAACTGCAGGTCAGCAAATTGGACTAATGGGGACAACAGGACCATCCACTGGAGAACATCTTCATTTCCAATTTATGGATGAATTTTATCCATCTTCTTCTGGCCATTTTCATAATGCAAGAGACTATATTAATTTCTAAAGGAGGAATAGTCGTGGCAGAAACGCAGCATAAAATGGTCCTATCCACCACCGAACCAAACAACGGAATAAATTTGGTTCGAATTCGGCAAGGGGATGTTTTAACGCAAAAGTTCGTTGTTGAAGTGGTGGAAAATGGCAAACTAAAAACATTCGAGGGCCTAGTGCCGTTTTTTATTAATACAACAAAATTTGGCGAAAACCAACCTGTTGAACAAAAAGTACAAGAATACAGTCCAGCGCAAGCAAGGCTTGTTTACACCTTAAGTGAGCCTGACTGGCAATGGGGTGGTGAAAACACCGCACATTTCAGTTTCCGATCACTTAATGGTGATGGAACTTGGAGTGAACAATTTAGCACACAGGATTTTACCTATCGAGTCATTTCTGGAATATCTAGAAGCCAGTTACGTGACTCTGGCTATGTGTGGACCTTTGAGGATTTGCTAAGAAAATTCAAAGATTACATGGATCAGGGCAAAAATGACTGGGAGCAGTGGTTAGAAGATAATCGTGAAATACTGGAAAATATCGATCCAGGTGGTACGATCATTAACATTCTGAATGAAGCTAAAGGCGACTACGAATCATTAGCTGATCGTTTAAACCAAAAATACCAAGTGCCAGTCGGCAGCTCACAAATTAGAGAAACAACACGCTTTTTTGATTACGACACGATGAAATACGTTGACCTAGTGCCGCGCAATTTGAATACGGTTGTCAACAGTGTTAATAACAGCAAATTTAACTTTTCTTTCATTACAGACATTCACGTAGACAATCACAACTTGCGTATAGATGGCGTCGGTTACAAAGACGCTTATTATTTAAGACATTGGCGCGCAATCCCTCAATTTCAAAAATTAGGGAACAAAACAGATGTGATGGTTTACGGTGGAGACAATATCGACGGTGGAAACGGCTCACTCGACGGCGCTATAGGCATTATTGACGAATGGAGCGCGCGACATTCCATGTTAGGCACGCTCAAACGCTTCACTAATGCAGCAGTAGCAGGGCAAGAGAAGCCGGTTATTATCTGCAAAGGGAATCACGACGCTTGCTTCGAAGCCGCGTGGCGTAAACGAAAGGGAATGTTATGCAACGCTGACTTCGAAGAGTATTGGAACGGTTTGTACGGTGGCGTGTTGTTCCCAGATAAAAATGTAGCAATTTACCGTTTCGATACTTGCGATTTTTACGAAGGCGGCACAGGTGACAAGTACACGGACGGTTACAGCGATACAGCGCCGGGAGCTTTCAGCGCCAAACAAATTGACGCTTTCGGAGAATGGTTAGTGAACGTTCCGAGAAACTATCACGTGGTGTTAGTGGGGCATACGCCTTTAGGTCTCAGTAAGTTCCCTGTTCGCAACGAAAACATGATTAGTACGTTGATAGAAGGTTTTAAATCTGGTAGTCCGGTAACTATCGATTGGTCTAAATTAGGACAACCGAATGACGGTTCGTTCGGCGGGTCAAAGACCTTCGCAATGAATACAAAAGGCGCCGGCGTTGTAGTAGGTTATTTCTGCGGGCATTGGCACGAACAAGTCGAAGGGGCGTTTGGAACAGTAAAAATGATTCTTTGTGACGTTGGTTTCTCTCAGACAGCTAACCAAGTTGATACGCCAGATGAATTAGCATTTTATAAAATAGAAGTTGACACAGCAACAAGAAAAGTGACAAGCAAAGGCGTAGGGCACGCGAGAGACTTCGCTTATAACTATTAAGGCGGTGGACAATTAAATGTTAGATTTTCAAAGCAAACCAAATATTTTCGAAGAAATGAGTTATGAAGAGGCTGTGGAATGGTTATTGCGTCAAGCGGCTATCCATTACGACGGCTCGGATCACGACGCGCACGTCCTAGCTACTGAAAGTAACGCAGGCTTTGCTACACCGGAAACAGTTATGCAGGCACGCGGGCGTTGGTTACGTGATTATAAGCTACCACAAAAATATCCGAACATTTTAGACATTCCGCCCGGCAAATACGCAACAACAGCCGGATGGGGCGCAGACAACCCCGGCGGAATTGAAGACAACAGTTACGTCGAAATGATGGTATTCGCGGATCACGATTTGAGAAAATTAATCGTCGCTTTTGCTCGTTATGGCGGCGAAATTTACATCAAAATGACACATAACAGCAGCCCGGCAGAAGGTTATAATTCACTAGGCTGGCGGCGTGTTTACACTACTTCTGTTCTTTTTGAAGGCGAATTGAGAAAAGGACAATCAGTCAATCTGTCAGACGATACTTTCCGTTACCAAACGCTTCGTATCCATTACAGAGACGGTGACGGAGACTTTGTAGAAGAAGTAAAATGTCAAAGATACGCGCGGATTACAAAAGCAAATTTATGGAATGGAGGCGGGGGAGTGACGTTCATCGAATTTGAGCTGACAATCGAAGCGCGCAAGATAACAATATCAAATGGCAGAGCTTTAGAAATTTCTTCCGGTAACGTTTCTAACCCTACATTGAGCAACGATGTGAAAATAACTAAGATCGAAGGTGTGAAATAATGACACATATCATCAAAAAAGGGCCTATTAAAGTGTCAACACAACCTAAAGACTTTGATTTGCAAGCAACAGGTCTCGTGTTTAAATCATACGATAACCAAATAGCACTCGAATTTAACGTCACGCAACAGGACGGCACGCCGGCGGACTTGTTAGGTGCTAACTTGCGCTTATTGATGTTCATCTATGACGAAGTAGATGGAACGATCAAGAAAGAGCCAATCCCTTTTATCACGAAAAACCTCATCACTGAAAGTTTCTTGAATGGGCATGTCGTATATATCTTGCCGGAAGCAATGAAAGCTTATAACGGCATGGTGGAAGCTTATGTTTACATCGAGTATCCAGACGGATCAACAAGTGATAACTTAGGCTTCACCTTCCGTATGAAGCGTTCAGCAATCGACGGACTAGCGCAAGATAAAGCAGACTACTTTATTGCAGACTTTCAACAATTACTTGATGGAGTCAAACAAGAAGCAACAGATGCAGTAAATGAGGTACTAGCAAAGGTTGAAGCTAGTTCGACTGCTAAAATGCAAGAGCTGGAAGCGGTACTTGACGCAGAAGCCAAACGTCTAACTGAGCATGCCAATCAAAACAATCAAAAGATTACGGAGTACGATCAGAAATTTCAACAGACAGCGCAGAATATCGCTACACTGGATCAGAATCTCAACGAACTGAGAAACGACCTGAAGCTGTCCGAGGCTTGGGCGTGGAGCGCTGATGGGACGGATAGGTTTACAGATAAATATCCTATTGATAATTTATTGCCCAACTCTATGTTTAACAGTCAAATGGGTTGGACTGCTACTATGTTGGATGCTGGCTCTACCCAAAGTGGAATTGCTAATGGAGAAGCTTGGTTGGAAGATTTGACTGCTACAACTTATAGGTGGAAACAGTGGCAAATATATTTTGATAATAATCGATATCCTGATACATTTGAATTAATAAAAGCTAATCCAAATAAACGTGTAACCGTGTCGGTAGATGCTAAAGTAGAGGGTAACACGATCAAATATCCAGGTGTGGTAGAATTGTCTCTAAGGTCTTCAACTGGCGATAACTGGGTGCGACTTAGAGTAGATGACACAAAAATTTCATCAGAATATACTCGTTACACGGCTATTGGTACACTTCCATCAGATTTTAATAATGTACAAAATTTTCGATTGATTTTGACATTTAACGGCAATGGACGTGCTACATTTACAAAGCCAAAATTAGCAATTGGAAATGACGGATTTTATACACCAGCTCCTTCAGAAGACTATGAAAATGCCTACCCAATGTACATTGGGACATACTCTGACTCCAATGTGAAAGGTAGCGACAACCCTACAGACTACACTTGGGCACGTTCTATGGGAAATGAAGGACCAAACGGTGTTGGCATTGCTTCTACAATCATTGAGTATAATAAGTCAACCAGCTCTACAACAAAACCTACCACTGGATGGACAAGTGGCATTCCTTCAATTAGTGGTGGAGAGTATCTTTGGACACGTACTACATTAAACTATACCAATAGCACAAAAGCAGAATCTTATACTGTCAGCAGACAGGGACAAGACGGATCAGACGGACAACTCTTTACAGGTGAGTTTGCTCCAACCAACTTTAATGAGGGTGATCTCTGGTACAAAGTTGTTTCTGGAAAAGTCACTGCAGTATTTAAAGCAACAAGCGGACAATGGATTGAAGTTCCTTTTGATAGCTCTGTAATCGCAGAAACCATTGTAGGTAAAACAATTCAGGCGTCACATTTAACTGGTAGTACTATTGACGGTGGCAAAATCAGTGGTGCTGAGTTTCTGAATGAGTATGAAAATGTTACTACAGGTGTGAATCAAGTTGCTGATGGTAAACTAGCCATCAAGAATGGTATTCTACAAGCTGGATCAACCTATTATTTAACAAACAGTGCTGGTGAAAGACTGTATACGTTCGCAACTACAGACGCTGACATACACCAAGGTACAGTAAACCTTATGCAGAAGGTATACGATAAAACAGGTAAGCAAACCTCACAGTCAACAACAGGTATAAGTGGCGGTTTAATTAGTTTGGCGCTTAGTGACGCTTCTGGTAACTATCATGGCGTACTGGACGCAAAAGCTCTAACTAAAACTCCTTGGATTAACATACAAATGAGTTCCGCGTTTACGGTTGCTGAAAATAATCCGCCTCAATATCGTGTAACCTATAATTTAGATGGTACAAGACGAGTCGCATTCAGAGGTCAGTTTAAATTAGTATCAGGCAACATGACTACTGACAGACAGTATTGTCCATTCCAAACAGGCTCTGGTACAGAATGGAATGGTACACCAACATTACCATTGGATATTGCACCACCTAGAGCTGTTTTTGCAGCGCTGACTGTTATGCCACCTTCAGGCCCTGCCATTCCTGGACGAATGGGGATGAATACCATTGCGATGATGGGGTTTGCTCCAGGTACAACTACTGTCCACGTAAACTTAAGTGGATTTGAATATGATATAGATTAAGCTCTCTTTATGAGGGCTTTTTATTTGCTTTTAAACCCATAAATCACCCACCTAACAAAATTTAAACGCCTTAGAATGCTCGTGAGAGACACACTATTTCGCTTATATAGATGGTATAATGATTACAGACCTAGGAAACGAGGCGATAAATGAATAGGAGTGTTTGCTATGAACTTAAATGATAAGGAGTTTGTTTCATTAAAAGAACAGTTAGCAAGAATTGAGGTAAAGTTGGATGATATACCTGAGATTAAAGCTGACTTGAAAGAGTATGAAAGTCGCTTAGAACGCCAATCTGAGAAAGCAGATAAGGCATACAGCATGTCCATGCAGAATAGAGAGGAATTAGCTGACCTCAAAAACAGCTATACATGGCTAACACGCACAACTGTTGGAGCAGTTATTGGAGCATTAGTTAGTATTGGTTTATCCTTATTTATGAAATAGGAGTGATGTAGAATGAAAAAAATCAACTGGAAAGTTCGTTTTAGCAAAGACAACCTAACATTTATCTTGCGTTTTATTGGCGCATTAGCAGTACCTATCCTAGCGTACTTTGGTTTGAAGTTTGAGGATATTACATCCTTTGATACATTATTAGATGTATTAGTTAGAGCAGTAAGCAATCCTTATGTTTTAGGCTTAACTGTAATTAATGCATTAAACATGATTCCAGACCCAACAACTAAAGGTATTACAGATAGTGAAAAAGCATTAAATTATACAGAACCAAAGAAATAAGAAAGAGAGTGATAACATGGCATATAAAGTAGAAAGACGAATTAGACCAGGTTTGCCACAAGTTGGATATGCTCCATATGGTCAAGTACACGCACACAGTACAGGTAACCCACGTAGTACAGCACAAAATGAGGCAGATTATTTTCAGACTAAAGACATTACCACTGGTTTTTATACACACCTTGTTGGTAATGGACGAGTGATTCAACTAGCTGAAGTTAATCGCGGGGCATGGGATGTTGGTGGAGGTTGGAATCAATGGGGTTATGCCTCAGTTGAATTAATTGAATCCCACTCTAACAGAGCTGAGTTCATGCGTGATTATAAGATTTATTGTGAGTTACTACATGACTTAGCAAAACAAGCAGGTTTACCTACCACAGTTGACCAAGGTAACACTGGTATCATCACACATAACTATGCAACACATAACCAACCAAATAATGGCTCTGACCATGTTGACCCTATTCCATATCTTGCTAAATGGGGCATCAATCTAGCGCAGTTTAGAAGTGATGTTGCTAACGCTAAAAGTAACAACAAACCTTCTCCAGCGCCAACACCAGCTCCAGCCAAGCCTTCAACACCTAGCCAACATGACAAGGCAGTAGCTGCAAGTCCAGCAAAACATCAAGGTAATGCATGGGGTAAACTTGATTACTTTAATGGTCATGGTAAAGACCAAATTCGTGTGGCTGGCTGGTTAGTTCCTGATAAACCACAAGGCCCAATTGGAAAATATGCGTATGTCATCTTTATGCAACATGGCACTGGTAAAGAGTTGACACGTGTTCAATCTGCTGGCATTAAACGCCCAGACGTGAAAAAAGCATATGGCTATCAAGGTGGACAAGAACTTGGTTTTGATGTAACTGTTAAGAAAGCTCAGTTCAAAGGTAAAAAAGTAGATGTCATCTTACGTAGAGCGAATAAATCCAATGGTGAAGGCGCAGTAAACGATGTACGAATTGACTCAATCTATTTGAGCTTATAATAAAAAACCACTGGTTAATCCAGTGGTTTTCTTTTGTATTTAAATGGGTAATTACCTTGTTTGATTAATTTAAAGTGCTTAGAATGCTCGTGAGAGACACAGTTTTTTAGAAAAATAGGTGTGTTCTTCACCGCTAATGGCTCCCACATGAAATAACTCATTCAGTATCATCATTAGTACTTTCATACGATGTTCTTGATTATTAACATAGTCAAGAGAGGTCACATCTATGATTAATTTAGGGAAGCCTAAATCTTTATTCATCCATTCTTGATAATTAGCATGATGGTTCCTAAAGTATTCATATAATTCAGTACCTTCTTCAACTTTCTCAAAATCTCTTGCTCGTTTATTAATGCGTTTAATTTCTTCATCAAAACTACAATTTAAAACAATCATCAAATCAGGTGATTTCTTTGGCAATGGTTCTAGTTCTTTCAACATGCGATTCAACAGTTTAGTATAGACCTCAAATTCTAACTCGTTCACAGAGCCCTCATCATATAACTGCTTCAAAAAAATTGAATCTTCATATATTGAACGGTCAAGAATCCCATTTTTAACGCTCATCGCTTCCTGAATAAGTTCAAAGCGCTTGGATAACATGTCAATTTGAAATAGAAAACCATACTTTTTTTTATCTGCATAGAACTTCTCCAGTAGAGGATTATCCTCAACTGGTTCATAGACTGCTTTAGTTTCTAATAATTCACTTAATAATTTTGTCATTGAGGATTTACCTACCCCAATTGGTCCTGCTAATGTAATGATCATAATCAAATCCTTTCATTATTTTAAATTTTTCAAGTTTTGAGGTTGGAACCCCATTGCAATCAACTCACCATTATTAAAAACTACTGGTAATGTTCTAAGGTTGTTAGCCATTAAATAATTATAGGCCTCTAGGTCATCCTCTACATTTATTTCCTTATAATTTAACTCATGATTTTTTAGCCATAACTTACTTTGTTTGCACTGAACACAATTGGTTTTAGTATAAATTTTAATCATTTTTAACCCAACTTTCTAATTTTATACTTTCTCATATTTCCTTTTTGAGTATTTAACGCTCTACTGAACGTATTAGGATATACACTATAATGTTGTTCTGCTTTATTAATACTATCAAACGTAATTGAATTTCCTGTCTCTTTTTCAAACACTTGACATGGCACTTCATTAGCCTTATGAGCATCAATCACTTGGGCTATCTTATTAAGCTCTTTGTAGGCATGATTTATATTTTCCTGGGCAGTCATCCATTCTAAATTATCAACCACGTTATTAGTTGGGTCACCATCAATATGGTTTACCTGCGGTTTGTTTTCTGGATTTGATATAAATGCGTCTGCCACTAGACGATGTAGTAATACACTCTTAGGTTTATTATTAGTACTCAACACTACATGCAAATACTTATCACCACTGGGCGTTAGTATTCTATCATATCTACAAGAATATATTCTACCCAAATTACTCACTTGATATAATCCCTCGTAACCTATAACGTCTTTCCAGTCTTCATCAATCATTTTATGCTCCTCCTCTTACTTTATGAATTAAGTATAACACCTCAGTTAAGAGGTGTCAAGTGTTTAATCAATATAATTTTTAACTTCTGGAAACTCATCTATTTTGCTATGCGCCTGTTCAATACGCTCCTTCCAATTTGTGCCAAACCACATTACAAGTAAATCTTCCACCTGGTTTATATAGTATCCTTTATCAATGTCAGCTAAAGTAATCCAACCTTCACCAATTGCATCATTATCAATGGCATAATATTCAGGAGCATTAGGTAATCCTTTGGTGTAAGAATCATCCCCAACAATGACAGTTCCTTCCTCTTCAATGATGCCTCCTCGTTTCACCTTGAATATTTCAACAGCTTTATTAGGGTCTTTTATTGCAAATGTACGATTCACTTTTTGTGCTTTCGTTTCATTACCCTTAATATCACGTACAATAGTATCATCAAATGTGTATCCTGTTTTAGTAACCATTTGGAATTGACGTAGTTCGTCACATTCATTGATAAACTCTGCATAGTCTTTACCAGCAACTACATAGTTAATGAATGCATTTGAAACAATTGCTTTAGAAACTTTCAATCCATTTGTTAACCCAATAGCGCCTTTAAACTTCACTTTACCGTCTGATGTAACAGCCAAATAATTGTTTACATCCTTCTGAAAAATTGCTTTGAATGGATCGTCGTCTAATGTATACCCTGTCCGTTTCATCCAATCATTTGCAATCTCATCAATGGCTTTTTCATCTTCGTCACTGAATGGAATATAATAGTGGGCGTCTGTGTTTGATTGAATAATAGTAGCATGGTCTTCAATCTTTTCTAGTAAGTCCCACATTGCCATCTGACCAGTGATACATACTAACAACCGCATACGTGGGTCATACAGTTTATTAAACTCAGCTCCCATTGCACCATATTTCGTGTTTAGAGGTAGTTTATAACCATTAATTAGCAACTTTGTTGGAATCTGAACACCTTTAATTTCAGTAAATTCTTTATTAGAATACTTAGCTTCCATACGTTCATCTAATAACATTTTATAGATATGTCGTTTTTCTTCCGGAATGTTTCTTGACAAGTAGTCAAACAGCACCATTGTATTAGGATATAGAGAACCCACGTCACGCGCGTGGAAGTTACCTACATGAATAAATGACTCCTTAGCACCATGTATACCACCTACTCCTAATACCTCTGTTACGTCTCTACGTGGTACATCTAATGAGATACTTGCATGTCCTTTATCATTAGCGTCAAAGTCATCTGTCATAAAAGCCTGACGGATGGTCTCTGACTCAATTTCAAAACCTTCTGGTAATTCATACTTGTCTAACTCGTCACCTCTATCAGGTGTTTTTTCAGCCCCTAATAATTCAGCAGTCAAGTTTGCGTTTGTCATTGAGAGTGCCATTTTATCTAAACCAAAGTATAGTGCAATTGCAGCCTTAGCCACTAACATGCCTATATTTTGTTCAAAACGTTTTTCAGTAGCTAACACATCATTTTTACAGTATAGTTCATTCAGTACTTGCTCTTCTTCTGTTAGTTCTCTGTCTAAGTCAAAATCAACCTCAGTTTCTTTAATGTTAATACCCATGAAAGCGCTATGCTCTTTTAAGCTGAATCCTCTATTATCTTGATACAAATCCATTCCAAACAGTGGTGTTTTCTTAGTATCAAACATCTTGTACACTAACCCTCTATCATCTGATTCAATGATTGCTTTAGATATGTGATACGGGTTCTTACCTTGCATGTGGGCACGCATTACATTTGAGTCATAAGAGTGTGAGTTATACCCAACAAACAAGGAATCTCTATTAGCTAGATAGAACTTGCGTAAAGAGTTTAAATCATTATGAATAACTGTCCACTCTTTTGTAAAGTAATCTTTGAATATATACAAATTATCTTTTTTAAATACTTCAATATCATAAATATATATTGTTTGTTTTGTTAGTGCCTCATTTGGTTTCTCAGGTAAATTATCAATTACTGCTCCTTTTTGATTAATGGTTACATTTGGAAAACCATTGTTGTATTTTAGAGTAATCATTAACTGCTGTCCAACTTCTATCTTTTCCCAAGTTTTCCAATCTTGCTTACGAAACTTCATAATATAAAATGTTGCATCACGACCATCGTTTGTGCTACGTACTTTAATCTCTCTCATTTCTTTACCTTTAGAGCTTAGTCGTTCCTCTGATTTAATCACTACCACTTGGTGGACTCCTTCAATCATTGGATCAAAACTCTTTCCGTTGCCAGCAAGCGCTGCGAATATTTCTAACAGCTTACTTGCTAACTTTTCAGCATGTTTGAATTCTGCAATATTTTTCATTCCTTATTTCCTCTCTCGTTTATAAATTAGATAGTATACCACGTCAATTGTTAGCACACAAGTACAAAGTACAAATTCTATAAAACTTTCTAATGTGTGTCTCATTGGAACATTCTAAACTGTCTTGGATGGCCTTGTGTTTGCATATATAGTACATCATCTAACTTATAAACAGCAATCGTTTTCTTCTTGTTACTAATTGTAATTGTAGATGAATCAATATTTACATATGCCGCATTGAAATGTCTGTTCATGATTACACCATCTTCATCTTTCACTGTTAAAATTAAGTTGTCAACTAACATCATTTTAATCTTCCTCCTTATTTGAAATCATCTTTGTTCATCAATGCGCCAATA
>SKET01000529.1_pt1 | contig 31383 bp, 22 predicted proteins | sample 4841461 | NCBI WGS metagenome assembly SKET01 (sample SAMN11008802, study PRJNA524170) | human gut metagenome | biome: Human fecal sample; material: Feces; isolation source: fecal sample from pouch patient p5 | host: Homo sapiens | place: Israel: Tel-Aviv | collected 2014-02-13
GACAGACAGACAGACAGACAGACAGACAGACAGACAGACAGACAGACAGACAGACAGACAGACAGATAAGAAAACTATATATTTTTGTGTAACAAGAATGAACAGGGCGTACTTTGCCTCCGGTTTTCAGGAGGAGGACGCCCTGTTTCTGATGCAGTAAAGGGAGTGACACCATGAAAAAAAATAATTTGCCAGGGAAATGTCAAAAGAGATTTACCGCAATTTTTGTGTCGGTAATGATTTTTAGCCTGATTTCCGGTACAGTGTCTGCAGCAGAGACTGAAATGACGAAGCAATCAACAGAGTCGGAAACACAGACTTCGGAAGAGGAACCTTTCCAGTCATCAACAGAGCTGCCGGTTGAGGAAGAAACGGAGGCTCCAGTGGAAACTCCGACAGAAGCTATAACAGAGGCTCCAGTGGAAACTCCGACAGAAGTTATAACAGAGAATTTTGTGGCAGTTCCGAATGAGAATGAAACAGAGATGAAGGAATCAAATGGGGATGAAAATGAAACATCTACGGAGCCGGTTACAGAAGATCCAACACAAACTCCGGCAGAAATGACATTTGACCTGGCTACACGAGTTTCTTTGGGAGTGAATCAGCTGAAACTCAAAGATGGGCAGCAACCGTTCGTACGATCATTATTTTCGGAGGATGAGATCAGGCAGGGTGGACATGGAAATGTGCTGATATACGCTGACCTGCTGGATGATCTTTTGAAGGATGAGCAGGAGAAAGCAGAAGAACAAAAACTCTCAGAAGAAGAAAGAAATTCCCTGAAAGCGGAGAAAACCATTCTGGAACGGTGGGCAGAAAGTAATGGATACATTGTGGAGCAGTATTTTTCTCTGCGTCTGTTCAGGCAGAAAAATGATGAGGAACCTTTGAGAATTGCAGAAAGCCAGGAAATGCTTTCAATGATTATGGAAACAACCGATGTGCAGGCGCAGATGGAAGACAGGGTACTTGTCTGTGTCAGGGATGGGCAGGCAGTAATCTGTGGTGATGCAGACAGCCGTGAAAATATCATTGCCTTTGATACCGGAACGTTTGGAACATATGCTCTTGCTTCCCGTTCTCCGATACCGGAACCGGATACAGAAAGTGAGGATTCCATTGTAATGGAATTGTCTGGGCTAAATGCTGTTTATCATCCGGGTTCCAGAGGTCAGTGGAATCCAGATACACATTGCTATGAAAATGCGATGTCCGGGCAATGGACTTATGAAGAGGGAGAAGGAAAAGTGAGTTTCACAAATACAGGAAATGAGGATGTGACACTTACTCTGTCTTATAAGCCGTCAGAATCACACAAGGAAATTACCGGGGTATTCAAGGACCAGAAAGGAGAAACTGTTCAGAAACTTTCCATTTCTGCCGAGAATACAGCTACGGTATATCTTAACCTTTACGGGGAACCAGATCCGGGAATAAACGGTGAGGTGATCGGAACGATATCCTATGAACAGGCCGGGTAAGGAGGTGATCAAGTGGGAAAACAGTCCGAAAAAAAGATATCTGCAAATAGGACAAAAATAATCATTACTGTACTTCTTGTTGTTACATTTGTTGCATTAGCAGTGACGATCTGGGCGTTATTTTTCAGGAATACCGGTCCGGCACTGGCTCCTGACTATGCACCACAGAAAGAAGAAGAATATGCAGAACCTGTAACAGGTGATTCAGAAGAAAAGATGGAGGTATCTAAGGGCGGGGGAGCAGTCAGTATGGTTTATCAGAAGGAAGTACATATTTCACTTTCTGATAATAAGGCAAACCTGATGTTTCAAAATCCATCGAAATCAGTAAATGATATTGTGCTTCAACTTGTCATTATCAGTGAAGATGGAACAGAAACTGTGATTGCCCAGTCCGGAACTCTGTCACCCGGATATAAAATTGAACAGCTGGATCTGATAAAAGATGCAGCAAAACTCTCTGTGGGAGATTATACAGGAAGATACAATGTTCTGTATTATGATCCGGATTCAGGAGAGAAAGCAGTCCTGAATGGAAATATCGAAGGAATTAAAATTACAGTGACTGATTAAGAGAAAACATACTTCGAAAAGAAGATGTAATAAAATGTTTTGCAGAAAGGAAGAAAAGCGATGAAGAAAAAAGCATTAACTCTTTGTGTGGCGACTATACTTGGGTTATCCTCAGGAACAGTAGCAATGGCGGCAACAATAGATTCAGCCGGAGGAACAGACAGCCATACAGTATACGGAACTTATCAACCTGAAGGCGCAGTAGAAACGGTGTATTCCGTTGATGTATCGTGGGGAAGCATGGAATTCACGTATACGGATGGTGCTGTAACCAAAACATGGAATCCATCAACACACCAGTATTCGGAATCTGTCGGAAAAGGAAGTTGGTCGAATCAGGATGGAGCGAACAAGGTGACAGTTACCAATCGCTCTAATAAGGCATTGACTGCAACTGTTGAAGCGGCAACGTCTGCTTCGTATGCAGGTATCACTGCGAAAGTTGATACGGCTTCTTTGAGTCTTGCGGATGCGTCTATTGGTGCGTCAACTACAGTAGCGGGTACTGCATCTACTGCGTCGACTACGATTTCTTTGTCAGGGGCATTAACAGATAAAAATGCAAATAAAGCAACAATCGGTAGTGTAACAGTAAAAATCGCAGATGCAGATACAGCATCACAGGAATAAGAAGGAGGGCGGAAAGAATGATGAAAAAAATAATTGCAGCAACACTCGCTCTTACTTTGAGCATGTCTATGGGAAATTTTGTATATGCAGCAGAGGATAGTTCAGCTGAGATTAAAGCTACTTATCAAGCCGGAGAAAAAAACACAGATACTGTATATAGTGTTGATGTGGAATGGGGAAGTCTGGAATATACATATAGTTCGGGCGTTAAAAGAAGTTGGGATCCAACAACTTTAAAATACAAGGAAACATCCGGTACAAGTTCATGGACTTGTCTGGATGGGGCTGATCAGATTACTGTAACAAATAATTCAAATGCGGATATTACAGCTTCTCTGGCTTACGCTGGAACAGAAAGCAATATTACCGGAACTTTTTCGAATTCAAAAATAGGATTAAAATCAGCAGAAGGAACAAAGGCCGGGGAAGGTCCCAGTGGAACAACGACCTTGTCATTGAATGGTGCTCTTTCAGATACAAAAGCCCAAAAAAAAGAGATTGGCAATGTGACGATGACTATTTCGGATTATATTGGTACAACATCAAATTATAAGTGGAATGGAAATGGCAGTATAGACTGGGGATATTTAAAAACTACATTGACAGATGACGTATACACCGTAGAGAAAGAATGTTCAGGGAATAATTATTCGGCTAGCATCTTCTATATTTATAATAAAGGAAATTCACAAGAAAAATATGTCATTAAAGATGGAGACATAAAGGCAGAGGGCATATATGCCCTGCAGAAGGTAAATAGTGGAAACGGAAATTATGGTGTTTCTTTACCGAGTTCAATGGCTTTGAATGGCAAAACTATCCGTCTCACGGTTGATTTGAGAGATGCAGCTAATCCAACATTGACAGTAAAAGTTATTTAGACAATATGTTGGAGTGTGTTTGCCGGATAGAAAGCAAATTAAAATTAGCAGAGATCTGTGCAGGCTGAAAAGGCCTGTGCAGATCATCTGTGATATTTACTCCAAACCGCATTGTTTGAGGTAAATATGACAGATGATAATGTAAATGAGGGATTTTAATGAATAAAAATTGGAGCTTGCCTGTTGCCTGTATTGTATGTGTGTTGTCATTGTGTGCTATGGTACTGGCATTAATAAACAATGGAAAACAGGAGGATGTTCGCTCGTTCTCACCACCGCCTTTCGAAAAAGCGGCGGTCAGTGGCATGCCGACAGTACCGGAGGAGCTTGGATGGTCGGAAATCTATCAGGATGGAATGGAATTCAGGGCATATATCTGTGGAAATGTGATCGAGAAAGACGATGCAGCAGATGTGTATTTTACGAATTCAGAAAAATTTGATGTATGGCTGAAGCTTCGTGTCCTGACTGCAGATGGAACTCTTTTGGGAGAGACAGGACTTATCAGACCGGGAGAATATGTAAAATCTGTATCACTTACTTCCGAAGTGGAAGATGGTACTGCAATTAAATTAAAGATTATGGCTTATGAGCCAGATACATACTACAGTGCCGGTTCGATTACTCTAAATACAATACTCAGGAAAGGAGGGGCAGAATGAAACGGTTCGTAACATTTTTTCTGATCTGCATACTTACAGTATATTCAACTACGATATGCTATGCCGGGAACTCTGCCCTGACAGGAGAACAAGGTCAGACAGATTTTGGCATTTATGCAACTTATATTGCAGGAGAAACAGAATATCTAACATCACCTGTCAAAAATGGGAAAGCTGAGATTCAGTTACCGGATGGCAGAAGGATTGTGGTCAGTGGAGTTACAGACAATAGCCTGACGCTGGTGGTCTATCCGATAACCAGTCAGGATACAGAGGCATGGGAGTGGTTTGCTGCATGTCTGGAAGGAAAGGGGAAAAACATTTCACCATTTGAAATCTATTTTACAGATAAAAAGGGAAACAGAATAGCGGTGGATGGAGTGACAATTTCTTTATCGGATGCGTTGAAGAATTCTTCTGCTTTTTCTTTGAACAGCAAAGGGACTTTGAAGACATTATCTGTGCAAAGCAGAGATGGACAGATAAGTTTTCAGGCGGATGGCAGTTGTTATTATGTTCTGGCAGAAAAACCAGAGCAGGATATTTCAAATGAACCAACAACACAGCCAACACAAACAGGTACAGATAATAGCACAGATGTGAATCATGCTGGAAGTGGAGCGGCTTCTGGGGCAAAAACAGGAGATGACACACCGTTGGAATTGTATATTGTTTTATTGCTTGTGGGCTTGATAACTACATCTATAGCAGGACTTTGTTGGAAAAAGAATTATATAGCCAAGTAAGAATAGCAAGTATCAACTAATTATTATATAACGACTTTTTTGAGTTTGGGCAACAGAAAATGAACTTTAGTTTCTTCGAATTGAGTTTACCCGACGACGATCCAGTCTATACTCTGAAAAAAGTGATGGAGGATTTAGATTTTCAAAAGTGCGGCTGTAAAAATCCAGACAAGGGATTTTTGTAGCCAAAAATAAATTTTATCTTTTATAGAAAAAAGGATCCCTTGCAAGGCAAAAGGCTAACAGGCCGCATCCTTGCTGGGATCCTTTCAATTACTACTGGGGATGTCGAAATGTGCTATTAACCGACATCCCCTTTTTTATGAAAAAAAGTGTAAAATGAAGTCTATCCTCTTAATTAACGCAAATTCCGTAAAGGTCAAACCACTCGCCTTTCACTAAATCCATTTTTAGTCTATAAGTAGGTAATCATCCGTATATTGACAGTATAGATTCCATCAGTTCCGGTCTGCAGGAATCAGATATTTCAATACGGATACTGTCTGAAATAAAAATACGCACCGATGAAGATTCCTCAGAGAGCAGCTTTCTGGCAGCTTCCTGTTCAGATGGAAGTCTGACAAAGACCATATCCTGTTCAGATTCGGATGCCGGCTCTTCTTTTGCAAGTCTGCGGATCCAGTATCCCATCGTAGATAAAGGGATACCGTTTTCTGTACACCATTGTTTACATGTTTGTCCACTGGTCTGGTATTGTTGGATACGGTCAGACCAGAGTTTTGTTTTTTCTTCTTTATTCATAGTGATATAGAATACCTCCTGAGTTTTAAGGAGATTGTAGCAGAATAAAAAACAAAAAAACAGATACGGATGATTACCTACTTACGAAAATAGAGTGCGAAAGCAAGTGAAAAATCCCTGTGAAGCCCGTAAAATCAAGGCTTCACAATTTTTTCACAAAATAATTAGCACTCACCTATTGACAGTGCTAATAATAAGTGTTATATTACAGCTAGAACAAAGGAAGAGGGATACAAAGAGAGGAAAAGAAGAAAACCTCCGGTACCCGGAAGCCTTTCCGTTCCAAAGAAACAGGTAAACAAAAAGATCCGGTGAAAAGAAAAACCGGAGAAAAAGCATGGATCAGGTTCCATGAGAAGAATAAGAAGGAGCGATGACTTATGTTAATGCCTAGTATTTTTGGAGAAAATTTATTTGATGACTTTTTCAACGATTTTCCGTTCTATGATTATGACAAAGAGATGAAGAATACAGAAAAGAAACTGTATGGCCGCAAAGCCAGCCATGTGATGAAAACAGATATTCGCGAGCTGAATAGTGGCTACGAGGTAGTGGTTGACCTTCCGGGCTTCACGAAAGATGAAGTTCAGGCCACACTGGAAAATGGTTATCTGACCATCAGTGCAGAGAAAGGTCTTGACAAAGACGAGAAAGAAAAAGAGAGCGGCCGTTACATCCGTAAAGAGCGTTACGCAGGTGCATGCAGCAGAAGCTTCTATGTAGGTGAGGATATTACCGAAGAGGATATCAAGGCTGAATTTAAACACGGTCTGCTGAAACTTTTCGTACCGAAGAAGGAAGCAAAACCGGCTGTGGAGCAGAAAAAGACAATCTCCATTGAAGGATAAAAGAAAAAAAGCAAAAGCGTTTGCCGCCCGGGAATGTTAACATTCCCGGGCGGCAAAATTTTTATCTTTTCCGGTACATCCCGAGGGAAAGAATCCGGAATACGCGGGCGGATATACGTGATTTTAGGATTCGGAAAATAAATTGTATACAATAATGTACTTGCTATTTGGGAACAGGTCGGATACAATAGGCGTGACAATTACAAAATGAGAGAACTCGTATCAAAAGGAGAAATCATGAAGAAAAGAAGAAGCGTACTTGCGCTGCTTTTAGTTGCAGCTCTTACTGTTGTACTTGGCGGATGCCAGGATGGCAAGGATGGGAAAGCAGATTCTTCCGATACCACAAGTTCTCAGGTATCAATGGAATCAACCCCGACAGGGGAACCTGTTATGGGAGGTTCCATCACGGTAGGAATTCCTCAGGACATTGAGGATAGTCTTGACCCACACAAATCTGTTGCGGCAGGAACGAAAGAAATCCTATTCAATATTTATGAGGGCCTTGTAAAGCCCGATGAAGAAGGAAATCTGAACGATGCGGTGGCAGAGAGCCATTCGATCTCGGAGGATGGAAAGGTTTATACCTTCAAGCTCCGGAATGGTGTCAAGTTCCACGATGGAACGACCGTCACTGCAGAGGATGTAAAATATTCAATCGAACGCTGTGCGGGTATCAACGGAGACGGAACGCCTCTGGTAGAGGCATTTTCCAATGTGGACAAGGTTGAAATTCCAGACGAGAGCACGATTGACATCTATTTAAAAGAGGCAGACACCGAGTTTCTTGCCTATCTGACGGTGGCGATTGTACCTGAGCATGTGGAAGATCTGGAAGCAGATCCGGTCGGAACAGGCCCGTTCCACTATGTATCACGGTCCCCGCAGGAAAACATTGTCCTTGAAAAATTCAGCGATTACTGGGATACGGAAAATCAGGCGTATCTGGACAAGGTAACATTTCGAATTGTCAAGGACAGCAATGCAGTCGTAACAAACCTGAAATCCGGTACACTGGACATGTATGCACGTCTCAGTTCCACACAGACAGCGCAGCTTGCCGAAGATTCCGATTTTACGATTTATGACGGCGGTATGAACCTGGTACAGGCGCTGTATCTGAACAATGCCGTGGAACCGCTCAACAATGTGAAGGTGCGCCAGGCGCTCTGCTATGCGGCAAACCGTCAGGAAGTGCTGGATATGATTGCGGACGGAAAAGGAACGATCATCGGAAGCAGCATGTTTCCGGCATTTGGAAAATATTATGTGCCGGAACTGTCAGAGCGATATAATCAGGATATTGAGAAGGCAAAAGAACTGTTAAAAGAAGCCGGATACCCAGATGGATTTGAGCTTACGATTACAGTGCCGAACAATTATCAGCAGCATATCGATACAGCCCAGGTTCTGGTAGAGCAGCTTAAAGCGATCGGTGTTACTGCCAAAATTCAGCAGGTCGAGTGGGACAGCTGGCTGTCGGATGTATATGCAGACCGGAAGTTCCAGTCCACGGTTGTCGGCGTTGACGCGGCATATCTGACCGGACGCGCGTTGCTGGAACGCTTTACCTCAACATCATCCAAGAACTTTATCAACTACAGCAACGAAGAGTATGATAAACTGTATCAGCAGGTTAAGACCAGCACGGATGAAGAGGAGCAGGTTGAGCTTTACAAAAAAATGGAAACACTGCTCTGTGACGATGCGGCAAACCTGTATATCGAGGATATGGCATGCGAGGTTGCACTTCGGAGCGATTTTGCGGGCTATCGGTTCTATCCGCTGTATGTGCAGGATATGGCGAAAATTTATAAAGTAAAATAGTAGCTATTCCGTTACGGCTCGCTGGGTACCGGTGGGCGGTAACGCTATTTCAGGCAGGAAAAAGAAAAACTCTCATTCGATTGTCAAATCTGCCTGAAAAGAGATAAAATCTGAAAAAACAGAGAAAAAGCGGCGCAGAATTGCTGAAAAGAAGCAGTCTGCGTTGCTTTTTCTCTCTGTCGATAGAATCTCCGAAAATATGTTAGGCTTGACTTTTTTTTCAACACTGCCTACTATAGAAAGGACAGGGAAAACAAAAAGGCTCCGCGGCGATGCGTGAGGCCTTTTTCTTAATATAGGGTGGAAAGAAGGGGAACCCATGACAGATTTTCTGGTAAGATGTTTTGTAAAAGAGTATGAGAACACCGACAATGCGGATGTGCGCACGAGCTATGGTATTTTATCCAGTATGGTGGGAATCTGCTGCAATGTATTGCTGTTCGCTGCAAAGCTGCTGATCGGCGTTGGGATGCATTCGCTGGCAATCATGGCGGATGCGTTCAATAACCTTTCCGACGCGGCATCTTCGGTCATCAGCTTTGTTGGTGTCAAGATGGCAAACAAACCGGCAGATAAAGAGCACCCGTTCGGGCACGGTCGGATCGAGTATATTGCAGCGCTGATCGTTTCGTTTCTGGTTATTGAAGTCGGCTTTACGTTTTTAAAGAGCTCCCTGGAGAAAATTCGCAATCCGGAAGAGATCACATTTCAGATGGTTCCGTTTTTGATTCTGGTGCTCTCGGTTGGTGTAAAGCTGTGGATGGCGCTTTTCAACCGAAAACTGGGAAACCGCATTCAGTCGAAGGTGATGCTGGCAACGTCGGCGGATTCCATGGGTGACGTGATCACGACGAGCGCAACGATCGCTTCTACATTGATCTGCCATTTCCTTTCGGTTAATATCGACGCAATCGCAGGACTTGTTGTGGCGGTACTCGTTATGTGGTCCGGTATTTCCATTGCAAAAGATACATTGGAACCGCTGATCGGGCAGGGCGCGGATCCGGATCTGTATGCACGGATCATGAAAGAGGTTGCTTCCTATGAGGGAATTGTAGGAACCCATGATCTGATTGTCCACAACTACGGGCCTGGCAGAAGTATGGCATCGATCCATGCGGAGGTGCCGCGAGATGTCGATATCGAGGTATCGCATGATATTATCGACCGCATTGAACATGAGGTCGGTGAAAAATTGGGAATTCTGCTGGTCATCCACATGGATCCGGTGGAGATCCACGATGCGACGGTTCTTGCGACAAAGGAGAAGGTAAGAAACGTAATTTCCATTCTCGATCCGGAGCTTTCCTTCCACGATTTCCGTATGATCAACGGGTCGGAGAAAAAGAAGCTGATTTTTGATCTTGAAATCCCGTATTCTTATAAGAAGAAAGACTGTGATCGCGTGATCGGGCAGATCGGGGCGCTGATGAAGGAAATGGATGAGAAGTATGAATGCGTCGTCAACATCGACAAAAAATACGTGGCGGGAGAGTGACAACGGCCGGGTTGAGCCGTCAAATCCCTTCCAAAATGTTCCAAAAGTCAGTTTTTTGAAAAAAATAAAAAAATTTCAAAAAAGGTGTTGACTTTTCTCTTGCGATAGTGTATTATACATTTTGTCGCAAGGCAATGGGCTATCGCCAAACGGTAAGGCAACGGACTCTGACTCCGTCAGTTCCTGGTTCGAATCCAGGTAGCCCAGCTCATTGAAAGGTCTCAGGTCTCGTACCTGAGGCCTTTTTCGATGCTCAAAAACAAATACAGCAGGAGGAACGAAACGATGAAGTATTCCTTTACAAGCAGAATCCGCTACAGCGAAATCGGTGAGGACGGAAATCTCACCCTGCCGGGGCTGATCAATTACTTTCAGGACTGCAGTACCTTCCAGTCGGAAGCGATCGGCGAGGGCGTTGCGGAGCTCAAAAAACGAGGCTGCGCCTGGGTGCTGTCCGCGTGGCAGATTCATGTGCGCCGCTATCCATCCCTCGGTGAAGCGGTAAAAATCACTACATGGGCGAGCGGCTTCAAAGGATTTCTTGGCATGCGTAACTTTACGATGGAAACAGAAGACGGCGAAATGCTCGCCTGTGCCAACTCCATCTGGTCTTACGTCAATATGGAAACGGGTCATCCCGTCCGCGCACCGAAAGAGACGACAGACGCCTACGGCATCGACGATCCGATCGACGAGGATTTCGGCGAGCGCAAAGTGAAAATGCTGGAAGCAGATTTCATCGGCGAACCGTTCCCGGTGCGGCCGCACAACCTCGATACGAACCACCACGTCAATAATGCACAGTTCATTTCCCTTGCCGGTGAATGCCTTCCGAAGAACTTCACCGTGCGCCGGATGCGCGCCGAATACAAACAGCAGGCGCACCTCGGCGATGTCCTGCATCCGCTGCGCGCCGAGACGGAAAACGGCTGTTTTATCTCGCTGAACGATGAAAAAGGACAGCCATACGTAGTTGTGGAATTTCAATGATTGTGGTACAATCGGAAAGAATAAGATAAGATACGAACGTAATAAACACAATGAGGAAAGGGGAATTTGCCATGAGAGCGCAGAACCTTACACTGTTAACCGATTTATATGAACTTACCATGATGCAGGGCTACTACGAGAACCCGTCCGATCAGATCGTGGTATTTGATGCATTTTACAGAAAGAATCCATGCGGCGGCGCATACGCCGTATGTGCAGGACTTGAGCAGGTAATCGAGTATGTCCGCGATCTTCACTTTTCACCGGATGACATCGACTATCTCCGTTCCCTCCATATTTTCAACGATGATTTCCTGGAGTATTTAAGAGGCTTCCATTTCACCGGAGATATCTATGCGATCCCGGAAGGAACCGTCGTATTCCCAAGAGAACCGCTCTTAAAAGTTGTCGCTCCGATCATGGAGGCACAGCTTGTAGAGACCGCGATTCTGAACATGATCAACCATCAGAGCCTGATCGCGACGAAAGCATCCCGCGTTGTTTACGCGGCAAAGGGCGACGGCATCATGGAGTTTGGACTCCGCCGTGCACAGGGACCGGATGCCGGTATCTACGGCGCGCGTGCTGCCATGATCGGCGGCTGCATCGGAACCTCCAATGTCCTGACCGGACAGATGTTTGAAGTTCCAGTCAAGGGAACCCACGCACACAGCTGGATCATGAGCTTCCCGGATGAGTACACCGCATTTAAAACGTATGCGAAACTGTATCCGGAAGCATGCATTCTTCTCGTAGACACCTACGATGTTCTCGCATCCGGTGTTCCGAATGCGATCCGCGTATTCAAAGAGATGAGAGCAGAGGGCTTACCGATGAAGGGCTACGGCATCCGCATCGACAGCGGTGACCTGGCTTACCTGTCGAAAAAAGCATATCAGATGCTCGAGGCAGAAGGTTTCGGCGATGCCATCATTTCCGCATCCAGTGATCTCGATGAGTACCTGATCGACAGCCTGAAAACCCAGGGTGCGAAGATCAATTCCTGGGGCGTCGGCACCAACCTGATCACATCCGGTGACTGGCCGGCATTCGGCGGCGTTTACAAGCTGGCAGCAGCAAAAGATAAAGATGATGCAGAATTCACACCGAAGATCAAGCTGTCCGAGAACTCCGAGAAAGTAACAAACCCGGGCAATAAGACGATTTATCGTATTTATGATAAAGAAACCGGAAAGATCCGTGCCGACCTGATCTGCCTCGCAGACGAGACCTTCGACGAGAGCAAAGATATGATCATCTTCGACCCGATCGAGACCTGGAAAAAGACGAAGATCAAAGGCGGAACCTACACCTTACGCGAGCTCCTCGTTCCGATTTTCCAGAAGGGCGCATGCGTCTACACTTCTCCATCCGTCATGGAGATCCGCGACATCTGCACCAGAGAGAAAGATACCCTCTGGGAGGAGTCCAAACGTCTGGTCAATCCGCATGAGGTTTACGTGGATCTGTCCGACAAGCTGTACCACATCAAGAGCGACCTGCTCGAGGAGATGAGCATGAAGGCTCTCGGCGAGCAGTAAGAAAGGAAGTCAAATGTTAAATATAGGAAGAAAGCAAAAGCTGGTAGTAGTAAAGAAAGTAGAATTCGGTATTTATCTTGGGGAGACCCGGGAAGCAGGCGAGAAGGAACGTGTTCTTCTGCCGATCAAACAGGTGCCGGAAGGAACAAAAGAGGGAGATGAGCTGGAAGTATTTCTGTACCGCGATTCCAGCGACCGTCTGATTGCGACAACCAGAGAGCCGAAGCTGGTGCTTGGAGAGCTGGCTGTCTTAAACGTAGCTGCTACCGGAAAGATCGGAGCATTTCTGGACTGGGGTCTGGAAAAAGATCTGTTTCTTCCGTTTAAACAGCAGACCCGCCGCCTCCATCCAGGTGATGAGGTTCTGGTTTCCCTCTACATCGACAAGAGCGACCGTCTCTGCGCAACGATGAAGGTTTACCATTTCCTGAAAACCAATTCTCCGTACGTCGTAGGCGATACCGTAAAGGGAAGAATCTACGAGATCAGCGGAAACTTCGGCGTTTTCGTTGCTGTTGATGACCGCTACTCCGGCCTGATTCCAAAGAGAGAAGCACAGGCAGACTATCATGTCGGCCAGGAACTTGAGTGCCGCGTTACAGAAGTCAAAGAGGACGGAAAACTTTCCCTGTCCGCACGCGGAAAAGCGTACGAGCAGATCGCAATCGATGCAGAGAGCGTTCTTTCTGTGATCGAGGAATTTGCAGGTGTCCTTCCGTTTGATGACAAAGCATCACCGGAAGTGATTCAGAGAGAATTCGGCCTCAGCAAAGCAGCATTTAAGCGCGCTGTCGGCCATCTGATGAAAGAAAAACAGGTTGTCATCCGCGAAGGTAAAATCTGGACGGCAGAAAAAGCAAAATAAGAAAAGATCGGGCACTGGACAGGAAGCACATCCTCTCCGGTGTCCGTTTTTTTGTGTCAGACAGCAGATAAAATTTTGAAATTTTTTTGCGCCCGGTTTGCGGTTGCGCGAAGAGAGGATTGCGCTTATAATATGATCTATATGACAAAAAATGACACAGGATCTGATGGAGAGCGATGAAGAAAAAGAAAAGTAAGAAAAAAACATCTTTTATTTCCAAAACCGCAATGACGGTTTTGACGATCATTCTGATTATTCTGTTTTTCTGCATTATGTCGATGGTCGAGAAAATACAGGGAACGGCCCGCGTTGTCAACTATGCCGGTCTGGTACGCGGAAAAACGCAGCGGATTATCAAGCTGGAGGATGCGGGAGAACCGCAGGATACGATGATTGCAGACATCAACGCTTATATCGACGGTCTGCAGAACGGAAGCAGCGAGCTGGATCTGGTGCGCCTGGATGACCGGGATTTTCAGGATAAGATGACTGAGCTGGCATCGTATTTTGAAGAGCTGAAGGCAGAGATTCTGCTGGTGCGTGAAAAAGGATATGAGAATACCGCGATTATCGAAAAGAGTGAGACCTTTTTCAAAATCTGTGACGAGGCGACGGGCCTTGCGGAAGCGTATTCGCAGAGAATGGCGTCTTCGCTGAAGAAGCTGGAGCAGGTGGTAGTAGGAGATATCATCGGTCTGGTGTTTGTCATCGGTATGGAGCTGATCAAGGCCGTCCGCTATGCGGCGATGAACCGTATTCTGCAGAAGAAAGTCTATCTCGATGAGGCGACGGGCCTGCCAAATAAAAATAAATGCGAAGAGATTCTGGAGGGAAGCGACGGAGGAGAAGAAATTTCCGGCGTGTATGCGGTCTGTGTGTTTGACCTCAACAATCTGCGCACGATCAACAACAGTCTGGGTCACGACAAGGGAGACGAATATATCCGTTCCTTTGCCGTTCAGCTTCGAAAAGCAGTCCCGGAGGAGTATTTCGTCGGAAGAAACGGCGGAGATGAGTTTCTTGCCATTCTGCGCGGACTGAACCGTGAAGAAGTGGAAGCGTGCATGAATCACATCCGCACGCAGACGGCAGAATATTCCCGCCAGCACCCGGAGATGCCGATCAGCTACGCCGGAGGCTATGCACTGTCCACGGAATTTGAAGACTGTGATATCCGGGAACTGTTCCGCCATGCGGATCAGAACATGTATATCGACAAAAACCGCGCGAAGATGGAAGAAGCCGCCGCAGAGCGGAAGATCAGCCTGGAAGCGCTGGACGTCGTAAAGAAAAAGGGATATCATTTTTCCAACTGTATTTACTGCAATGCAAGACAGGACCAGTACCGGATTCTGCGTGCCGTTTCGGGCTTTTTCCTTGCCGAGGACGGCAGCTATACCGGTGCGGCCGAGCATATTGTGCAGGGCATCACGGATGAGGAAAAGAGAAAGGAAATGCGTAGAATGCTGGATCTTACCCATCTGAAGGAGTGCTATCAGAAGGGAGAAGAGAGCGTAGAAATTCTGTGCGAGTATCGGGAGGGCAGCGAAGGGGAAGCGCTCTGCCGGGGAAAAGTCACCATTCTGTTCTACGACGCGGCCGAGGACGGCGGACTGCACCATTTTCTGATGGGCTTTGAGCGGTTCCGCTCCAATGAGGAAGCTGCTCGGAATGAAAAAGAACAGCTCGACCAATACTATGAACAGATGAAACAGTCGATCATTGAAAACAGCCACTACGCTGAGGCACTTCTCGAGACGGCCGAGGCCGTGTTCGCCGTTGATCTGACGAATGATTCGATGGAGCAGATTTTTTACCACAGCGGGCAGAAGAAATTTGACCTCAATATAGATCTGCCGTGTTCCTACGAGAAATACTGCGGGGAATGCAGTGCGTTTGTCGCGGAGGAGACATTGGAATCATACCGCATTGTGGATTCCTCGAAGAAACTGCTGCAGCGCTTTGAAAACGGAGATAAGCAGGTAGTCGTGGAGTATCAGGAAACAGATGAGTCCGGCAGAAGAATATGGTTGCAGAAGACGGTTCTTATGTCACAGGATACCGTCTACGACCGAAAGACAAAGCGGGAGAGCGTTGTGGTACACGGCATGATCCTTTTCCGTGATACGTCAGAGTTCCACAGCCGGGAAGAGAGGGAGAAGATACAGCTTCAGGATGCCTTTAGAGCTGCAGACAGTGCAAGTCGTGCAAAAACAGAATTTATGAACCGCATGAGCCACGATGTGCGCACGCCGATCAATGGCATTATGGGCATGCTGGATATCATCCGCAAAAACCGGCAGGATGAGGCAAAAGTGGACGACTGCCTCGATAAAATCAATCTTTCCGCAAGCCATCTGCTGGCACTCGTCAACGATGTGCTCAATATGAATAAGCTGGAGTCCGGAAAAGAGACGATCGAGAGCGTTTCTTTTGACCTGGCGCATCTGATGGATGATGTGTCATCCCTTGTCAATGCGCAGATTACGGAGATGGGCATTACCCACCGTACGCACCGCGGTGAGCTGACGCACACGAGACTGATCGGCAGTCCGCTGCGCCTGCGGCAGATTATGCTGAATCTCTTCAGCAATGCAATCAAGTACAACAAGCCGGGCGGAATGATCGATACGTATGCGGGCGAAGTCTCCTGCGACGGAACCCGGGTCGTCTACGAGTTCCGCATCACGGACAGCGGCATCGGAATGAGCAGCGAATTTATCGAAAAAGAGCTGTTCCATCCGTTCACACAGGAGAAGTCCGGTGCGAGAACGCAGTACAAGGGAACGGGCCTTGGCATGTCGATCGTCAAAGAACTGATCGAAAAAATGCAGGGCACGATCGAGGTAACGAGCCAGCAGGGCGTCGGAACGACGTATGTATTCCGGCTTCCGTTTTACATTGACTGCGAGGGACAGCGGATTCAGGAAGTAAAGACACGGATCGCAGGAAAAGAGCTTGTCCGCTTCCACGTTCTGCTTGTCGAGGATAATGAGATCAACATGGAAATCGCCGAGTTTTACCTGACCGATCACGGTGCGACGGTGGAAGAGGCATGGAACGGCCGCGAGGCGGTCGAAAAGTATGCGGCGAATCCGCAGAAATTTGATGTGATTTTAATGGATCTGATGATGCCTGTGATGGGCGGCCTTGAGGCAGCGCGGCAGATCCGCACCATGGAGCTTCCGGAAGCAAAACAAGTCCCGATCATCCCGATGACGGCGCAGTCCTCCGAAGAGAGCAAAGAGGGATGCCGCGCAGCGGGCATGAACAGCCATCTGACCAAGCCGATCGAGCCGGACAGCCTGGTGCAGACGATCTTGGAGACAACGGAACATGCCTTTGGAAAATAGAGGAGAAAACGATGAGTTTTACGCATTTACATGTACATACCGAATACAGCCTTCTGGACGGATCGAACAAGATCAAAGAGTACGTTGCCAGAGTCAAGGAGCTTGGCATGAACAGCGCCGCGATCACCGATCACGGCGTCATGTTCGGCTGTATCGATTTTTATAAAGAAGCCCGCGCGCAGGGCATCAAGCCGATCCTCGGCTGTGAGGTTTACGTGGCGCCGGGTTCCCGTTTCGACCGCGAAACCAGCCGCGGAGAGGACCGGTACTACCATCTGGTTCTGCTGGCGGAAAATAATACGGGCTATTCCAATCTGATGAAGATTGTTTCGGCGGGCTTTATCGATGGATTTTACTATAAGCCGCGTGTCGACATGGAGATTCTGGAAAAGTATCACGAGGGCATTATCGCGCTTTCCGCCTGCCTTGCAGGTGAGGTGGCGCGTGCGATGGTGCGGAACCAGTACGAGATGGGAAAAGAGGCCGCACTGCGGTATGAGAAGATTTTCGGAAAAGGCAATTTCTTCCTGGAACTGCAGGATCACGGCATCTCGGAGCAGCGGATGGTCAATCAGCAGCTGATGCGCCTCTCGGCAGAAACCGGCATCGAGCTGGTGGCGACGAATGATATTCACTACACGTACGCAGAAGATGCGGATTCCCACGATATTCTTCTGTGCCTGCAGACCGGAAAGAAGATCACGGATGAGGACCGCATGCGCTACGAGGGCGGCCAGTATTTCGTGAAATCCGAGGCGGAGATGGCATCGCTCTTCCCGTATGCACCGCAGGCAATCGAAAATACACAGAAAATTGCAGACCGGTGTAATGTGGAGATCGAATTTGGTGTCACAAAACTTCCGAAATTCGATGTGCCGGAAGGATACACTTCCTGGGAATACTTAAATAAGCTCTGCTACGACGGCCTCGAGGAACGGTATCACCCGGCGACGGATGAACTGAAAGCGCGGCTGAAATACGAGCTTGATACGATCAAAACGATGGGTTACGTCGATTACTTCCTGATCGTGTGGGATTTCATCAAATTTGCGCGCGATCACGACATCATGGTCGGACCGGGACGAGGATCGGCGGCCGGAAGTATTGTTTCCTACACCCTTGGCATCACACAGCTGGATCCGATGCGGTACCAGCTCCTGTTCGAGCGTTTCCTGAACCCGGAACGAGTTACCATGCCTGATATCGACGTGGATTTCTGCTTCGAACGCCGCCCGGAGGTCATCGACTATGTAACGAGAAAATACGGCAAGGACCGCGTTGTACAGATCGTCACATTCGGTACACTGGCGGCGCGCGGTGTCATCCGCGATGTCGGCCGTGTGCTGGATATGCCGTATGCACAGGTCGATTCGATCGCGAAGATGATTCCGAATGAGCTGAATATCACGATCGACAAGGCACTGCAGATGAACCACGAGCTGCGGGAGCTGTACCAGGGCAATGAAGAGGTTGCACATCTGATCGACATGTCACGGAGACTTGAAGGTCTGCCGCGCCACACGTCGATGCACGCCGCCGGTGTTGTCATCGGCTCGCGTCCGCTGGTGGAATTTGTGCCGCTCTCGCGAGGAAGCGACGGAACGATCGTCACGCAGTTCACGATGACGACGCTCGAGGAACTGGGACTTCTGAAAATGGACTTCTTAGGGCTTCGGACCCTGACCGTCATTCAGAATGCGACAAAGCTCGCAGAGCGTTACAGCAATAAGAAAATTGATCTGCTTCACATCGATTACAACGATCCGAAAGTGCTCGGCATGATCGGCGCATCGAAAACGGTCGGTGTGTTCCAGCTCGAGAGTGCGGGAATGAAAAACTTCATGAAGGAGTTAAAACCGCAGAGCCTCGAGGATATCATCGCCGGAATTTCCCTGTACCGGCCGGGCCCGATGGATTTTATTCCGCAGTACATCAAAGGAAAAAACAACCCGGAATCCGTTACGTACGATACACCGCTCTTAAAACCGATTCTGGAGCCGACGTATGGCTGTATCGTCTACCAGGAACAGGTTATGCAGATCGTACAGGCACTGGCGGGCTATTCGCTTGGACGGGCCGATCTGGTGCGCCGTGCGATGTCGAAGAAAAAGGCATCTGTCATGGAAAAAGAGCGCCAGAATTTCGTTTATGGAAACGAGGCCGAGGGTGTGCCGGGCTGTATCAAAAACGGCATTGATGAGAAGACAGCGAACAAGATCTACGACGAGATGATCGACTTCGCGAAATACGCCTTCAACAAATCCCATGCGGCGGCGTACGCGTTCGTATCGTACCAGACGGCATGGCTGAAATACTATTACCCGGTTGAGTTCATGGCGGCTCTGATGACCTCCTGCATCGATAACCCGGGAAAAGTCGCAGAGTATATCTTGAGTTCCCGCCAGATGGGCATTTCCATTCTGCCGCCGGACATCAACCGAAGCGAAGGAAAATTCACGGTGGACGGCCAGGCGATCCGCTATGGCATGGCGGCGGTCAAAGGCATCGGAAAGCCGGTCATGGAGGCGATCGTGGAGGAGCGGAGTGCAAACGGCCCGTTCCGCTCGTTAAAGGATTTCGCAGAGCGCCTGAGCGGAAAAGAAGTCAACAAGCGGACCGTCGAGAACTTTATCAAGGCGGGTGCATTCGACTGCTTCGGCGTGACGAGAAAGCAGCTCATGTTCGTCTACGCCAATGTGCTCGATGATGTGGCGCGCGAGAAAAAAGATTCGTTAAGCGGCCAGATGAGTCTGTTTGACTTCGTAGATGAGACGACCAAACGGTCGTATGAAACGGTGTACCCGGATGTCGGAGAATACGAAAAGAGTGATCTTTTGGCGCTCGAAAAAGAGGTGCTCGGCATCTACGTCAGCGGTCATCCGCTCGAGGAGCAGGAGGAGTGCTGGCGGAAGAACATTTCCGCGGTAACGACAGACTTCCAGCCGGATGAGGAGACGGGTTTCCCATCCGTCACCGACGGCGCGAAAGAGATTGTCGGCGGCATTATCACGGATAAAAAAATCAAATATACAAAGAATAACAAGACAATGGCATTTCTCACACTCGAGGACCTCGTCGGCAGTATGGAAATCGTCGTATTCCCGCGCGATTACGAGAAAAACGCAGCGATGATGCAGACCGATGCGCGTGTCTTCATCCAGGGCCGTGTTTCCGCGGAGGATGATAAGCCGAGCAAGCTGATCTGCGAGAAAATTTTCCCGTTTGCAGGCATCCCGAAAGAGCTCTGGATCCAGTTCCCGGACAAGGAAACGTACGAGAGAGAAGTGGCGGATCTGTACCAGATGCTGCATGAATCCGACGGTAAGGACAGCGTGATTCTCTACATCAAATCGATCAAAGCGATGAAAAAACTGCCGCCGAGCCGCAATGTGCAGGCAGATGCCCGTCTGGTGGCGTCACTTCAGGCAAAATTCGGTACCGGAAACGTGAAAGTTGTAGAAAAGAGTATTGAAAAAAGGGCCTGAATGCTTTAAAATAAAACTGTGTGTGATTAATAAATAAAACTACTCGTTTATTAATGTGTGTGATGAGATGGAGGAATTCATATGGCAACGACTAACAAGGTAAAGACAATCGGAGTGCTTACCAGCGGTGGTGATGCACCAGGTATGAACGCAGCGATCCGTGCAGCCGTAAGAAGAGGTCTGCAGAAGGGCGTTCAGATGAAAGGTATCCTGAAAGGCTACGACGGACTGATGAACGAAGAAATCATCGACATGACAGCCCGCGATGTATCCGACACCATCGAGCGCGGAGGTACCATCCTTTATACCGCCCGCTGCGCAGAGATGCGTACACCGGAAGGCCAGAAACGTGCTGCAGATGTCTGCAGAAAACACGGCATCGACGGACTGGTAGTTATCGGCGGAGACGGATCTTTTGCAGGAGCGCAGAAACTGGCAGCTCTTGGAATTAACACCGTAGGTGTACCGGGAACCATCGACCTGGATATCGCCTGCACAGAATATACCATCGGTTTTGATACCGCGGTAAACACTGCAATGGAAGCCATTGATAAAGTAAGAGATACTTCCACTTCCCATGAGAGATGCTCGATCATCGAGGTTATGGGACGTAATGCCGGATATATCGCTCTGTGGTGCGGTATCGCAAACGGCGCAGAGGATATTCTTCTTCCGGAGAAATACGATTACGATGAGCAGAAGATCATCAACAACATCATCGAGAACCGTAGAAAAGGCAAAAAACATCATATCATCGTAAATGCTGAGGGCATCGGCCATTCCACCAGCATGGCGCGCAGAATCGAAGCTGCAACCGGCATCGAGACCCGTGCAACGATCCTTGGACATATGCAGCGTGGAGGAAGCCCGACATGTAAAGACCGTGTATATGCGTCCATCATGGGTGCCTACGCAGTTGACCTTCTTCTGGAAGGCAAAACAGACCGCGTTGTTGCATACAAGAACGGTGAGTATGTAGATTACGATATCGATGAGGCACTGTCCATGACAAAGACTCTGCCGGAATATCAGTGGGAGATCGCAAGAGCTCTTTCTTATAACTATACGAAATAAAAAAGTATCACGAAACAGACTGTTTTTAGCAAGCAGTCTGTTTCATTGGTATAATAGCGGGAATAAAAATGTTTCCGCGGACGGAATAGAGAGACAAAATAAAAAAACAGGAGGAACTTAACAATGGTTACCTGGAACAATCTTGATAAACTGGCTTCTTTTGAGGAGCTGAAAAAAGTGGAGCGTGTCAATCTTGCCGAGGTGATGTCCGGCGAAAACGGAGCAGAGCGCGTAAAATCTTACAGCGTTCCGATGGCAGAAGGACTTGCGTATAACTACGCAGCAAAACAGGTGAATGAGGATGTCCTTGCCGCACTCGTAAAACTGGCAGAAGAGGCACAGCTTTCTGAAAAATTTGAGGAGCTTTACAACGGTGCTGTCATCAACACCGGAGAGAACCGTCTCGTGCTTCATCAGCTGACCCGCGGCCAGCTCGGAAACACCGTTACGGCAGACGGCGTAGACAAACGTGCTTTCTACGTAGAGCAGCAGAACCGCATCGCAGAGTTCGCGAACAAAGTACATGCAGGTGAGATCACCAACGCAGCAGGTGAAAAATTCACCACCGTTGTGCAGATCGGTATCGGCGGAAGCGACCTTGGCCCGCGTGCGATGTATCTGGCTCTGGAAAACTGGGCAAAGAAAAACGGCTGCTTCAAAATGGAAGCAAAATTCATCAGCAACGTTGACCCGGATGACGCAGCAGCTGTTCTGAATTCGATCGACGTAGCACATTCCATCTTCGTTCTGGTATCCAAATCCGGAACCACACTGGAGACTCTGACCAACGAGTCCTTCGTAAAAGACGCTCTGAAAAATGCAGGCCTGGATGCATCCAAGCACATGATCGCCGTTACCAGTGAGACTTCTCCGCTGGCAAAGAGCGACGACTATCTGGCAGCATTCTTCATGGATGACTACATCGGAGGCCGTTATTCTTCCACATCCGCAGTCGGCGGCGCTGTTCTGTCCCTGGCTTTCGGACCGGAAGTATTCGCAGCATTCCTCGAGGGCGCTGCAGCAGAAGATAAACTTTCTGCAAACAAAGACGTATTACAGAACCCGGAGATGCTCGATGCGCTGATCGGTGTTTACGAGAGAAACGTTCTTGGCTATCCAAGCACTGCAGTTCTTCCGTACTCCCAGGCACTGAACCGTTTCCCGGCTCACTTACAGCAGGTAGATATGGAGTCCAACGGTAAATCGGTCAACCGCTTCGGCGAGCCGGTCAATTACCCGACCGGTCCGGTTCTCTTCGGCGAGCCAGGTACCAACGGACAGCATTCCTTCTATCAGCTGCTGCATCAGGGAACTGATATCGTTCCGCTGCAGTTTGTAGGCTTCCGCAATAACCAGATGGAGACCGATGTCGACATCCAGGGCAGCACCAGCCAGCAGAAACTCTGCGCAAACGTAGCAGCTCAGATCGTTGCATTTGCCTGCGGTAAAGCAGATGAGAATAAAAACAAAAACTTCGAAGGCGGCCGTCCGTCCAGCATCATCATCGGAGATCAGGTAAATCCGAAGACGCTGGGAGCACTGCTTGCACACTTCGAGAATAAGATCATGTTCCAGGGATTCCTGTGGAACGTAAACAGCTTCGACCAGGAAGGCGTACAGCTTGGTAAAGTCCTTGCAAAACGCGTTCTGGCTCACGAGACAGACGGAGCACTGAAAGTATTCAGCGATCTGCTCAACATCTAAGAAGTTTAAATCAGAAAATTTAAGATATGAAAAGGCGGCATACCGGATTTTCTTTCTGAAAGTTTCAGGGGGAAAACGGTATACCGCCTTTTTTATTACTATATTATGGGGTTATCCCAGCTTCGCCGGAAGCGACGAGGACACTGTGGACTGATGCTCCTGCCGGAACTGCCGCGGGGTGATCTGATACCGTTTTTTGAACGTACGGATCAGGTGGCTGCAGTCTGCAAAGCCGGTCTCGGTGGCAATAAAGTTCAGGTCATAATCGGTAAAGAGGAGCAGGTTCTCGACCTTGTTCAAACGGATAAATTCGATATACTGCTTGCAGCTCTGCCCATAGTGTTTTAAAAACAGCTTGGCAAAGTACGAATAGCTCATATTGTATTTATGCGCCAGCTCTTCGATGTTGATATTTTCCTGTGAATGACGGTCGATGTAGACGAGAATGTCCTGCATACTTTTCTCTTCACTCTCGGAGATGGTTTCGAGATCAAAACAGATTCCCTGGCAGTGCCACGTCCGCAGAAGGCGCAGGAACAGTGTCGAAAACAGCGAATAAATATACGCGTCGTAGCCGTACTGTTTCGCATGGGATTCTTTTTCAATGGTTGTGAAAAAATCGTTCAGGTCGAGCCCCGGAAGATCCGCCTGCGTAAAGAGCAGGGAAGGATGCGTCATGGAGGCAACCTTATGGAACGCAAAGCTCAGGTTCGGAAGATAGCTTCCGGTGAGATGAATCCGGTTCAGATTGAATTTTACGCAGAAAAAGCGAAACGGTTTGTCATGATCCGCGGCAAGCGCATGGACTGCCTGCGGCGGAAAAAGGATGAAAGAGCCGGCCTCCATCGGATAGACAACATCGTTGCAGCTCACAAGGAGCGAGCCTTCCTGCAGATAAAGTACTTCAGTAAAATAGTGCCAGTGTGATACCACCGGCATGGAAAAGGTTTCCGAGCTGCAGGAAAATGCCTCGATCGGTGAGCGCAGGATATCACTGTATTCAAATAGATTTTTCAAAAGTAAATTCCTCCTGTTCCGGTTAAAAAGTTCTGCAAAAAATTACGAGGATTATTCAAAAGAATCGTGCATGAAGATAGAAACGTTCTATTTTTATACAGTCGCATTATATCATAATGAAATGAAAATTGATACAATGGCGAAAGCATTTGAAAGAGAAAAATGCAGAAACCTTTTGATTTTCAGAAGATAAGGGGGGATATGAAAAAATGAAAAGCAGCACAAAACCATTCCCGAAAACCAAAATCCAATGGCTGTGGGAAAACATGGAAGGAAAGCGTGCGCTGTATCTGATCGGCATGATCGGAACGGTATTATATAACGTTCTGCAGCTTACGATTCCATATTTTTCGGGAAAAATTGTTGACCTGTTTCTGACAGGTGAAAATGCAGTGCAGAATCTGCAGACACACCGGGATCTGTTTTACCGCCTGCTGATTGCGATGATTGGCTTCACGTTTCTGCGTGTCGTTATTGTCTACGGCAGCTGTATGATTTACGAGCACGTATCACAGAGCGTCCTGTACCGGGTGCGGAATTACCTGTATGACAAAATCCAGCGGCAGGATATGACGTTTTACAGCACGTACCGTACCGGCGATCTGATGACGCGTCTGACCGGAGACCTCGATGCCGTCCGCCATATGGTCGCATGGGTCATCCGAATGGTGATTGAGTCGTTTTCCCTGTTCGCGGCAGCGGCCATTTTCTTCCTGTACACGAACTGGAAGCTGGCGCTCTGCATACTTGTGATTTCGCCGTTTGTATTCTGGATCATCTACCTGTTCCGCAACCGTGTTGCCCCGATGCATGCGGCACTGCGTGAAAAGCTGGCACAGATGAATACGTGTGCGCAGGAGAATATCTCCGGAAACCGTGTCGTCAAGGCGTTTGCAAGAGAAGAGTACGAGATCGAGAAATTCGACCGCGCTAATACCGATTACGCGGAGACAAACAAAGCAACCGCGATGGTATGGCTGAAATTCTTCCCGTTTGTCGAGAGTATCGCTAACCTGATGCCGGTTGTCCTGCTGGCAGTCGGCGGTGTCTTTATGATTAAGGGCCAGCTGACCATGGGTGATTATGTGGCATTCTCCGGCCTCATCTGGGCAATCGCAAACCCGATGCGCCAGATGGGAAATATCATGAACGAGTTCCAGCGGTTCTCGGCGGCTTCAAAAAAAGTCATGGAGCTGTATTACTCCGAGGCGAAGATCAAGGACGAGGAAAATGCAGTGGCACACCCGGAACGCTTCGAGGGAAAAATCGAGTTCGACAACGTTTCGTTCCAGTATGAGGACGGTGATCTGCCGGTTCTGCATAACATTTCGTTTACGGTTAACCCGAATGAGACCGTGGCGGTCATGGGAGAGACGGGATGCGGAAAGACATCCCTCATCAACCTGATTCCGCGTTTCTACGAGCCGACAGAAGGCCAGATCCGAATCGACGGTATTCCGGTGGAAGATCTGAAGCTGTATGACCTCCGGAAACATATCGGACTTGCGACGCAGGATGTCCTGCTGTATTCTGATACGATCGAGGGCAACATTGCTTACGGCGATGACTCGATCAAGATGAATGAGGTCATTAAATTTGCAAAATATTCTGCCGCGGCAGACTTTATTTCGAAGATGCCGGAGGGCTATGACACTCAGGTCGGTGAGCGCGGCGTCGGGCTTTCAGGCGGCCAGAAGCAGAGAATTTCCCTGGCGAGAGCGCTGGCCATCCGTCCGTCGATCCTGATTCTTGACGACACGACATCGGCCGTCGATATGGAGACGGAAAAACAGATCCAGCATTCCTTACGAGAACTGGATTTCCCGTGCACGAAAGTTATCATCGCGCAGCGAATCTCCACCACAAAGACGGCGGACAAAATTATCGTGCTGCAGAACGGTTACATCAAGGAGATGGGAACGCACGAGGAGCTGATGGAAAAGAAGGGCTATTACTACGAACTGGTGAAACTGCAGACCGGTATGGATGAACTGTAGGAGGGGGAAGCAATGGCAAAAAATACATACAAGCAGGATGAAGTGCTCGAAGAACCTTTTGACATCAGACACTTACTCCGGGCATCATCTTATATTAAAAAATACGCGGGCCGGATGGTTGTGGCGATTCTCTTAAGCGGCATCGGCGGCGCGTTCGGCTACGTTGCGCCGATGATTATCCAGCGGGCACTGGACCTTGCGATTCCGGACAAAAACGAGAAACTTCTGTTTTCTCTGGTCGGAATGCTCGTCGGCATCTACGTCGTCAGTGTCATTTTCACGACGATCCGAAGCCGTATCATGGTGGATGTCAGCCAGAATATCATCTACGATATCCGAAAAGACCTGTTTGAGCATCTGCAGGAGCTGCCGTTCCAGTATTACGACGACCGCCCGCACGGCAAAATTCTGATCCGTGTGGTCAACTACGTCAACTCGGTATCGGATATGCTTTCGAATGGACTGATCAACATTGTGCTGGAGTGTTTCAATCTGCTGTTCATCGTCATTTTCATGTTCCTGGTCGATGTGCAGATGGCGCTCGTCGTTCTCTGCGGCGTGCCGGTGCTGTGCGTGTTCATGGTCTGGATCAAGAATAAACAGAGACGGGCATGGCAGGCAGTTTCAAATAAGAACTCGAACCTGAATGCGTATCTGCAGGAAAATATCGTCGGAGCCCGCATTACGCAGATCTTTGCGAGAGAGGATGAAAATGCGGAGATTTTCAAAGATCTTTCACAGGACTGCCGCAGAACGTGGAACACGGCGGTACGCTATTCCAACCTGGTATGGCCGGGCATCGATTCGATTTCCGTCTGCGTGCGCGCGGCGATCTTCTTAGCAGGCCTTGTGCTGTTCGGACAGGGCAGCAAATCACTCGGTACCATCGTGGCGATTTCCAGCTATGCATCGTATTTCTGGCAGCCGATCATGAACCTTGGAAATATCTTCAACAACTTTATCAACAACATCGCTTACCTGGAGCGTATCTTCGAGACAATGGACGAGCCGGTAACGGTAAAAGATGCGGAGAACGCCGTAAAAATGCCGGAGATCCGCGGTGAGGTGACGTTTGACCATGTCAACTTCTCGTACGATGAATCGAAGCAGATTTTAAAAGACGTTTCGTTTACGGTAAAACCGGGTGAGAGTGTGGCGCTTGTCGGACCGACGGGAGCCGGAAAGAGTACGATTGTCAATCTGATCTCCCGGTTCTACAATGTCAACGGCGGCCGCGTCCTGATCGACGGCCAGGACATCTCACAGGTGACAATTCATTCGCTGCGTGAACAGATGGGTATTATGATGCAGGACAGCTTTATTTTCTCGGGAGACATTGAGGACAACATCCGTTACGGAAAACTCGATGCGACACTGGAGGAGATTGTCAATGCGAGCAAAATCGTGTGTGCGGACGAGTTCATCAGCAAAATGCCGGACGGCTATCAGACCGAGGTGCGGGAGCGCGGCTCCATGCTGAGCCAGGGCCAGAAACAGCTGATCTCGTTTGCCAGAACGCTGCTTTCGGATCCGGCGATTCTGATTCTCGATGAGGCAACCTCGAGTATCGACGTGCAGACCGAGAAAGCACTGCAGACGGGCCTCAATGCGATGCTGAAGGGCAGAACATCGTTCATTATCGCCCACCGTCTGTCCACGATCCGCAACTGCGATAAGATCATGTATATCGACAACGGCGGCATCATGGAGAGCGGAACGCACGACGAACTGATGGCAAAGAAGGGATATTATTACAAACTGTATACGGCACAGCTCGACGAAGTACAGAAAGCGGGCTGACACCATTTCAGGACAGCAAAAAGGCTTCTGCCGGCGGATGAAAATCCGGGGCAGAAGCCTTTTGAAATTGCGTGATATTTTATTTTCCGGAGAAGTATTTCTCTTTGATGATCTCAACCGGCATATCCTCGCCAGTCCACAGTTTGAAGGAAGCAGCTCCCTGGTATAACAGCATGTACATACCGTTTCCGGTCTTGCATCCAGCCTCTTTTGCCTCACGCAGCAGGCGGGTTTCCTGCGGATTGTAGATCACATCGAAAACGAAGAGGTCTTTGTGGAACATCGTTGTGTCGGTGATGATGGTGTTTTCGGTTTTTGGAGCCATTCCGACAGAAGTTCCGTTGACAAGAATGGCGCTGTCTGCTATGGATGCGCGAAGGACTTCCGGATCGGAGAAGTCGTGCAGGGTAACCTTGCAGGAAGTACGCTCATTGAGTTTTGCAACGATTTCCTCGGCTCTTCCGAAGAAATTGTCTCTGACGTTGAATACATTGATCTCAGCCACGCCGTCGAGGGCTGCCTGTACCAGGATTGCAGTAGCAGCGCCGCCGGCACCGAGCAGAGTCATCTTTTTGCCGATGATGTCTACGCCGTTTTCTGCAACTGCTCTCATGAAGCCGACACCGTCGGTGGTGTAAGCGGTGAGAACGCCGTTGTCGTTGACGATGGTATTACATGCGCCGGAGATCTCCGAAGCAGGAGAAACCTTGTCTGCCAATTTGCACATGATATTTTTGCCAGGCATGGTGATGTTCCAGCCTCTTGCACCCATGGTGCGGAGTCCTTCGACTGCCTGCGGCATTTTGTCTTCCGGTACATCAAAGGCAAGGTAGCTATAATCAAGGCCGAGCTGGTCGCATGCTTCGTTGTGCATTTCCGGAGAAACACTGTGTGCAACCGGGCTTCCGAGTAAACATAATAATCCGGTGTGTCCTGTGATGTGTTTTGACATAGTTTGAAATCCTCTCTCTCCTCGTATTTCCGCATGATGATAAATCGTGCTGTAGCACTTTAAACTGCTACTATATGAAGTGAATTATACTCCAGATGCCGAAAGAAAGCAAGAAAAAAAGAGGAAATGACGCAAAGTTCATTTCCTCTTTTCGTGTTGGTTTTTGATTAAGGTTTAAGATGGAAAAGATTCGCCCGGAAATCAGATTCCAAGTTTCTCTTTCATGTAGTCAACCGGAGTATCTTTTCCGGTGTACAGCTTGATTGCGATGAGTGCCTGGAACAGCATCATGCCCATGCCGTTGAATACTTTCTCACATCCTGCTTCTTTTGCCTGTTTCATCATAACGGTTTCGCGCGGAGCGTAAACGGTATCCGTTACGATGAGATCTTTTTTAAAGAAGGAAGGATCAGGAATGTTGGAAAGGTCTTCGAGTGGATGCATTCCTACGCCGGTAGCATCGCAGAACAGGTCAGCTGCGTGCATTTTTTCTTTCAGGAGGTCTTTGTCTGCCAGATCGTTCATGGTAGCCTTGCAGTTGGTGTTCTTATTGATCAGATCAACAATTTCCTCTCCACGGCTGTAGAATTTGTCTTTGATATTGAAGATTTCAATTTCTGCAACTCCATCCAGAGCACCGCGCACTGCAATTGCAGTAGCAGCACCGCCGGTTCCGATCAGGACCATCTTCATTCCCTTGAAATCGATGCCCTCTTCGGTCAGTGCCTGCCAGTATCCCATACCATCGGTATTGTAGCCTTTCAGTTTTCCGGTTACCTGACCGTTTTCGTCGCGGAGGTTGACTACGGTATTGATAGCGCCGCATAACTTAGCTGCTTCATCTACTTCGTCCAGATATTTGTGGACAACAGTTTTGTTTGGCATGGAAATATTGGAACCGAGCATTTTCAGCGCGCGGATACTCTGCACAGCATCTTTTAAAGAATCGTTATCAACTTCGAAAGCAAGCTGAATGACATCATCTCCGTTTTTGTCGTATGCAAGGTTGTGGGTTGTCGGAGACTGGGTATGACGGATCGGGTAAGCCATTAATCCAACTAATTCGGTATGTCCTGTTACGTTTGGCATGATATTTTCCTCTTTTCTTTTTTCATGCTGCGCTGTTTCGGTTTGAAAAAGAGGCAGCGCAGCAGATGATATACAGTTTTTTGTCGGGCTGCTTAAAGTCGATACTTACTCAAGCGGCTCCAGATGCAGGTATCCCTGGGACTCCAGTACATTCAGGATCGCGCGGCCTTCCATGGTACCTTCCATGATACGGCGTGCGCGTACGGAATCGCCAATGGTGTATACATAAGTATGGGTATCGGCGAATGCTTCCTGGATTTCCGGCAGAACCGGGTTGTTGGAGCGCATTCCAAGGCAGTTGAATCCGTAATCGAACTCAAGATCCTGGATGGTTCCGTCCGGAAGCTTTACAGTGAATGCGTTTTCTTTTACTTCCTGAAGAGCAGTGTTGACATATTCTTTTACACCATATTTGTCGTGTGTCTCACGCATGGAGCATTTGGTGATCGGGTCTGCAAGCATACCGATCTGCGGCAGCATATCGATGATGGTACACTCGGCGCCTCTCGGTGCAAAGTATTCAATAACGTCAAGTCCTACGGAACCGCCGCCGACTACAACGACTTTCTTGCCCTGACAGGCTTCTTCCGGATATTTTCCGGCGTTTACATTGTTGATCATACCAAAGATGGTATTTACGTTTCCGGCATCGATGTTCTCTTTCAGGCCTTTGATCGGCGGAACAAGCGGAACGGAACCGGTGGAGTTTACAATGATGTCCGGTTTGAACTGTTTGATCTTATCCACCGTAGCTTCGGTGTTGAGGAAAATATACAGGTTTTTCAGTCTGGCGGCTCTTGCCTCAAGGTATTTCGGGAAATCTTTCATACGGGTCTTGCTTGGAAGATCGGAGATGAAAGTGGAAAGACCGCCGATGTGATCGTTTTTCTCAAGTACGAAAACGTTGCATCCGACTTCTGCTGCGGTGCAGGCTGCTTCCATACCGGCAGTACCGGCGCCGACAACAACAACGTTACAGTTTTTATTTACTTTCAGTGCTTTGTAAATATCGCCTTCCGGAACAGCCGGGTTTACGGTACAACGGATCGGGCGGTTGACGCCGATACGGTTTCCGGCACATCCAACGTTACAGGAGATACATTTCCGAAGAAGATCTTCCTCGCCGTTCTCAACTTTTTTCACCCAGTTCGGCTCAGCGATCAGGCCGCGTCCCATTCCGACGATATCTACATCGCCGCTCTCGAGAACTTTTTCAACGACCTTCGGGTCACGGTAGTTACCAGCATTGATCACAGGCTTTTTGAATTTATCTTTTACGGCTCTTGCCATGTAGGAACGCCATCCGTCCGGCAGGAAGTTGGAGTCGATCTGATACTGCAGGGATGGGTTGAGGCCGCAGGATACGTCATACATATCTACGAACTCATCCAGGTACTCGAGGTATTCGAGGGTATCTTCCAGAGTATTTCCTCCCGGAACACGCTCCTCAGCAGAGATACGAACGATGATCGGGAACCACGGTCCGACGTTTTTGCGTACTTCTTCGAGAACCATACGCGGGAAGCGCAGGCGGTTTTCTACAGAACCACCGAATTCATCGGTTCTTTTATTGTAATACGGGGAAATGAACTGGCTCATCAGGTA
>SKET01000530.1_pt1 | contig 31352 bp, 35 predicted proteins | sample 4841461 | NCBI WGS metagenome assembly SKET01 (sample SAMN11008802, study PRJNA524170) | human gut metagenome | biome: Human fecal sample; material: Feces; isolation source: fecal sample from pouch patient p5 | host: Homo sapiens | place: Israel: Tel-Aviv | collected 2014-02-13
TCTCTGTCTTCATCTGACAGAGGAAGATATGTTTTTCTCATAGTGTTCATCCTTTCTTAGATAACACTATTTTACCATACATTATCCTCAAAATATATAGTAGAAATTTAATTTATTCTATACTAGTGTGATTGAATCTGTATTCAAGAAAAATCATTTCCTGGGTATTGAGTGAGACGCTGAAGGTATCTCACGTAGTGGAATATGTTGAAAAAAAAACGTGTCAGAAATGTTGAAAAACCGTTGATTTTTCACTGCGACAGAGGATGTCAGTACGTACCGGAAGCACTTAAAAAAGCAACCAGAGGTATGATTCATAGTTATTCAAAGAAAGCATATCCATGAGACTATGCCTGTATAGAATCTTTTCATGCACTCTTGAAAAGAGAATTGATCGGTTTAAAATTTTTAATTATGCACATGCATATAAGCTGATTTTTGAATACATCGAAATATTTTACAATACCGTGCGCATTCACAGTCACTGTGGAAGAAGAAAAACCAGTCGAACTCATAGAACCTGAAATCGTAGTTTCTGCAAAGAAAAGTCGTAAAAAGAGACAAACTTTAACAGAACAGTTCAAAGATATCCAGACCAGACAAGTACACTCTGACAGATGAAGATAAACTCTGTTCGTTATGTTTTGTTCAGATGCTTTCGATTGGCACAGAAGTAATCCGTAACGAGATTGTCTATACTCCTCTAAAACTGGAACGTATTGAATATATCGCGACTACTTATACATGTTCTGAATGCAAGGATACCGAAGAACATTTTGAACTATTCAAGGTTTAAAAATATACTGTTAAAGGTCAATAGCTTAAAAAATAAAAAGATATTGTTATAATAAATTCGATTGAATCATTATGAATTCTAAGGTGTTTAATAGGAGTAGCTGTTTGTCAGGTGGAAGTTTTTCAGAAAGAAGCTTTATTTGTTCAGAAATAGAAGCTGTTTCTGGGGTAACGAAAATATCGCAAAGAATGTCCTGTGGTGTTACATCTAAGGCATTGGCAATACTACAAACATATTCAATCGAAACGGTAGAGGAACCTTTTTCAATTCGGTTCATAAAACTAGATGAAATATGAATAGCTTGGGCAAGATCATACTGTGTTAATCCTTTGGAAATGCGTAAGCATCTAATACGTTCACCAATTTGCATGTTGAAACCTCCTTTGCTTCCTTCTTCCATTTTAGCAATAGTATTCACAGAAATAAATTTACGTATTCGCAATACATTTACAAATACGAAACGTTGATATACTATGGAAATAAAGGAGGTTGTAGTAGAATGTTATATAACGGTGTTGAGGTTCAGACCATTAAACTGGTTCTTTCAGGAACAGAGAGTACAGGCATATCTAGTAAACAAGTTCTATTGAATTGTATTGTTTATCTAACGGAGACATATAGAGAAAGTCGAGAGTTTTCTTATTTAGAAAAAGCTGTTTGGCATATGTATGCATATTTGGAATTGGGATTTTCCTATGCAGACGGAGAAGAAATTTTTCAAACAGTTCTTGATTTTTTATGTTTAACCCGTGAAGAAGTGTTTCCCATTCAATATTTTGGAAAAAAAGTTGCATTAAATAAAAGCGCAATACGGAAGATTTTAGGAAAGTGGAATCCAAAGTTACATTCCATGAAAGTGTCGGAGGCAGTGAATGACATCTTAGGGAATATAAAAAATAAGAATACAGGGACATACATCTATCATTCTGGAAAAATCATTAGCAAAAGTGACAATGAGAACTTATGGGAGAAAACATTTAAATTATATATTCAAGAAGAAGCAATTCTTTATGACGTGAATAAGAAAGAATACTACACATTTTGAGGGGAATAGACATGATAAGAATAGGAATTGTCGATGATGAAGAAATCATGAGATTGAAGATTCATCAATGTATAAAGGAGATTTTAAAAGAGCAGGAGTCAGTAGAAATCAGAAGCTATGATTGTGCGGAAGATTTTTTAGAGGAGGTCCAGAAAAAGACACATTTTGATATTCTGTTTTCAGATATTCAGATGCTGGAAATGAATGGATTAGAGTTGGGAAAAAGATTACAAAAAGATATGCCGAATCTTTATATCATCTATATTACTGCGTATATGGAATATGCGGTGGAAAGCTATAAGATTAGTGCGTATCAATATATATTAAAAGAGGATATGGAGATACGCTTGCCACAGATTACACGTAAATTATTAAATCAAATACAACATGAGTATGCACAATTCCGTGTTGTAGGAACAAATGGGATACAAAAGAAAATATATTTTAGAGACATTATATATGTGTATAAAGGGAAAGAAACAAAATATGTGTATTATGTGACGACAGAAGGAGAGTATAAGGAGCGGATTTCTTTAAATCAGGTATGGGAGCTTTTAGAAGAAAATGGGTTTCTAAAGATAGAACGTGCGTACCTAGTGAATGCTAAACACATTTTGAAATTGGAAGGAAATAAATTATTCTTAAGTGACCAGAGTCAACTTTCCATTAGTCGCTATCGGTTAAAAGAGGTGAAATTAGATATTGCGAAATATTGGGGAGGTAGATAGATGCTACAAGCATTTACAGGAAAAGTGTTATTATTGTTTTTATCCTTGTGGGAAATATGGATGTACTATCAGTTTTTATATGCTACATGTATTGAAAAGACCCAGCTATTAAAGTGGCAACGAGTGGTGATGCAAATTAGCATTTGGAGTATAGGAATACTATTTGCGATTAATCGGAACATTTTATTTTTTTCACATGTTATGTTTCTTTTGGGCATTATTTATCTCATACTGATTCTTTGGATGGTAGAAAAAAAGGATTTTATTTTTCTGGCAAGTATAACAATCATTTATTTCTCTAGTGTTGCATTGTTAGATTTTTTCTTTGCTTTTTTAGGGATGTGCATGATAGAAGATATGTTTGCTGAAAATATTTATTTTTCAGGACATCAGATAGAAAAAATTGTAATCTATTTTTGTAGTAGAAGTTGTGTTGCGTGTATTTTAAATGGTATTAAAAAATATGGAGCAGAAAAAAGTATTGACAGATTTAAATACATTTTTTTAGTGATTGGGGTATTCTTTTCTATTTTGGTGAGAGGCTATCAAGTGATTATTTCAGATATGGCAATGGGAAGACGAGAATTGCAAGGAAGTAAATCGCTAGTTTCTATGTCAGTGGTAATTGCAGTACTTATTTTTTTGATGATCTTATGGGTGAAAAATAGAATTCTTCAAGAAGAAAACAATACTCTTGTGATGGAGGAACAATTACAGCATCAAAAATATTGTGAAATGGTAGAGGTTATGGAACAAAATCGAGAATTGATCCATGATACAAAGCATCATTTTCTGGTTGTTCAGGAATATCTTAAAAATGAGGAATATGAGAATCTGCAGAAGTATATAAAGCAAATAAGTGACGAATTCCAAAGAACAGTACCTAAGGTCTATACAGGAATTAAAATCTTAGACTTTATCTTGGAACAAAAAAGAGTGGTGGCACAAAAATCAGGTATTCGATATGAAATAGATACCATGTTATTGACTGGAATTCCAACAACAGAGCAGGAGACGTGTGCCCTATTTGGTAATTTATTAGATAATGCAATAGAAGCATGTTGCTTGGTAGAAACAGAAGAAAAATGGATTGAAATTCAGATCAATCAGAGCAATCAGTTACTTTCAATAGAAGTGCTTAACACGTTTGAAATACCTTGCATAAGAAAACAAGGTGTTTTTGAAACGATAAAAGAAGAAAGGAGCGTGCATGGATATGGGATAAAAAGTATGCGGAGAATAGTAGATAAACATCAAGGGCTTATTACATATGAAGAAAAAGAAAAAATATTTATTACTAAAATAACATTTTTTAATGTGTAAGTGTTGGATTCAAAGGAGAAATGAAAAATGGCAGATGGTAGAGTTTTAGAAATGTATGCGGGAAATTTATTGGAAGAAATGCAGGAGATCCAAAAAATCATACCAGAAGATCAAGAGAATGAATTAGTATCTTCACATACTGTGGGATGTGGTGCGTTTTTGACAATTTATTGTTGTTAAGATATAGAAAAATTCTTATGAGCAGAGTGTGGTGAAAAAGCATTCTGCTCATTTTATATGTACATTTATAGAGTGGCGGAGGAAGAGAGACATGAATTTAAAAAAATCGTATTATTTGTCGGAGCGAATATATGAAACAATGAATTGTGAAGAAAAACAGTCCGAGGCAAGAAAGGAATATTGGAGAAATCTGTTGGGAGAAACAATGTTCGATCAGATGTATAGAGAGAACATCAACTTTTATGGATATGTGAATGGAAATGGGTGTGCAGTTAGAGATAATGTGAAATTAAAGAAACGTTTTATGGAATTTTATAATAGCATGATTTGTCTGGAACCGAACTTACAAGTAGAACAGAAATTAGATGAAAGTATTGAGTTTTCACGATTTTATGATTCTTTTTTACAATATGGACGAGCACTATTTGTAAAAACCATAGGAAAAAATTCTGATGTGATTTCTGAGCACGTATATCAAAGCTTGCAGATGTATTTGGCAAATATATTGCAAGAAGTATGCCTTAGAATATTGATTGCAGAAATGCATCAGCATAAACAGCAGAAAAAACTCCAAGGAAAAGATGAAAGAGAAAAGTATGAGTTTTTTCATTCAGAGATAGTGGGAACCAGTGGTTTCAAAGAAGAATTGTTTGAAAAATATCCAGTTTTATGGAGATGTATCGAAGAAAAAATCCATCAAGCTGTTGGATATTACGTTGAAATAGTAGAAAATTTTGTAGATAACAAGATAGAGATTCAGAAGAAATTTTGTACAGGAATTTCTATAAGAAGGATTACGAATATAAAATCAGGGTTGTCTGATGTGCATAATCAAGAAAAAAGTGTGGTAGTGGTTACACTGGATGATTCTTTGAATTTATTATATAAGCCAAGAAGTATGGAAAATGAACTGGGATTTTTGAATTTGTTAGAATGGATATCTGATAAGGTGGGACTAGATTGTTATAAATATCCTATCCTATCTTATGAGAATCATAGCTGGTGCAGTATCGTGAAACACGAGAGCTGCGATACGGAAGAACAAGTAAAAAGATATTATCAGCGTTTCGGGATACAACTTGTTTTAGTATATTGTTTGGGAACAAGAGATCTGCATTTTGAAAATGTGATTGCATCAGGGGAATATCCAGTGTTGGTCGATTTGGAAGCTCTGAATTATGGAAAAAGGGAACATAACACAGATGGAATAAAAGATGTTATGAATCAGCATTTGGTAGATTCGGTATTATGTTCGGGGCTTCTTCCTTATGCCTGGCAAAATTTAAATATCGATAGTAGTGGGATTTCAGGAAAAGGTGGGCAGAAATATGGCTTTAAAATTCCGGTAATCGTTAATAGAAGAACAGCAAATATGAGAATCGAATATCGATATCCTGAGACAAAAGCGGTTCAAAATTTAGTAAAAATAAGAGGGAAGGACTGTGATCCGATTCAATATATACAGGATTTATTGGATGGATTTGAACAAGCGTATGTAAAAATTTTGGAAGATAAGGAAGAATTATTACAAAGGTCATCTTTTCTACAGAACTTAAAGAGCCGATATGTGGCAATGAATACGCAGCAATATAGTATGCTGTTGTCTGCTTCTTATCATCCCAGTGTGATGAGAGACGGGGCGGAAAGAGAAACTTTATTCTATTCATTATGGAAAGGGAGAAATGGAACGGAACAGGAGGTTGTGGACAGCGAGATTCAAGATTTATTAAATGGAAATATTCCTTATTTTTCCTGTTCAGTGTGTGGGAAATATTTGATACATGATGGAAAAGAAATTGATAATAAGCATTTTTCCAAGACAGCATGGGAAGTGTTCATCGAGAAAATCAAAAAAATGAGTGTTTCAGATATGAACGTACAAAAAGAATATATTCGAATGTCAATTGAACTTTTCTCGGGAAATCGATGTAATTATGAAAATCATGTATATTCTATGGATGATAAAAAGTGGAAGGAAAGAAGAAATCAACTTGAGAAGGTTACGATAAAACAATTAGAAAATAGAATATTACGGCATGCAATATGGAATCAAGAGAAAACACAGGTAAATTGGTTAACCACCCAGTTATCAGATAAAAATGGTGAGAGTTGGAGACTTTTGCCAATGAATCATTATTTATATAGTGGTCTTGCAGGAATGTTACTTTTATTCTATGAACTAAAAACGGCGAAGAGGCCACAGGCAATGAAAGTGTATGATACATTAAAAAATGAAATGTTTACATACACTGAAAATGGGATATGCTCTTTCAAAAATTTAGATTCCAGTAAGACAGGACTTTATGAAGGAGAGGGATCCATTGTTTATGCCTATTTGTGTTTATATAAAAGAAGCAGCGAACAGATTTATCTACGATATGCTGAAAAGCATTCCGAAATTGTTAGAAAATTACTGAAGCAAGATCAGAGATATGATCTATTATCTGGGAATGCAGGAGCAGCGTGGAGTTTTTTACTGCTTTATGGTAGTACGGGAAATGCGATGTTTTTGCAAGCCGGAGAAGAAGCAATTCAAATCTTATTAAAATCAGCAGAGGAACAAGTACAGGGGATTGGATGGAGAATACAAAAAGAAATTCCGCCAATGTCCGGCTTAGCTCATGGGAATAGTGGGATTTTAATTCCGATTCTTGCATTGAGTAAGTATACAGAACGAACTATGTATGAAGAAATTGCAGATAAGATCTGGAACTATGAAAATTCGTTGTATGATCCGGCAATAAATAATTGGAAAGACACCAGAGAACAGGGGAAAGTAGTATCTTCTAATCCTATTGGATCAGTAGCATGGTGTCATGGAGCGGCTGGAGTTTTGTATTCCAGAATTCTGTGTTATGAGTTTGTAGAGGATAAAAAATGGAAAAATAGATTGGAACTGGATATCAAAAGAGCTTATAAAAAATTGAAGGAGTATTGGAAAAGAGATAGTGATTCTCTGTGCCATGGTAATTGCGGGAATTTGTTGATTTTGAAAATCGCTCAGAAAAAAATGAAAGAATATGGGATATCAGTTGAAAGAGAGTGGGATGTCGAGTTAATGAAAAATGCGCTGGAAGAACAAATTGTTCATTTATTACCGCAAGAACAAATAAATTTTGGATTTATGAACGGGTATGGAGGGATACTTTATAAGTGTTTACAGGATATCCATGCTACTGAGAGTCATATAGAATTAATTTGATTTCTTATTGTGCAGCGGTAAAAAGTGTAAATATAAGGGATGAGTTGATATTTAAGGACAGAAATAGATATATCAAGGTCTATATGTTGAACAAAAATAAAAATCAAGTAAAATGAAACAAAAATAAGGAATAATTCTGGCATAGAAATTATGAGTTATTGTTGATAATTGGAGTGTTAGAAATTCTTTAGAAAAAGTAGTAAATAAAATTTGTAGTAAAGGAGGAAATGATTATGAAGAAAGGAATAGCTCTTATTTTAGGCTTAACGATTTGGGTTTCGGGAACATCTACAGTAATGGCAGAAGAAAATATATCGGAAGTTAACAGTGTGTATACATGCCAGAATACATATGAAAGTAGATTGCCCTTAGAAGTGACGTATGATATTACGTTAGGTGAAATAGAAGAAGACATTTTGAATTATATTGCATTTAATAAATTGGATGTAGTTTATGGAAGTGACCAATATCTTGAATTATTAAACGAATTTACATTTTATCCAGCAGATAATCTTGATGACTATATGATAAAATATTATAGCGCATATGCATCAGTTTATAGATCTACTGAAGATATAAAATTAGAGTTGGACAAAACGATAAATGATATTAGAAATGAGAATATTCAGGAAGAGATTCAAATGAAGAAAGAGCTCTTGCAGATAGTAGGAGTTGAGCCGGCAAAAGTGACGTACAATGTGGCTGGGGCACAAAAATACGCAGCAGATTATGCAATGGTTAATAATTATAAGTATCCAGAGTATGGTTCTGATTGTACAAATTATGCTTCCCAGATTATACATGAAGGTGGTGGTTTGCCTACGACATCTCAATGGAATATATGGACAGGTACTGGAACGTTGGCATGGAAGTCTTGGGTAAATGTTGGAGCATTTTGTACATATTGGGGAGAGGTGAGAGGAAATATTGGTAATACTTGTAGTACATTAGCAAAAGTAAATCAATATGCTGAACCGGGAGATTTTCTTGTATGGAGAAATCAGTCAACTTTAGAATATGAGCATACACAATTTGTACAGTCTAAGACTAATGGTGAGGTTTATTGTTCACAACATTCTATGCCTTATTATAATAAGCGATTAAATAGTAGATATACAGAAAGTTCATTCAAAGGGAACATAGTTTATCAGCTAGACTTTACATAGAGAGAATTATAAAAAATAGTTAAAATGATAAGAAAGGGGGAGAGAGTAAAAAATGAAGAAAAGAAAAGTTAGAATCTTGGTTGCTATAATACTAATGGGGATAGTAGTATATGTCTCTCCACCGATTATGTTTGTTAAAGGCGCACCTATTTTAGGAAACAAGTGTAGTTCTTATAAAGAAAAAATAGGTAAAAAGATATATTATGCTACAGATTTCGAGAATTTTTACATTTTAAATCTGAAGTTTTGGGAAAAACTGGAAATAGAAAGGTTGTTTGCAAATGAAAATCATAGTATTGATGTAGAAAAAAAACTTCCCGTACTTTATACGATAAAGCATATTCCAAATGAGAATGACTCATATAGCTTCCGAGTAAAAAGAATGACGTCATGCTGGTATTTTGATTATTATGCAAATCCGAATTCCCCAATTTGGAGATAAAAAACATTTAAAATATTGTATAAGTATCCTTGCAACAGTGTACAAAGGGAACATAATAAAAAACTTAATAATGGACCGCCGATCTTACATATGATACCGCCCTATCGAGACTATGGGCGGTATTTTTGTATCCAGGCAGGGAAAGGAGGAACCATGCGATCGGGTCTGATGAAACATCAGGCCCATTTTTTTATACCCAAAACAGGGTAAGCGCCTAATTTTAGGGTGGATGGCATCCACCAGATACTCATTCTATAATGATTGGTAGGAAATGCAGGAATGCTAGCATTTTACTCTATTTCTAAAAGGAGCCTCATCATTATGAATAAACGAGTTTGTAAAGACGATCAAATAAAACTTATCATGGAATGCCGCTAAAGTGAACTTTCCGATTACCAATGGTGTGAACAGAATGGTATTCATCCGGGTACCTTTTATAATTGGGTAAGTAAACTCAGGAAAAGCGGATACTCATTGACAGATGCTTCTAAGAGATCTGAAATGAAACCGGCTGTTCAGGAATGGAAGTCGTAAAAGTTGATTTGATCGATTCTATTCCTGAAGCAGAGCAAAATGTTAGCTTTTCTCAAAACTCTAGCAATGGTAATCTTGGTCCTATGTCAAGAAAAAGTACAAATTAAATGTAACCAATTTTCTCTGTTCTGAGCGAAGTTTAACTTGCTATTTTTATTGCATTCTCCTCGATGTTTTCAAGATATTGTTCCTCATATTCATTTGAAGACAAATATCCACAATGACTGTGAATGCGCACGGTATTGTAAAATGTTTCGATGTATTCAAAAATCAATTTATGTGCATGTGCATAATTAAAGATTTTAAACCGGTTGATCCATTCTCTCTTCAAAAGTGCATGGAAAGATTCGATACAGGCGTTATCCCATGGATATGCTTTCTTTGAATAACTGTGAATCATACCTTTGGTTGCTTTTTGAAATGCTTCCGATACGTACTGGCATCCTCTGTCGCAGTGGAAGATCAACGGTTTTTCAACATTTCTGACACGTTTTGCTTTTTCAACACATTCCACTACGTGGGATGCCTCCAGCGTCTCACTCGTAAGCGCACCATAGCGTAAACGCTCAATAGCAAGTACCTTTCTTTAAATTTTGCTGTTTGAGATAATAGTCTAAAAAGTTAAGTCAAAATAGTATGAAAAGTTTAATACTCAACTTTTTGCATATCCAATGACAAACAAATTTAGCAGCATTCCGCATACACATATGGAAATGGCGGTTTTCATACGCCTTTTGGTAAAGACATTGGTCTCAAATATTTAGTGACCTGTCTACGCACCGACTATGAGGCGTTTTCCCATATGTACAAAGTTCTTGAGCCTATGAATAGAAATTTGATTCTACTGATCAATATAGAATGAATATTTGGTCACCTAAAATAGATTTACCATTTGAGGTCTAAATAGTGCGTATAGTGGACTGAATCTTGAACAATAAAAAAGAAAGTACTAAAGTGAAAGTAGTTAGAAGTGAAGAATAAGATTTAAGAAAGAGGGTGGGAAGATGGTGCTAGAATAAGAAAAAACAAATTTAAGAGTGCGAATGAAAGGAGAAAGGGTATGTACAAAAAGCAATTTTTAAAAATTGGAAAAAGAAAATTATCAAGTGGTGTTTTGATAGGTTTGATGCTTCTAGGGATGTTGTCAGGAACAGTAATGGCAGGTAATACAACAGATACATTTTATTCTTATGAAGCGTCAGGTGGAGTGTGGGGACAGACAGAAGTTCGGGCAAAGCAAGATGCCACATCTGTATATGTATTTCATAAAGGAAATTATCCGGCATATTTTGGCGTGTATAGTGGTTCCACAAATTATACTGTTGGTTCTCCATTTGCTTATGCCCCAATGGGAGTAGCAACCTATATTCCTAATATGGTTAAAGAAAATAATTTGAATGAATGTTATTTGGTAATACAGCCAGCGAATACGGCACCAGCTACTTTGTATGGATATTGGAGTCCGGATAGTATTTAAGGTAAAAACTGTCCCTATATTTAGGGGCAGTTTTTGGTTAGGAGGAAGGAAACGGATGAAAAAGCTAATGATTTCGGTCATAACGATTTTATTCACCGGAATTTTAATTGTAGTTTGTATGCGGTATTTTCGAGGTGGTACAGTTACAAATCAAGAGATTCTGACAGATGAAGAAATTCATGGAACGGTGGGGATGGATACTTCTATTAAAAATCAGGATGGAGAACCAGACAAAGCCTCGAAAGAATTAGCAGAGTATTTGACTAAAAAGTTATATTATGAAGTGGATGCAGAAAATATTGTATCAACAGGAAAAGAAATTCGTAATGCTCCGTTTTCCTATAGGGTAGATTCATGGGAAGTCACAAAGACATGTCCTGGTGAAGGGCAGAAAATAGACAGAGAAGAAGTGCAGTGCGATGAGAATGGTACGATTACAAATGGATATTCTTATGTGGTCGCAAATTTAACGGTAGGAAATTTGAATGATATGGAAATAACACAACATATTTGGGGGTTCTTGCGGTTGAAAATCAGAGGTGCAGAAGATGTGTATGTCGGAGAAGTTGATCAGATTATCTATTCAGAAAATAATGTGATAAAAGAGAAAAATAAAAATACATATGAAGAAACTTTTGCTGCAAATGAGGAAAAACGAGTACGTTTGGTTTATGTTGTATCAGATGATTTGCTGCTCAATGCAAACTTATATCTATCCATCAATCCGAATGGAATGGCAGAAAAACCATTGGAAGAAGGGGAGGTGGAGACAAAACGATGGATTCTATTAAATTAGTGAAAAATATGAGTGGAGGGATGATATGAAACAGATTTTAAAAATTGAGATATCCAGAGCTTTTCGAACAAAAGGGATGCTCTTTTCTCTGATCGGTGGGTGTGTTTTATCTGTTCTGCATATCATCCAATACCAGATTCCGGCACATCAGACACTTTTGCAAAGAGCGTTTGAAACCGCACCAATTTGGACTCCTCCGAATGTGGCGGGCACATGGATAGCAGGAAATGGATATAATTTAGAGGGGTTTGCATATTTTTTAGTTGTACCGATTCTTGCAATGCTTCCTTATGGGGGTTCTTATTTTTCGGATCAGGAGCAGGGATTTCTGAAAAATATCTATATGAGAGTGAAAAGGAGAGACTATTTAAAGGCAAAATATATTGCAACTTTTTTATCCGGTGGGTTTGCAGTTACCGTACCGTTATTGATAAATGTGTTATGCTGTATGTGTCTGGTTCCTAATTTGTTGCCTTCTACGATTTTACCGCAAAATGGAATTTGTGCGGTACATGTTTGGAATGAGATATACTTTTCGCATCCGCTTCTTTATATTACGATTTTTCTGCTGATTGATTTCTGCTTTGGAGGGATTTTTGCCTGTGTGACGTTGGCGGCAAGTTTTCTGTCAGATTACAAAATGGTTGTTGCGATTTGTCCATTTTTTCTTCAGTTGCTTCTTCATGTAGTATGTACCTTACTAAATATATGGGAATATTCCAGTGTTTATGTGATGCAGGCAGGATATGGGATCAAACAGATATGGGTTCTGGCTGCATATCTGGCAATCGGATTTTTCGGTACATTTTTCATCTTTATGTATAAGGGGGAGCGGGCAGATGCTTTCTGAGCTAAAACGGGTGATCCGAAGGGTTCAAAATGGAGTGATAGAGCAAAAGCGATTGACCGGAATGGTTCTTGCATGGAATGCAGTATGCATTTGCTGGGGAATTTTAAGTTTTAACAAAACCTATCAATTTTATCATGTTTCTATCAGTACTGCAGATTTTTTAATTTTATTGCAAAATAGCTGGAACTTTGGGATCATGATACTTCCGCTTACTGTTTTTCTAGTGATGCGATGTAAACAGGACAGCTTAAATGTGCAGAGACTGCTGCGATATGGAAGCAGGAGTAAGATGCTGGGGATTCAATTTATGGAAAGCGCAATCTATGCGATATACCATGCCCTGGCAGTGGTTTTGATTGAAAGTATTGCGGCGTATTCCTTAACGGGAGTATGGATTAACTGGAATGAAATAGGAAGTTTATTTTATTCTCAAACAGGAGCTGTGGCAGATGCGGGCTTTTTGGGTGTGGCAATTACAGTGGGCATGCTGTATTTTTTGAAATATATGATAGTGTTTGGTTTTTTGGATTTATTATTTTGGAATCCCAGATATATGTTTACCGTATGGATTTTGCTGATCGTACTGGCAGGAACAGATCGTTTGGGAAATACAGGATTTTATCAAATCTTTTCGGTTTCATTTGGAGGATGGAATTCTCCGAGGTCAATTTTTACATTGATACTGGGGGGAATCGTGATAATTGGTACAGAATATTTGGCAGGTGTGGTGAAAATCAGGAAACAAGACATTTTTTAGCAGACGAGACAGGATGGTGTGAACAATGTTTTTAGAAGTGAAACATATCAGCAAACAAATTGGTGCGGATGAGGTGTTAAAGGATATTACAATTTCTATGGAAAAGGGGAAAATATACGGTTTCCAAGGGAAAAATGGATGTGGAAAATCAATGTTAATGCGGGTGATTTGCGGGTTGGTCATTCCAACACATGGCAGCGTTACAATCGATGGAGAACAGCTTGGAAAAGAACTATCGTTTCCACGAAGCCTGGGAATGATGATTGAAAAACCTGGATTTTTGGGATCTTATACAGGATTGCAAAATTTGGAAATGTTGGCAGCAATCAGAAGCGAATTGAAGAAAAAAGAAATAGAAGATGTGTTGGCACGAGTTGGCTTAGAAGACGTGATGCATAAAAAATATCGGAAATATTCCCTCGGGATGAAACAAAAATTGGGAATTGCCGCAGCGATTATGGAAAAGCCAGATATTTTGATTTTGGATGAGCCTGCAAATGCACTGGATGAGAAGAGTGAAGAACAGCTTTGGAATATTGTGAGAGAAGAAAAAGAGAGGGGAGCGCTGGTGATCGTTTCATGTCATACGGCAGAAGTGTTAGAGTCTGTGGCTGATGAAATCTATCGAATGGATTGCGGACGGGTGAAAGAACATATTGTATGTTAGATAAGGTGAGGCTATGAAAAAGAAATGGATATGGACGACAGGAATTTTGTTATTGGTGGTGGGAATTATCACGGCAGGTTATGTTCGGATCAACCATCAGTTTCCAAGAAGCAGTGAGAAAAAAATAAAAATGGGAGAATTTGTAGAATTTCAGGAAGGAATTTATCTGAAAATTGATCGTGTAGATCTGCTGACAGATCAAGAGAGAGAGGAACTCTATAACAAGACAGAAGAAACGCCGATTTGTGAATCGAAAATTTGGAATGTACACTTTATATTGGAAAATCGGACGAATGAAGATAAGAATTATGAGATGACAAGTTTAAACTTAGAAACACAAGGAGGATCGACAGGAATTTCTGCATTATTTTTGAGTATCCTTAAGGCGGAAGATGGAGAAAGTTTGCAGGGGCATGGAATCATAAAGCCAGGAGAAAGAAAAGAAGTGATATGTCCATACGAACTATTGTCGGACTATTTTACAAAAGAGCAATGGAATGATATAGAAAACCGGGAAAAGTGGATTACGTTTGCTTCTTATCCGGAAAAAGTGATGATGCAATTCGAGTAATTCGGAAGGAGCAGATTGAAAAATGAAAAAATACCGAAACTTTTTTCGAATAGAACAGATAAAAAAATATTTGCCTCTTATAATTTTGGTTTGTATTCATTGTAGATGGTTACAAGTAAATGTGGAAATATTTGGAGAAATCCGGCAAACAGAATATTCCCTTTCCGTGCTGGATTATGCGATTAGTTTTTTTAAAGGAACAGTAGCACCATCGGGGCAGGAGATCTTTAATATTCCCGCATTGTGGTCATCCTATTTTCTTTATTTTTTTGCAATTACAGGATATGAATGCAGTAAGATTTTCTCAAAGTTTGAACAACAAAAACTGATTCGTGTGGGGACAAGAACACATTGGTGGTATCGGAAGATTTTTCGGATTTTAAAAGAAACGTCTATATATCTTGCGATTACTTATGCCACAATGGGAATTTATGGGATGTGTACAGATGCTAAAATATGGGGATTTTCCAAGAAATTACAGTTTCGGTATAACGGGTTAAATCTACAAGGAACTTCTGCAATACAGATGCTTCTTTATTTAGTGGTATTACCGTATCTTGTGATGGCGGCGATGGCGTGTGTTCAGTATGTAATCTCGATGGGAATTAATGTGATAATTAGTTTCTTTATTATGCTAATGATATTAGTGGGTTCGGTATTTTTTGAAACGCCTTTTTTAATATACAATTATTTAATGCTGATACGTCAGAATGGCATTATAGCTACGGGAATAAATTCTTGGATCGGAATAGGAACAGCGTTGTTTCTTATCTGTGTAATGGTCTTGATTGAAAAACGATTGATACAAAAAAAAGATTTTTTATTGTAAAGGTTAGAACAGCTTTGGAATATTATACATTTATTATATCAAAAAGTAACTATTATGAAGGTGGTGAGAATTATGAATAAGATATAAAAGTAGATTATAGAAGTTATTAAAAGTTATTTGTAGGAAAGGATGGTTATAATATGAAACGGCAAGGAAGAGTAATACTAATTTGTATTGTAGCAACAGCTATTTTGATGAATGGAAATACTGCATATGCGTCAGAGAACAATGTGAGCATCTCTCCAGAAACAAATGAAATGCTAAAAGAGGTGGTTGAAGATTGTGATGTAGAAGACGACTATTTTTCTCATATTATTGATTCTTATGTAGAATACGGATATGCGGACACAGAAGAATTGAACAATATTCTTGTTGAAACGGCGGAGTCTATTCAAAAAGTTCATAAACAATCGCAGATAGAATTGGAGAATGCATATAATAAATATGTAGATATTGATAATTCACACAAAGATTCAGCTACATATAATATTTTTGCTTATAATGCAGCTGTAGGAACATTTCAAGCTGGTGCAAATTTGATAAGAGGAAGAGGATGTTCCCACACAGCTGAATCAATGGAGCATGCTATTGTTCCTTATGAAAAAATTGGAACGAGTTGGGCACCATCTACTTTAAGATATTCTGATGATTCTTGGGCTCAAGCTTTATTTACAAGAACGGGCTTATGGTCAGAAATTGAACGAAGATTTCAAGGTGAAGTTTTGCCTAGTATGCCGCCGTCAAAGATAATAGATGGAACTTATGCCTTTGATAGTAACAATAGTTCGTTAGATGCTTATTTGCAACTTCATAACGTAAATTATTCTGTGACTTTTATGAAAAATCCGGACGATCCATATTCATATAGGGCATCTATGTATATTAGCGATATCTATGATTTTGAATGGTCAAAATATGATAATGTAATTGTAGATTTTGCTAATAATTATGCAAAAGCATTACAAGATATGGGGGCCATTGAACCATATCAGATAGTGTGTAGCTTTCACATGTAAATAGTATGAAGATTTTACAGAAATTTGTAATAGTTTTTTTTCTGATTTGTATACTATCAGGGTGTGTCTCGTCGGCAATTTTGTTAGAACGGAATTGGAACATAGATTTACCATCTGATATAGAAGAAATTTATTATACAGATTCAGGAGCATCTTTTCATGGAGATGGATATAGATATAGTATTTTTTCTTGTAAAAAACCAGAGGTAATATGGGAAAATGAGAAGCCAGAATTTAATTATAAGGAACTTTTAAATGATGTGTATAGAGAATTATCTGTACCAGAAGAAAAAAGGGTAAAATTATTTGAAGGCTCTTATTATTATCAGATTGCAGATGATGGTTCAAAGTTACTTTTAATATATGATAATGAATGTATGAAACTTTATAGTATAGAAGAAATTCTTTGATGAAATGATGTTAGAATATGCTGTTGAAAAGAGATGGAGTTAAAAATATTATTTCTGAAAAAGCACAATAATATATTTACTATAGCAAACGCTTTGTAGTGGTTAGGAACACTATGAAGCGTTTTAATTTTAAAAAATAAAATTTGAATTTTTCGATAAAAATCTGTTGGAAGTGGCTTTCCTTTATGAAAGGGAGAAGCCATTTTTTAATTACTGCAGTCTGCAGAAGGGAGGTGATCCAAATGGAATTATCTCCTAAACAAAAACAGCAGGTACAAATGAAGTTTGACAGCTATTGCAAAAAGACCATCAAAGGGGAAGTAAAGCATTACTGGCGTGAGTTGACAAGACAGAAATCGAAAGAAAGTCTGTTTTCGGAATTGACCAGGCAAGAATTGGAACAACTGTACTCGATGGATGACTATTGCTTTGACCGAAGTTATTTTCAGGTCATGGGAAAAGCGGTAGAGGTCAATGATCTACAGATTGCAGAAGCATTTCAAAAACTGTCGGAAAAGAAACGGGAAATATTGTTGATGCTGTATTTTTTAGATATGACAGAGAATGAAATCGCATCCTATCTGCATTTGGTACAGAGTACGATTCACTACCATAAGCAAGTTTCATTGAGGCTGATGAGACAGATCTTGGAGGAAATGGATGAGTAATGGAAAGAAAATGTTGCCTTATGAAATTATTATGTCGGCAATTTCAGGGGATGCCCAGTCTGTCAATTATGTTTTGGAATATTATGATCCCTACATAAATGAGCTGTGTAAAAGGAAAATCAAATTGGCAGATGGAAGAGAGTATGACCAAGTGGATGACTTCATGAAGTTAAGGATTCGGGCAAAATTGATTGAGAAGATCGTGAATTTTAAGATTCTTTTAGAATAACTGATTTTATTCGTTCCCTTTCCGGAGAAATCAGAGAATAGCACATTGAAAATAGAATACTGTTACATCCAGCAGGACGTATGGAACAGACGAGCTGGGCTGCAGATACGCTGAGAGCGCTTTTATGACTTTGTGACACCGTGTCATAAAGTACAAAACGTACAATTGTATGTGGAAAAGCAGGAGCGGGAACAATCCATGCAGCAAATAGGAAGTAGGGAACCTATAGCCAAGACTCTGTTTCTGGATAATGATACTTCCGGATAGAAATTCGGTCTGAAGAAGATGGTGCAATTCCAATGTGTCCTGTTATCCCTGACAGGAACCTGCAGGATGCAAAAAGAATGTGACACGATAGAGAAATGATAATGATTCGTGTGTTATAGAAATACTGAGAAAGAAGGAAAATTAAATGGAGATGACATTTGAAAACGATGGAAAAATAGAAAACGAGAAGAGAACAGAAATGCAGAAAGAACGGATGCAAAATTACCAGGAAAAAATTAATGCATTAAAAGTGAAAACAAAAGAGGGGGAAAACTAATATGGATTCAGAATTTACAGAATACGTCAAAAATAACATTCGGGAATACCTGCCAGAATCTTATGCCAATGCAAAAATTCAGATCCAGCAGACAATCAAAGGAAATGACCGGGTGTTAGACAGCTTGACGGTTCAAAGAGAAGGAGAAGATTTTGCTGTGGCTATTCATCTGAACAGTCTGGAACAGGAATATCAGAATGGAGAATCCATGCATGAGATCATGAATCAGGTTGCAGATCAATGTCTACAGGGAGAAGAACTACCGTTTAATAGGAGAGAATTCCTTGATTATGATTCCGTGAAAGATCATGTAACAATCAAGATGTGCGATCCGGAAAATAATGTGAAATATTTGGAACAGTATGCACATAAAAATTGTGGCACACTGACAGCTTTATACAATGTTACATTAGAACAAAATGGGTTTGGCACAGCAAGTATGCCAATCAGTAACGATCATCTGAAAATGTGGGGGATTTCTGTAGAACAGCTACACCAGGATGCACTTCTGGCAGATCGTAATCGAGGGTATGGCCTATATGGTTTGGAAGATTTGGTATATTCTATGGCGTTTGAACATGAACCGGAAAATCTACTTTTGAGTACAGATGTGGTAAATGCTTCCGAAAAGGGTCCGTATGTATTGACCAATACCAGTAGAATAAATGGGGCTAATGCGCTGGTACAGGAAGAAGTGCTATCACAAGTGGGGGATGCTTTAGGAGGAGATTATTATGTCCTTCCATCTTCTACGCACGAATTGATTCTGATACAAGATGATGGATCTATATCAAAAGAAGCCTTGGAACGGATGGTGACAGAAATTAACTCAACACAGGTATCAAAAGAAGATTTGCTTTCTAATAAGGTACAGTTTTATGATTCCCATCAAAAGCAGCTGCGTTTAGATAAGAATGAAGTAGCAAAAGAAAAGATTGCAGAACAGGTAAAAGGAGTGGCTGAAAGAAAGGTGAGGAGAAATATCAAGGAACCCAAGAAAATTCCGCATAAATTATAAGGAAAATGTTGGGTGGAAAAGTAGTAAAAGATACTTGACAGGTAACTTGGAAAAGAATAGTATATATACATGATCGTACTGCGGAAACTTGCGAAGCCCGCAGTCCGGGAGGCTTCCTACGGGGAGCCTTTCGCTATTTGTAAGGAGATTTGCGAAAGTGAACAGAAAGAGGTTTTTGACATATGATGAACAGATTTCATTTTTGTCAGAACAAAAGCAGTTGATAATTGAAGATCAGGAATATGCAAAACGGATTCTTTTTCAAACTGGATATTTTGCATTAGTCAATGGATATAAACGGATATTTAAAAATCCACAGACAAATAAGTTTCAAGTAGGAGTAAGATTTGAGGATGTCTATGGAATGTATTGTTTTGACAGGAATCTTCGAAGCATATTGCTGAAATATATTTTAATCTGTGAACAAACAATCAAATCTTCATTGTCATATCATTTTTGTCAAATATATGGTGAGGATCAAAAGGCATATCTAAATCCTATTAATTATCTGCAGTCCGAGAATCACTCCCGAATAATCAAAAAGCTAATTCAAAAGATGTCAGCACAATTGAATGAAAACAGCAGTTATTATTATATCCGACATTATGTAAAAAGATATCAATCGGTTCCATTTTGGGTGTTGGTGAATACCTTGACTTTGGGGCAAGTGTCTAAAATGTATTCCTGTCAGAAAAGTCGAGTGAAGATTCAAATCTGTAAAGATTTTGGGGAGATTCGAGAAAATGAACTGGAAAGGATGCTGTCAATTATGACGAAATTTCGGAATGTCTGTGCGCATAATGATCGTTTGTTTAATTTTAAGACTCAAGATGCTTTGCCAGATTTGCTGATTCATCAGATGCTTCAGATCCCCAGGCGGTTAGGAAGGTATTGCTGTGGAAAAGAGGATTTGTTTGCGCAGGTGATTATTTTAAAAATGCTATTACAGGAAGAAGATTTTGAATGGTTTTATACAGAATTGAAACAATGTTTTCAAAGACATTCTGTATATGAAACAATATTATACCAAATGGGGTTTCCAGAAAACTGGAAGGAAATTGCAAATATAAAATGTAGGAATGATAAAGACACCTTATGACACGGTGTCGTAAAGAAGAAACAGCAGACTCGTTGGAGAATGCTGTTTTTCTTCGCATGAGCAATAGCGTTTGATAATGGGGAAGAGAACATATGAAAAAAGAAAACCAACATTTGATTAGATACAGTATGCAGTTAGCTATGCTTCATCAGTTACTTTATAAGAAACTCATTACACAAGAAGAATACTTTTTAATTAAAAAGAAGTTGATGAAAGATTATAATGTGATTTCTGATTTGATGACTTGACTTCTGATATATAGTGTCATATTATATAAATACACAATACTATAGGAGCACAAAATGAATGGAAGTAGAAGTTATTAAAGCAAAAAATAAATTTGATGATTCTGCAAAACAAAGATATAAAGACCGATTAAGAGTAGCGGCGTATTGTAGAGTAAGTACGGATGACAAAGAACAGGAAAAAAGTTATAATTCCATGATTAAACACTACACGGCTTTGATTCAGGAAAATAAGCTTTGGACATTTGCAGGGATTTATGCAGATCCAGCTGTGACAGGAACGAAAGTAGACAAAAGGGATGAATTTCATCGTATGATTCAAGATTGTAAAGCTGGAAAAATAGATATGATTATTGTAAAAAATATCCCAAGATTTGCGAGAAATACATTAGATACCTTGAAATATGTGAGAATGTTGAAAGAAATTAATGTTGCAGTTTATTTTGAAAAAGAAAATATTCATACTATACGAGATGGAGAATTTTTGATTGCTGTGCTTGGTTCTATTGCACAACAAGAAGTAGAAAATACTTCAGCAAATGTAAAAATGGGGTTAAAAATGAAAATGAAACGAGGGGAAATGGTTGGATTTAATAATTGTTTAGGATATGATTATGATAAAGAATTAAAAACCATTTCTATAAATCCCGAAGGAGCTAAGGTAGTTCGATACATTTTTGAAAGGTATATAGCGGGAGCTGGAAGCACCATGATTGCAAGAGAATTGAATGAAAAGGAAATTCATACAATAAGAGGAAATAAATGGACTGCATCAAGTATCATGGGTGTTATAAATAATGAAAAGTATAAAGGGGATTTACTTTTGGGAAAAACATTTACAGTAGATCCAATATCCAAAAGACGATTGGAAAATTTTGGAGAGGAAGACAAATATTATGTAAGAAATCATCATGAACCGATTATTTCAGAAGATATGTTTGAAAAGGCTCAGGCAATGAGAAGCCGCAGAAATGGAGGAAAGCTCAGTGTAGTTCCGGGAAAGAGGGATAAATATAGTCGGAAATATGCTTTTAGTAGCTTGTTGGAATGTGGGTTTTGCGGAGGCCATCTGACACGTAGACAATGGCATAGTAATTCAATATATAAGAAATCGATATGGCAGTGTATAGCGGCTAGCAAAAATGGAAAGTACAATTGTCCAGATAGCAAGGGAATTCCAGAGCAAGTGATAGAAGAAGCATTTCTTGAATCCTATAGGTTATTATGCCGAGATAATAAAGAGGTAGTAGATGAGTTTATAAAAAGAGCAGAGCAAACATTAGGAAAGCAGAATTTAGAAAAGGAGATAAAGAAGTGTAAAAAGAAGATAAATGAAATAAAAAAGCAACGTCAGAAATTGTTGGATAATTATATGAATAATATAATTGCCCAAGATATGTATGAAGAAAATGAAACTACATTGGTACGGGAGCTTTCCGATGTAAATATTCAGTTAGCTCAGTTGTTAGAAAAACAGAAGGATCAAAAAAGTTTAGAAGAGAGAATTTCAGATTTCAAGGAGGCTCTATTAAATGATGAAATAATAACAGAATTTGATCGAGTTGTTTTTGAAAGTATTATAGAGAAAGTCATTGTTGGTGGCTTTGATGAAAATGGTAATAAAGATCCCTATAAGCTTACTTTTATATATAAAACAGGATTTACGAATGAAGTGAAAGATGCAAAAAAGAGATTTGCTAAGAAGGATAGCATTATAGATAAGACTAAAAAAATGTGTTCCTACATAGCAGACGAGATGCAAGGATTGTGCTCATATGTTAGCAACGGTACATGTGGAGACGGTAGTACTGCTTTCCCACAAAAAGCCAGACGGACATATCAACGTAAAAGTTGAGTTTGGTGAGGGTGAGGGAAAAGTTCCGCTTGATAATATCGCTAAAAGAGCCGAAGAATACAAGCCCAAGGAACGAGTGACCTACAAAATGATAAAGGAGTACATAGAAGCAAAATACGGCTTCAAAGTACATACCGCATATATCGCAGAGGTAAAGAGAGATTTAGGCTTGCCGATGTATGATGCTCCTAATGCGGTAGAAGAATTGAAACAGCCAAGGAAGCATCCGACAGCAGAGAAAGTGGAAGCGATAAAGGATGCGTTGAAGCATTTTGAAGTGATTTAATGAGGATAGGCGTATCATTAGAAATAGTGGTACGCTTATTTTTGTCCCTTTTTGCAGATTTGTCCTTTCCCCTGCTTTCCAATATAATGAAGCTAAAGAAGTGGAGGTGTGCTTATGAGAGAGAAATTTAATCATCTGTATTTGGATAGCCACGAAAGAAAACTTTTAATACATAGCCTTGTAGAGTTAAAAAATCAGCTCATTCAGCAAGGCAGATATACGGATTGTGTTGACGAGCTTGTTTTTAAGGTCATAAATGCACCGACCAAGAGAATGAAAATTGAATATGTCTAAGGCAAATTTCAAAGCCGCTTATTCTTATTGATTTTAAGAGTAGGCGGCTTTTTTGCGTTCTCTGGTACTGTTTACATAGCCACCTTGACAAAGTGGCTAAATCTATGTGAAAGGAGGACGCATCTATGTCAAATTGCAAAGTGATTGCTCTGACTAACCAGAAAGGCGGTGTCGGAAAAACAACCACAGCGGTCAATCTGGGCGTAAGTCTGGTGCAACAGGGTAAAAAAGTCCTGCTGATTGATGCCGATGCACAGGCAAATCTCACGATGGCTCTGGGTTATAACAGACCAGACGATATTCCCATAACGCTCTCTACTGTGATGCAGAACATCATAGACGATAAAACGCTTGATGTTTCACAGGGTATTATCCACCACAGAGAGGGCGTTGACCTGCTTCCGTCAAACATTGAGCTGTCGGGCTTTGAGGTAAGGCTAATCAATGCAATGAGCCGTGAGAGTGTGCTGAAAACCTATGTCAATGAGGTTAAAAAGAATTACGATTATGTGCTTATTGATTGTATGCCGAGCTTAGGTATGATAACCATCAATGCTCTGGCGGCGGCTGACAGCGTGATTATCCCTACACAGCCCCACTATCTCTCGGCTAAAGGTCTGGAGCTTTTACTTCGCTCCGTATCAATGGTCAAGCGGCAAATCAACCCCAAGCTGCGGATAGACGGTATCTTAATGACTATGGTAATGCCCCGTACCAACATTTCTAAGGAAATTACGGCAACGGTCAAAGGTGCATACGGTAAGAAAATCAAGGTATTTGATACCGAGATACCTCATTCTATCCGTGCGGTGGAAGCTACCGCAGAAGGCAAAAGTATCTTTGCCTACGACAAAAGCGGCAAGGTTGCCGCAGCCTATGAGCAGTTCGGAAAGGAGGTGGCAGAGATTGGCGAGAAGCAGAGAAACCAAAATCGAGCTGACCGCATACGATGACCTTTTTCAGACGGACGAAAGCCGTGAGGAAGCAAAGCTAAGCAAGATACGGGATATTCCCATATCGGAGATTGACGAGTTTCCAGACCACCCGTTCAAGGTTTTGATGGACGAAGATATGGAACAACTTGTTGAGAGTATCAAGCGAAACGGTGTAATGACCCCTGCGACAGTTCGCTTAAAAGAGGACGGACGGTATGAGCTTATCAGTGGTCACAGGCGAAAAAAGGCTTGTGAACTTGCAGGACTTGAAACGCTGAAATGCGAGGTCAAAGAGCTTACCCGTGATGAAGCCATTATTGTTATGGTGGAAAGTAATCTCCAACGCTCTGTTATTTTGCCGAGTGAGAAAGCGTTTGCGTATAAAATGCGGTTGGAAGCTATGAAACGACAGGCAGGCAGACCCCCAAAAGAAAATGCGTCGCCATTGGCGACTAATTTATCAAAAGGGCGTTCTGATGAGGAATTAGGAGAACTTGTTGGAGAAAGCAAAGACCAGATACGCCGCTATATCCGTCTAACGGAGCTTGTTCCCGAAATCCTGCAAATGGTAGATGAAAGGCAGATTGCTTTTCGTCCTGCGGTTGAGGTTTCTTATCTGACCGAGGAACAGCAATACACCCTGCTTGAAGCAATGGAGTACAACGATGCTACCCCGTCATTGGCACAGGCTATCAAAATGAAGAAGTATAACCAAGATGGCAAGCTCACTTCCGAGGTTATCCAGTCCATTATGGAGGAAGAAAAGCCCAATCAGAAGGAAAAACCTGCTTTCCGTGACGAGAGGATAACCAAGCTCATTCCAAAGACTGTTCCCAAAGGGCAGGAAACGGATTTTGTTGTCAAGGCGTTGGAGTTTTATAACCGACACTTGCAGCGGAACAAGGCTCACGAGAGATAGCCACACACCGAGGGCGAGGTCTGCCCATTTGAGTGGATAGCCATTATTTTGGATTCCCCCTCTCCACACCTCACCCCCTAACTACTGCCAGTAACTATCCGAGAAAAGAAATACTTTAAGCTGTCCATAACGGGCAGCTTTTTTCGGTCAGTAAGGCAAAATATTCAATCCAAATTACAGGAGGTAACTATGAAAATCCCTAAATTGTTCAAAAAGGCTGCGGCTTTTGTAATGGCTGCGGTCACGGCATTATCTATAATGCCCGCGACAGCGTTTGCTGCGGGTGACATCGGGACAATTTCCTTTTCTCACACCTATGACAGCAAAGGTAATGCGATGAGGTACAATTCCAGTGCGAATATCGGTGGTTATACCGCAGGCGGAACAGGAAATTACAAGTACCGTATGTTTGTGGATGGCGAGAATGCGTTTTGTATTCAGCCGGGAGTACCGCTGAAAACAGGAAACACCTTGAAAAAGGCTTCCTCTGATACTTGGAACGCACTTTCAGCCAACCAGAAAAAGGCGGTTGGGCTTGCCCTGCTCTATGGGTATCAGGGCAACCGAAATAATCTGTCGGGAAGTGATGATGAAAAATGGCTTGCCACGCAGACTCTAGTATGGGAGTTTGTCACAGGCTGCCGTGAAGCCACAGGCTCATATAACCAGACAAACACCACCGTTTACAGCCTGCACTTCGGTTCAAATTATGCCAACAGCGGAGCAAGGGCAGTGTATGACCAGATTGTTGCAATGCTGCGTGAGCATAACACCATTCCGAGCTTTATGTCGGGCGGTAAGAATGACATCACAAAGGAGCTTGCCTACAAGGACGGAAAGTACAGTATCACATTGACGGACAGCAACGGCGTCCTTTCCGATTACAGCTTTTCAAGCTCTGACAGCAATGTGAGTGTATCGAAGTCTGGAAATAAGCTGACAATCAGCTCCACCGTAGCTATCAGCGGTTCTGTCCGCATTACGGCAAAGAGGAACAATGTGCCGACTGTCAGCAGCAGTGCAAAGCTCATTGCCTATGGCGACCCGAACTTGCAGGATTTGGTAACAGGTGTGGAGAATGCTGATACCGTGTCTGCATATATCAATATCGAAACGCCGACAGGCACGATTGCCCTCAAAAAGACTTCTGAGGACGGAGTTGTGGAGGGCATCTCTTTTACAATCAAAGGTGATAACTTCAATAAAACAGTTAAGACAGGAAAGGACGGCTCTGTCTCCGTGGAGGGATTATTCCCTGGCACTTATACGGTCACAGAACAGTCTATTGACCGTTATGAGCCGCAGAAAACCCAGACCGTCACACTTATCGGAGGAAAAACCTCTACTGTGACCTTCAGCAATACTTTGAAGCGTGGCAGTCTGGAAATCGTCAAGACTTCCGAGGACAATCTGGTGGAGGGAATGAAATTCCACCTTTATGGCACATCTTTAAGCGGCTTGCCTGTTGACGAGTATGCCGTGACTGATAAAAACGGACTGGCTAAGTTTGAAAATGTCCTTATCAGTGGCGATACCCCGTATGTGGTTGAGGAAGTGGATACCGCAGTCCGCTATGTCGTTCCTGATTCCCAGACAGCTCCGATTGAATGGAACAAGGTCACAAAACGCAGCTTCGACAATGTGTTGAAGAAATTCCAAGTGACTGTGACAAAGACCGATGCAGAAACAGGTTCTCCGCAGGGCGACGCTTCCCTTGCAGGTGCGGTTTACGGCATCTATAAAGGTGAGGAACTGATTGACACCTACACGACTGATGAAAACGGTCAGTTTACGACCAAGTATTATATCTGTGATAATGATTGGACTGTCCGTGAAATCAGCCCGTCCGAGGGGTATCTTCTGGATACCGCAATCCACAAGGTAGGTGCAGAACCAGAGCTATACACGGTAGAGCTGAACAGTACCGCAAACGATGTGAATGAACAGGTCATCAAAGGCAATATCGCACTCATCAAGCATACGGATAACGGGGAAACCCAGATTGAAACACCCGAAGAAGGTGCGGTATTTGAAGTGTTCCTCAAATCCGCAGGCAGCTATGAAAATGCAAAGGAAACCGAGCGTGATGTGCTGACATGTGACGAGAACGGTTTTGCCCAGACAAAGGATATGCCGTATGGCATTTATACCGTCCGCCAGACCTCTGGTTGGGAGGGGCGTGAACTGATGAAAGACTTTGATGTGTTTATCAGCAAGGGCGGTCAGACCTACCGCTACCTTATCAACAACGCTAACTTTGAGAGCTATATCAAAATCGTAAAGAAAGATGCAGAAACAGGCAATACAATCCCGTATGCAGGTGCAGGCTTCCAGATTTACGACCCGAATGGAAATCTTGTGACTATGACTTTCACTTATCCCGAAGTGACGACCATTGACACCTTCTATACTACGGCAGACGGCGACCTTATCACACCGCAGACATTGGAATACGGCAAAGGCTATTCCCTTGTGGAAGTACAAGCCCCGTATGGGTATGTCTTAAATTCCGAGCCTGTTTATTTTGATGTGGTGCAGGAAAATTCCGAGGAAGAAAGCGGCATTACCGTTATTGAGGTAGTACGTTCCAATATGGCACAGAAAGGTACAATTACAGTAGAAAAGTCTGGCGAAGTATTCAGCTCCGTGGCAGGCGATAAGGGATTGTATCAGCCGATTTTCTCTGTCAGCGGTCTTGAGGGTGCAGTCTATGAGATTACCGCAGCCGAGGATATTGTCACTCTGGACGGAACGGTCAGAGCAAACAAGGGCGAGGTTGTGGATACCGTTACGACAGGAAAGGACGGTACAGCAAAATCCAAAGAACTGTATCTCGGAAAATATGAGGTTAAGGAAATCACAGCTCCGTGTGGAATGGTGCTGAATGAGGAAGTTCGTTCTGTTGAGCTTGTGTATGCAGGACAGAATGTTGATGTAACGGAAACGGCTACTTCTTTCTATAATGAAAGACAGCGTGTTGAAATCGACCTCATCAAGAGCCTTGCCATTGATGAAGCCTACGGCATTGGCAAGAATGGAGAAATCTTTGATGTGACCTTTGGCTTGTATGCGGCGGAGGAACTCACAGCCGCAGATGGAAAGACCATTCCTGCGGACGGTCTGATTGAGGTCATTTCCCTTGATGAAAGCGGTCACGGGAAAGCTATCAGCGACCTGCCGATGGGCAGCTATTATGTGCAGGAAACCTCGACCAACTCCGCATATATTGTCAGCGATGCAAAATACCCTGTTATTTTTGAATACGCAGGACAGGATACCGAAACTGTCCGCATCATAGCCAATGAGGGCGAAGCTATCACAAATGACATTATTTACGGCTCTGTAAGCGGTAAGAAATCTGATGAGGATGGAAAAGCTCTGGGCAGTGCAGTTATCGGTATCTTTAAGACAGGAACTACCGAGTTTACAAAGGAAAATGCGATTGCAGCTACCACATCAAAAGATGATGGTAGTTTTTCTTTTGCCAAAGTGCCGTATGGAACTTGGATAATCCGTGAAATCGAAAGCCCGAAGGGATATGTACTCTCCGAGGAAGAAATCGCTGTGACTATCGGCAAGGTGGACGAAGTTGTGGAAATCGAACTTGTCAACTACTTCATTAAGGGCAATATCGCTTTGACAAAGGTTGATGAGGATTATCCCGACAACAAGCTGTCTGGTGCGGTATTTGAGGTTTACTCCGATACCAATGGCGATGGGAAACTGGATAAAGACGATACGCTGCTTGGCGAAATGAAGGAACTTGACGGCGGCGTTTACCAGATGAGTGAACTCCGCTACGGCAAATATCTGGTAAAGGAAACCAAAGCTCCGACAGACTTTGTGCTTGATGAAGATGTTTATGCCGTATCCATCGAGGAGAACGGAAAGACCTACACAGTGGAAAACAAGGCGGGTGTTGGCTTTATCAATGCAGCACAGAAAGGCTCTCTTAAAATCGTAAAGACTTCCTCTGACGGCAAGGTGGAGGGCTTCTCTTTCCGTGTGACAGGCGTGGACTATGACCAGACCTTTAAGACAGATAAGAACGGGGAAATCGTGATTGAGGGCTTGCGGATTGGCGACTATACCGTATCCGAAGTAAGCGACAAGGCTTCCGCAGGATATATCCTTCCTGCCGATAAACAGGCAACGGTAAAGGTGAACGCTACGGCTATCGTGCAGATGCACAATGAGTTCAGGGATACCCCGAAAACAGGCGATGACTTCAATCTGGGCTTATGGGTAAGCCTTGCAGCGTTGTCTGTTGTCGGTGCGGGCGTTCTCGGATTTGTCGGTTATAAGAACAGAAAGAAGAAAAAGGAGGACTAATTGATGGACGCTAAAACCATTATCGCAATCGTGCTTGTCGTGTTCATTGTGGGTGCGGCGGTATGGCTGAATATCCGTAACAGAAAGAATAAGTAAGTTGTTTGGGCGGCTGAAAGATGCCGCCCTTTCCTTTATGGAGGTAAAGATGAGAAACCTAAAAACCATTGAAAAGAAAGTCAGGGCTGTTCTGGAAAAGAATGAAGATGCCAGAAATGACGATATGGTGCTGTATCTTGCACTTTGTAATGCTTGTTTGAAGGATGCAGGAGCAATGCCGCTTGCGGAGATAATGACGCAGCACAAATATCTCGGTCTGCCGAGCTTTGAGAGCGTCAGCAGGACACGCCGCAAGCTGCAGGCACGGTATCCAGAGCTTGCAGGGAGCCGCCCTGTTCAAAAAATGAGAGCCACGGGCGAGAAAGCCTATCGGCGTTATGCCAAAGAATAGAGAGGTGCTTATGGACGAAGAAAAACGCTCCAATCAGAACTATGAAATCATTGAGAGCTGTACTATCGGGAGTACAGAGCTTGTCATCGGTCACAATCCCAACTCACCCAACCCTTGTGTGTGTTGGTACTGCAAGGGCGGCTCAAATTATTTCTGGGGTTATTACACGAATGAGCTTGATGATGCACGGCAAAAGCTGAATGAACGATACCAGTCAGAGTGCCGTATGCCCTATAATCAGCCTGCCCAGAAGCAGAAAAACGGTGATGACCGTGAGCGATAAAATAAAATATGACTGCACGACCTGTCCTTATCCCCGATATAAGGATGGGTCAGTTATTTTCTGCGATGTCTGTATTCGCAAGATTTTAGACGAGCAGAAAGAGAAAAAGGAAAGAAAGGAGCAGCCGAATGAGTAATGAAATAAAGACAAGATCTTTAACCCCGACAGAACAGTTGAGAGATATAGTAAGACCAAACGAACAGTCAGTACAGGTGGCATAAGAACAAGACTGAATCAGATATTCCAGAGCCTTGCTGGATTTCAGAGAGTATCTGAAATCCAGCAGGGTTCTGGATAAGGAAACCCGTAAATCTGGATGGAGTGTGAAATACACTGCATCACCAGCAAGACCAATCGCTGAAACAAGGGAGAGCGTCCACTGAAAATCAGTTTTCTTGAAGGAAGCAGTAGGTCGGTAAGAATCAAATACAAACAAGAGCTGTAGCTGACGGTAGTTCTCTCCGTAGGGCATGACCCTGTTAGAAAGCTTAGTTGGCACTCAGTGTATGAACAGGTGGGACGAAGGAAGTTGGTACAAGATACCATTAGACACGGAAGGTTCACCATCATAGTTGAACAGAGGGATTATAGCCTTTATAAAGCAAACCAAAGGATGTTTTATTAAGTGTACCCATTTTCAACTATTCAGTACAGGATACAATGACTGTTCTACACTTTAAGCCCTTGTTTTGAGGTGAATATTTAAAGAAAAAGCCCAAAAATCAATAAATTAGGGCTTGAAATTATAGGAAGGAGTGTTTGATGGTATGTATTTATTTGATGAACAACCTATAGTCGCAAATAAAACTCTTGCAAGAGAATTAGGATTAAACGAAGCGCTTGTACTACAGCAGATCAATTATTGGATAGAAATAAATAAAAAATCGGGAAAGAATTACCATGATGGGAAATACTGGACATATAATTCAATTCGAGCATGTATACCCTAACAAGTTAAAAATTGATAAAAAAAGAAGCATATCCCAGAGGGCTGCTTCATCAATTTTTTCGTAAGTGTCCGTACACTTACTGTGCTTGCTCATATACTAATCGATCATATACTAATCGTGTAAGAACAACTTTAAGCATAATACCTATATTATTGTACCAAGTCGCTGGCGCGACGGCTAGCCCCAGGTACGTGAAACCACTACTTTTTTCATAAAAAAATAGCAGTTTTTGTATATATGTTGTATTGTTAAGTTACCACACAAAACAATCACATATTCACAAGAACTGCTATGATTAGTTTACCGTGGATTTTTAAACTCAACAACTACATAGTGTCTGCTGAGCAAACTGAAAACACTTGATTTTACTGACTTTTGCCCCATTTTCTGGTATAATGATTGCAAGGATTTTGACAAAAACAAATCGTTTTTCTTGCAGTTTTCTTACAGATTTTAAG
>SKET01000540.1_pt1 | contig 30855 bp, 20 predicted proteins | sample 4841461 | NCBI WGS metagenome assembly SKET01 (sample SAMN11008802, study PRJNA524170) | human gut metagenome | biome: Human fecal sample; material: Feces; isolation source: fecal sample from pouch patient p5 | host: Homo sapiens | place: Israel: Tel-Aviv | collected 2014-02-13
GGCTTGGTAGGATTCTTACTTGCTGGCCCTGCCCTTTTCTTTCTTGCTTAATGGCATCCCTTGCTTAGTTTTTCTTTCAGAACCTTGGCGCAAGCACTAAGTAAGCAAGCTACCTTAGCGTTTCACACTAAGCTCTTCGATCCTTACTAAATAGGAAGAAGGAGCGCACATTGTTGAACAAGCTCACGTGCGGAGGACACGTCAACAGCCAAATGCTTGCCAAGAAAATCATGAGGCAAGGCCCCCTATTAAATAAAAGTAAGGGTTTCAAGAGATGTCAGCTCCACCCCTTTGATGGAATTTTCTTTCAAAATGCAGCATCGTGTGGAATGGCGGGTCCATCGTCTATCCCCAAGGGGACCCCGAATGAAAAAAGCGTACGAAGGCATGATTGCTGCGATCAGGAGCTGCTTAACATCATTGAGAACAGGAGATCTCAGAAGATTTGGTGGAGGATAAGCGAACCAACACTGGGATCTGATCATAGCCGCAGTGAAGTGTTGGGATGCAAAGACGATGGTTTTTAGATTCGGCAAACATGAGATGTGTCCCACACTTGAAGAAGTACATCGAATTTTGGAGATATCCCGTAAATTCCTTTTTGTACCTAGAGAAGGACGACCTCGAGAGAGCAGACGACCCGTAGAGTAGGTGCTCCATATCGTTCCTGCTGCGTAGGTATAAGGTAATTCACAGTGCTAGCAGATCAGAAGTACGGAAGTCGGCCCTCACCCTTCTATAATAGGGGCAGTGCTACCTATAGAACGGGAATTTGCATCCTCTCTTAAAGTCCTTTATTGATTTCGAGTCGGGAATAGAGCTGTGGCAAGCAATATAGATCCCCCCTTACCCTTTTAATATTATTACAATCTTCCAACACAGGGAAGGAATTGTTTATTCCAATCCTATATCGTTTGTTGATAGATAGGGCTGATAGCCCCCTGACGAGAGAGGTCTTTAAGGATATTGTGGAGAGAGCGGGGTCTCCCGCTTTTTCTTCTCGCTAACGATCGGCATTCTTTTCTTCCCCATTCCGGCATGATCAAAGAAGCTATGGCTGACCTGGTCCCCTTTGAAGACAAGACCTTCCTTTTTCTTTTTGTGCTTTTCAGCTTTAAAATTGTAAATCAACCCCCTCTGCTCCTCTTTCTTTCCAGGCGCACTGCTTTATTGCGCGCATTTGGTGCGCTATTGAATAACATTCCTATAAGTGGTCAAACTCTCTCCCCATCTCAAGGAGGTCCTCTACTTTGGTTGGCTAGTCTTCTCTTCCTCTCCCTCTCCCTATGGTCGAGCAAGTAAACTACCTCTCTCCGAATTGACATTTTGATCACCCTCGTTGTACTTATTCTTTCGAAGGATCACCCGTCGACTTCCTTGAACCTTTCATCTCTCCACATCACTGATGAAAGTGTGGGTGCCCACAGTGGTGACTCTACTAGGGATAGAAAAGACTCCAATGCGTCCATGGCTATTTCCAAACAAAGACCCAATTCAATGAGCTTGACCTGCACACACTTGCACTTTTTTCGCCCTATAACCCGGCGGATTCTAGTTTCGGGCGCCTGGCCCACTCGGCCTGTGCTGTGACCGCGACCAGTTTCCTCCACCCCACGGACCAGTACCCATGGCCCACTCCAGACCATGAGATACGTCAAGGGGAGCAACCGCGCTGATGACCAAGGCAGGCCACCTTAAATAGCCCATCTTGAGAGGCACAATGGGAGCTTCCTCCCCCAAGCCTTACCGGAGTTATAAGGAGACACTTAGCCACACTAGAGAGCTTAGAAATTTCCCATAGGTCCACCCTGTCTTGTGTGACTGCGTGTGCTTGTTAGATTGCTTGGGGTTCTATGTTGGGCCCACTCTTTTTCACCTTAGGAAAATTTACTTATAGGCTGTGTTTCTGGGCCCTATGATGGACCTTTAGAATAAATAGGGAAGGGCTTTGAATTAAGCCCGATGTGTGAGACTTAGGATCCAATACGACTTGAGCCCATAAGGATTATGACTAGACCCAAGTTATAGCAATTGTGTGCAATTCTAAGCCATTCTGAGAGTCATTGGACCCCACGGAGCGGTTTATGGATTCAACCCATCCCATCTTTTCTGGGCCTTGAATTAAGCCCAATCTGTGGTTTTGTCATACAATAAGATCCAATTTGTTTGGACTCGTTAGGTTTGGCCTATTACCTTGAGTGAGGCCTAACGTGTACACCTCTTGTCATGAGGATGTGATCTTATCCACCGATGGGTCTTATTCTAAGCCCAATCCTCTCGTCTTAGGGTAGGATATCCATAAACCTTAAATCGCGGGAACTTCTCCTTTTTGGTTGACAACCTATGTTGGGCTGACTAAGCCCACTATCCTAATAGGGTCCCATCTTGTGTCGGGTTAAGGCTCCACCTCATGTTGGGTTAAGGGCTTAGTTGAACCCAATTTCTTCACTTGTAGTCTAGGGCTTTGCTTGGCATTGGGCTTTAGTTAAGCTACATCCATTTTAGAATAGGATCTTTTATGTAGCCCAACTCATAGAGAGTTCTGTCACTTGGTCTGAACCTATTTCTTCTATTCCTATGATTGTTCAGTGATGGGTTTTCTCCTTTTAGGATTAGGTTTCTATCCCATATCGTGTTGTGCTAAGCTCATTTCTCTTATTAGGTCTTACCTTTTGTACTCTGTGGACGTTCAGATTGCATACCATGCAAGTCATTCATTATCCACACATGTCATACATCTTTCATATAGGATGATCTTAGAAAGCACCTAAGTGTTGGACATTTGCATGATACAGGTAAACTATAGCCTAGAAAGAAGCAGGCAAATCGCTCTAGGTTAAAATAGAACCTACCTCGGAAAACTACTTTCGAAAACTATTACTGCAGATCGACATCGGGGGTGGCCCAAACCTAGGCTGTGACGCTTCCTGTTGAGTACACAATTAAGACTTGAAGTTCGTTTACACAGTACGAGAAAGACAATTATAAAGAATGGGACTAAGTCTTGAGCAACTTTTTTAGATTATATTCTTTAATATAGCATCAACATGACAATAACATTACAAAGCGATATAGGCATTTATCCCATCCATCAACCGAGAAAGACACCTACGTTACACTAACAGGAGCGCGCTTCTTTATTCAAAACAAAAATACATTATGAAATGAACCCACATATAAAAGTGGGCTGGTCTGCTCATTATTTGTGTTCGTACATTTATTCATTATTGCAATACAAATAACACCTCCACTATACTAGTGATGGAGGGGATTCGCGCCGGATGGAACAAGGCGTTTTGAACCATATACTACTGTTGCTGGAATGAAACGCAGCCTCGGAACACAATTATGCTGCTTGCTGGGCCCTGATGGTGGAACTGGCATTTTTGGGGGGAAGAAAGCGGCCCCCTTTTGCGGCAGAGTGGGCAGCATCGCTTTCCCTCGTGTAGCTATGATGCCATTCAGAAACAACACAAGAAGAAGAAAAATAAAAAGAAGTCTTTCGCGGATTCTTGCCATCACTGGAAAACAAATTGAGCTGTAGGCATCAAGGTAAGGGACCGAGATTATATACTGCTGCAGAAGCGGAATCGAAGGGGTTGGTTGAAAGGTAAGGATAGCGTGATTGGCCGATTGGTTGGAAGGTAAGGATAGCATGATTGACTGGTTGCGGGTCCTTTGGATCATGGGCCACAGCTACTTGGGTAGAGACCGCTGAACATCATTTGGACAGGCCGAGGCTATATGTGCTTAGGCCTTTTGATGGCTGTCATTTTCTGGGCTATTTGGAAGGGTTAACTAATTATGTATATAAGCAGTCAAACAAGATCGGATGGAATCTGGCCTGACAAGCAGGCAATGGTTGCTTCCTCGATCTATTCTATATTCTATGGTGAGTAAAGCGCGTCTTGCGAGTCAAGAGAGGGATCGGATCAAGGGCCCACAAAACCTTCGCGCGCACCGACGCGCTTAGGGAGGCAACCTGTTCGACGTCAGGACCGATCTCTCAACTTGATTAGCGATCCGCGCTTGGAAGCAAAGTGGCTATAGCTTGCTGTACTTCGCGCGCAAGAAGAGCGATCGGAAAAACTGGAGGGCCCAGTGAGCCCACTGCAATGGCACCGAAATGGGGTCTGTGGGACGAGAACCCTACACCAGTTGAGATCCTTTCGTGCGCACGGCGTACCGAAAGCCATTAGCAACTTTGTGACGGGGGCGACCATGGCATGGATTAACTAACAAGATTAAATAGCTATCATAAAAAAGCATGAATTGAACGTCTCTAGCTTTAAAACCCCGTGTTTTTAGCCTAAAATTAGCTATAATAGCGCGATAGAAGCCCTAAACTAGCTAAGCTAAGTACGTACGCAATAGCGCGGGAAGAGCCCCTACCCTATAGTTTGAAACTAGCTCTGAATCAAACTTCAGATTTGGCTTCACACGATGTGAATGGGATTCAGATCAGATGGAGATTCTGAGGCTAATGCCTATGGGAAGGAATGAAGATAGAGATGCTAAATGCTAAGGCGATTTTTATGGGGGGACCGAACCATCCTTTCTATCTTCCAATTCCGTATCTAATGACATTTAGACATCTCCTTCAGTTGGGAAGTAAGGTACCTCGGCCGTCCAACCTAACTATTTCTTCCTTCTCAAGATAGGCTAAGGCGCGACTTATAGCACAGGGTAAGGGATCGTGTCCATCCATGAGGCTGATGAGTTATGTAGGTTACCATACTGTTCTCACTCTGTATTGGTATCCTCAACATCCCGGTTTTCAGTGGGACATGGTAAGAGCATGTGCAAAGTCCCAGATCTGTTTCGGATGCCTGCCTTGAAGCACGGGGCTGAACTTGAAGAAGTGTGAATTCGCCAGTCCTTAGTATATCAATATGTTGGTTGAGGAGGACAACAAAGATCCGGAGGGGAGACCATGATCCCCATCTGAGCGGAGGTGCCATATGTGCTTGAGCAAAGCTGCATGATTCAAAGATTCCATTTTGGAGATTCCTAGGCAATCTAGAAAGACAGACCGTAGCCCAAGCAACCTTGGCCCTTCTATGGTCAAGATCACTTCTAGAGAAAGGCATGGAGAATATGCTAAACCCGCTGGATTACTCCTTGAGGAAGGAATAAAAGAGAAGACCAGGATGGCGAAAAGGATAGAGTTAACTAACTGTAACCTGCCCGCGAAAGAAAGAGCCTTACTAGCCCAACAACTGATGCCTTTCCGACCGGACTATAGATAGGCCTTACGCCCAGACTGAACTACACGATTGAAAGCCGTTACGTTAGCCCGCAACCAGAACTTCTTGCTTACTTCCCTCCGTAGCCAAGACTTTTCTTACCTTTTCCACTCGGGTAGCTCACTCTATATGGCTTGTTTTTTGGGAGGTAAGCTTGGGCAGCAAGCTATCTGTTCCCTGAAGCAAAAGTAGTTGAAGCCAAAGGCGACAACGAGGCCCCCAAGCCCAAGGCAAGGGGGGAGAGAGAAGAGTGGGTATGCGGGCTTCTTTCGCTTGAGTTGTTTCAGTGTGCCGTCGGATTTTGAAGGTGTTCAGTAATCGGATGCTATCGAAGAAAATGAATTAAATAGGCATAATTTCTCTCAAAGCAGCTCCCTCACAGCCTTCATAAAGTCTTATTTTATTGCACTAGCATTCCGATGCAACAACGAAGGAAAAGGATTTCTATTACTCACGAGATGGCATGAGCTTGTTCGGAAGCTAATGTCGGTGAATCCGGGATAATCGTCTTAAGACTGGGAATTGACAATAACAATAATAGGTCCTTTAGTAAAAGCTCAATCCCAACTCTCTTATCTGGTGCAGAACCAGCCCTAGAGCTATTGCCAGATTTCATCTCAAATCGAGCTGCAGTTCTTCTTTCCGGGTGGATTTCGCTCTATCAATTCCGTCACTCTTATCTACGATAGCAGCAAACTCCACTTCTGAAACAAGAGAAAAGATCATATCGGCAACAGCAAGTAAAGTCTGAAATGCCTCAGAAGCAAGTCTCGGCTTAGCTGCATTATCTTCCTACCGATGTCATACTAGACTCTATTATGACCTGAGGGTGACTGGACTACCTTAAGCCCCGAAGTAAATTCTCCTTTCTTCCCTCTCGACAGGGAACTTAGCTAGAGGAATTCATTTTCTCGTACTTGAACTGCTGTAGACAAGAAGTAAAAGCCCTAGGGAAAAGCGTAGCGCTTATCGTTTAACAGGTACGTAGCCTCTTTCGAGAGGCGAAGAATAGCTATCTTTCAGAAAGAAGAAGAGCAGCAAACCTTTTTTAGTACTACCAGACTCGAGGCGAAGAGGGATTTACCAGAAAGAATCAATAGGAGGGTTAAAGCACTTGCTTCGTCCTTAGCCCGGAACTCGTTCCTAGCGTAGACTTAACTTCTTCTTTCTTAGCGCCTCGTTTTTACGGGTGAGCAAACCACCTATCTTGATTTCCCTACGGAACTGAATTCCAGGGCCTTGACTTTCACTCCTTTCCTACTTGAGATAGATCTTATCCTTACTTGACTGCCAATCCGCTTGAACACTGAACTGACTTACTCAACAACTTCCCCGCTCTCCCCTTTCTCCGTTCTGTAGAAATGGAATCTCAGGTTGAACTGAACTTATTTAATGGATTGTGGGTCAGTCAAGTAACGAGGAACGCCAGTAGGAGTTTCCGTCCCTGCTGTCCGTAGTGAACGTGAACCTTGAAAGCAGTCTAGGAGCAAATTCGGTAGGAGCTGCTTGCCCAGTCAGAAAGCTAGGATCACAGTCTCTGTCCACTCTAAGGAAGCCCCGTCTCAGGCGAAGGTTGCTCCGTATTCTCTTCTTTCATAGAGCCTCTCTCCGTGGAGGAATGAATGAAGGTAACTAAGCGCAAGGAATGAATGAGCTCATCTCGTTAAGAATGAGGAGCGAATGATCAAATCAAGTTCCAATCTCAGTCTAAGTTACCCAAGATCCAGTAAATATAGGAGGAATTTCTAAGATAGGTACGTTGTCAGCGAGGGTAATATGGAATATTACTTTAAATAGGCGATCAATTCCATGTGAAATGAAAGGGGCAAGCCCCGGCTCAGTCGTCGAAGGGATAATGTAATTATGTTCTTTTATCCCCTGTTCTAGGCGCAATTCGTGGGCAAAGGCAAAGGCGTAGAGCTCAACAAAGACAGTCTCGGCTCAAAATAAAGTTCGAGCCAAAAAAGAATATTGAATATGAGTAGGAAGAAGTGGTGAAAGGCATCATCCGCAGGCAAGGCAGAGGCGAGCACGAGGAGATGTAGATCGGAATAAGTAATCCACCATCGTAATCGTACCGTACAGTTTCGGAAAGGAATAGGCTTTATACTAGCTATATTGATAGAAGAGGTAGTGAATCTTACCTGTAGTTAGGCGAGAAAGCAATATACACGACCAACTCTCATCTGGAGCAACCTTCTCTCCCGCTTGATAGCAGTCTGTCGGTCTCAGTCCGGTAGACCGTATTGTTGTTCTTCGGTGCAAGTTCCTCGTCTCTAGTCTGGTTTTCATTATCAATCCAATAAGGTTCCTCCTAATAATGACTCTAGTTAGACTTCTTCTATGATGTTTATGAAGATAAGCATTCGGTATCCTTCCTTTATCTAGGCGGGTAGGTTAGTCAAGGTAAGCGCATTCACAGATTCTGCATGAAAGGGGTAGTCCTGGTTCCGCTGAGTAAGGCAAAAACTCGTAGGTGGGACTCTTTCTTTCATTTGAGTAGTAGTTCCTTAGGAGAGCTTCGAAGATCAATCAAAGACAGCTTTAATAGATTAATAGATTCATTCTTGCTTCTTCACCTTTCTGCCTTCCATTAGGATGTCTCCACGAACATCTGCGTTCGCCAATACTTTGACATCCTCTGGACCGAAAAGCACATAGTGCCCAGCTGCTGTAATCTGAGGAACCGATACCAAGTTTTTCTTCATTCCCGGAACGTGGTAAACGTTCTCCAAGACTTTTGATCCTCCTTTCATGGGCGAAATGGGCAGGTCACCCACATGCTCCACTGGATGTACAGTGTTGTCCGCCGTGACAACTGCATCGTTACCTTTGTACTTTTGTAGCCTTAGGAACTTACTCATATCACCAGTGATGTGAGCAACCGGAATCCACTATCCAATCGGTCTCGTAGTTGATTCCATCATTCAATACACACGGAGAAGAGAAGAGGGAAACACCTATACTCTAATAAAAGGAGGAAACACTCTTTCTAAAAAATCCACTACCCGGCTGCTCTATGTATCAGCACGTCAGACATCGGTAGTCTCAAATCCGTCCCTTCCCCCACTCTTTATTGGCGCGTTTCGTAGGAATAGAGTAATCAAAGTAATTGCGTCTATCACTGAGGGCAGCCAAGAGTCACTCAGGGCTTTAGTACTACACTACTCAGCTCGTTATAGTCCATTAGAGTGTTTGAATCCCTGAATCCGTACTCTGTATGGAGCAGTAGGCTGGAGTTATAGTCCGTATCCGTACTACTTGCCTGGAGTAGGAATAGGAAAGAGTGTTCTATCTTTTAGCCAGTCACTGGTAGTGCGTTTGTTCCTTATGGTTCGCAATACAGTAGTGACTTAGGTTTGTTTCTCTCCGTTCGCTATAGTCCATTAGTGGGTCTAAAGTCTAATCCTTCTTGTCCGGTAAGCAAGCCTTCGTCTCGCCACAACACAAGCTGTGATATAATATAATCTGTCTATACCTCACTCGGTTCAGTCAGATTATTCAGTAAGATATGGTTTGATGTTTGAGGCCTCGCTTCACTAACTGAAGTCGGTTCCTCGTGAACTCCGTTAGCTAGGCGCAGGTCCTTCCCCCTCCTAGTAGTCAGTCCGTTCTCTCGGGGTTACTTACTCTCGTTTAGTTCGAACGTAGCCCGCAGGAGTCAAGGGGTTGTAGGGGCGACTTCCAGAGAGAATTACGGCGAGGAGAACTTATGGACAAAAAATGAGCATTCCGGTAACTACTTTAATAAGTAAATAAAGGAATTATTATCGCTTAGTTGTTCTCAAAAATAAGTAAATAAAACAATTATTATCGCTTAGTGCTTGTGCTAAGGAAGAGAATGAGCGGGTGCTCTACTCTAATATGCCCTCTGTTTGAAAGCAACTGGCATAGTTAATGGACGAGTTCGTCACTGTCTTACCTGCTTGAATGCTTTAGTGTCTTACTTTAATAAATTCCAAGTTGAATAGGAATAGAAGAGGACAGGGCAAAAGGGGCTACTGGGGAAGGCGACGGAAGGAACTGATTGACCTAAGTAAGTAGGCATGTGTGGCACTTTCGGAAGGGGGAATCAGACTAGGCTGTCACTGTTCTAGAAGAGGAAGCGTAGCTGGCACGAATTGAATCGATAGCAGGGTAAGGAAAACCCTTAGGAAACCACCCGTTACTGCATTCATTAAGAGTGAAAGCTGAAAGTCTCTTTCTAGTATTAAGATGGAAAGCCTGCCCTAGGTAAGGAAAGGGAGGAAAGTTAGTAACTAGGGCTTACGCTGAAACTCAAATCTACGCTGGATCAATTATTCGTTTTATGAACGCTTCAGTTTAGTGTCACCATACTAAAAGCATCGAAAAGGCGGTTTTTCAGCATTCAAATAAGCCAATTAATCGACCTTGAATGTGACGTGGATACGGTTGAGATTCATTCATAGGCTTTAGGTGATTAAGCTGGTCAAGTTGAAGGGGAATAACTTCCCAGTCCGTCCTTGGGGACGGAAGCCTCCGCATCACACGTCCCGGCGATAGGCAGAGACCAAGATTTTACCATCAGCTAGAAGGTTCTAGTACCTTTGTTAGCCGGGCCCATGGTTTATATTAATATTATCTCCACAAGTCTTATAGGCTATCCTAGTACAAGCGTCCTGGCGTCGGGCCTAAGTGAGCCATATTGTTTCATACAGCACGTGCCGTTCCTACCGGCTCTGTGACGTTAACCTAAAGCTCTAGTTCTCACTTCGCGCAGCTCCGTTCACTCCCTCTGGGGATTCTTCTTTCATACGTAGTCTTTCAAACTTGATTCAATGGTGTCAAGCTCCTTCTGCGCCGCTAGCGCTACTACTTTGAAAGCCCGCCCCTGCTTAGTGTCCGTGAATGAGGGAGGAAGGCATTTCTGCTTTCTTACTCTCTGTTCAAGGAGACAACACACCGGATTTGCGGCATCTGAACCAGGAACCTGTGATTCAGAAGCTAGCCTTTCACCCTATCCAATGACCCCGGATAAGAACCAAACATCTCATTCTCAAGTGCCTCTGCTGGCCCAGCTCCACCTCCTTTTCTTTCTCTTCCAGCCGCTCCGCTGCCAGGCAGCATTCAAAGTCCAATAAACCAATTACTTTACCTGTATTCGTATCCTTGCCAGCTAACGGGAACTACCAAACCCAGCTCTCCTGATCTCTCTCCCAATGGAAGGAGGTGACCCAATAGAACATCTTTCGAAGGTAAGCTACAAAGCATCCATCAAAAGGACTCGGGGGGTGGGGAACTGGAGGGTAAGAAGCAGCTGACTAGAGCCATTAGGCATCATCTCAATCTCCGGATCCAAAGCAAAGGTTGCTTGCATACTCCACCTCCTTCTCAATCTTTTGATTCCGATGCTTCCAGCAAGAGGTCAGGGAGAGTAAGCAAGCTAAGCTACCTTGCTTTCATTAGCATAATCATAACAACTAGAGTGAAGTGCTTAGTAGAGAAGCTTCCTTGCCTTGCTTAGAGCTTTCATTGTTAGCTTTTCTTATATCTTGCCTACCGGAGCAGAACCACTAGCATTATTAAAGAGCGAGAAGTGCCTTGCATGCTATGCTTCCTTTCTTGCCTGCCTCTCTTGCTTGGAATGAGCTAGCCTGACTTCTTACCTGACTTACCTGACAACTCGCTTGAAAGAGCATACTTAAGAATTACAACTCCATTGCTTAGGCATTATTGTGTTTATTATATTGCTTACTTAAGAATCCGTACTAGCATGAATTAGCTTCCTTTAGCCATCTCTTCTGATCTACGACCACCCCAGATTCTAAGAATAAGCTCTCTCTGTCTCACTAAGGTAAGGGATAGGATTTAACTTGTTTGATTGAAGGCTATCCCACGAGGAGGATCCTATTGATTTACGAAGCACAGGGAAGCTCCTTGATGGCTCTACCACCTAGAAGCTAGACTGAAGCCTTCTCACACTAACTACGGGAGAGAGAACTTCATAAGACATAAGGATCTATAGAAAGACCCCTCTCTACGAGCTACTTCTCGTTGACAGAAGCGCGAACTCGTTACTCGGTTTTTTAATCTTCCTCGGACGATTGAGAGAGCACTGCCATCTCTTTGAATCACACTCACAGCGGGACTTCATTAGACATTAGGAAAGATAATATTCCCCTGATCGTACCCTCCGAGCTACTTCTCGTTGACAACCACAGAGGCACTTCCTCTTAGTCATTCACTAGAGTTCTTTCTTTTTAAAGAAAGGGGTGGTAGAGCAAGATTCGCGCATCCAGTTGTCCGGTCAAAAAGAAGAAGGTTAACAAGCGCAAAAACAATACTCAACAAAATGCTCAATCCACATCCAGAAAACAAAAAACGATAGTCTAAAGAAAGAAGAGGGGTCGTGCCCAGTCCCAAACGTTCTTCAGTTCTGCCTTTCGGGAATCAGATGATGAGAGGGCCAAGGCTAGATGATCGTGTCATTCTCTATACGCCTGAAAAACCGTCGTATTCTATCTCTTTTTTTTTGCCTTCGTCCAGTGGAAAGTTGAATTAACCTAGGTTTGCAAAACTTATGTTGCAGGTGAGTCACCACTTCAACAGGAGATCGAACAAGGCTTCTTTCGGCTGCTGAGGATCGCTTTGTGCCTGACTCCACTCACTACCTTTTAGCGTGAACGGATAAAGAAAGGCCATCAAAGAGCTCGGTACCAAACAGGCACAGCTAAGGAATCGTGCACTCAAAGGAACATGTCATCGAAGAGTTTCCAACATTCATTCTCAAGCGGGGAGCGAGTTCAAGACCAAAGAAAGTATAAGCATAATTATCCCTTTACTCAAGGATAGCAAGAAAAGAAGCGACTGTTGAGGACAGAGATAGTAGGCTCTCGTAATTGGGTTCGATTCCCGTTTGTCTAATTAGCGAGAGTGGATTATGAATCCGCCGTTCCCTTGCTAGTGGAGTCACCCGTTCCAGATCATGTCATGTGAACCCCCTAGTGGTCAATCTCCTCCTATCCCCAAACGCATCCAGTGGCCCTATTTGAGAAAGAAAAACCAACGTTAGTCATGTCAGATAGGCAAACATGATAAAGGATTCCATCGCCTAAACGGCTCTATTTGGGTACGTCCTTTAACGGCCGAGCCCGAACAGCAACGGGAGAGGAAGGCTCTATGTCCATGAGGTCTCGAGCTGCTTTTTAATCACCCCTTTCTGCTTATATAGTAGATCAATAGCTTGTGAACTCCTTGCTTTTTTGAAAGCATATCTATAAAACATTCCGATTCCAGAACTAGGCTGGGTCAAATACTATACTAAACGTTCGGCTAGGAATGAAGAAGCCGTAAAGCCCCTCGACACCTATAGAGGGAGATTTTAGCATCAAGAACGATATTGATGATCCAAAACTTTTTTATTTAAAGAAGCAGCAGCCGTGGTTCCTTCTCATTCTTCAGAGTCTGCTAATCGGAGAGCTCATATATATTCCCGATGAAGGGATTAAACCGGTCACCCTCTCTGAAAAAGATGTTAAATGTTTGCTTGTTTTTAAGCGCTGTTGGGCACAGTAGGAGTCGATCTTTGCAAATCGCCATAAAGTTGCTTGGAAGTTTCCATCTCCTCGATTCATCAAGCCCTATCTCCATTTAGATTAGAGCGAAGAAGTACCTATTGGTCAAGCCAGCTCCCCTTTATCTATCTTCCCCAATTTTGCAGGCAGGATCGAAGGGGGTCGTTCCCTTCTCCTTATGAGATCTTTCAGAATATCTCCTACATATAGTACCATATGAGTGACCATTGGGATGATCGTCCCCGTTTCAAGTAGAACCGATTCCCCTTCGCAGCCTCCGTGGGCGCCCGATCAAATCACCTGCTAGACTGGCCTCCAAGCTCGATCTCTATGTAGCTATGAGAGACTTTCCATCCGCTTTACCCGTCTACATTTCCGAAAGGTAAGGCCAGGTTAAGAAAGAGAGTAATACCTACGTTTCGGATACGCCTAACCCAACCACATGAATAAACTAGGGCACAGGAACCCAACAATTGGTTGATCGCTCTCCCGCTTCTGCGAGGTTTATAGAACAAAATAACCCTTCCACTTATCTATTTCCAAATCTATGCTTACGATTTGAATAGCCGAACCTTCCATTCCAAAGAAAAGAGTAGATAGGTGCGGATAAATAAGGCAGATAGGGAAAGGGCTTTCTATTTATATAAGAAGCCTGTTGTTTGGCCTGGCTCTTATAGTAGTACTAATGGGCGCACTTTAGAACAAGATCAAAGTAGGCTTCCCTCATTCTATCTAATTAATACGGAATGCCCCCTCTTTCTTATAGGAAAGACTTTCTTCAATAACTTGAATGCTGCAAATTCCGCCTTTCTTTGTATTTCGTATACCAACCTCCGGGGATTGATGGGTTTTGCAATAAGGCAGCCAGGTGCATAATTGGGCCCATTCGGCATGCGCTCTTAGAGAAAGAAGCCTCGGAAAAAATGCAGAAGGAGAATCCCGTGGAATGTGAAATAATAAAGGCTAGCAATTTTCATTCTTCATTCTATAGTGTGGTGTGGCCCGCCCTAGGAATTCGACCACGCACTGTGAGTTGGGTGAGCGGTGGGTCTCAGTACCATGGCTTTTAATGGCCTTCGATGCTTGTTCATTTCTTGGGAAGAAGCCCTAACCGGATAAGAGGGAATGTATCCCACGTATAGATAGAAGAGAAGGGTCGGTCCCTATCTTTTTTGTTAATATAAAGGTGCAGGTGCCCCAATGTCTCTAATATGGGATTTGGCTGGATCTACACGATACCCATAACCAAAATAGGGCTCCAAGCCGGGCTGCTTCATTCAAGTCTAGGGTCGGGCATTGATGGGTTCCATATTTCTCTTCGACACGGACCAAGACGGGAAAGAAGCTACCAATCTGAAAGACCCAGTGAGCACCTCAGTCAAACAAGATCGATCGTTGCCCCCCTTTCCTTACTGTATTTGTAGTTGAGTAAGGAGTTTAAGCTTCTAGTTTTCACTAGTATGCGAAATGTATGGTTGATAGGGCTCTTACCTCCTCAATGTTTATAAAATAATCCTACCTGAAGGAGAGTGCATCGAAGTGCCTCCTGGCAAGAGGGAGGAGCGTAACGTCTACTAGTTGGCTGTAGTTCCTGTAATCCAATATTGCTTCTATCGAAGAGCTGAGGAGATAGATCAAAGAGTAGCGAGGACTCTTTTGACAGACATCCTTAGCAGCGTATTCCTTCAGTCCAATGAGGATAAAGAGTGAGAAGTCTTAGCCTCCATCTTTGAACCTGGTGTCTCAACATCTGCAACCAATTATCCTAAAGGAGTCAATGGGATGCCCTTCTTTGAGGCTATTGTTTTCCTCACCCCCTTCTTTCTTCCTCAAGCTAGGGGAGAAGCCCATCTGAGAGTGCCTCAACCAAGGCAACTTTCCGCTGCTGCTGTTAGTGCTTTTAATAGTGTGATTTGTTCTCTGAGTGATTGCCCTTAGGTACTTCCGCCTGGAAGCTCTCTCAGGCTTCTTGCTTTCCCTATTGATGTTCACCTACAATTCTTTCAGAACCTTCTTTCGGAGCCCAACTACGGTTACTACGATGGAAGTTCAATCCCTCGGTGAGTTAGTTCGTAAAGACTCATAAATCCATCAAGCGAAGCGAAGGCGCAGATGGAAGACCGTGTACGTGTAGCTAGACAATTACTGGTAATAGAATCTCTTTCCTGCTATTAGGATGTAGCTTCATTTCCTTCCTGTGCGCATTTGTGCATAAGGACTAACGAACAAGCAATGGATTGAGTAAAGCCGTTGTGCGTTAGACTAATTAATGGCAGCCCTTTGATTGCAGCAGTAGTTTTCTTGCTGGATTCGCATCTCCAGACGTGAATATGCCCGTGTTCCTTCCCTTTCTTCTTGATCAAGGAATTTCATAAGGCTAGCCCTCCCATTTAGGCATGTTAATTAAGTTTAGTACCTCCTTCAGTCTTGCATCAAGTTTAGCTCTTGATGTATTATGCGATCAATGGCTTAGGGGCGGAATTTGCTCTGACTTCCACCTACAGCGTATCATGATCACATTGTCAGTCAGTTTCTATCCTCCACAATAGCAAAAGTAGCTAATTGCATAGTATGAAAGTTCTAAAAAAGGGTAGACCCTTTCCTTTTGACTATTCTGTATGGCTCTGGATATACTACTTTATATGTTTAATTCCATTTATCTAAAGTAAGGGCACTAATGAGAGCCCTTCTCTCTCCTAGTCACTCCACTCATCCATCTTAACATTATTATCATTTCCGATGTAGAGCTTTCTTCATAATGAGCTTGCTTAATTGGCTCATCTCTTATTCACATCTTGGCCTTGTCTCACCCAGGTTCATTCCTTCATCTTTTCTCTTACAATTTATACCTCAATACAAGACTCTTATTGATGACTGACTTCTATTACTTACTGGGTTCATTTGACTGGGGCTGGCATAGAGTAGAGCACCTATCTACTCAAGAGTCTCAGCACTACAAGAAAGATTGGTTCTGTCTTTCTTCTTGAAAGTCAAAGTGCATGTGTTTCCATTCCTTTCTTTGTTCTTTCTTGCTAAGGTAATAGATTAGTGGCGACTCTTTCGGTGGAGAGACTAGCTGTACCTACACCCTTTCTTGGGGTCAATATGAGCAATGCAGTTCATCCAAGGAGAAAGGGAATTAGAATTATAGAGCTTGCTGTAGTAAAGGTATGTGCGTAATTCCAGTTGCCTATCTATCTCTTAACTTTCATTTTCTCTTAATCTTTCCCTCGACGTAGTTTTCTAGGACAGGGCTACTTGCTTGCCTGCTTCCTCGTATTTCCACTCAGTCAGAGCCAAGCGATGCTAGCTACGTTTTAGTTTGTATTTATTAAGTCAATCATTCCCGGCTTGCAGCTTTGGCTTTCTGTTTTGTCGAGAGAGTGACTTGCTTGTGATTGCAGGAGCATCGATCTTTGCTTAGGAAAAATAAAACGTCTCAACACCTCTTCCCGCAACGGCCTATTATACTGACTTATGACTAAACAAGTCCGAGCACATTTGATATGGCTAAGGCCTATGATAGAGTGGACTCTGACCCCGGTAAAAGCTTTTCTGGGTGACACCCTTAATAGATAGATAGTAGGGGCGCGGTGGACTAGCGAACGAGAGCTTACTGGAAGGTCACTCTATCTTCTCTGGGGTAGAGGCAATGTTCAGTGCACTTTCGAAGACATCCGAGTTTGAGGTGAGGAGAGATGATGGTACGGATGAGAAGGGCAGCACGAGAACGAGCTTTCTTTCTAGCGGGAAGCGGCCCCCTTTCCATTGAGAGTCCTCCTAAGCCGATGGGCTTTACCTGAAAATAAGGTATCGAGACCTACTGACATAGATTAAGCAGCTACTAGATCCCCCGTCTTGTCGAAGAATCAAATACTTCGTTCTCATCGATTGGGATTGACTGTCTTCTTTACTTCGACAGATGTGGTCAACCCCAGCTTGCTTATCTACGGCTGCCATATTCCGTGTAACTTAATGAATTTGATCCAATCCAATAAGCTACGAAACTAATTAGACAATGGGTGATGCAATTGCGAATCCTTCTCAATATAAATTATATATGAATTGGTCCGGTCAAGTAAAGAAATTAAATGCTCCAGTCAAGCGGGAAAGGGAATGCTTTAGTTAAGGAAAGCTTCTACGCCCGAAAAGCATTCTTCATCGACAGTGGAGTGGGCACAAGTCTAGTCAGCGAAGGAGAAGGGGAGGAACGCGACAAAGCAGATCTGGACTTTAGTTCAGAAGTTCCGTCGATGTAGGCGGCGAAGAGCAAGAAAGAAGACACATTTCTAATAAAAAACGTAATTAGAAAGGTGAAGCCGCTAAAGGGGTGTGAAAAGGAATGAGAGATGTTAGGCGGGGCGAGAAAGAGTCTCAAGTACGGTTTCGGAAAGCGAGTACGAGAAAGAAAATCTCCATTTCTACAGCAAGGAGAGAATAAGCCCTGATCTTCCATTTCATAAGAAAGGATCAATGCAAGTCGTAGTTCGTTCCATAAGCATTGGAGTCGTGCCTGAATCCTTTGAAAAGCTTCTATCCGACAGGAGAAAGATTGTGTTCTAGCTGGCTTCTATCCGACCGCCTGTGGTCTACTCAAAGGTTGCCCGAGGATAGTTAGATTGATTCAAAGCTTGCAAGGGACTAAAGATCTATTTCAGAAGGGAATGGGATAGGCCAGGCGGAAATACAGAATTAGAATATCCGGAAGTGGGGGTTGAACAGATGGGTCAGATGGCATTGAAAGAGGATGGGCTTTCTCGAAGGCTCGGGAGCAATTGAATATTCATGTGCTCAAGAAGCAGTCTTTTAGGCCCAGGTAGCTTGCTTGGAATCTCAGTCAAGCATATTCGCAATCCTTGGGCAAAGAGGTAGTTGACTACTCGACCAAAGAAAGACCGTCAAATGGGGCTTATATACGCAACCCACCTTCTCATCTCTCATTCCTTTTCTGACCTACGGCACTGAACGTCAACCCCTCTGATAGAAAGTCAATGAGCGCGGTGCAACAAAGCTTCTAGTTTCGGTATCTCTCCCGTGGGTATACCCTTCAATAGTGAGTATCTCTCTCGTGAAGTAAGAATTTATAATATGAGCTGAATCCACTACTGGAAAGGCTGGAGGGCGAAGACGAAGTAGGGTTGAGTCTCAGGAAGCGTTTAGGCCGGGTTCGCAGCATTCTTCAAAGACAGGTACAGTAGCAACTTCAATCTCAGGGGAATAAAATGGATAATCAAACTGCTAAGGTGAGTTTACTCTCCCTTTAGAAGATGGAAGTTTACTTACAAAGAAAAAGGGAAGCGTTGGTATAATATTATTTTTAAGTCTCAGTTCTTTCTTTAGTAAGGGAATTAGCTTGTTGCTCCAGGGAAGGATCTATGTAATAAGAGTTTAATAAGGATTCTTCTAAGCGCTGGAGTCCGAAGGGTCCGAAGGAGTGGTATCAAGCCTGCTCGTAGCTCACCCGTAACCCGTAAAGTAGGCAATATGTAATATTGTAGTAGGAGCCTCTTACTCCATCCGAAGAGGAGAATCTCTATTAAGCTTTCTTTTTCTTCTCAGCCCAAGTGAAAAGACAGCTCGCTCAGTCGAACCGAACTTCGAATCCAATAAATCCAATGTATCATAGAAGGATAACCTGTGAGTTAGGGATGATGTAATTAAGAAGGATAAGCTGTGAGCTAGGGTAATATGGAATATTACAACGGTTCAGCAAAGACAGGTTAGAATGGTAATATAGATAGGTAGTTTGCTCACGAGCTGCAATCAATAGAAAGGGATCCACCCGAAAGAAGAGGATCGGATCCACCTGAAGTAGTCAAGTCCCAATCAATGGAAGAAGTGGACTCTCTCCGACCTGCGAGCCATGAAACAGAATCGATTGAATACGTGGGAGTTCAGAAGTGGAAATCCATTAGTGGCATGAGAAGAAGTAGGGACGGGACTGAGGGAAGTCATTCCAGGCAAGAGAGCCAATCAGGGAAATCCTCCCGGTAGAAGCGAATAGACAGAAGTAGGAAAGAAATTAGGAAAATCTCTTAAGAAAGATCAGAAGGCGAGATAGCAGTGTTCATTCAGGCAGGGGTTTCTACGAAAGACCCGATTGCTGACTCTTCTAGTGTTCACCACGGGGATTGAACAGAAGGGGAAGAGGAGATTTGACCCTGTGCCGATGCCATTATCCCAGTTACTTCCTCAACTCATTGCAACAAACCTGGTCACTACGGTTCCTCCAAAACCTGTAACTGATCCCCCTCCAAAAGGATTTGATCCCAATGCCCGCTGTGATTATAACATGGGAAGCCCAGGACACTGGACTGACAGATGCTTCAGATTGAGGCATAAGGTCCAGGACCTCCTCGATCAAGAGCTCCTGAATTTCGAGACTGACCAAGGAAGCAAACCAAATGGGAATAGCAATGACATCGGACTCTCCAGCAACAAGATCAGTAGCAAAGGCAGAATATTAGATCCTTCTCAGCTCATCACACCGCCAGGAACCCGAGTTCGGCTCAAGATCAAAGAAGGGGAGGATTTACCAGAGGTTGCTATGATAGCCTCAACAGGAGGAAAGCCAGCAGAAGAAGCTCTAGTAAACAAACCCAGTGGCCGGAAACATAGAGCAGATAAAAGTACAGATGAAGGAAATGATGCTCCTTATGAACACTTTAGTAGCAGCACAGGGCACCCCAGGAACTCAGTTCATTACTCCAATGCTACAACAGTCAGTACTCACAGGTACCATTCCGACATCTCGGAATACAGTCAATACCTCTCCAGTGGGGAAGAAACCTAGAAAGATTTATCTTCATCCAGAACGAGCAGTGCATATAAAAGGGAATTGCAATCAGGAAGCCATTCGACTAAATCCCGCATCTCCTTCAGGGAGCCAACGGGAAGGGTCCACTAAACTGTTAGGAAAAAGCAAGAAGTTCAAAAATGATTCTCCTCATGTCACCACTAGGGTTGCTCCCGGAATTTCCCTTCACTATATCACCAAGTTCGGTTGCACTCGAAGGGCCGGATTTCTGCTCGTTAGCGCTTTACTAATAGAATATATAGGGCTTTTCTCGCTTGTTTAGTAAAGTCGCTTCGTTCCATTTCCTTAACGGACCTACGGACTAGCTAAGGTTTACTTACATAGTTGTTCTTTCTTTTCGCAATTTCAAGTTAAAGCTAGCGTTTTTCAGCTTGCTGTTTGCTTTGGTCTAGTAGCTTTCTTCCTTTGCTTTTGAATGAAATCAGCAGTAAGAGTAAGTAAGTGTTCTCTTTCTTTCCTCTGCTTATTCCGCCCAACGAATCGGCTTTCCGCTCGACCAAATAGTAAAATGCCCGGTTAGGATATGTGGGGAAGAAGCTCCTAGCATATTTCAGGATGACTTTCGTTTCATATTCCAGTCTTGCAATAGGATTGAAAGGCTATGAATGTCGAATGGTCCCATAGGCGCTTTCGCCCGCCCCTGAATAAGCAGTAAGGCGTGGGCGCGTTGGAACGATCCCGCTTTGAAAGCTCAACCTCGGGAGAATCCGTTTCGCCGGTCCAGTGACTTGGCATACAAAGGCGAGTAGGGTTCTCCTCCATGTGGTGCACTCCCGCTTCTTCATACCCCGAATAAGTTTGAGCTGCTCCAAGGGACAGCTTTTTGCTGCCGGATGAAGGTCTTACGTCGGCTAAGAAGACGGAAAATTCCATCTCTTTTGCGGTCCTGGAGATCGGGGAGATAAGAGTTCGCCCTCCCTATTTTGAGTGGGTGCTCGCAAGGTCAAAGTAAAAAATTCTATTCTTTCATTAATACAGGGGTAGTGGGGAATAAATAGTTTAAGTGATTCACACCTCGAAGTAGAGTGTGTAAATACCGGATGCATAGGTTGAGTCATTCGCTAAACAACTATTTTGTTGGGCGATCAATCAGGTGCTCGCTCCTACCCAACCGGACTAATGAATGCCAACTGGAAGAACTCACTTTCCTATCGTTCAGTAGGAGATCCCTTCTTGTGGCTTGAAAATGATTACCTGTTGCTAATGGGGAGAGATCTTTCATTAGGGTTTGATGCTCCTCAATGGAGATCCCCAGAATAATAGTAATAGCTTGCTTGTGGAACCCTTTGTTTGGTACTTTAATGGGGGTATTCTTGTACAGCTTGGCCCTTTCCCTGGCGCACTGCCATCGAATCTACGAGTCCTCCTCAAACCCAATGGGATAGAATTCCTTGCGAATTAGAGGTTTCAACTTCTTCCGTGACAACCCAGAAATGTCATGGTTCCTCATATATGCATTCCATCAAGTTAGTGCATAATTTGACGATTTCGATTTTCTTTCTCCGATCCAGTTCGTTCTGTCTTCTTTCCGACGTATCACCCGTAATTGGGAGTTCAAACGAGGCCTCAACGTAGATGCTGGATGGTAACTTCTATTCTTGTTTACCTGGCTTATTTATATTTGTATTTGTATCCCTAACTAATAACCAAAGTAATTCCACAAGAACATGAATTACTGTTTCTATGTTGTATGACTGGATGTGCATTTACCTACTGACTCCATCAAAGAGTTATTTCCAAGTTTCAAGCATATGGATGTGGAAAACGGGGCCAATGAGGTTGAAAATCTGGAATATGTGCCATTGGTATGGTTTTTTATACGCTCTACTTCCCTATGGTCTGTTATCGACTGAAGTCCCTTTTATTTATTTTAATTCGTATTGTATAGTTGTCGGTCCCTTCCTTACGTCCCGATTCCCGTACCGAAGCAATTCCTGAAGAGGAGTTCCCTGTGTCAGTGTTGTTCAAAGTTTCCCTTTCTTTCCCTTCAGTCTAAGTAAGGAGTTGTTCAACTCTATTCCTTCAATGGATAAAAGCTGTAGGTGCAAAAGCAAGTTCTACTCCCTTTTTTTATTTATTAGGTTGTTTCTTATTCTCGGTCCTTAGCCTTCCGGCTTCAGTACCGTTCCAGTGGATGTAGAAGCAAGTAAGCTCTTAATTCCTTGTATGATTGAGTTTATTAGGTTCCTTTCTTTCCTGTAAGTTTACTAAGGCTGGTTCTCTTCTAGATTGAATATTGATTTAAACTTGCCTATGGCTTTATAAAAAAAGCGTAGTTTAGGTGCTATGAAGGGTTGTATCCGTACCCCTGTAATAAGCACCTTACGAGCGTCCCGGGCCAATGAGGGAGAAAGTCGACGGGTCCCCTGCATCATCAGATGAGGGACACGCTTTCTCCGCTGACCTAAATATGTTACAGGCTTAAGAAGGGATGGAGCTAACGAGAGGTTTGTAGGCCCCGAGCGACGTACGCTAAGGTAGTCAGCATCTGGGCCGATCGGTAGAACAACCCTCGTAGTATAGCGATAGACCGATGCTAGAGTTCCTTCTTTTTGTTTCGAGGTACCTTCCTTTTCAGTCTCTCGTTTATTGCCCTTCAGGCTAAGTAAAGAATTTAATCATTCTTTCTCTAAATAAGTTTTTTGCTCTTTCGAGCTTTCGATTCATCTGGTAACTCTTGTACCCAATACAATAGGTCCTAGACATTATTCCATCCAGGGATAAGCCCTGTAGGCATAGAAGCGAAAGATGATAGGAGATAATCTAGTCGTCCTTTGAAGCTAAAGCTCCCCTTGCCCTTCAGGTTCCCTAAGTCATTAGCTGAAGAAGTCCCGTCAATGGATAAGAGCAGGTAAAGCCACGAGCAAGCTTTATCTAAATCTGCTAACTCCTAGCTTTTGTTCCTAGCCATTATTGCCTCCAGGGAAAAGACCTATAGTCACATAAGCGAAAGATTCTTTCCTCTCATCTAGTGGAACGGGGCCTTAACCTGTTATTATTCTTGAATGGACTGATTTCGGAGGGAATGCTTCAGAGCTAAGAATAATTTGTAAGGGATCGGGCAGATGAAACACTACTTCTTTGGGATCGGAGATCGCCTTGTTACCCCCCTCGATCGGTCGGGAAGGAGACTTGGACCGCTACTTACTTAGAATGAAGGGAAAGGAGGGAGACTGAAAAAGACGGGAGGTCCGTATCTCATTCTTATGATTGGTCGCTTCGCTAAGAATGACTTAGGGTCTAAGTCTGGGTAACATCCCCTATCTAATAGAAGAAGTTAAGAGTGAAACGCTACGTGCCCTTACCTCTTCTTATACAGAAAAAGGAAGATTCGATAGGACCAAAAAGGCCTAAGTTCGCTTCGATTCGATAGGCCGCATGTAAAACAAAAAAACCTACCATGAGCCAGACCACCAAGATGCTTCAAGCCGGGTGCTTTTTAGCCACCAACAGCTTGTGTTTCCGTTCCCTGGATGAGATCAAGGATTCTTTCCATCGGATTAGTAACAGTCCGTTCTCCAAAGGACTCACTCAAAAGGGCAAAAGCATGACTTCCTTAAGGATAGAGACCAGGGGGGAATTAAGGTCAGTTGCTTCGAGTTCAAATAGCAACTTCCTGTTTTGATATCTAGAATCTCATTCAATCAAAGTCCTCAAATCGAAAGGAAGTAGTCCCTTCGTGAGCTTTCAGTGCATAAAGGTTAGTTCAAAGCACGAAAGCACACCTCCCTCACTTCGTACTTCGTGGGCAGGGGAGGTAAACTATCTTTACTAACCCTGGGTTCCGTTAGAGTTTAATACTTGCTCATGCGTGGACTGTTCTTTTCCCTGAGGAGGACTGCTTACAGAGTTAGATGAATAGTAAGGCTTATGCCGAAGTGCACCGACTCCTTTCTTCACTCGAAAAGGGGGAGACCCGTTCTCTAAGTCAGTGGCCGGCTTCGATACTGCTTTCTTTACCTTCCCCGGGCTAGGAAGTCTATTCCCAGCTGTTCTGCCAGATTCTATAAACCTGGGATTTTTCATTAAACATCAATTTCCCTTCATAAGCCTACGATCTAAAGTTTTATTTTGCATGCGCATATAGATGAAAAATCTGTGATTGGGATTTCCCTTCATACGACGGAGATGCAAAGTGAAAAAGTGCATTTCATATAGCTGTGAAATCAGTGAATTTCTTTTTAGCCCTTTGTTTAAGATTGGTAGCAGTCCCTTTTTAGCACCACCTTTCCTTTTCTTCTCTTTCAGCAGCCTCCAATCGTAGGCCAGCTGAAGACCGAATAAAGCAGTTCAAGCCCGCTTCTGATCTCAACAATGACATCTCAACGATTGCAATCCGTAGGCTAAGAGGAACGAACCTGAAACCTTCACTTCAGGAGAAACAGAGTCTCGCGGGGAAGCTGAGATGGCCGTGGGGGGGTCCGTAGCTCATGTTCAAGCAGGGGTTTCTACGCCCGCCCAGGAATACAGATAAGGAAGTGCAGCCGAAGGTAATGCAATTGTGGAATTCCGTTCAAATAGAAAGCGCCAGTTCAAGGTCAGTCGTGAGCTGTAGGCCGTTTTCAGATAGTAGCGAACCAGAAGAAATTCCCGTAGTTGAATAGGGGGGACGTTGTAAACTTTCCAGCAGATAGTATGGAATACTCTTATCAAAACGAGCACTATACTCTTTCTTAGTTTAGGACAGAAACATACTCAAGGAACGCAAAGCTAACCCTAAATATTTCATATTACCTCAGCTCAAAGGTTGTTTACTCGGATCTTTCTTATCAAAGCGAGGGATTCGTTTCAGGCGAAATCCAATCAGAAGCTATTTCCGCTCTACCATTAATTGAAGCTATTTCCGCACCCCTGTCCGGTGGTTTGAGAAAGAAAGTCGAGACGAAAGAGAGTTATGGCATTTCTAGGATTAGAATACGGTCCTATTGATTCAATCTTTATGCTTGGCACGGAACTCTTGTTTCGAGTGAAAGGGAGGCCCGCACCGCATTCACAGGTAAATTTCCCTCTACGGGGCGGGGTGTGGAAAGCACTATAAGTTAGTTGACTTCTCGACCAAGATGGAGAAAGTTTATAGGTAGCTCACCAGTAGCAAAGCGCTTTCTCGCAGGTAGTATGAAATAAGAAAGTTGCTCACGAGCCTAATATAGATATAGATAGCAAGTTCAGTAGGGAAATAAAGTTCAACTAGAGTAGCTCAGTGGGAAAAGAAACCCTGGAATTCAGTTCAAATCGAAAGGGGAGTTCCCTTACTACTAAAAGAAAGTGGGCATAATATTCTTCTTCTCTTCTGCTTTCAGCTTCGCTTCTCTTTCGCTTTCGGCCACTCCTGCTTTTCGTGTTCACCGCCATCACCATTACCGGCGTCCTTCTTTTGGGCATAAAAAGCTGCTTTCTTAGTATAAAGAGCACCCCCAACCATTCTTTCTGTTCTCTCTTGTGAACTTTCTTCGCTTCTTGTCGAGTTTTCTTTCTTCTTTCTTTTGCCTTTTCTTTTCTGGTTTCGAGGATAGATAAGCTAGGACAGACGAGAATGTATTAGATCTTCTTCCACTTTTCCCTGTCTTATCCGGGGGACAAAGGGCTTTCTTTCCCTCTTTCGAGAGATTAAATTAACCGAGATTCAGAAGGTGAAATACTTTACTTCATCAGTTCCAGGCGTCGGCTTGAAAATGAAAGTGCTAGCTCTCCCTTTTTCTACCCTGGTCATTCCTTCTTCTTCTTCAAGCTCAAGATAGGGCACCTATTCATCAAGCCCTCTTTATCCGGATCTGGCATTCCTGGGATACATAGTCTGAGCCCCAATCTCATCCCTTTACCCCCTTTATTGAAATTGGGTTTAGCCAATAACTATCCGGCCCTTCCCTCTGATCCCTTGCCTCGGGTGGATTGAGCGACTGACCGACTGATTGACCGAACTTCCTGCCTGCCCGCTGCCCTAACTTCCTTGTAGTAAGAGCATGACCGGGTATTGAGGAATTAGTTGCAAGAAGAATTCAATCAAGAAATGCTGCTACTAAAGTCCTAACATTGGGGCATAGCGTTTTTACTATTTCCTTCCTTACTTGTCGGCGTAACGACTGAACTTTTATTGGGATGCCTTACGACTGTTCTGGATCTATTACCTGCATGACAGGAATATGAAATAGACATTCAATCAACGGGAAGTTTCTGACTACCGTAGTTTATTGGCTCTTAGGTCGGTGAAACTGTCCCTATAGCTAAAAAGTCAAGCCGAGTTCGCGTTCGAGTTCTCTTTTTGTAGACCGGATGGGACCTATAAAACTCTCAACGTTCGTACCTGCAGCTAACAAGTCAGAAGTGTCCCCGGAATCCGAGTTAGCTGTTCTAGTTCAGGACAGGACAGTATGGGACCTCTTGCTTAGGGCTTTGGAAGCGAGCAACCGCAGAAGTAGATCGGAAGTTTCCTGTTTGACAAAGGTAGCATTAGCTAAGTATAAGTAAACAGATCGGGTGTAGCGATAGAGCGGTTTCGTTTACGATTCTATTCAAACAGGCTATTGCGCCTAAGTCAATCCCTCGTATCGGCCGGCTGTCTTATGACGGGAGACGCAACAAGTAGGTGCGAAGCCTTTAAACAAACAAGCTTTCTTCGTTCGCACCTTTTAGCCTCTGTTACAGAAGTGGAAGGATTCGTTGGTAGTTTGCTCTCTTGCTAGAGTAGATATACGCGGATTCGGGTTGCCTAAGTAGAAGGCATGGAACTAGTGATTCCCTTGCGATCTTGTCTTCCTACTATAGAAGGATCAGCGCACGGATCAGGCTGTCTGACTCGCGGAAATAGGCTAATGCTATGCCTAAAAGTAAGCATTGGATGAATGCCCGGGCATTGAGAAGGAAGTCCGCTTTTCTCCATCCTCTATTACAGCATAGTTGGAATTGGATATTTGTAGATCGGATCTTTTCTGGTTCTTGAATACGGCAGGGCCCTTGACTAGGAATTCCGACAGCACCGGTTATGCGGCCTCTTAGTCAATTTGTGATGAATTCTCTTCCTATTCGTTCGCACCCGAGAGAGAGTAGCTTCCTTTCGAGCTGGGTAATCAAAAAAAGTCGAAAGAAAAAAGAGTGGTTATTCCGACATGCCGACAGTGCCATGAGCTTCTTCTTCTTCACTCGGAGTGCTTTCTGAAAGAAGATGCCCTTCCTAAACCAAGACCGGATAAAAGAAGAGCTGCAACTGCAGGGGATTCACTAGCAAAGGTAGCAGGAGTCGATAAATTGGACAATCGGGTAAGCAATTTCATTTGTAAATATCCACCCCGTTGGTATTATTGGGGGGACTCTTAGACACGGTAAGACTATTATGAACTTCAAGCCCTAGTACTTTGACTCTTAGACACCCGCTTGCCGTCTTTCCTGCTTTGCCATTTGACTTGTTTGCTGCAACTTATGGGGCTTACCCTGAGACTGCTCCCAGGGCTTAGGACTCCCGACCAAAAGAAGACTGGAACTTAATGGGCTTAGCTGCAGTTGGATGGCAGGAAGAAGTCTTTTTCTGCAACAGGTACTAGATCTTCCATTGCCTTACAGGAAACTGGCCCTACATTTACAGGGCTTACCAAAGGGGAACCCCAGGTGAAGACCTTATTAAGCACTCCAATTGGGCTTGCTTCCCAAAGATCCTTAGCTTTCTCCCAGGAGTGATACAATGGCAATAGGGGAAATCCCACTATTACGGGCTCTAGGTGGAAAACTTCTTACCCAGAGACTGGAAAACCCTTATGAAAGCCCTTTTTGTTCGCGAAAGAAATGAAACTTCTAAGAGTCCCGATATCCGCTATCAATAGCTTTAGGCACTCTAGATCCGATCCTCGTAATCTATTTTCTAGCTATCGGTAAGGGCGGCAAAAACAAAAAAAAGGGATTTTCTCGACCAATAAAGAGAGGGATTTGAAGCGCGAGCCCTATCAACTCCTTTAGAAAAGAGGAATAGTTCCAGTGATCAGGAATTTGCCCTATCACCTTCGGTGCCTCCTTCTTTCAAACTCACTTTATCCAAAATCGGCTTTCTCATAGGCTTGCTCACTTAAGACATAGTACAGAATAGGGCTTCCTCTTTATCCTGCCTTACAAGGTTAGACCCTTACTACCCTCTAACCCTTAGACAATGGATCGACATGAGAGGGATTAGGAATAGAAGGACCTAGCACTATCATAGGAGTCAGTTTTCTCTCAATGTAAGAACTCTCACTAGAGAGGCTTGCTTACCTTATGACTTCAACTGGAAGGGCAGCGGGAAAGCTACTCCAAGTAAACTGACTAGCCTACGCTAAAGAACCTCTTCGCTTTGCTTTGTTCGAGTCACTTCGTCCCTCTAAACAAGGGAATTTGAAAGCTTTCGTGTGAAGAGTAAAGGTCAAGCTAGAAAGCCAGGTTCTTTCACCAATCCATCGAGTGTAATTCCTGCTATTGGGAGTTCTGCATTAAAGTAGAAGCTAGCAAAGCAAGCCAGGGAAGCTAATTGCGACAGTTAAGCTCTTTCAAGTTTGTAATCTTTTGAAAGCTACCCTGTTACAGATCCTGTTAGCAAGCCATTTTCTTTTTAGCCTGTTTCAGGCTGTTTCTGGATAAGCCATGGAAGACTCTGGAGTTTCAGTGTCCGTAACAGTTTTTCCTCCTGCCATGGGGAGTTCCCCACCAGTCCCTCATCTAGTAGCCTTCGTATCTGTCGCCTGTCCTAAAGTCCTAAGGTCTTCACCTGTTCTTTGCCAAAAAGTGAGTTTAAGTTCTAAGCCCATCTTTAGTTGGAGTTCTCCTGCAGCCCTTGGGAATGACCTTAATCGAGAGGGAATTTCCTTTGGCTGTCGGTCCAGTTCCAGTATCAATATTCCAGTCTAAATAAATAGGGGCAGCCTTCTAGGATGATTACCAAGAAGCCGTCTTTCTAGTATGATCGCAGAGCTAGAGTCGGCTCCCCAATTCATTTCTGGGGAAGGGGCCTTGTACCTCCCTACATGCATAATCTATCCCGAGCTAGGTCTCACGTGCCGGGACCTCCTTATGAAGCATGCTTATCAGAGAGGGAGAGGGAGCATTTCTAGGCAAGTTTCCGGCCAGCCAATGAGAGTTTGCTTAGGAAAACAGGTAAGAGATTGAAAGGCGTATTTCAAGCAAACCTGTTAGCGATGTACTTCTAATTAGATCAGTTAAGCCATCCGTAAAGGTCAAGCCCTGTCACTCGACTTGGGATAAGAATTCTTTTTCTCAAATCTTCTTATTCTCCTGGCCAGTTCCTCTCCGCGAACTATTAGATCTATCTTAGCTTTTTTATGAGAATACTATCGAGTTACGAAGTAACGTAAGAGCGATTAAGCGTAAGAGCGTAGTTTACGTAGCGTAAGAGCTTTTTCAAAGAAAAAGCGATAGCTAGAGCGAGCGGAATACTTGAAGCGAGTATATAAAGAACTAGAGTAGAAAAAGCGACTAGTTGGAGAGAGGGGAAGAGCTTCACTCAATCCCTGCCTTTGCATCTTTCTTCTCTGAGCCCGGTATCAAAATGCTTTACTATCTCCCCGAATGAGACAGATTTCCTCTCTCTGCTCTGGAATCAGGAAGGAGAATGCCACTATGGGAAAATAGAATGAGCATGCGTCGGCCTATGCTCAGGGTCACTCTTTTCATAATCTTTCTAAAGTCAAGTCACATCTTTTTGAACTTGATTGAATTCCGGGCGTCGGAGATACACTAAAAAGAAAAAGAAATGAGCTAGATTCGCCACCGGTTAAGGAAAAGAAGAATGATGAGATCGGGTAGCCCGCTTGATTGAGTACTTAGGTCAGACTAGGTTTTGGACTTTCTAACTGAACAATTTCCTAAGGTGAACTATGCCGCCTATGCCCCCCCCCAACAAGAGTATTGGCGTCTAAGGGTTCTCAACAAGCGGTCAAGTTGGTAGGCGAAGATCGGCTATAATTGAAGTGATTGGCGGGGAGCAGCTGATAATCAAAGCGATTGCCTCCCCCAGCCTCTTCCGTTTTGCCATACAATCCAGAACTTTCTCTTTTATCCGTGGAGGAGAACCCCTTACAATGCCAGCCGCCACTCTCCCGCCGGTAGAGCCACTTGTCTTGCCATTGACCTTCCTCTCTTCATGGACAATAGTTGGACTGATGGCACCTGGGAGTTTGGATGCATCCACATTCCCCACAGTGTTGGCACTGATGACAGCTCCATTGCTCACTTCTCCAGTATTCATAAGGTTGCCAAATGGGTTTGAAGCTTCCCCAGCTTGAAGGCCCGTCCCTCCCTTTATTCCAGGATTAAAATCACGCCCATTTGGGCTTTCAACTCTTCAATCTCTTCCCTCAGACTCTCAGTCTTCCCATTGATACCAGGAATAACAGAGGAGAATGAAGCAACTCGTTCACCCCTACCCACACGGCTACCATCGTCCAGAGCTCCACCATCTTTCCTTTCCTTCAGCCCAGAATACTCAACGTGGCTTGATTCAGGACCAGAAACCAGATCCTTTTCCATAAAGCTGCTAGCAGAACCTTCATTTCCATGAACCTTCCTCTGCTGCCACATCTCCCCTTTTAGCTTCTCACTACTCAGATCAGCGACAGCTGCAGCCTCCATGGCCGAATCTAACACCTGATGGATATCTAGCTGCCTTATCCGAAAGAAGAGCCCTAAAGACTTTGCGTTCCATTAAAGATGATAACGGCCACATGGTTAATGGGGAGACTAGCATCAAGGCTGCTGCATTTTATCATTTCCAAAAGATCTTGGGACAGATCAGATCTTGCAATGTAAACTGAAATTTTAAAAAAAGTACTCAAATAGGTAGGGTGACTTTTTTAACCAACTATTCCATTTTCCGATCCAAAGAGAAGAAAGAGAGAAGAAAGGAACGAAAAAGAAAATAGAAGTTGCTAACTCGAAATCAAATTCTGAAAGATTTCGTTGAAATGTTGAATCCACTTTTATTCTTTCTCTTTTCGAACTTATTATAATTTAAGAAATTCGAAAATTCAAAGAAGGGAAGGGGAGGGATTAGTCACTGATATTTGATTATATCTCTAATCGTCTTCACCCCCTCCCATGTCAATAACTAGAACGAGAATTAAAAAAAGGAGAATATCAACGGGAATAAACGATTGATCTCTATCAATAGACCTGCTAAAGACCCAAACCATAAAGTACTTACTACCGGTGCCACGGAGAGATATGTTTTTAGATCTCGCATTTTTAATCCTCCTTATTTATTGTAATTTGTAATACATATATGATC